>Ga0210404_10000308_pt1 | contig 28055 bp, 25 predicted proteins | sample IncBWH28MmetaG_FD_155455 | JGI IMG/M metagenome (GOLD analysis project Ga0210404, IMG submission 155455) | Forest soil microbial communities from Barre Woods Harvard Forest LTER site, Petersham, Massachusetts, United States - Inc-BW-H-28-M | ecosystem: Environmental > Terrestrial > Soil >... | reverse complement strand
CTGTGAGTGCCGCTTTCACGGCGATTTCCGCCGTCTCGAAGTCTCGAATTTCACCGACCAGAATGATGTTGGGGTCCTGCCGCAGGAAGGCGCGCAGGGCCGAAGCGAAATTGAGCCCGATCTGCTCCTTCATCTGCACCTGGTTGATTCCAGGCAGCTGAAACTCGACCGGATCTTCCGCCGTCATGATGTTCGTTTCCGGCGTATTCAGCCGGGCGACGGATGAATAGAGAGTGTTCGTTTTGCCCGAACCTGTCGGGCCGGTGACGAGCACCATGCCGTATGGCTTCAGAATCTGACGTTCGAACTTCTGCAGCGATTCGGGCTCGAATCCGAGCTTGGTCATGTCCAGCCGCAGATTTTCTTTGTCCAAAAGCCGGAGCACGATTTTTTCGCCGAACAGGGTAGGAACGGTGGAAACGCGGAAATCGAGCTCTTTCTTTTTTCCGTCCTTCAGATACTTGATCATGATGCGGCCATCTTGCGGCAGCCGCTTTTCGCTGATATCCAGCTTGGACATGATTTTCATACGGCTGGTCATCGCGTCTTTCAGCTTCAGAGGAGGCGCCATCACGTTTTGCAGCACACCGTCGATTCGGAACCGCACCCGAAACTCTTTTTCGTACGGCTCCACGTGAATGTCGCTCGCTCCGCGCTTGACGGCATCGGTGAGGACCAGGTTGCAAAGCTTGATGATGGGAGCCTCTTCGGCGGCCTTGGACAAGCTGGCCAGGTCCATCTCGGTCTCTTCGGCCGCAAGTTCGAGCGCGTCGGCTTCGTCGCCCGTGAGGTCCTTCATGACCTTGTCGAGCTCTTCGACGCTTTCGACTTCGCCGTAGAACTTGTGAATGGCCTCGCTGATCGCAGTTTCCGAGGCCACGACCGGTTCAACGTTGAATCCAGTCATGAACTTGATGTCGTCCATGGCGAAGACGTTGGTCGGGTCAGTCATCGCGATCGTCAGCGTGGAGCCCACACGCGAGAGCGGGACGATTTGGTATCGGACAGCCGTTTCCTGAGGAACCAGCTTGATGACGGCCGGATCGACTTCGTAGAACTTCAGGTTGATCGAAGGAACGCCGTACTGGCGGGAAAGCACTGCAGTAATGTCATCGTCACTGACCAGCCCCAGCTTGACCAGACAAGTCCCCAGCCGGCCGCCGTTCTTTTTCTGGTAGTCGAGCGCCTGCTTTAGCTGATCCGCGGAGATCAGGCTGTCCTTGACCAGGATTTCGCCGAGTCGTGAAGACATAAGTGTGTGGCCGCGGCGGTACTAGAACCGCCGAAATTGCAGAGTAGCATGTGCCCCCTTACGAAATGGGAACACGGTGGGGCGTTCGTAGTGAATCAGCTAACATCCGATGCGCCGCACACCAAACTGTCCGTCGGTACAGGCTATTTTTTGCTCCTGTACCTCGGTACAGGGTTGCCCAAAATTGGCATCGGCAGCCGGACAGATTTTCTTCAATGCCGGCATTCCACCTCGTGGTGCCAGTTCCCGGGGCTCCTTTCGGATCTCAAAAGGAAGGATCGGGAACCGCTTTCATCGATACTCCGCTGGAGGGGTGCGTGACGCAGCGGATGAATCAACGTTGGGCGAGACTCGCGCGTGGAGTGCGTATAACTGCTGGTCTGGGGAGTGCGGGTTCTGCTACGATGCGACCAGGGCGGTTAGCTCAGCGGTTAGAGCGTCCGGTTTACACCCGGAAGGTCCGCGGTTCAAATCCGTGATCGCCCACCACTTAGGGGAAGCGACCGGGCCGCGTGTCCCACAAATCGTCGCGCCGCGACCGTAGCTTGCGCCGATTATCAAAGGTCTTTTGTCCTTCAGCGATGCGTGAATCCCTGTCGCTTGGAGCAAGCTTAAGACTTCTCGAGCAACGTGCCCCCAACAAGTCGAAGCCCGCTCCAACTTCGGCCGTAAGAAGAAAGTTGCGGTAGATTCGGCAAAGCGGCCACCCGAGGTCGGGTTGTAGACCCGAGAGACGAATGGTATGCTTTGAATGTCGCTTCGACGTTCACCCTACGGACATACGTAGGCTTGTCGCAAGTAGTTTTGTTCTTACCGCGGGGACGTAGTTCAGTCGGTTAGAACGCTGCCCTGTCACGGCAGAGGTCGCGAGTTCGAGTCTCGTCGTCCCCGCCATTCTTTTCTAGCAGTTGGAAGGAATGGGAAATTGCGGTCATGGTCCAATATGGTCCAATTAGGCCACTGCCTTCCCCTTCCCTAAAACCATTTCCACTACCTTGTGCTGCGCTTCCCGCTTTTCCGCCATGCCTGCCTGCGCATAGAGGTCGAGCGTGATGCGGCTGTTGGCGTGTCGGAGAAGTTCCTGCACGACTTTTACGTCCTCGTTGTTCTGAGTGAGCAGGGTCGTGTAGGTATGACGGAACGTGTGAAAGCCGACGCGTTTCTCTATCTTTGCTTTCTTGACCGCGGGCTTTCCGTATCTCCGCCACATCGTTTCGGGCCACAGTGCTTGCTTGCCGTTCATCTGCGCCGAAGCAAAAACCCAGTCCGTTTCTCGATTGTACGGACTGGAAAGCTTGAGCTTTAGAAGAGACTCGGCAAGTGCTGCGTCGAGCGGCAAGTCTTTGGCAGAAGCTTCGGTTTTCGGCGTACCCTCGACCATCATTACCACCGAGCGCCGGACGTGAACCAAGAGGCTCTCGAAATCCACATCCTGCCACTGAAGGCCAATCAGTTCTCCCCGACGCAAGCCCGTGAAAGCATCGAGTTCGATTGCCGTCCGAAGAGGTTCCGGCAGGTTCGCGAGAAGGCATTGGCGCGAGCTGGAATCAAATCTCGACATCAAGGCGCCCATCTGCTTCGCCATTCTTTAGCCACAAGCATGCTTCGCGGCGGAGCTTCGCTTGCGCAAATCGGCCAGGTGCTCAGGCACGAGAGCCCTCAAACTACCGAGATTTACGCAAAAGTTGATTTGAGTGCGTTGCGTGTTCTGGCGCAACCTTGGCCGGGAGGTGCGCAATGAACGCTTTGCGCGTGCATCTCGACAACTACCTTGGAGTTCGCCGACAGCTCGGGTTCAAGCTGCATTATGAAGGCAACTTACTTTGCAACTTTGTGCGATACGCAGAAATAAAACGAGCGTCGTTCATCACGACCAGGTTGGCGTTGGGTTGGGCAATCCAACCGCCGAATATCACACCAATGCATGGCGCAAAACGCTTGAGCATAGTGCGCCAGTTTGCAAAGTTTGCGAGCACATTGGACCACCGGACCGAAGTTCCTCCTGAAAAGCTTCTGCCGGGCAGGCCTCGCCGGGCAACTCCTTATCTTTATCACAGTGATGATGTTTGTAGGTTGGTCGAAGCGGCACATCAGATCGATCCCGCCGACAAGTTTAAGGGAGTGGCCTATGCGACGATGTTCGGATTCCTGGCAGTCACGGGTATGCGCATAGGCGAAGCCCTGAGCCTGGATCGTGGGGATGTCGATCTCAAACGAGGGTTAATAACCGTTCGTCGAGCCAAGGGAAACAAATCTAGATTGGTGCCTCTTCACCTATCAACGCAAAAGGCGCTACAAAAGTATGCCGACCTCCGGGACGGGCGTTTTCCGCGACCGTTAAGTTCTGGCTTCTTCGTCTCGGAAAGAGGGACAAGGCAATATCACAACACAGTGCGCCGGTGGTTCCGCCTGGTGTCTTGTCAGATTGGCTTGCGGAAACCCGGATCGGCGTGGTCCGCGCGTGCATGACTTGCGTCATCGCTTCGCGATTCAGACGATGCTTCATTGGTATCGGACCAAAACTGACGTCGACGTCCACCTGCCTGACCTGACCACCTATCTCGGCCACGGCCATGTTAAGGACACATACTGGTATCTCTCAGCCATGCCCGAACTCTTGAAACTTGCCACCTTGAGGCTGCAACCGAAGGAGGTGGCATGATGAAAACGCAGTCCACCTTTCCCGAACTGCTTCAAGCCTATTTCACGCAGCGACTGATGAACGAGTGCAATGCCAGTCCACACACCATAGCCAATTATCGAGACGCTTTCCGTCTCCTGATCGCCTTCGCCCACGGCCAACTAAGAAAACCGCCCACTGCATTGACCATGCAGGAACTGGATGCTTCCTTTGTGTGTCGCTTCCTTGACCACTTGGAAAGAGACCGAGGGGTCAGTGCGCGCAGTCGGAATGTGCGCCTCGCGGCAATCCACTCGTTCTTTAACTACGTGGCGCTCCAGGAACCGGCTCTCGGCGCACTAGCTCAACGTGTCTTGGCGATCAAGAGTAAACGCTACGCCAGGAAGCCTGTGGACTTTCTCACACGGGCCGAGGCAGAAGCACTGCTGTCTGCTCCGAATCAAGAAACGTGGTCTGGTCGCCGAGATCGGACATTGCTCCTGATAGCTCTACAGACAGGAATGCGGGTATCGGAGCTAATCAGCCTGCGTTGTCAGGATGTTACTCTCGACACTGGCGCTCACGTACGCTGCATCGGGAAGGGACGCAAAGCCCGGTGCATTCCCCTGCGGAAGGAAACAGTCACGACATTGCGAGCCTGGCTGCGCGAACGGGATGGTCAGTCCGCGGCTGCACTCTTCCCCAATGCGCGTGGCAAAGCTTTGAGTCGAGATGGAATTCAATATCTTCTGGCTAAACATGTTGCCTTCGCACGCCAGCGGTGCCCCACTTTGAAAAACAAACGCGTTTCGCCGCACGTGCTCCGACACAGCACGGCAATGGACCTTCTCCAGCACGGTGTTGATCGTTCGGTGATTGCATTGTGGCTTGGACACGAAAGTATGGAAACGACTCAGATTTATCTTCAGGCGAGCCTCGAACTGAAAGAAAGAGCTCTTGCCCAAACTGAGCCTTTCAATGGACGCACCCGACGCTATAGACCGCCCGACCAATTGATGGCCTTTCTGAAAGGCCTCTGATAATGCGGAGTTGAAAAACCACAAAGGGGTGATCTATCGAATTTTTGATGAAATCACCCCTGTGATTTCCACATTATCGGGAGCTAGGAAAAATACTGGCTGGACTAAACCGCTAGCGCGGTAGTGGTTTAGTCCAATAGCGTTTATGTGCTGCAGCACATAAAAAATATCTCCATGCCAGCATGGCGATGAAGGAGAAGGCCCTTGCTAAGGCCACTTCCAGCAAAACGCGAAATGGCCGTTACCGACCCAGTGACCGTTTACTCGCTTTTTTGAAGAGCCTTTGACACCAGGTATAATGCCGCTTTACGCCCGTCAGCGCTAATTGGGACTTGAGCATTAGACTAGGCTCCCGATGTGTAACTCTAGGATAGCTTCGAGGGTAGGAAACCCAGCCAGTTTCGCGGAGGCCTTCATAGCTTGCAGGATTTCTAAAATGTCGTTGGAATAATAGAAGTCCCAACCAGCGGCGCAAAGGTATTCGTACGCAGCATTATGATCGCCTTCTTTGGTTGCGGTGTCGGCGCAAGTGAACCAAAAATTGCGCACTTTCTTTTCGACGATCGCTTTGAGATATTCTTTAACCGTTAGCTCGAAATCGTCCTTAGCAAGGGCTAACAGGCGGTCTACTGCAAACTTGCCCGTGCCCGAGTCGGACACAGACGACCAATGCGCCGTGAACGAAGACGACGATCCTAGTTTCTTGACACCCGCTTCGTACATTTTCACTGCGTCTTCAGGACAGCCTAGTCGCTCAAACGCTTGGCCGGCAACCGCGTAAGGCCAAGCTAAGTCTGCACGCACTTTAAGGACGGACTGGGAATGCGACAGAGCCGCCTCCCAATCCTGCCGCATCATTTCTCTCTGGTCGATTCCGAGGGCGGAAGCCAGTTGTTCACACTTGGGCGCTGGCATTCCGGATGGATCGCGCAGCCATACACTAAGCTCATTCCAGCTTACTCCGACTAACGCGGCGAGTTTTCGGCCTCCCACGCGTCGACAACCAATTTCTAATTGGGTCCTAACGGCGCGTTTGCAAGCCGCCTCGCTCATCGCAACGCGTGAGACTCGAGCGAGCAATTGTGAATCTTCAGGATCACCGATGTCGTTGCTCTGCCGATATTCCATTTGGTCGAACGCAATCGCTTGGTCTATCGAATATCCGTAATGCCGCCATCCTGCGCCCTCGTGGCACCACTCGATGATTTCAGAAAGTGTTCCGTTGTTAGTGAATCTTGCACACAGATAGTCGCCCATGCCGTTCGCCAGCAGCGGCATCGTGTCGGGAAGCATCATGCCACCCCAAATGCCTTTTCCATGCTCCAGAATTTCGTCAAGGTCTAGCGCTTGGTTATAGAGGGAACTACTGCCGTCAAAATCTCGCCAAGCGCCCTCAAACCAATTCTGGTCAGTCGGGGAAAGTTGTAGATGAAAACGTTTGATTGCTTTTTGCACCGTTGCACGATTTCTTTCAGAGCCAACTTATCACATGCGGCCCACGACATCTCTGGGGATGTGTGGTCGTATCCCGATAATTGCCTCACCGGGATTATGCCGACTTAATCAAGCATCCGTGTGCGTGGAAAGACAGGAATGGAGGGGAAACGGTGTTGCCGATATGGATGGATTCGGCATAATCCGGGAGGCGGCATTATACCGCACTTCCACAACCTGCCCGTCTTTGGGAAGCCGGTAGCGTTCGGGAACACCCACTGTTCCCATGAAACGCTCCCGATTGCCGTCCAATAGGTAGACTGCGATTGAGCGGTGACCGTCTGCGGCCTTTTCTTCCGGCTTCGGGCCGACGATGAACGATGCGGTCGCCACGAACTTGCACTTGAAATGCTGACCGGATCGCCCGGCCGCGTAAACGGCGTTGCGGTTCTTGCACACGAATCCCTCGGCGCGAACTTCGTGCATCCGGGCCACGAGGTCTCGCTTCGCTTTTGGTGTCACAGCGGTTTCGGCGACGCGCAATACGTCATCGACACCTTGAGAGAGGCGCGTAAGGTGTGAATAACGGACTTCGTAGGGGTGGTTGCGAAGGTCGTGGCCGTTGAGGGTCAGAATGTCCCACGTGTAGAACTTCGAATTGGTGATTTCTCCGTCCACCAGAAAACTGTCGGCCCTCACGTTGTCGAGTGACGCCGCAAGCTGTGCGTCGATGGGAATGACCTGGCCGAGTTTGTTGATCCCTGAATACTTGCCGTTTATTTTCTGGACGGCAAGACGCCTTCCGTCGAATTTCTGCTGAAACCACCACGAGAGATTCGGTACGAAATCAAGAGCTTCACGTTCTTCGATGGGAGCGTTGGGAGTGGGCGGGATTTTTGCGGTCATCGCTATCGTAGCTTCCTTCAAAATTGATTATCGCGTCGCTGTTTTTGGCGCTGCGCTCATGTTTATCTTGATGACTGTGCTCTTGGTATTCGCGAAGGCCGCAGGCACGTCGGGCTCTGCGTTCCGAATCCCTTTAATCGTGTTCACTTGGTTCTCTCTGCTTCTGACGATGGCTACCGCGCTTTCACTTTTCAGTGCAGTAGTCTTGGGAAAACCGCAAGCGTTGAGAGATTTGATTGTATCGACCGCGACATCTCAAAACGCCCCTGACAAGAAACCTAACGAGGTTCAGCCAGAACAAGACAAATCCAGTGTTAGTGACCGCATCCCTTCCGTAGACCCGAACGACGCTGCGACGAAACCACAGGTCAAAATTGCCGACAAGAACGCTCAGCTCTCAGCACCTCCATCAGATCAGGCACCTCTGGCAAGGTCCGAATTGGAGATCGAGGTTCTTACGACGGAGCACAAAGGTGACGATTTACTTCGGCAGCTAATCCTCGATCAAGAACAATTCGACAGCATAGGCATCCGTTCTTTAGACCAGATGAACATGAACGCGCATCAAGTCAAATATATCTTAGATACTGTTCGCGGCTGGTGGAACAAGGCCGCCGCGCTTCAAATACAGCCGACAGCTCTAGGAAAAAGACTTCTCGATAAGAACAACGCGAGGGAATTTAAGTGTCACGAGCAGGACCCGTGTGAGGCCGTACGGATGGGTAACAGTTTTTATTTTCTCAGAGGCGAAGTTCACACTACGAGCCTGGAAATGGCCCTACAGACAAAGTGATGCTCTTCGACGTCGTGAATATTCCAAACATTAAGATCTGCGCGTGTCCGAGGGTCCGGTCAGAGGAATCGGAATTCTGCCGCCGTAAATAAAGACGTCGTTTCATGGTCCACTTATGGTCCAATAACTGTTTCCAGCGTAGCCAAAACTGCTTTAGGGAGCCATCCGTGTCGCAGTTTTTCAGTCAGTTACGACTGGGTTCTTGGCTGTCACGGCAGAGGTCGCGAGTTCGAGTCTCGTCGTCCCCGCCATTCTTTTCTTGCAGTTGCGGGCGTTTTTCATTTTGGTCGTGGGACAAGTGTGGAACATCTTCTTCTAAGCCGCCTCTAAGCCGGCAGCCCCCGCATGGCTGCCGTTTGTACTCGCCCTACTTCGGGCAGCACTCCCGTTTGCTCGCTATAGTGTTTGTCCGCGACTTCTTTCGTGTTCCGCAATGCCTTTGCCAATGTTTCGCTTGAACCGCTAACCTTGCGAACGGCTGTCCCGTGGAATCGACGCAGCGAGTAAAAACTCCTTCCAGTCTGGGCTGGTCTATTTGTCGAGTCATAAGTCCTCAAACAGCACGTCGATGCGTTGCTGTTGAGACCGGTGCTGTACAGCAGAGCGCTCTGGGCGGGGAAGAACTCATGCGCATACCTTCCCATCGTCTAGTTGCGTGCGATTGAACCAGTCAGGCGGACGGCAAACGTCTGGCGAACCAATCGCCTTTGATCCAGAACAAGCGGTTCCATAAATGGCCCTCTCAAGGCGGTGAAACGCAAGATTCAGGGGTTACAGGGCGGGTTGTAAGCGTTCGCTGACCGTCCCATATTGTAAGCGATCGCTTACTTCTGCGTATTGTAAGCGATCGCTTACTTTGCTAAACTGCAAGCGTTCGCTTACAGGGGGTCGTTATGATTATCCGAACGCCTGCCGAGCTGGGCACCTTGATCCGTAATACGCGTCAGAAACTCAAACTCGATCAGGCTTCGCTCTCCAAGAAGATCGGAGTGAGCCGACTTTGGCTAATTGAAATCGAGCACGGAAAACCGCGCGCGGAAATCGGCTTGGTGCTACGAACGCTAGCCGCTCTCGGTATCACCTTGACCGCCTCAACGCCTGACAAAAAGACAACACCGAATGCTGACGCGGACACGATTGATATCGACAAAATCATTGCCCGCGCGCGCGCCCCCCGCAAATGAATCCAGAACTCATCGCCATCGTAGAAGGCTTGGTTATGGGGACGGTCACCAACGCCAAGGGCGGATTGCTCTCGTTCGCCTACTCGAAGCAGTGGTTAGGATCGCCCCGCGCCTATCCGCTATCGGTCTCTATGCCGCTGGCCGAGGAGGTATACGCGGACCGAAAAATCCGCCCTTTCCTTTGGGGTTTGCTTCCTGACAGCGATACGGTCCTCCGCGAGTGGGCGCAGCGGTATCAGGCTTCTCCGAGAAACATCTTCGGTCTCATCTCCCATGTTGGCGAGGATTGCGCAGGCGCCGTTCAGTTCGTACGGCTGGCACGGCTCGACGCGGTTCGGCAAGACGCACCACCGGAAATTGAATGGCTCGATGAATCCGGCGTCGCTGAGCGACTGAGCGCCCTGCGCCAGAATCCATCGGCTTGGCGCACGGCGCGCGACACGGGGCAATTTAGCCTCGCGGGCGCCCAACCGAAAACCGCACTCCTCTACGAGGACGGCCGATGGGGTGTTCCGGCCGGCCGCGTCCCGACCACACATATCTTGAAACCGCCCCCGGGCGAATTCGACGGCCACGCGGAAAACGAGCACTTTTGTCTTGAACTGGCGCGCGCGTTCGGGCTCCCCGTCGCAAACTCCGAGGTTCGAAAGTTCAAAGACGAAATTGCCATTGTCGTGGAACGCTACGATCGCATCCGGTCAGCCAACAGCATCCATAGGATTCACCAGGAAGACATGTGTCAGGCGGCGGGCCTGCCGCCCACACAGAAGTATCAAGCCGATGGTGGCCCAAGCGTACGAACGATTGTCGACCTCCTCAGCAACACTCCGAGAGCACCCGAGGCGGACCGACAGACCTTCATCGATGCGGTTGCGTTCAATTGGTTCATCGCAGGCACCGACGCGCACGCCAAGAACTACTCGCTCCTTTTAGGCGCCGGCCCAACGGTCCGATTTGCACCGCTATACGATCTCGCGAGCATCTTGCCCTATCCGGGTATGCGGCCGATTGGACTCAAACTCGCGATGAAGATCGGTGGGGAATACGGCTTGCGGCATATTGCCCAAAGGCAATGGAAGAAGCTCGCGGCCGAAACGCACCTGAACCCGGAAGAATTAGTCCGAAGTCTTCTTGCTATGGCCCAGTCGATGCCCGATCACGTCGCCAATGTTCAGAAACGATCCAAGCAAGAAGGTCTCACTCACCCCATCATCGACCTGTTGTCCGAGCGGTTGATTGCCTGGGCCAAGGAATGCGAAGAACGTCTCAAATAGATGCTTCGGGAACCGCGGGGTATTACTTCGACTCTGGAATCTCCTTGCGAAGGCAGAAGGATGTCTCTTAGTCCCCTGCACCCCGCCCCTTCCCGCGGTTCACGCGGAGCCTACGTCAAGAGTTTCTCGAGCGGTTCCCAATAATGCGCTTTCCATCCTGAAGCCAGAACTTCCGCCTCACCTTTGGGAAAGCCCGTATGGTCAAATTCGATCTTGGTCGCAGAGCCTTGCTCCACGAGTTCGAACTTCGCAATCGAATACACCCCCGGAGGCCAGCCGCCCGTTCGCCAAGCCTGTACGATCCGCTCGTTGGGTACCAGTTCGACGTTTCGCCCCGTGATATAACCACCGAAGAGCACGAACGCGCCTCCCACTTCACGACTGATCTCCGCGGGCTTGTCTCCCAGATGCATGGCCTGTATGACTCCGCTCAGCTGTATGACCTTGTCGAACTGTTTGGCGTCAGTAAGCGCTTCGTAGACGCGCTTCCGGCTGGCCTTGAAAACAGGTTCCTGGTGGATGGCTTCCGCCGTATGAGAAATCTCCTCGTCGGCTCCCGCCCGAGCCTCGCCTGAACCCAGCGCGAGCCCTCCGAATGCGATGGCTACGCCAACGAGTGCTTGCCGCCGTGTGGGACCATTAGCCAGCCCCACCAAATTACTTCTATCGCTCATCATCGTCCTCCCCGGTTCTTGCATTCAACCGTGACTGCATAGGACCACCGCGCGAAGACATGTTCAAGATAATATTTCCCTGGGAAACCGGCGTCCCTCGAAGCAAACATCAGCGGCTACAGAAAAAGGAGAACGCCAGGTCGCGGATGTGTCCCAAGATTGGGAAGCGCGCTCCCCTGAAGAAGTTAACATGCCTTTCTCCTCGCCATGTCGCTCCTGTGCCTGCTGAATCAGACATTGGCGAGCCAATGCCTACACTTTCATCTTCTACCAGGCTCGCCACGCTGAGCACGCGAAACAATCCCGTCTATCCGGTACGCTCCAAGCGGGTCAGCAACTTGCGGCCGCGAGCTTTCATCGCAGGTGTGCCGCTCCGAGTGGCCTCGCGTAGAATCTTCACTATACTGGATCGAATGCCTGGCTCGCGCTGCGACAGATCCGCCAGTCCCTGAAGAGCGAACGTCTTGACAATCGAACTACGGTCTTTGAGATAGCTTTTCAGCGTAGATATCGCGACTTGTCGTTCCTTGGCGTTTAGCGGAAGCCGCGGGACCATCACCGCCAGATGCCACCGCAATTCTTGCTGCTGGGCCGCGGTCATTAGGCCTAGCAGTTCCTTCTTGTATGGGCGGAGAAGCTCACCACGGCGCCGGGTGACCTTCTCGGTGGCGTCCGCGGCCCGCATTCGTACCAGCGGATCTGCGGACCACAAACCCGCAAACAGCTCAGGAAATAGTTCTGGATGGTCGGACACAATTGCCGCCACCTTGTCCGAGCGGCCGATCGTCCGTCGATCCCCTCCTTCCAGGAGAGGAAGGATTCTTCTTCGCAGCATTGAGAGGGCCCTGGGGCGATATGTTATACCGTTCGTGTTAGACCCGGGCTTGAGACTTCGTTCGAATAAGGTACAAGCTCACTGTGACCCATCCTGATTTCTTCAACGGGCAGAGACAAACGAGTCCGGGAGTGGTACTCGCAGGCAAGAAAAAGCGCGAGAACCACGTCGGCTCTCGCGCGATCAGTGATCGGATTGGGTTCCGGTCAGCGGCTAGGCCACGGCGACCGCAGGTTTCGCCACGCTATTGATCGTCTTGAGAATGCGGGAGATGATCTGGTAAGGATCACCCTGGGAGTTCGGCCGGCGATCTTCCAGGTAGCCCTTGTAACCGTTCTTGATGAAATTGACCGGCATGCGGATCGAAGCGCCGCGATCGGAGAGACCAAAACTGAACTTGTCGATGGCCTGCGTTTCGTGCAGACCGGTCAAGCGCAGATGATTGTCCGGGCCGTAGACGGCGATGTGCTCGGGAATGTTTTTCTCGAACGCCTTCATCAGCGTCTCGAAATACTCCTTGCCGCCCACTTCGCGCATGAACTTTGTTGAGAAGTTGGTATGCATGCCCGATCCGTTCCAATCGCCCTTGACGGGTTTGCAGTAGAGTTCGAAATCGACTTCGTACTTTTCGCACAAACGGGCCATTAAATACCGCGCGATCCAAGTGTCGTCCGCGGCCCTGGCAGAGCCCTTGGCAAAGATCTGAAACTCCCACTGGCCTTTCGCAACTTCGGCGTTGATGCCTTCGTGATTGATGCCAGCCGCCAAGCAGAGTTCCAAGTGCTCTTCGACGATCTGCCTTGCCGTGTTCCCCATGTACTTGTAGCCGACGCCGCAGTAGTACGGGCCCTGCGGACCCGGGTAGCCCTCAGCCGGGAAGCCGAGCGGGCGCCCATCCTTATAGAGAAAGTATTCCTGCTCGAAACCAATCCAGAGGTCGGGATCGTTCTCGATAGTGGCACGAATGTTGGTGCTGTGCGGGGTCCCGTCCGGGTGCATCACCTCGTTGAGAACGATAAACGCATCCTTGCGGCTCGCGTCGGGATACAACGCCACCGGCTTGAGAATGCAGTCGGATTTACTGCCTTCGGCCTGCATGGTGGAACTGCCGTCGAAACCCCAGAGGGGTAGATCGGCAAGCGTTGGAGCAGCCCCAAATTCCTTGATGGTAGTCTTGCCGCGCAGCTCAGGAACGGGCTTTCTGCCGTCGAGCCAGATGTACTCCAGTTTGTATTTCTTCATGGGTTCCGATTTACAAGCTCCTTTCGCGTGGTGTCAAATTGCAAAGCGGGAAGGGCACAATCTACCCGCCGCCGGATGACAATGCCAATGCAAAATTTGAATTGGGCCAATCGGAAGTTTCTGCTTGATCAGAAATTATCAATGTTCTGGAGAACAAACCTTCTGTCGCCCCTAGGCATTCGCCCGGCCGCTTCGCTGGCAATCAGCACGCGGACGCCGCCACTGCTTGGGTCGGCCGGGAAAGATCGAATCCCGCGGCATTCTGCTCAGGCCGGAGATGGGCGCATTCGCAACGCCGTAGCGGATCGCGAAACGAAACGCGTGTGATCCACGCCAGAAGTACGAAGCTGACAATGAAAACGATTCGGTCAATCCGATCTCTTGTTAACGCCCGGATGGTGCACCACGGCCTGTTGGTATGGACGGTTGCGTTCACGCTAACTGGTTGCAGCGCCATCAACGTCAAACTCGGGCGACGCGTTGATCTGACGAAAACGCCGGTAACTTCGATCGAAGTGAGCCTGCCGCAAGGGCCCGGACTCGCGCCGGGACACACGTCGCCACTGGTCGTGACCGCGTCCCAGCCGCACGGCAAGGTGCTGCTGAGCGAGGGACAGGGTAAAGGAAAGATCCAGTGGAAGGACCTGAAGGTCACGGCAACCGTGGTGACGGTCAATCAGAAAGGCGTGATCTCGCTGGCGAAGGACCCGCGGGTGAGCGACGGAAAAGTGGGGCATGTCAGCGTCACGGTTCCGAGCCAACCGGGCGTAATGAGCGCGGAACTCGATGTTCCCTTCGTTTACAACGTCGCTTTCGTTTCGAATTTTTCAGGCCAGCCAGGATCGAACGGTTCAAACGGCTCCGACGGAACCGATGGATCGTCGGGCAGTTCGGGGTCGATGGACCCCAATAATCCGTCTGCGGGCGGAGATGGCGGCGACGGCACGAATGGCTCGGACGGCCAGGATGGCGGTCCCGGCGGAAATGCCCCGCCCGTTCAGGTTTTGATGACTCTGCAATCGGGAAGCAAGCCGCTCGTTCAATTCAGCGTCTCAGCCTCGGGACACCGGAGGCTTTATCTGGTGGACCCTCAGGGCGGCTCGCTGACGGTGCATGCGGACGGAGGGCCGGGAGGCATGGGCGGGCGCGGCGGCCGAGGCGGCCAAGGAGGCCAAGGAGGAATTGGAATGCCCGATGGCCAGGAGGGACACAGCGGCCTTGACGGAACCAACGGACAGGATGGCCCGTCTGGGAAGGGAGGGCCGATCACGGTAACCTGCGATCCGATGGCGCAGGCCTATTTGAGCCTGCTTCATCTCACTAGTAAGAACGGTCCTTCCCCGGTCTTCCAGGAACAGCCAGTCGCTCCGCTGTGGTGAGCTCAGTGGTAACGCTTCATGCGTTCTTGGAATAGCGGGCCGTGGAAATCCTGTCGGGCCGTGGTGACGGCGTCAATCGTAGCTAGGTGACCCATTTCCTGTTCCATCTCGCGCAGCAACTCTTAGGTGCGGGGATCCAGTCGAATGCGGTGAAAACCGGTGTCCCCGGTCGGTCCAACCGGATTCTCCCGCGGTCCCGGGTAAACCAGAGCAAGGTGATCGCAGCAACTGTCGATGAAAGCACCCCTCGCGATCACACGCCGCAATTGATTCCCGCTGTACACTTGGCGCTGGTCAGCGACCTGGAACTGCATGCCGGGTGTCGCGCAACATGGCAAACGCAACCGACAACTCGAGCGTAGCGAAGCTCGCATTTCGATTTGTGCTCGTTATCGGAATCGTGAACTTCTTCGCGGACACAACCTACGAAGGCGGCCGGTCTGTCCTCGGACCTTTTCTCGGCTCGCTTGGTGCGAGCGCCACGATCGTCGGCTTCGTGGCCGGATTTGGCGAACTGGTCGGCTACGGGCTTCGCTCCGTCACCGGTTATTTCGCGGACAAAACGCGCCAGTATTGGGCGGCCGCATTTGCCGGCTACGCCATCAACATGCTGGCGGTACCGGCCCTGGCGCTCGCCGGAAACTGGCCGGTCGCAGCCGCCCTGATGGTCGCCGAGAGAACCGGGAAGGCCATCCGCAAGCCCTCCATGGAAGCCATGCTGTCGCATGCCGGCAGTTCCATTGGACACGGATGGGTATTCGGCTTCAACGAAGCTTTGGACCAGAGCGGCGCGACGCTAGGGCCACTGATCATAGCGTACGTTTTGTATCGCCGCGGCGGCTATCACCACGCTTTTGCGGTCCTGTTGGTCTCCGCGCTCTTGTGCCTGGCGACGCTCGCTGTGGCCTCCGTGCTTCACCCCCGCCCGGAGCAGATGGAACAGCAGACGCCGCGCTCGCTCTCCGGCGCTACATTCCGGAAGGCCTACTGGCTCTATCTCGCAGCGGGAGCGCTGATCGCCGCCGGCTTTGCCGACTTCTCGCTGATCGCGTTCCACTTCCAGCAATCCGCGACGGTCGCTCAAGACGTGGTCCCGCTGTTTTACGCGGTGGCGATGGCGACGGGCGCGATCTCGGCGCTGGTTATCGGGAAATCGCTCGACAAGCTCGGCCTGCCGGTGCTGCTGGTGGCATTCGCTGTTCCAGCATTTTTCGCACCGCTGGTTTTTCTGCGCGGAGCTGGGCTCGAGCTGGTCGGAATGATTCTCTGGGGAATCGGATTAGGGGCTCAGGATTCGTGCCTGAAGGCTGTTCTGGCGCCGATCATCCCCTCTGAAAAACGCAGCACTGCCTTCGGCTTGTTCGATACGGCTTTTGGCTTGGCCTGGTTCGCAGGCAGCGCCATCATGGGCCTGTTGTACGACCGGTCGATTCTGACCGTGGTGATTTTCTCGGTAACTGTTCAGCTGCTGGCGCTTCCCTTTCTCGCGCTCGGCAAAAAGTGCGCCTCGTCGTGAGTCGATTGATCAACGATGGGAGCCGGGCGCCACGTCAATTATGATATGGATGGAAGTCTGGGAGAGGATGCGTGCCGTTTATGGATGCGGCGATTCAAGAGGTTCTGGCCGAATACGAGAAACGCGGAGCGGAAGAATTCAAGCTTCAATCGCTCGGGACCATGGACGAATGGCTGGCCCGGCGCGACGAGTTCCTGATATCGGTCGGGCCGGCCACCGGCCAACTGCTGAACATTCTCGCCAAAAGCATCAAGGCCAAAACCATTCTCGAACTAGGCACCTCCTACGGGTACTCGACGGTCTGGCTGGCCGAAGCGGCGCGGGCCACGGGAGGAAGGCTCATCACCATCGATAAGGTCGCAAACAAGCACAACTACGCTCGTTCCATGCTCGCCCGGGCAGACCTTACCAAGCAGGTCGACTTTCGGCTCGGCGACGCGCTGGATACAATCGATGCGTTGAAGGGCCCCTTTGATTTCGTGCTGGTCGACCTATGGAAGGAACTGTACGTGGACGCCTTCGATCTTTTCTATCCCAAGCTCTCGCCCGGTGCGATCATCGCCGCCGACAACATGATCCTGCCGGTAAACTACCGTGAGGACGCTCTGCGCTACCGCAAGCATATACGGTCAAAACCGAAGATCGATTCGGTGCTGATACCGGTTGGCAGTGGAGTCGAGCTAAGCCGTTACGCGGACCCTCTGAAGCCGTGAGGACCGCGCACTGTGACCACTTCTCTCCCTACAGTGAGAGGCTTCTCGCGACTGCCACCAGCCAGTATGGGGAGGCGCTCCCCACTCGGGCCGGACACTTTGTGCGAAGGCTCGATCCGAGCCCTACGCCAAGGAACGAGCCTTATGTGCACTCCCTAAACGGAGTGGTTTTACGGCCCAGAGGATAATTTTGCGAGGACGCGAGCTTCGGCCTGGTGCATCGCTTCATAGACTTCGTCGAAACTCTCAATCGCAAAAAGCCGTTGATGAATCTGGTCAACGCGCACGGGAGTGCCCAGCACCTCGTCCAGGTTGAATTCGCGCACCTCGCAGCCGCCCTCGATCACGTTGGTGCACTCGCTCTGCGAGCTGATCACGCCGCTGCCGTACACTTTGACTTTGCCTTGCTCGCGGATCAACCCGAACTCGACCGTGTACCAGAAAAGCCGGCCCAGCCGCTCGAGGGCTTCCTTATCCATGATGCGCGCGCAGACGCTGCCGTAATGCTGCAGGAAATCGGCGAATACCGGGTGCGCGTGCATGGGCACGTGGCCGAACACGTCGTGAAAAATGTCCGGCTCGGGAGTGTAGCCCAGCGAATCGCGGCTGCGCAGCCAGGTGGTGGTGGGAAACATGCGCGCGTCAAGCATTTCGAAGAATGCGTCGCTGGGAAGAAATCCGCTGACCGGCGTCGCGCTCCAACCTGTTCGGGGCTTCAGCCGCGAGGAAATCGCGCTGAGATTGGGCAGGCGATCGTCTTCCAGGCCGATGATCTGGTAGCCATCCAGATAGGCGCGGCAGGCATACGATTCGATCTGTGGGCGCCGGCGCCGAACCAGCTCGGCCCAAACGGCATGCTGTTCGTCCGTATATTTTTCGTATTCCTGCCGGGTCAAATACGGCGCGGCTGCCACCAGCGATCGAGCAGTCATGTGCATCCTCCGAAAACCTCCCGAGCCAAATGCGAAACCAAAGGATGTGATCTTAATGCCTGACGCTGCCGCGCCCGCCGCGCGAAGCAATCGCGGTGTAGATTGGTGCGGCCCATTGAAACTGTGGATGGCTGCCTAACGTGCACCAAAACTCGATTGGCTGGGGTGTCTTCGGCGTGGTGATTGCGGCTGCTCTGGCCGCCGATCTGTTTTTCTCCCGCCGCAGCCCGGAGGCCGTGAAGGCGAAACGCGCGCTTGCCGAAACGTTGGGATGGATCGGCCTCGCTTTGGCGTTCGGCATTGGGATTTACATTTCCCGCGGCCGTCAGGCGGGCGCCGAATTCTTCACGGCCTACGCGCTCGAAAAATCCCTCAGCGCCGACAATATTCTCGTCTTCGTCCTGATTTTTCGGGCGTTCGGGATTGACCCGCGCTACCAGCACCGGATTCTGTACACCGGTATCCTCGGCGCGCTGGTGATGCGCCTGGCATTTGTTCTCGCCGGAGTTCAAATCCTCGACCACTTCCATTTCGCCCTCTACGTTTTCGGCCTGGCCCTCGTGCTGCTGGGCGTTCACATGCTGATTTCTCCAGGACCGTTTCAGCCAGAACAGAACTGGCTGATAAGAATCGTTCACCGAATTCATCCTGTCGATTCGGCCTACCGCGGCCCACGGTTCTGGGTCCGCTCCGCTGACCACCTCGCGGTCACGCCCGTTCTCCTCGCTCTGGTCGCCATCGAGGCGATGGACCTTATCTTTGCCCTCGACTCGGTACCGGCGGTGCTGGCGATCACCCGCGACGTCTTTATCGCCTACTCGTCCAACGTCTTCGCCATTCTAGGCCTGCGCGCGATGTACTTCGGACTCGCGGACTTGATGTCGCGCATGCGCTTTCTTCATCAAGGACTCGCCGGGATCCTCTTGTTTGTCGGAGCCAAGATGCTTTTCAGCGAATGGGTCGTCATTCCCACGTTCATTTCGCTCGCTGTCATCCTCGGAGCGTTGGCCGTAACTGCCTTCGCTGCGTGGCTACTTCCGGACCAACGCTGAGACTCCGGAATCACAAGTTGAGGTCTCCATATCGTTCCCCGGCAGCAGCTTCTTCCTTGCTCGAGGTCTTCCCAGCGAAGGATACCGGCGAATTCGCCCATCGTCCTGGAATCGCCAGGCCGCACAGTCGGCAACATCCGTTCAACAGGCGGTTTTCCTCCACATCGTGCCAGGAACGGCGGATTAAGATGGTTTGGCACGACGGGCACCTGGTGTGCGCGCCATCGCTGTAGATATTCCCTTCGTAAACATAGTGCAATCCCGCCTCCAGCGCCGCGGCGCGCGCCGCATGCAGCGTTTCCGGAGGCGTGCGCGGCTTATCGCGCAACTTGAAATCCGGATGAAATGCGGTGAAGTGGAGGGGTACGTCCGGGCCCAGATGCTGGAGCACCCAGTCGGCCAGTTCACGCGTTTCAGACTGCGCGTCGTTGAGCGTCGGTATGATCAGGTTCGTGATTTCGAACCAGACGTTGGTCTCATACTTCAGCCACCGAAGCGTTTCAAGGACCGGCTCCAGATGGGTCAGCGTCACGCGTCCGTAGAAATTCTCGGTGAACGCTTTTAGGTCGATATTGGCGGCGTCGATGTGGTCGTAGATGTCGTGAAAAGCTTCGCGCGTGATGTAGCCGTTCGATACCATCACTGTTTTGATGCCCGCTTCTTTCGCGGCGTGACAGATGTCGATCACGTATTCGCCCCAGATCGTCGGCTCGTTGTAGGTGAAGGCGATCGAAGGACATCCGTTGCGCTTCGCGAGCAGCACGACGTCCTCGGGCGGCACAAAAGTCGAGTGCACCTGATCGGAGCGCGATTTCGAGATGTCCCAGTTCTGGCAGAAGAAGCACCCCATGTTGCAACCGGCGGTGCCCATCGAAAACACGCGCGTGCCCGGCAGAAAATGATTCAGCGGTTTTTTCTCGATGGGGTCGATCTGTAGCGCCGCGGGATGAGCGTAACCCAGACTATAAAGCTTGCCACCCACGTTGCTGCGGATGAAGCAGAATCCCGCTTGCCCCGCGCCGATATGGCAGTGACGCGGGCACAGATAGCAATGCACTTTGCCGTTCGGCTCGGGCTTCCACCACCGGGCCTCGTGCATTTCCCGCATCTCGGGTTTGATTTTGAGGCTGAGCATGTTCACGCGCCTTAGCCGTAATTATACGCCTGCGGCTCATCTCCCGCCCGCTCGTCGATTGCAACTACACGCTTCCGTTTACCTTTATCCTGATCTTGATGTATTCCGTTTGTCGGCGCCGTCTAAGACGATGCAGCTAGGCCCCAAGCTCGCGATCAAAATCTACTTCCAGGAGAAGTCAAATGGCACGATACGGAAAGGCTGCTGCAAAGAGCGTCAAGAGCGCGCTGCATCGTGAAAAGCGAGGCACGCTCCTGTCCGGCAGAGGCGGAAAGGGCGGGAAGGTAACCAGTCGCAAACAGGCTATCGCCATCGGGCTTTCGGAAGCCCGTAAGAAGGGCGCCAAGGTTCCCCGCAAGAGTTCTTAAGCGGGATGAATCGAACCTCCGAGGCACCCTACGGGGTCTTCGTTCCTGTCAGCCCGAATGCGGCGCTACCGCCGCACTCTGCAAATGCTGGCTAAGCCGATTGCTGACTCGATTCTTCTTGCTATGTAACCCGCCTGAAAATCCACAGGCGCGGCGGCTTGACAGCTTCCCCCCCGCTGTTAGTCTGGACGCGTGACGCGAAAGTCCCAGCAGTCGAACCGACCCCACGCCGCACTCACGGCCCCGGAGGAGCGCTGCCGTCGGACTAGCCGATCGTCTCGATTTTCTTTGCTTCCTGGGCCTCCATTTCGCGCTACGAATCAGGACTTTCCATTCCCGAATTGCAGCGTTCCTACTCGACAAGGAGAAAGTATCGAAATGTCCGAAAGTTATTGCCAGCTCAACCGGTCGATGCAACACTTTCTAATCAGTTGATCCGACAATGCTTTCCCTAGGGAACCGATCTGTCTGGCTGTACTCAATCAGCACTAACCGGGGCAGAGTTTTGTTGAATCAACGCTCGCCAACGACTTTAGCCCCTGAGACTGCTGCAAATAGACTCCCAGTCAGTGTTCTGTCGACCCATTGAGACACCAGAAATCCCAGCGTTTCAAGCCCCGCGCGCATCACCAGGAGGTGCTGCCATGAGCCCGAATCAGACCGATGATCGTGACCGCCGTGAATCCCATCCGCTGCGCGCTACAACCAAAGTTCTGACGCAGGGCTTTGACCCCGCTCTCTCCGTCGGCTCCGCCCGCCCGGCCGTTTTTCGCAGCTCCACGTACGCTTTCCAAAGCCCGGAAGCGGCCGAACGCGCCTTCGATGTCGCTACCGGCCGCATCCGCCTCAAGGAAGGCGAAACCACCGACCTGATCTATTCGCGCTTCAACCATCCCAACGCGCAAATCCTCGAAGATCAGGTCACGACGCTCGAAGCGGACGCTACCGGTGCTCTAGCCTTCAACTGCGGCATGGCTGCGATCATGACCTCCCTGCTTGCGCTGCTTCGCCCCGGCCAATCGGTCGTCTACACCATTCCGATCTACGGCGGCACGCAGCACTTCATCCAGGATCATCTCTCGATCTGGGGCATCACCGGCATTCCCGTGCTCGCCGGACGTGGCGACTTGCTCGCGTCAGCCATCGCCTCCGCGAAAAACCTGGGCGCCGTGCTTCTGGAAACGCCGGCCAACCCCACACTGACCATGACCGACATCCGCGAAGTGTGCGCGGCCGTCGCGGCGCTAAAGATTCCCTCCGGTGAATCGCGTCCGCTTGTGATGGTCGATAACACGATGCTCGGCCCCGCCTTCCAACATCCGCTTTCGCTCGGCGTGGATCTCGTCGCTTACTCTGGCACGAAATATCTCTCCGGCTTCAGCGATATGCTCGCCGGTGTGCTTCTGGCCCGCGATGCCGCGCTGATCCGCAAGATCGGTGCTGCCCGCAGCATGTTCGGCACGATTCTCCAACCGGATGAATGCTGGCTGCTGACCGGCCGCCTGCCGACCGTCGGCCTGCGCATGACGCGCGCCAGCAAGAACGCACAACACATTGCCGAGGCGCTTGCCGAGCATCCGAAAATTAAGCGCGTCTACTACCCGACACTTTTCACTGAGGCTGAGCAAAAAAGAATCTTCCTTGCCCAGTGCGACCAGCCGGGCGCGATGTTGTCAATCGAATTGCTGGGTGGCAAGCCCGCGGCCTTCGAATTCCTGCGCCACCTGGAAATCGCCATGAACGCCGTCTCGCTCGGCGGTGTCGAAACACTCGCCTGCCACCCCAAATCGACGACGCACTCCGGATTCACGGAAAAGGAGTTCGCGCAAGCCGGTATCACGGACGGTCTGGTCCGCGTCTCGGTCGGCATCGAACACTGGCGGGACCTACTATCGGATTTTCAGCGGGCCCTGGACGCGATCTGAACTGTGAACGGCCTGCTCGAATTCACGCTGTTGATCGCGGCCGGGTCGTTCCTCGCCGGTCTGCTCGGCTCGCTCACGGGCCTTGGCGGCGGAGTCATCATCGTGCCGCTGCTCACGCTGGTTTTCCACGTGGACATCCGCTACGCGATTGGCGCTTCGCTGGTTTCCGTGATTGCGACGTCGTCCGGCGCAGCGGCGGCCTATTTGAAGGAAGGCTTTTCCAATATCCGCGTGGGAATGTTTCTGGAAGTGGCGACCACGGTCGGAGCGCTATGCGGCGCCTACCTTGCCACGCGGATTCCGACCGCTGCGATTGCGATCATCTTCGGACTCGTTCTGCTGTATTCGGCATCGGACTCGGCGAAGCACGACACCCTAGTCCCGATACAGCAACGTAGCGATCCTCTCGCGGCGCGACTAAGACTGGATGGCACTTACCCGACGCGCGATGCCGGGCTTCAGAAATATCACGTTCGCCGAGTACCGCTAGGATTTGGACTCATGTACGTCGCAGGGACGCTTTCCGGACTGCTGGGCATCGGCTCGGGCGCGGTGAAAGTTCTGGCCATGGACCGGGCCATGAGCATCCCGTTCAAAGTTTCCACGACCACCAGCAATTTCATGATTGGCGTCACCGCCGCAGCCAGCGCGGGAATTTACCTTCATCGCGGCTACATCGATCCCGGCCTGGCCATGCCGGTAATGCTGGGTGTACTCGGCGGCGCGCTGCTGGGCGCGCGGATCTTGCCGGAGGCGGAAGTGCGCGCGCTTCGCGTTCTGTTCAGCGTTGCCATCGCCGCGGTTGCCATCCAGATGATATTCAAAGGCCTGCGGGGGAATCTCTAAATGTCCGCGCCGCATCATGGATTGAGCGAAAAACGATTTGAGAGTGTGATCGGCATGATGCTGCGCGTGGGAGTGATCCTTGCCGCCGCAATCGTTCTTGTGGGAGGTGTGCTCTACCTCGAGAAATACGGGGCCGTCGAACCCGACTACCGATTGTTTCGCGGCCAGGCCAGCGACCTGCGGTCCCTGCACGCGATTTTCGGCGATGCCGCCCTAGGACACTCGCGCGGCCTGATTCAGCTTGGCCTGCTGCTATTGATCGCGACGCCCGTCGCCCGCGTGGCTTTCTCGGTGGCGGCGTATATCTCCGAGCGCGACTGGATTTACGCGGCAATTACTTTGTTTGTCCTCGGAATACTCTTGTACAGCTTGTCGAGCGCGTAGTCTGAACCGCGAGGCGGCAAGGATGAAGTCCACAAAGATCGAAGTCGACAAAATCTCCGACGGCGAGTTCCAGGTCCGCGTCATCGAAGGCCCATCGGCGACCTCACATCGCGTCACCGTTAAGCCCTCCGATGTCAAACGCTTCGCTTCCGGCAACACTGATCCGATCCTACTCATCCGCCTCTCGTTTGAATTTCTGCTTGAAAATGAGCCAAAGGAATCGATCCTGCCGCGCTTCGACCTCTCCGTTATTCCTCGCTACTTTCCTTCCTACGAGCGCCAGATTCGCCGCCGTCTCGCGGCCTGCTAGACCTTGGGTTTCCGAACGCCTCGGCCGCCAGATTGAACGAAGGAAACGGAACTTTCCTAGGCTTTCAACGGAATCCTAGCTGTACGCACACGGTTTTAAGCAGGAGGACATTTCGTGTCGGCACATTCGAAGATGGGCCTTGCTGTTTTGGCCCTGGCGCTCAGCTGCGGCCCCGCTTCGGCGCAGGGCGATTCACCCGCGGATCCGCCGTCCGCCCCGGATTCGACGGGGCACGGCGGAATGCATCGAGGAGGTCCGGGACGCGAGGGAGGCGGTTGGGGCCGTCGCGACGGCCGTGAAGACGGTCGGTTTGGCGGCGGACGCCGCATGGGTATGCGAGACGGGCTCGGGCGCTTATTGAGCGATCCCGCGATTCGCGATCAGATCGGCGTGACGGCGGATCAAGCCACGAAGATTCGTCAGCAAGAAGCTGACTTCCGGAAAACGGAGATTCGCGACCACGCGGACCTGGAAGTAAAACGGATCGACCTTCGCGAGCTGATGGCCGCGGACAACCCGGACCGTGCGGCGATCGATGCGAAGCTGACCGAAATCAGCACCTCCCGCCTGGCGCTGGAGAAGGCCGCGGTGAGCTTTCGCCTCAATTCGCGCAATGCGCTGACGCCCGACCAGCGTCAGAAACTTCGAGAACTGATGCGCAATCGCCGGGGTCGAGAAGGCGGACCGGCCGCGCGCGGCCCGCGCGGTGGAGAACTGGGAGGACGCCGAGCGAACGCTCCGCCGCCCAATCAGCCCAATCCGCCGGCGACGCAGTAGCGCGGGTCCATCACTGCGACGGGACGCTTCGGGTTAGAGCGTCCCGGACGCGAGCTCTGGCATCATACGTTTCGAACGCCGGCCTGCCGGGTTGCATGAAACTTACACTCATACCTCCCAGGATCAAGACCATCGCGCGCGGAGGTGGTGTGCGCAGACGCGCACAAAACGGCTGGCTTGTTTCCATTCTCGTCCTCATGCAGATTCCCTGCCTGGCAGCCGCGTTCCCCTCGCACAGTCAGAATCCACCCAAGCCCGATCTCACGAGCGTCGTCAAAGTTGTTAACGTGCTGGCCACGGTTCGCAACGAGAAGGGCGAGATCGTGAAGAACCTGACGAAGGACGACTTCGTTCTCGCCGAAGACGACCATCCACAAGACATCAAGTATTTTCTGCAGGAAAGCGATTTGCCGGTGACCATCGGCCTGCTGGTGGACACCAGCCTGAGCCAACGCCGCGTGCTCAGCTCCGAACGAACCGCGAGCTACGACTTCCTCGACCATGTGTTGCGCCAGGACAAAGATCGCGCCTGCGTGATTCATTTTGATCACGAGGTCGAAATGCTGCAGGACCTGACGTCATCGCACAAGAAACTGGAAGATTCTCTGAAACTCTTAGAGACACCCGAGGACAACGCCGGCGGCAACGCGGGGCGCGGCGGCGGCCACGGTCACGGCGGCGGCACGCTGCTCTACGACGCCGTCTATCTTGCGGCAAACGACGTGATGAAAAAAGAGCAGGGGCACAAAGCGCTGATCATTCTCTCGGACGGAGTCGATCGGGGCAGCAAGGAGACGATCGAGGACGCGATTGAAGCCGCGCAGCGCGCCGATACTCTGGTCTATTCCATCCTCTTCGCCGACCACGAAGAGCATGAGGGCGGGTTCGGCGGTGGATATGGCGGGCACGGCGGATATGGCGGCGGTGGGCCGATGGGCGGCGGCGGTCCCATGGGAGGAGGAGGTGGTAGTCACCGGCGCTATCCGGAAGAAGAACGCCCGGATGGCAAGAAAATTCTCACCCGAATCTCCAAAGAGACGGGTGCGCACATGTTCGAAGTCTCGAAGAAACTGCCGATCGACATGATCTACGCGCAGATCGAAGAGGAACTCCGCAACCAGTACAGCCTGGGTTATACGCCGGAGGGAATGGATGCCGCGCTCGGCTATCACAAGCTCACGCTGACAACGAAGCAGAAGGATCTGGTCGTTCAGGCGCGCGACGGCTTTTACGCCGACCGCTGAGCAGGTCGAAGATCATTCGCGAGCCGGCCTGGCCTTGGCGCCGGAATTTCATGCGCCAGGTGCGCAGCCGATGGATGATTCACCTTCGAAGAGCGGCCTTCTTTCAGCATCCGCTGATAGGCCTCATCCCACGCCGGCACGGCGTCGGAATCCTGCGTCCAGTGCGTAACCGATGCTTCGTCGCACCAGTGCAACAGTCTTGGCATCGCGGCCCGGTGCACGCCTGAACTACGGTACGCGTCCATGGCCTTGCTAGCGGTCCAGACCGTCAGTGTCCAGAACACGTACCCGGCATTGACCATCAGCCGTCCGCCCACAAAACCTGTGGACTTCTGCGCCTGCCGCGAACTGCGGATGGCATACACCAGAAACTGCGGCAAGAAGAAGATGGAGCGCACGCGCAGCCGCGTCACCGAAACAAACGCCATGACCGCCTCCCAGCAGGAATCAGATGTCTGCCCATGGTATGACGATTGCGAATTTTCGCCCCGCTCGCCTCTCACGGATTCAACTTCCCGGCGGAATGAAGTTCAGAGTACCTCCAGTACGGTCGGCATCCTAGCCGACCGCCTGCCACGGAACATTCCGAGATGAATCCATGTCGTCCCTAACCATACTGTTCTGAATGACATGCTGCGGTCCTCTTTCGGCAAAGTACTTTGATAGATCGAAGGTACCTGGGCGAAAGTACGGCTGGGCCATTCGCGCGGGTGTTTCATCCCGGTACAGTGCGCCTTCGGGGTATCCAGCGCCAATTCAGGGGTTTCAAAGGCAGACGCGCTCTCAAAAATGACGCTGACGACGAAACTGACGAGATCGAATCTCCGGCTGCGGACGAAGCTGGTGCTGTCGTTCGTGCTGATCATCGCCACGCTGAGCTGTGCGACGCTCCTGGCGGTGCGCCACGTCGCGAAAAAACATCTTCAGCAGGAAATCGTCAGCGAAACGCAAAACTCGGTGCTCACGTTCCTGGCCATGCTTCACGAGCACCAGAACGCCCTGAACCGCAAGGCCGACCTGCTGGCAACTCTCGCAGACCTGACCTATTTCGACTCAGGCACGTTCCAGCAGTCGACCGACAACCCCCTTGAAACCGACGGTAGCGACCTGGTGGTTTTGGCTGATGGCAACCATCAGATCATGACGCTGCACACCACAAACCCGCGTTTCACGCCGACGATCGCACAAGGTCTTCTGCTTCGCTCGATCGCCAAGAAATCCACCACGGACTGGTGGTACGACGGCGAGTCGCTCTACCAGGTTGCCGTGGAACCGGTGCATCGCCGGCCGGCTGAGGACAATTCGCAGCTGGGCACCGTGGTGGTCGGGCGCGAAATCGACTACGGCGCCGTGCATAACCTCGACCGGACGCATTCCGCGGACCTAGCATTCCTATACGACGGGAACGTGGTTACCAGCACGATGGGCCCGTACGACGAGCGTGATCTGAATCAGCAGGCGCGCGGTCTGCAATCTTCCGGGGAAGTTCAAATCGGGAGTCAGCGCTTCTATGCCATCTCGGTCGGGCTGACCGACGGAGACGGTCCGGCGGCGAGGCTGATCGCTCTGAAATCCTACACGCGCGCCGAAGAATTCCTCTCCGAGCTGAATCGCCTGTTGGCGGGGCTGGGCGTGCTGGCGCTGGGCGTGGGAGCTTACCTTGCACTGCTCATCTCCGACACTTTCACAGCGCCGCTCGGCAATCTTGTTCGCGGCGTACAGGCACTGGAGCGCGGCGACTTCGCCTTTCCACTGGAGGCGCGCGGGGGAGACGAAATCGCGCACGTCACCCGCGCCTTCGATCAAATGCGCGGCACTTTGCAGAAAAATGAAGTGCAGAAGCGCCAGCTGGAAGAAGAATTGCGCCAGTCGCAAAAGATGGAAGCGCTCGGGCGGCTGGCCGGTGGTGTGGCGCACGATTTCAACAACTTGCTCACCGTGATCAAGGGCCACTCCGAACTGATCACCGAAGGCCTCCCCGCCAAAGATCCCTTGTTCGGCAGCGGGCAGCAGATTCGCAAGGCGGCCGACCGCGCCGCTTCGCTCACGCGCCAGATGCTGGCGTTCAGCCGGCGCCAGGCCCTGGAGCCGACCGTCTTCGACATGAATTCGCTGGTGGCGGACATGTATAAGCTGCTGAAGCGGCTGATCCACGAAGACATCGAGTTCACCTTCCGCGCCGGCGAATCGCTTGGCCGGATCAAGGCGGACACCGGGCAA
>Ga0210404_10000307_pt1 | contig 28064 bp, 18 predicted proteins | sample IncBWH28MmetaG_FD_155455 | JGI IMG/M metagenome (GOLD analysis project Ga0210404, IMG submission 155455) | Forest soil microbial communities from Barre Woods Harvard Forest LTER site, Petersham, Massachusetts, United States - Inc-BW-H-28-M | ecosystem: Environmental > Terrestrial > Soil >... | reverse complement strand
GTTTTGCCAAAACCTTCGGCGCCCACAAATTCAGGTCGGCGAGGCTCTCAGACTGTAGCGTGTACTGATACTGCGCATTCCCCATGCGGCCGCCGATCTGCAGGTCCTGAGCCGATTGGAGGTATAACGTTGCCCCAGGCACGTGGGCGAGTTTTCCGCGCAAACTCGAAATGACCTGGTCGGCACTTGCCTTCCGTTCTCCGAGCGGCTTCAACATGATGAACATGCGCCCCGTGTTGGCTGTACCGCCGCCGCCGACAAACGCAGTTACGGTCGCAACCGCGGGATCTTTCATGATGATCGCGACATAGTCATTCATCTTTTGGCGGAGCGCCTGAAAGGAGATGTCCTGCTCGGCCTGAATCGAACCGCCCAGCCGTCCAGTGTCCTGCTGAGGGAAAAACCCCTTCGGAACGAGGATGTAGAGGTACACGCTAAGGCAGGCGGTGGCTATGGTGACAATCAAGATAAAAGCCTGGTGCCGCAAGACCCAGCGCAACGCAAAATCGTAAGACTTCAGCAGTCGATCGAAGGCACCTTCACTCAGATGATACAGGCGACCGTGCTTTTCGGTGTCGAGCGGACGTAGAAGCTTGGCGCACATCATGGGCGTAGTGGTCAATGAAACCAGCAAGGAGACGCCGATGGCAGCGCTGAGCGTGACCGCGAACTCACGGAATAGCCTGCCGACAATGCCGCCCATCATCAGGATGGGAATGAATACGGCGACGAGCGAAGTGCTCATGGAGACGACGGTGAACCCGATCTCCTTCGCACCGAGGAAGGCGGCCGGCACCGGTTTGACGCCTTGCTCCAGGTGGCGGTTGATGTTTTCAAGCACAACGATGGCGTCGTCGACGACGAAGCCGGTGGAAATGGCGAGGGCCATTAGAGAGAGATTGTCGAGGCTATAGCCCAGCAAATACATGATCGCGAACGTGCCTACGAGTGAGAGGGGCACCGCGACGCTTGGAATGATGGTGGAACGAGGGTTCCGCAGGAACACAAACACGACGAGGACGACGAGGATCACAGAGATGATGAGAGTGATCTCGATATCGTGCACCGAGGCTCGCACGGTCAAGGTGCGATCCATCACGACATCCATGTTAATTGCCGGAGAGATGGAAGCATGCAGTTGCGGAAGCAGGGCGCGAACATTGTCGACGGTGGAAATGATATTCGCACCGGGCTGACGGAAGATGACCAGCAGGACCGCGCGCCTTCCGTTGGAGATACCGGCGTTGCGCATGTCCTCGACCGAGTCCTGGACATCGCCGACGTCGCCGAGGCGCACCACGCCGTTCTGGTTCGAGGCCACGATCAGGGAGCGATACTGATTCGCCTTCAGAAGCTGATCATTGGCGTCGATGGTCCAAGCGTTGAGAGGTCCGGTAAATTCACCCTTGGGCTTGTTGGCATTGGCAGCGGAAAGCGCAGTGGCCACCTGTTGCGTGCTCACTCCCAGTTTGTTCAGGAGCATGGGATTGAGCTCCGCTCGGACGGCAGGGTTGGCGCCGCCCCCGACGAAAACTTGTCCGACCCCGGAGACTTGTGCAAGCTTCTGCGCCAGGATGGAGTTGGCGGCGTCGTAGATTTCCGGCAAGCGAATGGTGTCGGAGGTCAGCGACAGAATCAGGATGGGCGCATCGGCGGGGTTCACCTTGCGATAGCCGGGATTGCTAGGCAAGTTTGCGGGAAGTTGTCCACGAGCGGCGTTAATGGCGGCCTGGACATCCCGGGCGGCGGCATCGATGTTCCGGCTGAGATCGAACTGCAAGACGATGTTGGTGGAACCCAGTTGACTGGTGGAGGTCATCTGGTTCACGCCGGAAATTCTGCCGAACTGTCTTTCCAGCGGGGTAGCTACGGAGGAGGCCATGGTTTCCGGACTGGCGCCGGGCAGGCTCGCGTTCACCGAGATTACGGGAAACTCGACCTGCGGAAGAGGGGCTACGGGAAGGAACTGGAATGCGAGCACGCCTGACAAGAGCAGGGCAACGGTCAGGAGCGAAGTTCCTATTGGTCGCCGGATGAATGGAGCCGAGATATTCATCGCTAATCCGTAGCGGCTACTTCCTCGATGGGGTTGCCGATTTTGAACCGCGAGAAGCGCCGACCCAAACGGTCAAAGGCCAAGTAGACGACGGGCGTGGTGTAGAGGGTCAGCAATTGGCTGAGAATCAAGCCGCCGACGATCGAGATGCCGAGCGGATTGCGCAATTCGGCTCCCGTGCCGGAAGTGAGGGCAAGGGGCAAGCCGCCCAGCAGGGCCGCCATGGTCGTCATCATGATTGGACGAAAACGCAGGAGAGAGGCCTGGTAGATGGCTTCTTCGGGCGGCTTCCCTTCCTGACGTTCTGCTTCCAGGGCGAAGTCGATCATCATGATGGCGTTCTTCTTCACGATGCCGATAAGCAGGATGATGCCTATCAGGGCGATGACGTTGAAGTCGTTGCGGGTCAGGATGAGCGCCAAGATTGCGCCAACACCGGCGGAAGGCAGGGTCGAGAGAATTGTGATCGGATGGATGTAGCTCTCGTAGAGGACACCCAACACGATGTAGACGGTCACCAGGGCCGCAAGAATCAAATATGGCTCGCTCGACAGCGAGTTTTGGAAGGCGGCGGCAGTTCCCTGAAAGCTGGTGTGGATGCTGGCAGGCAAATTGATATCGTGCTCGGCCTGATCGATGGCCTTGGTGGCTTGCCCGAGGGACACGCCCGGGGCCAAGTTGAAAGAAATGGTCACAACCGGAAATTGGCCCTGGTGATTAATCGCGAGCAGAGCGTTGGTCGACTGGAAATGAGTAAAGGCTGAAAGCGGGACCTGGGTGCCACTTGAAGAATGGACGTAGATGTTCTTGAGGTCGTCGGGACTCTGCTGAAAACTCGGATTGGCCTCAAGAATAACGTGGTACTGGTTGAGCTGAGTGAAAATGGTGGAGACCTGGCGCTGGCCAAAGGCGTCATAGAGCGTGTCGTCGATGGCTTGGGGAAGAATGCCGAGCCGGGAGGCGGTGTCGCGATCGATTACCAGATCCGCTTTTAATCCGCTGGTGAGCTGGTCATTGGCGACGTCGCGCAGCTGTGGAAGCGCCTGCAGTTTCTGCATGAGGCGCGGAACCCAAGTGTTCAAGTCGGTGGCGTCGGCTGCCTCAAGGGAATATTGGAATTGGGTACGGCTGACGCGGTCCTCGACCGTGAGGTCCTGGACCGGCTGCATGTAGAGCGTGATGCCTTCGACGTTAGCCAACTGCAGCTGCAAGCGGCGAATGATTTCCGAGGCGGTTTCCTTACGCTGGTTGCGGGGTTTGAGATTGATCTGGATGCGGCCGCTGTTGGGAGTCGTGTTGACGCCGTCGATGCCGATAAAAGAAGACAAGCTGTCGACCGCTGGATCTTTGAGAATGACTTGAGCGAGTGCTTGCTGGCGCTGCGCCATGGCAGTGAAAGAAACCGTTTGGGGGGCGTCTGAGATGCCCAGGATTACACCCGTGTCCTGTACCGGAAAGAAGCCTTTGGGCACCACGATAAAGAGCAGGATCGTGAAGACGAGGGTCGCGACGGTAACGATCAGGGTGGCCGTTTGATGCTTGAGAACCCACTGCAACGTTGAACCGTAACGTTCAATCACTCGCTCATAGAGCCGCTCGGAGGCTTCGTAGAAGCGGCTGTGGCGCGAACTCCCTTTCGTCTTTAGAAGCTTCGCACACATCATGGGCGTCAGCGTGAGGGACACGACGGCGGAGACGAGGATGGTCACAGCGAGCGTGATCGCAAATTCGCGAAACAGGCGGCCGACCACATCTCCCATGAACAGCAGTGGAATGAGAACGGCGATCAGGGAGACGGTTAAGGAGACGATGGTGAAGCCGATCTGACCGGAGCCTTTCAGGGCCGCATCGAGTGGGCTGTCGCCCATTTCGAGGTAGCGGTCGATGTTCTCGATCATCACGATGGCGTCATCAACGACGAAGCCGGTCGAGATGGTCAAGGCCATGAGCGTGAGATTGTTCAGGCTGTAGCCGAGCAGATACATCACACCGAAAGTTCCGATCAGCGAAAGGGGCACGGCCACGCTGGGAATAACGGTCGCCGAAAGATTCCTGAGAAACAGGAAGATGACCATGACGACGAGGCCAATGGTGAGCATCATCTCGAACTGAACGTCGTTGACCGAGGCGCGAATGGTCTGGGTTCGATCGGTCAGGATGGCGAGTTTCACTGAGGATGGCAGTGAAGACTGCAGTCTCGGCAACAACTTCTTGATGCGGTCGGCAACGCTGATGATGTTGGCGCCCGGTTGACGCTGAATATTTACGATCACGGCCGGGGTCAGGTCCATCCAGGCAGCCTGCCGGGCGTTCTCGGCGCCGTCGATCACGTTGGCAACGTCGGAGAGGCGAACGGGGGCACCATTCTTGGAGGCGACGATGACGTTCTTATATTCGTCGCTGCTGAAAAGCTGATCATTGGCATTGATGGTGTAAGACTGTCGCTGCCCATCCAGAACGCCTTTTGCCTGGTCGACATTGGCCTGTCCCAGAACCGTGCGCAAATCTTCCAAGCTGAGGCCATAGGAGGCGAGCGCAGTGGGGTTTGCCTGAATGCGTACGGCGGGCTTCTGTCCTCCGCTGATCGAAACGAGGCCGACGCCGGGCAACTGAGAGATTTTCTGCGCGAGAGTCGTATCGGCCAGGTCTTCGACCTTGGTAAGCGGCAGAGTATCGGAAGTCAGAGCGAGGGTGAGAATCGGAGCATCGGCAGGATTGACCTTGCTATAGATCGGCGGATTGGGAAGGTCCCTTGGAAGGTAGGTTGTAGCCGCATTGATGGCGGCCTGCACCTGCTGCTCGGCAACATCGATATTCTGATCCAGAGTGAATTGCAGAATGACGAGAGAGCTTCCAAAGGAACTGGTCGAGGTCATCTGACTCAAACCGGGGACCTGGCCGAACTGACGCTCGAGCGGGGCAGTTACGGAGGACGCCATCACCTCGGGATCGGCGCCTGGATAAAAAGTAACAACCTGAATCGTGGGGTAATCGACTTCCGGCAATGCCGAAACGGGGAGCTGACTATAAGCGACCAGACCCACCAGCAGGATACCGATCATCAGCAGCGTGGTGGCAACCGGTCGAAGAATAAATAATCGGGAAGGACTCATTGCCCCGCAATTCCTGAGGCCTGCGCGTTCTTGCCGGCAGGCGACGTACCAGCCGCGTGCGGCTCGACGTGGCTACCCGCCTGGAGTTTGTCTTGTCCATCGGTGACTACCTGGTCCCCCGGGGCCAGGCCAGATGTAATCACGCTCGAATCTCCCTGGGTCAGACTGACCTTCACGGGGCGAACTTCCACGGTCTTGTCGGGCTTGACCACATAAGTAAAGGTGCTTCCCTGTGGACCACGCTGAAGGGCAGCAGCGGGGACAACGGTCGAGCCTTTGCGGGTTTCGAGAAGCAAGCGCGCGTTCACAAACTGATTCGGGATCAGGGCGTTGTCGACGTTCTCGAATATCGCCTTCAGCTTTCCCGTGCCGGTGGTCTGATCGATTTGGTTGTCGATGGTCAAAAGTTTGCCGCTCGCGATCTTGGTTGAATCGTCCCGACTGTATGCGTCGACGGCGAGGGTTGTGTTTCTCATGTGTTGAGCGACAGTCGGAAGAGAATCTTCGGGAAGCGTGAAGACAACTGCAATGGGTTGGAGCTGGGTTACGACGAGCAAGGGATTCGTGTCAGTGGCGTGTACCATGTTGCCGATATCCACGAGGCGAAGTCCGATGCGGCCGTTAACGGGAGATGTAACGCGTGTGTAGACAAGCTGGAGTTTAGCGTTGTCGATGGCCGCTTGATCGGACTTGATAGTGCCTCCAAGCTGGCCCACGAGCGCTTGTTGGGCGTTGTACTGTTGTTGTGAAATCACGCCTTCCTTGAAGAGTCCCTGATAGCGGTCGTAGTCAAGCTGGGCATTTTTCAGCTGAGCCTGGTCGCGGGCCAGGGCCGCTTCGGCCTGCTCCAGGGCGACCTGATAAGGCCGCGGGTCGATCACGAGCAGCAGTTCACCTTGCTTAACGAACTCGCCTTCCTTAAAGGCGATCTGGACGATCTGTCCATCGACGCGACTCTTCAGGCTTACCGTGTTCCAAGCCTGAACGTTGCCGAGTCCCGAAAGGTAGACCGGGAAATCCCGTCGCTCAGCCGTGGCAACAGCGACCTGGACAACCTGGGGGCCAGTGTTGGCTTGCGCCGACTTGGTGTTGGCGCTCGCACAACCCCAAAATGACGCGAGCAGCAAGAATGTTAGACCTAGAAGAAGACAGATAACGAACGGATGACGGCGAGCTTTGGTTCTCATAAGTTTCTTGATGAGGAGCGCCTGGCAATCCCAGCTTCCAGGGTCCCCGAACTACGACCACTGGCAGGCAAGAACGAGACGAAACAGACAAGCGTCAGGATCGAGCCTATCTTTCAGACGCTCTTAGTTTACGGTAGGGTGCGACAAATTGCGCAGATTTACAAACTTTTACATCATTGATTCAGAAGGAGATGTGACTGTAGTCATAGAAGCAGATGGCCAAGATCTGGAGCCAGCATCAAGCCACGTTGTGATGAGCATGCATGGGGCATGAAAGGGTGCGGGCATGCGACGTGAACTCTTCCGGCGATTTGAGTGTCTGGCAGAAATTGGTCGACCGTGGTCAAACGATTACTACAACAAGACGGCGATAAGTCTCTCAGGCTGCCAACCTGCGACCGGGAAATTCGGAGCGCGGTACGTGTGCGACCGGCTTTTCATGCAGGAGAAGTTCTGTGGCCTGGACTCGTCCGTCCTTGTGGAACCATCGTTGCACAACATTGTCGTAGAGGAAATTCGCAAGTGCGAGCAGGCTCATGCCTTGGTGATGGGCCATCCAGCAACGGGCGAGGTTCGGACGACGGCGTCCGAAGCGACGGCGGACGGAAGTATAATCGGCGGCCTCATAGAAGCCGTACGCACTTAGCCAACCCAGATCTGCCATGCGGTGCAGGTTGAACAGGCTATCCTGCGGGTCGATGTTCAACGCCAGGAAAGTGGCATACGGCGCGATGACCAGGGCCTTAAAATCGGGCTTGCGCAAGGCCAGATGGGGGACTCCGAATGCATAGTATTTGTAATGATTGGAGTCGTTGAGCTCGGAATACGAAGATTCCGAGATGCCCCAGGGTACTCCCAAGCTTTCCGCATAGGCCCGTTGTGACTGCACCACTGCGGCCTGCGAGCGCTCAAGCAGAGTATTGGGATGAGAGCGCATCCACAAAGAGGGCATGAGGTACTCAAACATGGTCCCGGTCCATGACAGAAGGACAGGATGTCCCTGATCGAGAGTGTGAGCCCTGCCCAGTAGAAACCAGCTTTCCTGAGGAATGTCCTCTTTGGCGATGGCGACGAAAGAGGCGGTTCGGGACTCGGTTGCAAGCAGGTCGTAGCAGGCGGAACTGAGTTGACCGGCATCGAGGTCGAGCCCGATGGAAAGCAGCTTACGGTGAGGATCCAAAAGCAAGCTAAAGTCCATTTCGTCCGCAAACTCGCCGGCCTTTCTGGCGGCACGGCGGAGGTCCTCGATTAAAGCAGCGATGTTTGCCTGGGCTCGCGGAAGGGCCTCTGCCAAAGACTGGTAAAGGGGCTTTGCTGATGGCGATGCTTGTTCCATGTCGCGCTGGAGCCTGTGGCCGAGGGCTTCCATAAACTCGGGCAATTGTTCCAAGGCAAGGTTATCCATCAAGCGAAGATTGAGCGCTGGATCATCGCGAAGCTCCGCGAATACAGGTAAGGACCAGGGACAAAACGCGCGCAGAGTATGAATAAACATTTCCACGCGCCGACGTGTCTGGTCTACAAACCAGTTCGACTCGGGATGGGACCCGGCAATCGTCCGTTCTGCTTCGTCTAATGCGGGGAGCGGCAGGCGTGTCAATGCATCTGGCCAGTAGCCAGTTTTTCGGAGCCGCTCACAGGCGGCAATGCGCTTTCGGGAGACTGCGCCGGCATCGCAGAGAATCCGGAGACAATCCAGTAAACCATCCACCAGCGACGGCTGGACCACGGGCTGTCGCAGACGGTCCAGACAGCCCTGGCGGAGCGTCCACAAAGAGGCCAACAAGTTGCCACTATCCACAGAGGACACAAAGACTGGGGTGAGCGGCTGCAAGGTGCGCGTGTCGTACCAGTTCACAAAGTGGCCAGCATGGCGACGCAGCTTACGCATCGAAGTAAGCGTCTGCAGGGTTTTCTGCGCGAATTCGGGAACAGTCAGGTATCCAAACTCGCAGGCCACCTGGCGGGCATTGAGCAGCAAGCCAAGATTCGTTGGGGACAGGCGGGCAGCGAGATCTGGGGGGTCTTCCTGAACATTGTCAGGGATAAGCCAGTGATGCTCAGCGGTGCTGAACTCCTCGAAGTAGCGCCAGGTACGCAGAGCAGCTTGCCGCAGAAATAACTTGTCTTTGGTGGACACCTCGTTAGCCGGTGCAATCGAGGGCTGGTTGAGCCATGAAGCCATCGGTTTACAACACGCCCACAGGAGCAGAATGGGTATGGCAGAAGCCAAGGCGGCAGGACGGTCCGCCCAAACCAAAACACCGATTCCCAATGCCAATAGCGGTACCCAGTTCAAGTAAGAATCAACCGGCGTCTTTCTATTCGTGGTTTTGTGCTCGGCCTCGGCGGCGGTCTCCCATTCGAGCAGACCGCGGCGGGTGATTGTCCGTCGCACAAATGCGCGGATGACCGCATCCAAGGAAAGCAGGGTCTGGTGGGCGAGGAAGGTTAGTTGTAACACTACGTTCGCCACGGATGCGAGGAGCGCGGCTGGAGCCCGGCGAGCGACAGATGCTTCGCGCGTGACGGCGGCACGAACCAACGAGAACACGAATTCGAAAAATGACGGAAGCAAGAGGATGCACAGCGTGGCGAATGTCCACGCGGCGGGGGATCCACCCAGAAGCCAGCCGTATACCAACAGCAAGAAGGTGGCAGGCTCGACCAGGCTGCGGCGCAAGTTATCCAGAATTTTCCAGCGAGAGACGAGCGAGATCGGATTTGCAACACGCGCTCCCGACTCGTCCGGTACACGCGAGAAGAGCCAATTCGCGATCTGCCAGTCGCCGCGGAGCCAACGGTGCTTCCTCCGGTTGTAGGCGCTGTAATGCGAGGGATAGTCTTCGATGATCTCGATGTCGCTGACGAGACCTGCGCGCGCGTAGGCGCCTTCGATCAGATCGTGACTCAACAAGGCATTGCGAGGGAAGCGGCGCTCGAGAACCTGGTGTACGGTTGCGACTTCGTAAATTCCCTTCCCTGTGAATGTGCCTTCGCCATATAGGTCCTGGTAAACATCCGAAACAGCGCGCGTGTAGATGTCGAGACCGGTCTCGCCGGCATACAAAGCAGCGAGACGGGAACGAGATGTGCTTTGAACGCTGACGCCGAGCCGAGGCTGAAGGATTCCATAACCGGAACTCACGATGTTCTTGGCAGGATCAATGATGGCCTGATTGAGAGGATGCGCCATGGCACCCACCATGCGACGGGCGCTTCCCCGTGGCAATTCGGTGTCGGCATCGAGCGTGAGGACATAACGCACGTCGGAGAGCACGGAAAGATCGCCCACCTTGACGGGAAAACTGTCGTACTGACCGCGGAGCAGGCGATTGAGATCCATCAGCTTGCCGCGTTTGCGTTCCCATCCCATCCAGACTCTTTCCTGCGGGTTGTAAATCCGATGGCGGTGAAGCATGAAAAAGGATCCGGAGCCTTCGGGGGCATATTTCTCATTCAGATCGCGAACGAGTTTCGCGCAAAGGTCGACGAGCGGACTGTCTTCCCTCGCCAGTTCGCGAGAGTCAGGCAAGTCAGTGAGCAGGGCAAAATGAACGTTTGGATCGTGATTACCCAGGAAGCGAACTTCCAGATCTTCGGCCAACGTGTGTACCTGGGTTTCATTCAGGAGCAAGGTGGGTACGGCAACCAGGGTGACGCAGTCGCTCGGAATTTCGTCGACGAAGTCGTACTTAGGCAGGATCGACGGGGTCAAGACCGAGGTCACAAAATAATTCATCAATTGGACGGCACTCTGGGAACACGGCAGCAGCAGCACCAGAAACGAGATCAAGAGAAGAACGGGAGAGAATGAGGGCGGGGTCAACAGGAGCGCCGTAACAGAGAAAATCAGGAAGGTCAGGAGCTCGATTCCGGGGAAGAAAAATTCGTCGGCATGATCCCGCATCCAGCTCTGAACTTTGCTTCCAAGCGAGTGACGGAATCCGATTTTCTGCTGGAGGAGTTTGGTTCCACGATCGATCAAGTAGAAGCCGACGTGAGACTCCCGCAGCGACACCCGGGGATCATCGTAATTGGTCTGTTGCGCTTGTTTGGCGAGGGCTACCGCAGCACGAGCAACTTCGACTTCGGTGGCTTCAGAGGTGGCGGCCATTTTTGCCAGCCGTATCCGATAAAGTTCTCGGCTATCAAACTCCATGCGCGGATATGTGCCGGACGGATCCTCGCGGAGGACGCGATCGAACACGATCAGAGGTTCAAGCACAGTTTTCCAGGAGCCGTGGCTGATCGCCAACATACTGCGAACGATAGCGCCTAACTCTGGGAGATCGGAGATTGGAGATGCGAGCAAAGCAGGGGCTATGCGAGCGACTCTCTCAAGGAGGATCAGCTTCAAGACAGGCACTAACGCCCACAACTCGTAGAGATTCAGGGCGGACTCTGTCTGGATGGCTTCGATGAAAGCAGAAAAACTCGGCTCAGAGAATTGATAGGAGACCGCTTCGAGATAAGCCTCAGCGACGCGAATCACACGTGGCACAACCTGGCCATCGAGACCGCGAACGTGAGGAAGCTTTCGGACCTTGGCGGATGGCAGTCCCCGAACCTCGGAATGGAGAAGCCGAACATGGTCGGAAAGCCAGCGGTAGTCCTCGGAAATGGGCAATTTCGGTGTTGCGGACGCGGAGGCAAGAATAGGGGTCAGGGATTCACGCAGTGCTCTGGTGCGATCCGCAAATACGGAAGACGAGCGAGTACCGGGCAACCAATGAAGTGTGGCCTTCAGTTCATCGGCTTTTTTCTGAACCATCTCTGCAAACGCGTCTGTGGCAGTTTGCGGGGAGGAAGGTGGTTCTGGTTCGGCGCGAACGATTTCTAAAGGCACATTCTCAGCCATATATGGTCCCTAACGGTAACTCGCTGCCTGGAGCTCAAACATCTCGGAGTAAATCCCTCCGAGGCGGCAGAGTTGTTCGTGGTTGCCGTCTTCCACAACCTTGCCGTCGTCAAGCACGATGATGCGGTCTGCCATACGGACGGTAGAAAAGCGGTGCGAGATGAAAAGGGCCAACTTTCCTGCCGTGAGTTCCGCAAACCGGCGGAACACTTCGTATTCACTGCGCGCGTCGAGGGCGGCGGTCGGTTCGTCCAGGATCAAAACCTGCGCGTCGCGGAGGTAGGCTCGCGCGAGGGCAACTTTCTGCCATTCTCCGCCGGAGAGGTCGACTCCTCCATCAAAACGGCGGCCCAGCATCTGGTTATACTGGGCGGGCAGCCGGCGGATGACCTCGTCCGCCATTGCCTTTTGCGCTGCGGATTCGAGGAGAGAAGAATTGTCGGCGGCATCAATCTTGCCGACTGCGATGTTCTCCCGGGCCGTCATCTCATACCGCATAAAATCCTGGAAAATGACGCCAATCTCACGATAAAGGTCTTCGAGATCGTATTCTCGAAGGTCCACGCCATCGAGCAAAACTTGCCCTTCCACTGGATCGTACAAGCGTGTCATAAGCTTGACAATCGTGGTTTTACCTTGGCCGTTCTCCCCGATCAGGGCGACGCGTTCGGCAGGACGCAACTCAAGATTCAGGTTTTCAAGGACCAGGCGGGAAGCCCCGGGATAACGGAAAGACACGTTGCGAAACTCGAAGCCACGCCGGATCGGCCTGGGTGCGGGTAAGGCATTTGGTTTGGAGCGGATAGTCGGCTCCATCTCAAAGAATGCCAGTAGGTCGGTAAGAAAGAGAGCCTGGTCCGCAATGCCGGCGAGGGTCGAAAAAATCTGCTGGATGTTGCTGCTGGCCTGAAGGATTGCGCCAGAAAGAAACGTCAAACTGCCGATGGTCAATTGCCCGGTAACCGTGCGCCAGACTACGAGCACGTACGCGGAGTAGTAGCCAGCCGTCCCAATTAGAGACAGACCAGCACCAGCGACTAATCGACGGCGAGCGAGAGAGACGTTCTCATCGTAAATCTGGTCAGATAAGCGCGTGAACCGATCAATGAGGAACTTTTGCAGCCCAAAGAGCTTAAGTTCTTTGGCCGCCTCGCGGCTTCCTCCCAGAACCCGCAGGTAGTCGAGCTGACGACGAACCGGAGTCTGCCGGAAGTTCTTGGCATAGCCCAGGAGAGCGAAATGGCTCTCGCCTAGAAATGCTGGGATAACACCCACTATCAACAGCAGGAGCAACCAGGGAGAGAAAAGAAGGATGGAGACAGAGAGCGAGATGGTAGTGATGACTAGTTGAACCAGTCGACCGATGGACTGGATCATGCCCAGGCGGTCGGTTGCCTGGACGCGCGCTCTCTCAAGTCGATCGTAGAAGACAGGGTCCTCGTAGGCAATGAGATCGAGTTGCGAGGCGTGTTTCATGACTTCGATGCTCACGTGACGGGTGTACTTGTCGGCGAGCAGCGAGTCGAAGTAGTCCATGAAGCGGGACAGAATGCCGGAAAAGACCGCCAAGCCAAATTCTGCAGCCACCAGCCACCACAAGCGCGGCTGTACTGGCGAGTGGGTCGCCACCGTATGAACGATGGAATCGATGATTAGCTTTGCGACCCAAAGGAGAGCGATGGGTAGCAGGGAGCTGACCAGACGAAGTACCAATCCAATGGAGACGACGAGTGGACCGGAGCGCCAGACGATCCCGAGAACGGGAGGAATGTTGCGAAGGGCCGCGAGACGTTCACGCCAGCTTCCCGACACGTTCGTCTCTGCGCTCAAGCGGCGATCTCCATGTCCAAAGCTAGAATCACGTATCTTAACAAAGACTTGCGGATCCTTACTTCGTTCGTTGCTTTAAGGCCAACAAGGCCCGGGCTCCGAGCCATCTGAACACTCATTCTCAATAGTTTACGTCTGTGCGCTCGACCGCAAAAGTCCTATTTCTCGCAGAGAAGGAGCCCAGTGAATCAGCAGAAGCTGGCGCTTCGTACGAGCATTTCAGGTTTGTCGAGAACCATTGGGAAGTGCCGGGCAATTCGATGAAAACTCAGCACTCTCGGTTGGATGGTTAGGTTTCGGCGGTTTCCGTGGAGGCTAAGGGTCGGAAGCCGGCTCTTTCCATACCGCGCTTCGCCTCAGGCGTCCGCATGAAGGTATTCCAAACGAAACCGGTGCGGGCGTTTTCGGCCATCAGCATGGTGATGCCGGTATCGATCCCGACCACGTCATTGTCGTACCAGTTCTTGAGGGGGTTAAAGGCGTTCACGAATCCGTATTGACACCATGCCTGCTTGTAACGAGTCTGAATTGTGCGGAGGACGCGCATCGTCGGCTGAGGCAGGAACGGCAAAGAACCTGCGGATGCGCTCGGGACGACAGTTCCATCAATGGGCCCGACGGCGGGCGGTCCTCCCCAGATGACGTATCCCTTGTCTGAGTCGGAAGCAGTGATCCCCCACAGGTCGTCACTGTAGGTAGGGAACTGTGAGGCAAGCTCGATGCAAAATCGGCGGTGGACATCGGTGGCGATGACGGAGTTTTGAAAATAATCCGCGTAGCGGTCGCGCTTTCCACGAAAATCGAACCAAGCCTGGGAGTACTGGTGAACAAAAAGCGGCGCGAAGGAACCAATGTAGCGCAGCCCGTCATATTCGAAAGTGAGGCGCTTCCAAGCATTCCAGGTTTCAGGACGGAGAGGATGTGAACTCGAGCCGAGGGCCAGGAGGTACATCATCATAAGTTCGCTGTAGTAGTCCCAGCGAGAGGGCAGAAAACCGAATTCTGGAGTCCAGCCGTGCGAAAGCAGCGTGGTATCTTCCGAGAGCCAAGTCCACTCGACGCGGTTCAATACCTCGCTGGCGAGGCGAGTCACCTCGGCATCGCGAAAATGCTCACGACAGGTGAGGACGCCACAAAGGAGGATTGCCGTATCCACAGAAGAGATTTCCGAGTCCCAAATGCGTTCGCCGGTATTGATGTTGGCCCAGTGGTAAAAGAATCCTCGATGGTTGGGAAGCTTCTTCCAGAGCGAGCGAAGGGTGGTGGTCACACGCTCGATGGCCTGGTTCCGCAGGACGAACCCTTCTTCCTCAGCAATGCAGAGGGAGGTGAGGCCAAAACCAGTTGCGGCGATACTGGCGACTACGCCATTATCGGTCGCGGTGCGGGCGTTGCAACGGTCCTTCACCAGGCCAGTCTCGGGATTGGCCTGCTCCCAGAAGTATCGGAAGGTGAGGCATTCCAACTCGTACAGGAAATCACGATCAGCATCAGACAGAGTACTGGAGGACGGAGGATTTGCAGGCTTCGCATGTTGCTGATCGGGGGCGTCGACTGCGGACAGGAGTGGAGTGAGAGGAAGACAGAGGCTGCCCTGAAGAAACCCCTTCAGAAGCCTTCGGCGCGAGAGTCCTTTGGTCGGAACACGTTGCATCCTGATCGGGAGAAATCATTCTAAACCATACCGATTGGTCTACCTTCAGAAAATCGGCGGGTAGTCAGATTTGTTCGGGAATGAACGAAAGAGTAGAACCTTAGCGGTCAATTACGGTATCGTTCAATAAAAGAAAGTAATGAACGTTCGGACCAAGAAAACTCTAGCCTGGATGTTTGCGGCGGCCTTGCTCTTGGGCGGGGTTGCTGTGCTTGTCATTCAGATTCGGCACCGCAAGCCGCTGGTTTTGCGAGGAGCGGTGACCGTGAAAAATACCGATACCCGCAAAGAAGTCCCAGTCGCGGATGTGGAAGTTTCGGTCGCGAATGACATTCCAGTGAGCGCGACGAAAACGGATGCTTCAGGATTTTTCAGCATCACACTGCCCTGGCGAATTCGTCGCGGGCACTCGATCACCTTGAAGTTTCACCACCCCGACTATCTTCCCTTGGACCAACGGGACTTCGTGGGAGATCAACTCTATGTCACCCATCTGACACCGCGTCCACGTCCGCCTATGACTGGGGCCAGAGGACCGGAAACGACGGTCGGCAATCTCAAGGTGAGGTATTCGATCAAGAACTTCACGGTGATCAGCGTTGGAAGCGCAGTAAAAACGTTCCAGGTGGAGAACCGCGGGAATGTTCCCTGTCGTGGCCAACATCCATGCTCGCCAGACGGCAAATGGAAGGCGGCCATCAGCTCCGCAAGCCTTGACGCCGGACCCGGGAACGAGTTCCGGAATGCACGTGTATCGTGCATCGCAGGGCCTTGTCCTTTTACGAGAATTCAGGATGATGGGCTGGCGGAGGGTGGCCAGACTATTACGGTTTCTGCGCGCGACTGGTCCGATACGGCGACCTTTCTCATGGAGGCTGAAGTATTCCATCCTATGGAAACGTCAATCGTCCACGAATCGTATCCTGTGATCTTTGGCCCGACGCTGAATTTCACGTTACCTGCAGATGCCGAGGGAATCTGCATAGAGTCCGATCTCAATGGCGAGCGGATTGTTTTTCCCCTTGGGCCAAACTTGTTTCTAAGCTGGGCAAGTTGTAATGCACGCGTCAATCCGGATCAAACGAAGGTGTATCGCTGCGAATTGAAGCCGGGGTTCCGGTTCCCATAGGTTTGCAGAAACAGGGGCCGATGGGTCATTTACATCTTCGGCGGCAAGGGTGCGGATTCACCGTTTCCAGAGCTTCGCTAAGGCCTCTGCGGCTTCGTTCAGAGCTCGCTCTCTTCTGAGGCGGTTACTTTCCCTTTGTGCTCGAAGTGGCCGGGCACGGTCGAGGACGATCGAATCGGCATCACTCAACCTGGAATTGTCGCTATTCAGGTCCGCCAGGGCGGCATCGAAGATGAGTTTTGGGTTTGACCAACTTGGTTTGGCGCTCATGGCGAGATTAGAACCTTGATGCTGGCCACCGACAATACAGGCGACGTTGCAGTCACACGGGCCAAGACCCTTAGAAGAAGAATAAGCGCGCTCATCTCTGTAGGGATTCAGACGCGCTCCCTCCGCTGGGGACTAATTGCCGGAAACTACGCGGCACGGGTTCTCGCGGCCTTGCGAGCGGCTTGCGAGCGCCCGCGACTTCCCTTTGTTCGAACCGCTTTCATGGCAGCGCGCCTGCGAGCGGCAGAGCCGCGTGTGCGTGCTGTTTTCCGCGCTTGACTCGACAGCGATCGTCTGGAAGCGGCGGAGCGACCTTCACGCTGGAGTGCCCTGGTCGTTGCCCGGGAACGTTTCTGTGATGGTTTGCGGCGGGTCCGCCCCCTGCGCAGATCGGCGCCGGCCTTTGAACTTGTTTGGGCCGAAGCTGTGCCCTTGCGCGGCCGCTGCAGCTTTACACCCGCGCGCCTGGCCTTTGACAGACCGATCGCAATTGCCTGCTTGGTGGAACGGGCGCCGTGCTTGCCTTCGCGGATATGGTGCATTTCCTCACGGACAAACTCGCCCGCCTGCGTGCTGGATGATTTTCCTTCGCGAGCATCTTCTCGAGCACGATCAAGGGTCTCTTTTTCTGGCATACATGTCCCTCCGATTCAAGCCTACGAAGGAGCGGCAAGTTGTTGCATCAAGTGCTTTATGTAGTTTGCTAGCGTCCCTGATGGAGTTTTCCGGGCGTGGACGGGCCGCCTTCCTGCGGAAATATGCATCCATCTCGGGAGACCTGACTTCCGGGTTAGGTGGGGAGCGATCGCTGCTTGGGGGGTATCCCCGATTGTGGATCAGACTCTCTGCACTTAGTGTTTAAAGATGTGAATTCTGAGGAGGATTGGGCGATGGATGCTTTCGACAAGATCGTCTGCAGGGTCGGAGTGGGATTGATGATGGCAGGCCTATTCTTAGCTGTGGCAGTAACAGAATCGGGGAGCCGGGTATCGGCGGGACAAGGGTCCGGGACGCGAAGATCATCGAACGCCACTGCGAGTGATCAACAATTCCTCAAAAAAGCTGCCGACGATAATTTGGCCGAAGTGGAAATGGCGAGGCTAGCCCTTCAGAAGGCATCCAGTCAGCAAGTCAAGAGCTTTGCTCAAACTATGGTGAAAGACAACGGCAAAGCTAGAGACCAGTTGGAAAAAATCGGAAGCAGCAAATGCGTAGATCTTCCAAAAGGCCTCAGCGCCAAGAACAAAGCGACGAAAGACCGGCTTGCGAAATTTTCAGGCGAGCAGTTCGACAATGCCTATATGGCGGAGATGCTGAAGGACCATAAGGAAGACCTTGCTACGTTTTCGCGGGAACGTAACTCTGCGCAGGACATGGATATCAAAGAGTTCGCAGAGAAGTCGCTGCCGACCCTGGAGAGTCATTTAAAGCAAGCAGAAAGCATCGCTCCTGAACTCAATGCGGAACGAAGCGCCCTGCGCAAACCGAGCGCTGGAACCCCCAAATCGCGTCAGGCAATCAGGTAAAGCCGCGCATTCTATTCGCTTGAAATGCACATCGGTCTTGCGTTGGATGTCGAAGACGACTAGGCAGCTTTATCTCCCTTGAGGAATCGGGCGACATGCTTGAGATCCTGAATAAAAGCTTGCATCTGCGAGTGTCGGGATTCGTCGTCCTGTGCTCTCAGGATGGATGATGGATGCACAGTGGCGACGACGTGAGGCGCTAACGGAGACTCGATAATCTGTCCACGTTGGCGGCTAACGCGAAAGTCCTTACCAAGCAGTGATTGAGCCGCGGTTGCTCCTAAGCAGACCAAGATCTTAGGCTTCACAACGGCCAACTCAGCGTCGAGCCAGGGCCGGCAGGCTTGAATCTCTAAATCGCGCGGTTTCTTATGAATCCTTCTCTTCCCGCGTTCCGCGGGAGACCACTTGAAATGCTTTACCACATTGGTGACGTACACATGGGAGCGATCGATTCCCGCTTCGACGAGAGCCTGGTCCAGTAGTTTTCCGGCGGGCCCTACGAATGGTCGCCCAGCTCGATCCTCGAGGTCTCCGGGCTGCTCTCCCACGAGCATGATGGTGGCATCGGCACGTCCTTCCCCAAAAACGGTCTGTGTGGCTGCTTTCCAAAGGTCGCAAGCTTTGCACGAGGCGGCTGCCTGGCGGAGGCACGGAAGCGCGGCAGCATGTGCCTGCTGCGGCTCAGGGGAGCGATTGCGAGACGGCATGCGCGAGGCACCGCGTTTGTGTTTGAGTGCGTTTCTCATGGATTCGATTAAACGTGGCCCTGCTAAAGGGCATCAGGGAGCGCAAAGGAAGGGCTCCCGCATCCACACGATCTTGCCTGTGCTGAGAACAAGATGTCTGGACACGGGAGCATGGGGAACGCATTTCCACCTTCAGCACCCCTGAGGAGGTGGGTTTCCTCCAGAACTGGGCGGCGGCGGATTTTGCGGTTTTGTGGTGGTATTGGGAGAGTTCGTATTGGGTGAGGTCGTGTTCGGTGAATTCGGGTTCTGTGAACCGGAATTCGGTGAATTCGTATTCGGGGAAGTCGAATCAGGCGGCTTCGAATTGGTGGAATTTGGATTCGTTGAATTTGGATTGTTTGAATCCTGATTTGGTGAATTCGGGTTGTTCGGGGAATTTGCGTTCTGCGAATTTTTGCTGTTGGGCGACTTCGCGTTGCCCGCCGATCCCAGATTGGAGTTGGAGCCGTTGGAAGAGGATGGCGAGTTTTGCTGATTTGTGCCCGGTGAGTTTCCCGAGGGCGATTGCGCACCCGAGCCCGAGGATTGCCCTCCACTGGTGGAGCCCGGTTGGGCGCTTCCGGACTGAGAACCGGATGATCCCTGCGATCCAGACTGCATTGCAGTTCCGGTTGTGCCAGACGAGCTCGGTGTAACGACTGTGCCATCTTGTGCAACACACGGCGTGGTGGTTCCTGGAACCGTGGTGCCCGGCAAAGTACTGGGAGGATTTGACGGAGTCCCGGGGCGATATTGAGCTCGAGTTCCCGAACCGTTATTCACAGGTACGCAAGGAGCCAAATGGCTGCCCGGCGTACTCGGCGACGAGGTCTGTGCGACCGCTAAAGTGCTGACGCCAAGAGCACAGCTCAGCAGGAAACCTAGCTTTGCCGATTTCGATTTCATAGAGTCTCCGAGGGAATGTGGCTAAGAGTCTATGGCGGTATCAGAAACACACGGAATCCAGTAGAGCCCCGATAATGCGGAGGGGTGACACTTTATTCCGATCGCGAACGGACGGAACACTGGGAGGAGGACGGAACCGAATTCCCGGAGTTCGTGCATTCCCGAGTGTCGGAGGATTGATTTAGGAGCGGGCCGTCGCTGCACCGTCAGCGCGATCCAACAAGGCGATTACCTCGTCCGTCGTAGCAACGTCGAGGGACGGCATCCAAGAGTGATCCAGGCGGTCCTGTACCATGCCGGAAGGATTAAAGAGCTTCAGTTTGATGTTGTGATCGTGCGCCCAGCGTTGGAGGTATGCCAGCATGCCGAGACCACCGCCTTCGATGGCGCGCACTTCAGACAAGTCCACTACCACCACGCGAGAATTCCTTTGGGAGAGAATCGCGTCGCGCAGGCGGAATGCGGCTTCGCTCTGCACTAGTCTCCCTTCACATTGCACGACAGCCATGTCCCCCACACTCTCGATATGGATGCTGAACATGATTCCCTCCGAGCGATACGTTGGTGCACGCATTGTGCCGTCATTGCAAACGTAAGTATCCATGGTGGCTACCGCACGAATGCGCGGACACAACGAGAAATTTTGGGAGGCTGCCGCGAAAAAATGCGGTACAGAAAAGGCGGTAAGCGAATTTTTCGGAGAGACCTGATTGCTATATCCCTCACACGAATCCGGAATCTTATGGCGCTGCGCTAGCGGCGCATCGGTGCACTAAACGCGGCCGCTCAACGCGAGCACCAGAAGAATCAGTACGATGAGACCTAATCCGCCGCTCGGGTAATATCCCCAGCCCCTGCTGTAAGGCCACGTCGGTAACGCGCCAATCAACAGCAGAATCAAAATCACCAGTAGAATCGTGGACATTGCATATTCCTCCGTCAGATGTCGCCTGTGGTCACTAACCGGAAAAATTACGATAAATCAGACTTCCAGAGTCTCAGGTAGATTGCGTATATGTTGGAAGAAAATCGGTCGTCAGTGCAGCGAAGAGGAGCAGATCAGGTTATTTTTGCGCGCTTGACGCGGTTCCGCAGCATAGTGAAACGGTGCAGATTTGAGCACTTCGAAGTACGCACCTGTGGAACGCATATTAAATGCAGTGGTTAGCGCCAACCCTACCTAAATCGGACACATCCAAGGCGCGTGTATTCCGTTAGTACTCAGCTTTTGTGGCTCCTGATTCTGGGGTTCCCGGTGGCGTCGGTCGCCTGGACCATCACTCATGAAGATGTATTCCGGGAACCGCGAGATTACTGCAAAAACATGAGTGAATCTGCAAATGGACTCTTGCAGCGGAAGTTCTTCTACCTGTTTACGTGTGAATACTGCTTCAGTCATTATGTCGCGGCAATCTTCCTGGTGATCACGCGTTTTAAGCTGCTATATCCGGACTGGCGCGGGTACCTGATCTCCTGGTTTGCGCTAGTCTGGCTATCGAATGTGTATATGGCGCTATTCGCAAACATCCGATTGGACATTCACAGCGAGGGATGCCTCGCAGCCCTCCTCGGATCACAAGTCTGGAGACCGCTCGGCGCTGTAGTAAAATTGTAGTAGTTCCATGCTCAGAACCGTTCAAATCCCGTCAGTACGGATCAGAACGCATTTCTTGTAACTGGTTGATGAATCAAGTAGAGTAGAAAATTTTCATAATGGAGCAGAACCCTCCCGTGTACTCAAAATACCTCAGTTTCCCATCGGGCGAGAAGTTGCCGTGCGATGCGCTTGTTGGACGTGTGAGTGCTCTTGCAGTGTTGCCGTCCCCCGATCATCACTGCCATCATCCAGTTTGGACTGCGTCGACGTTTGTAAAGAGTTCCCATCTCAATTTAGAGTTGCCGTTCTATCTACGAATTTTGTCGGCGAGACGGGCGTATTAAAAAAGCTTCCCCTATGGGACGTCAATCTGATGGCACGTGGTCAGCCCTTACTGCGCCTCGGCTTCGAGGATCTTTTTCTTTAGGGGTACCCATACTTCTGCCATCTGCTCGACTAGAAGGGGAAGAAGCAATCCGCACTTGAACCGCGCCAATTCCCACTCATTCTTTGAAAAATCCGGCGTGTCATCGGCCGAGCCCTGAACGGCAGAAAATTCCTTTAACATCCTATTTCTGTTACCGCAGCTCGGAGTGGTTCCCGCGTAAAATCGCCAACTCGTACACGTGTGAGCAACCCTGTTTTGGCGGACCGGGTACGTGGTGAATCATGATTCCGTTTCTATAATCGCGGATTGCATATATGAATGGGTCACACTTCGTTCCGAAGCGCAAAATCTTTGGCCGGCTTTCGATCGTGGTCGGGAATTCGGTGCAGATTTTTGGGCTCGTAGCAGCTTATCTTGTTCTCGCTGCGGCGCGAACTGCGCGTTTACCCTTGGCTGCTGTCTTCGCCATGATCGTGGGATGGGTTCTCCTCTATTTTTGCTGTCATGCAATTGCTCACTGGGTGGTTGGACGATTGCTTGGCATTCGCTTCGCCTACTACACGGTCGGCGGCACCGGGAATCCAGAAGGCTGGCCTACTGGGCTCCGTTGGTTGTTCGAACATCTTCCTTTCTTTGGAGTGCACACGGAGAAGGCCTCTATGGAAAAGGCCACCCCGATTGCCAGAGCGATTATGTGGTCTGCGGGAGTGACATCTTCCGCCGTCATGCCAACCTTGGGCGCACTCTGGGCCTGGCGCTCGGGTGTCCCGGGGAGCAAATGGCTTTTTCCGTTCGCGCTGTTCTGGGCGGTCGGGACGTTGGCAAGTAATTGGACTAGCCGAACTGGCGACTATTCCAAGGCTCGACATGCCCTCGGAAATCCATGAGTGAGCAGCTCCCTTGCTACCCGCTAGAAACTGATGAAATCAAGGCGTCAGCCGGCCGTTTAAATCGCGTCGGTACGGGGTCAAGGACCGTCTAGGATGGAACGTAACGGCCGGGGCTAGGGGTTTATGGGGGGAATCACACCAAACCGATGTAAACCTGCGCGTACGCGACCACTGTTTCATCTTCTTCAGTTGAGCAACATCGTCCGACGTCTAAAACTGAAATCCATCGCAAACCCTGGTTTCTTGATTGAACCGTATCGTGAAGCCAAGGCGACTGCGTCCGGGGTCTGGGCGGCAGAAAGTCGATTGACTGCAAAACGTCACCTCATTCGTAATCGCCGCTGGTCTTCTCTATTGTGCTGTCGAGACTCGCATAGATCATAATGTTGTTTCTGCAGTCCATCGAGGATCATTCGTGCCGCCGTGACCTGGGACGCATTCGCTAAGGCTCAGTTCTTGTTAATCGATCATTTTTCATCAATTCATCAGTTGATCCATTGCTTCAGTCGATCTATTGCTTCAGTATGTTTTTTCGTATGGATACTATTTAGGGTGGAGAGCGGGGCTATGCCTGAGCGCCTGTTTCGGGACCAGGGGGTCGGAGGTTCAAATCCTCTCTCCCCGACCAATTTATCCAGGGGTCCAGCCCGGAGACATGGGTTACAGAGTGTACCGGCTACATGGGTAACACTTTTGGGCCGAAGGGATTTTCCAGCGGTTCTAACACGCGAGTCTCCAGATCGAAGTATCCCAGATCATAATCCATAAAGCTCACCAGCCAGATATCGTCATGCACTTCTTTGATGCCAACGGCCTGACCGGCAAAAACCTGGCTGAAGTTAATCTTTTTGTTGCCCAAACAGATGCGGCCGCAGCGCGTGACCACGATGGTTTTGTCGTGGAAGGGATAGTCGATGTCGGGCAATCCCTGATAGGGGCGGGTGGAGGGTTGATAGACCTCGGACGGGCACTTCATGGCCAGGGCTTCGTGAGGACGTTGATGGTTGAAGACGTCGATAAAGTTATCGAAGCGGGCCTGCTGCTGCAGGAAGTTGGCGGCGGCCGGCTTGGTGGCTTCTTTCTTCAACGTAAGATGCATGCGCTCGTGGCGGCCGTTTTGCTGGGGATGGCCAGGACGGATGCGTTCGATGCCGATACCCAAGCGGAGCCACCAGACGGCGAGCTTGCTGGGCAGTTCCAACCCGCGAACGATGAGCGAATGTCTTGTAGACAACCTCAGCCTCCTCTTCTAACTGCCACTTATCGCCCAAGGTCCGATTTCCACTAAAATTCACTTTTGTTCCGGAAAGTGCTAGGGTGTCCGTTCAGAACGCTGTGACCTTCTGGAGTCGTCATGTCCTCGCAAGCGTTGCCAGCACCAGCTAAACAGCTTTTCCGCTATCTTTTTGAGCAAGCTTCACTTGGAATCGCAGTGGAGGATCTCGAGGGGAATCTCTTGCTTGCCAACCCGGCTCTTTGCTCCATGCTGGGCTACACGGAGGCGGAACTGTGCGGCATGAGTTGTTCCCAATTTGCTAGTCCCGAGGATTCCCAGGACGATTGGGTCCTCTTTCAGCAGCTTCGGGCAGGCGTTATCGACCAATACTCACTGGAAAAACGCTACGTTAGGAAAGATGGCGCTCCGCTATGGGGACATCTGAATGTCTCTCTTTTGAAGGAAGGCGATGGAGGACCCCCGCTGGTCTTTGCTTTTGTTGAGGAGATCACGGAGCGCAGGCTCGCAGAACAAGAACTCGCCCGAAGCAACGAGCGGTTTCGTTTAGCAGTGGAAGCCGGCAAGTCAGTGGGGTGGGAATGGGACATCAAAAGCGGACGAGATTCGTGGTTCGGGGACCTGCAGACTATGTTTGGAATTCCGTCCGATATGTTCGTCGGGCGGGTGGGGGATTTTTACGGTTACGTACATCCAGAAGACCGCCAAATGGTGGCGAAAGCGGTCTCCGATGCCAGGCAAAGTCGGAAGCCGTACGCAGCGGAGTTCCGTGTCGTTAGGCTTGATGGGACGGTGCGCTGGGTCTCGGCCACCGGACAATTCTATTACGACAGCAATGGCGATGCCGAGCGGATGTTTGGCTTGGCGGCGGATATCACGGAGCGCAAGTTAGCGGAGGAGAGGCTGCGAGAATACGAGAAGGCCGTGGAAGGTTCAGAAGAGATGATCGCTGTTGTTGACCGAGAATACCGCTACCTGATCGCCAATCGCAAATTTCTAGGCCTTCGGAACATGACGAAGGAGCAAGTCCTAGGGCGGTCAGCCCCAGAAGTGTTATCCAAAGGGGTCTTTGAGGCGGTTGTCAAGGAAAAATTAGATGAGTGTTTCCGAGGTAGAGTCGTCAGATACGAGATGAAATATACGTATCCTGAGCTTGGCGAAAGGGACGTATATGTATCGTACTTCCCAATCGAAGGAGTCGCTGGCGTCGACCGAGCCGCTTGTATTTTTCAGGACATCACTGAGCGTAAGCGAACCGAAGAGGCGTTGCGAAAGAGCGAAGAACGGTTTCGTCTGGCGGCTCAAGCCGGAAAGATGTATGCCTACGAATGGGACGTTGCAACTGACCGGGTGGTGCGATCCGAGGAATACGTGGATATCTTCGGTTCCAGCGAACATGCGAAACAGCTTACTCGTCAGCAACTAGTGGCCAGAGTCCATCCAGACGACCGCGCACTGTTTGTCGGTTCGGTTGACCAGCTTACTCCCGAGAACTCAACTACCCACATTAGCTATCGCGTGTTGCGTCCCGATGGTTCGGTGGTTTGGTTGGAGAAGAGTGGACGAGGCTTCTTTGACGAGCAAGGAAAGCTGGTGCGGATGATAGGCATGGTAGTGGACATCACCGAGCACAAGCGGGCAAAAGAGGCAAAGCGCGAGAGTGAAGATAGACTCCAACTGCTTCTCGACTCGACCGCCGAAGCCATTTACGGAATTGATCTCGAAGGCCGCTGCACATTCTGCAACCCGGCCTGCCTTCGCGCGTTGGGATATGAACGCGTTGACGAACTCCTCGGCAAAAATATGCATGATCTGATTCATCACACTCGTGCAGACGGGTCGTTGTTCCCCGTGGAGGAATGTCGGATTTTCCGGGCATTCCGAGCCGGGGAAGGCGCCCACGTTGACGACGAGGTGCTATGGAGGGCGAATAGAACGAGTTTCCCCGCTGAATACTGGTCCTATCCCCAGCGGAGAGGGCAAGAGGTTGTCGGGGCCGTGGTCGCGTTCGTCGATATCACTCAGCGCAAGCTTTCGGAAGCAGCCCTCGCAAACGTGAGCCGCAGGTTGATTGAGGCACAGGAACAGGAGCGCACTCGGATCGCCAGGGAACTTCACGACGACTTCGCTCAACGTCTCGCACTGTTGGCCGTCGAGTTGGAACAACTCCACCAAGCTCCCGATCTGCCCGAAGTCCGCAGGCGGGTGGGCGAACTACAGAAGCAGACCACCGAGATAGCAAGCGATATCCAAACCTTGTCGCACGAGTTGCACTCGGCGAAACTGCAATACTTGGGCCTAGCTACCGCCATGAGAAGCTTCTGCCGAGAGTTCGGGGAACAGACGAAGGTACAGATTGACTTCAAAAGCCACGATCTGCCCGACCCGTTGTCGCAGGACATTTCTCTTTGCTTCTTCCGAGTCCTGCAAGAGGCCCTCCACAACTCAGCAAAACACAGTGGGGTACGGCACGTCGAAGTGCAATTGTGGGGAACGTCAAGTGAGGTTCATCTTATGGTTAGCGACTCCGGCACTGGTTTTGACAGCGAAGCGGCAAAGCGAAGCCAAGGGCTTGGCCTCATCAGCATGGAGGAGCGACTGAAACTGGTGAAAGGAACCTTTGCAATCGAATCGCAACCCAAGCGTGGTACAACGATTCATGCTCGCGTGCCGCTCAGTTCGGAAAGCGATTCCATGCGTGCGGCCGGGTAAGAGCACTGAGATCTTGGCCCGCTCACTGGGAACAAACGACAGAGTGTGCCGCGCAGATTCTCTCGTAGATATGGTTTTCCTGTTCGCGGTCAAGACTCCCCAACGCATACCCACACATAATATCCACGTCGTATGTCTTGGCTAACTCGTCCCAGACGCGTTCCAGTTGAATCGCCGTGTCCCCGTTACCTTGTGCCCACAAGGTAGGTGTGCATTCTCAACAAAGAGCAACGTGATGATGCTCTTCCTTCGCCGCTTTCGCCGCTTCCACAAGGAGATCACCCGCAACTTTCGTAAATCGAACCGGGTCAATCAAACCATTGACCATGAACGTCGAGAGCGTATCGGCAACATTCAAAGGGATATAGTGTTTCTGTTCAACAGCAGCGGCAACATCCACGCCGCCTACCTGCAAGCCTTGAAGAAGACTGACGCGATGTGGCTCGGTCGCGACAACGATGACCGCATGCTCAGCCAGCAGCGCGGCTTTGATAAAACGAGTGAAGCCAAGTAGAAGGGATGCCTCATCAGAATAGAATTGAACCTCGTGGCTGCGAGTGATCTCCCCTTCTCTCGGTGCAAGCGACGGGAGAGCCTCGTCGCGGCAGAGGTCTGTGGCTTGTGCGTCCGTGGCGTGAGCGAAACAGTAACCCGATAGTCCTCTACTGACAAACTGCCTGCCCTCAAGAACCGCTTCCACAGCGGCTAATAGTTCGCTTCCGGCCTGTGCTTTAACCACGTAGCCCAGTGCGCCCAATGTGAGAGCTTCTTGCACAACATCGGCAAAGGATTGTTGACTCACGAAGAGTATTTTGGATTCGGGGGAGAGCTTGCGGATTCGTCGAGCCGCTTCGATTCCATGCAGTGTTGGAAGCCCGAGGTCAAGCACAATCAAGTCCGGTTGCAGCTCTTCCGCCTTCTGAACCGCTTCTAGTCCATCTGAGGCCTGCCCGACAATCTGCAATTCCAGTCTTTTTTCCAGCGTCGAGCAGACGAACCGCCGAAACGGTTCGTGATCATCGACCACCAGCACCCGAACGGATGACATGTACTCACCAGCCTTTCATCGCTCGAACTGCACTTCCTTCGCAGTTGTGGCGGGAATCAACATCGCCGTAATCATCATCCTCGTTAAGAAAGTTGGCTATTCCTCGAAGGTGGTGGTTCTCACCGTGGAGTGGTAGAACAAAACTTATCCAGCACCACATCGGTTTTCGTCCATGCAGTATAGCCGAAGTCAATTTGAGAAAAGTGACCACTTTTGAATAGTCGCGTGGATGTCGTGCACACTCTCCGTTTGCCGGTCTGAAGATTACGGGACCGGCGTGCTCGCTTGCCATCGACGATCATCAATCCTAAATTCGCCTGTGGTGTGCCGGACCCGCCACCCCAACATGTTGGGGGTGCATATTCCCTCCCGTCATGTTCTAACCCCTTTGACCGTTTGACGGGGTATTACGCATTGAGGGGATTTTGCTACACCCTACCGGGTATACGCGTTCCTAGGTTCGTGCGGCGGGCGGAGGGGCGGGCGCGCGGATGGGGGGGCGAAAGGCGGGAGAGCGGGGACAACGGGGCGGGGGTTTTGAGGTCGCGGTAGGGACGACCATTGCTGGTCGCCCCCCGCAGAGATCCGCACGAGCGCTCATTAGCGCATGCGGCTCTTATCGCAGATGAATTGACGGCCAAGCCTGCTGCCTGTCCGCACACTCGCCACCTGCTTGACACGCGCAATCCCGCTCAGTGTCGGGAACGTGTCAGATGGAAAAGTGTTCTCCTTGATCAGCAGCCTTCCCTCCTCACTCTCCGCCGACGAGCCTTCCGTCTTTGTTCGAATGATTCATCGGTACTATGCCGCTGTCCGACTCCTCGCAGACGTGCACGCGGGCCGTACGGCCTGAGCCTTCTCCCGCCGTCCTGTCACTATGTTTCGACAGGAATCTCCGAGGTCTCCCGGTTCTCGTGCATGAAGTTTCTAGG
>Ga0210404_10000306_pt1 | contig 28079 bp, 18 predicted proteins | sample IncBWH28MmetaG_FD_155455 | JGI IMG/M metagenome (GOLD analysis project Ga0210404, IMG submission 155455) | Forest soil microbial communities from Barre Woods Harvard Forest LTER site, Petersham, Massachusetts, United States - Inc-BW-H-28-M | ecosystem: Environmental > Terrestrial > Soil >... | reverse complement strand
TTTCAGGACCACCTCGCCGATCCGAACGCCGTGATTGAGCGGTTGCTGCCTTTTGATGTTGTTTGTGTGATGCGCGAGCGGACTCCGCTGCCCCGCAACGTCATTGAGCGCCTTCCCAATCTCAAGCTCATTGCCTCGACGGGATCTGGAAACGCGTCGATCGATGTGGCCGCCGCGGGCGATCAGGGGATCGCAGTGGCTCACACGGGGTACAGGTCGGACCCGACGATCGAATTGACCTGGGCACTGATCTTGGCCTCCGCGCGAAATGTCGTGACGGAGAGCAATTCCGTCCGCTCCGGGGGCTGGCAGCAAACCGTGGGCACCGATCTCGGTGGAAAAACTCTGGGCGTTCTGGGGCTTGGGCGGATTGGATCACAGGTCGCGCGGATCGGCAGCGCTCTTGGAATGAATCTGATTGCCTGGAGCCAGAACCTGACACCCGAGGCCGCCAAAGCCGCGGGCGCAATCCTGGTTTCCAAGGATCAACTGTTCGAATGGGCGGACATCCTGACGATCCATTTGGTGTTGAGCACCCGTACGCGCGGCCTGGTAGGCGCCGCAGAGCTGGGGAAAATGAAGCCAACGGCCCGGTTGATCAATGCGTCGCGCGGACCGATCGTCGACGAACAAGCTTTGATCACCGCGTTGCAGAACAAGCGACTCGCTGGCGCGGCGATCGACGTATTCGATATTGAGCCACTGCCTCCGTCTCACCCGTTCCGGACGCTAGAAAACGTACTGGCAACGCCCCATATTGGTTACGTAGCGCAGGGTCTTTACAAGACGTTTTACGAAGATACCGTCTCGAATATTCGGAAGTGGCTGGAGATACATTAGGCACTCGTAGTGACTTAAAGTGATCGAGCGTGAAACGTCGGAGCTGGGGAGTTCCATTCGGCAACAACGGAGAAAGGCAATGGCCAAGAAGCTCGAAGGCAAGACCGCCGTCATCACCGGCGGCACAGAAGGAATTGGGTTGGCTGCGGCAAAGCTTTTTGTCAAAGAGGGCGCCTATGTCTTCATCACGGGCCGCCGCCAGAAGGAACTCGACCAGGCCGTGAAGGCAATCGGGAGCAATGTGTCTGGTGTTCAGGGCGACGTTGCCAAACTCGCCGACCTTGATCGTCTTTACGAGACCGTTTCCAAGGTGAAGGGGCGAATCGATATTGTTTTCGCCAACGCCGGCGTTGGCGAATTTGTTCCCTTTGGGGCCATTACCGAAAAGCATTTCGACAAGCTGTTCAACATCAATGTGAGGGGAACGCTGTTCACGGTGCAAAAGGCCCTGTCGCTATTGAATGATGGTGGCTCTATCATTCTCAACGGCTCTGTCGCGAGTGTTAAGGGTACTGCCGCCTTCGGCGTCTACGCCGCGAGTAAGGCTGCCATCCGCTCTTTCGTGCGAACCTGGACTACAGATTTGAAGGACCGTCGCATCCGCTCGAACGTTGTTAGTCCGGGTCCGATCAATACGCCGATGGTAAGTCGGCAATCTGCAGACGTGATTGCGCGGATTGTGTCCACCATCCCGATGGGACGCATGGGGGAACCCGAGGAAGTTGCTAAGGTGGCGTTGTTTCTGGCGTCGGATGACTCCAGTTTCGTCACGGGTATCGAACTGTTCGTTGACGGCGGCAGAGCCCAGATCTGACAGGAACAACGCGAGGTGAGAATCTCGGAACACAGCATATGAAACTCTGATCCTTGACTCAATTCGCAGGCGGATGCTTTAGAAAAGGAGCAAAAATATGCGATCGGAAAAGCCCATAGTGACTTCAAGACGTAAGTTCCTGTCGGATGCCTTCGGAATTGCGCTCGTATCGGCTGGGAATTGGCCAATCCGAGCAGACCAAGTCCGTTCGAAACACGGAGAATCCAACAGCAGTACCTCCAACTCCGGGCGCACAACTCCAAATACTCACCTGAGGTGGGACGTATTTCTGGCGTCCAGCATACCTACTATCACGAGCGATTTGCCTCCCGGCGAAAAAGAGCGGCCATGGCCGCCCATTTCGTCAACGCTTATTTCTGGGGAGCGCGACGCTGTCCTGGTCGACACCCCTATTACGGTCGAACAGGCGCGCGCCCTGGCGAATTGGGTTGTGGCGAGCGGAAAGAATCTGACGACGATCTACGCCACGCATGGCCACGGGGATCATTTCTTTGGCTCCAGTACAGTTCTGGAGCGATTTCCAGGTGCCCGCTTTGTCGCGCGGCCGGAGGTGATTAAGGTTATGCGCCAGCAGGCATCGCCGGAGTCTCTCGCTACGTTTTGGAATCCGCGTTTTCCGGGCCAGATTTCCAGCCATCTTGCAATTGCCGAAGAGCTGGCCGGAAACGTCATCAACCTGGAAGGGCACGATTTAGTCAGTGTGCCACTCGGATTCACCGACACTGCCAGCACAACCTGCCTCCACGTTCCGTCCATCGGTTTGATCGTGGCGGGTGATGCCGCCTACAACAGCGATCATCTGCATCTGTCGGAGTCGCCAGATCAGCAGAAGCGCCAAGAATGGATTGCTGCCCTCGATAAAATGGAGTCGCTTAAGCCACGCGCAGTGATCGCCGGGCACAAGCGCGTCGGGAACGATGATAGCCCTCGGATCATTGGAGAAACCCGGAAATATATCCGCGATTTCGAGCGCCTTGCCATGCAGACGACGACCGCACGGGAACTATATGACCAAATGCTTAAGCTGTACCCTGATTGGATCAATCGCGGTGCGCTCTGGAGTTCTGTGCGTGCGATAAGAACTTAATCGTTCTGTTGGCACCTTCAGCGCGGTTCCAACGCAAGTCTGGCGCTCCGTTGTTCTGGGCCAAAATCCCATGTTGGCCTCGATTACCTACTGACAAACGCCCTTTGGAACGCCTGCCTGGCAGCGGGTTCGAGTCCCGCCGCTTCCGCCAAATGTACGAGCCAACTTAGTGACACTCTCCGATGTGTTAGACGCAGCTTGGCAACATCCACTTGCGGTCGCTAACTGCAAATCTCGGTTGCCGAATGCCCGGAGTGGAATTAACTCTCGAAGTAAGGGCCATTCCCTCCTTTCCTATAATCGCGAAGTCGGGGTTCGACGCTATGCAACGGGCTTTTGCTTTTGGGGCCAAGTATTGTCGGGCGGCCGAGCAAATTGCAGACGCTGAGGACCACGACTGCGCTGGTGAGACATTTGGCTCGCTCGGCACGCAGCTAAGGTGACCCTGCAGTCGAACGTTCTCGAGGCCGAAATTCAGACGTCACTTTGCGTGCCGGATGATGACATACTTGCTGACGTTGCAAAACCTTTGCCTCCACTGCCAGACAGCATCCTCGCCAGATGCGGCTTTTAGGGTTCCGTCTACCGCGTACCCAGTTTTCCCTGTAACTTTTTCCCATTTCAGTGCTCCCATGACTCAGGCAGGCGATGGGAAATCCTTCGTCCGGAGAGGCGCATAAGTCACCCGGCCAGGTTCCCGCATCCAATAGAATGAGCTGTACGTAATATGATGGAGGAGTTGCTCCGTCACGGATTTTCCGGAGGAAAGCGATGTTGATCCGCAAAGCGCCAGATTTGACCTACTCCGATGTGACACCCCGATCCGTCTACCTGGACCGCCGCAAGTTTCTCCGCGAGATGGGCATTGTCGGCGCCGCGGCAATCGCCGGTAACAGTCTCCTTGAACTCGCAGCGCCTTCGCGGCTCGCCTTTGCGGCGCCAAAGTTCACCGGCCTCGCCAAGAGCCCCTTCAGCACCACCGAGAAACAGAACTCCTTCCAGGACGTCACCCACTACAACAACTACTACGAATTCGGCACCGACAAGAGCGACCCCGCCAAGAACGCGCAAAGTTTCAAAACCTCACCCTGGACTGTCTCTGTCGATGGCGAAGTGAAAACCCCTCGCAAATTTACCATGGACGAGATTCTAAAACTTGCGCCGCTTGAAGAGCGCATCTACCGTCATCGTTGCGTCGAGCGTTGGTCCATCGTCGTACCCTGGATCGGGTATTCCTTCAGCACCATCGCAAAACTGGTCGAGCCCACTGCGAAAGCCCGCTATGTCGCGTTCGAAACTTTCTATGACCCGCGGCAAATGCCGCAAGCAAAGTACGGCGGAATCGATTTTCCTTATGTCGAAGGCCTGCGCCTCGACGAAGCCATGAATCCGCTCGCGCTTCTCTGCGTCGGAATGTACGGCGACAATCTCGCCAATCAGGACGGCGCGCCCGTGCGCATGATCCTTCCCTGGAAATACGGTTACAAAAGTATCAAGTCCTTGATCAAAATTCGCTTTCAGGAAAAAGAGCCTCCTACGACTTGGAATCGCTATTCGGCTGACGAATACGGCTTCTACTCCAACGTCAATCCCAACGTTGACCATCCGCGCTGGAGCCAGTCCAAGGAGCGCCGCCTCGGTGAAATCTTTACCCGCCCCACTCTGATGTTCAACGGCTATGGCGATCAGGTCGCGTCCCTGTACAACGGCATGGACCTGAAGAAATTCCATTAAGGCGGAAATTCCGAGTGCGCGCCATCCTAACCAGCAAATGGACCAAAGTCGTTGTCTTCCTCTTCTGCCTTCTCCCATTTATCGGTCTTGTCGATCGCGCTCTTCACAACAATCTGGGCGCCAATCCCGTCGAATTCCTTCAGCATGCCACTGGTGACTGGACCCTTCGTTTTCTCGTCTTCACCCTGTGCATCACGCCCTTCCGCAAACTCTTCAACCTTCCCGATCTTATCCGTTTTCGCCGCATGCTCGGCCTCTTCGCCTTTTTTTACGTGTGCATGCACTTCCTCACCTATCTTGGCCCCGATCAATCCTTCGATTTATCCGGCATGTGGAAAGACGTCGCTAAGCGGCCTTTCATCACCGTGGGCTTCGCGGGCTTCGTATCGCTGATTCCCCTGGCGATTACTTCCACGGCCGGCTGGATTCGCCGCATCGGTGGCAAGCGCTGGCAAATGCTCCATCGCTTAATCTATTTTGCGGCTGTCTGCGGGGTAGTTCACTACTACTGGCTGGTAAAATCCGACGTCCGCAAGCCCGTTTTTTATGGCGCACTCGTTACTATTCTTCTTTTATGGAGATTGGCTAGCTGGATTTCCAAGCGCAGGAGCCAGGCGCCCGTGCGCGTCACCGCCCCACGCGTTTCAGTGAGCAGCTGAAGAATTTTCCGCCGGCACGTCGCTGAATTCCACGCCCCAGAAGCGCGGCGCCGGCGTCAGAAATTCCACTCCCACCCGCTGCCCTTTGCCAACTGGTTCGCCCAGATAGACGACCCGGCATTCCTGCTCTTCCAATGTCTCCGGATTGGTAATCACCAGCATCTCGCCGTTGTCGATCTCATGCTTCAGGAACAGCAAGCCGCCGTGGCCATTCACCACCACGGTTTCGCAAGTCTCGCGGAATTTCTTTCCGTTGTGCGCACGCCCCTGCGCCTGCACGCGCATTTTGTGAAAAACGCGCGAGCTTCGCCGAGGACAAGCTGCGGTAGTTTCGCTCATAGCCTAATCTTCATTCGCTCTCGCTCCACCGTCAACCTGTCCTCCCGGTCAGGTGTTCCCGGCGCGCAATCCGCACCCGCACGGATCCACTCCCGGAAAGCGGCGTCCGATCCAACTTAGTTTCCTGGATGGTATTCCCTTTCCGTGTGTCCCTCGAGTTGCGAGCGGTAGAAATACACTTCGCGCAAATCCCCCGTCGTGTATCGCTTGGCCTCGTCGTTGAAGTGCTTTGACGCCGGATTTCCGCTCTCGCCTCCCGCGGTCACCGCCCTGGCCCGCACTTTCTCTCCAAACTCCACCACTGCCACAAAGCTGTTCCCGCTCGTGCCGTACCATTTCTTCGTTCCCGCATATGCCCGCGCTCCAAACGAGGCCAGTGAGCCCCATACCGCCGAAGTGAATCCCACCGGAATGCTCGGCCCCACGTCATTGAACGGCTGCAGGATGTCTCCGGTCAGCCGCTGGAATCGATTGATGTCGCCCCACGGCGTCTTCCAGCTCCCGAAATCCGCCGCCAGCCGGTCGGAAGCTTCCGCGAGCGACTGCAATAGCTGTTCCGCGGGCACTTTTGTGCAAACGTAGTCGCTGACGTAGGCGCCCGCTTTCTTCGCGTCATCCCCGACGCGTTTCTGGATGTCCTGGCCCCAGAAGACCGCCAAAGACGTCGGCACCGACGCCGATCCCCATCGTAAATCCCAGCCGCGCAACACTCTAATCTGCTCCGCCACTTTTGCCTTCAAGGGACTCTCCGCCGGCGTGTCATCCCACGCCCTCAGCAGGCAGGGGATGGGCTTCTCAAACCACGTCAGATAACTGTCATACGCCGCGTCAATCAGTGTGCCGACCGTGAAATCTTTTTTACTCCGCAGAACTCGGATCGCGTGCAACCCCCGCGCGGACTCTCCCCCGGTCTCCACATAAACGGGAAAATCTTCCTTCTTTGGGCTGCTCGCCCCCGCCGCCGACCACGGCCAATTGTTCGAGTTGTAGAGCCACCCGCTTTTCGGATTCAACAAAAGTGGAGTCTCGTCGACGGAAAGCAGCCCGTGCCATTCCGTCGCCGGATTGCTCCCATCCACAGGCTTCGTCCAGTCAAAACTCGTCTCGCGCCTGGGAATGAAATTCCCGTGAAAGTACGCGATATCTCCATCGGCATCCGCGAAAATCGTATTGTTCGAAGAATTTGTGTGCAGCTCCATCGTCTGCCGGAACGATTTGTAATCCTTCGCCTTCGTGCGCGCGTATGATTGCGTCAGCGCCTTCACCGGCTCCTGCATCAACCGGATGCTCACCCACTTTCCGTCAGCCTCGCGTACGATCGGCCCGTGGCCCGTGCGATACACCGTAAACTTCTTCTCGGCCATTCCCCCCGCGGTTTTGTACGGCACCGCGATCTCTTTCGCTTCGATAGGCCGCTCATCTTTCCCGTACTTGTAATAAAACCGCTCCCCCTTCTTCACCACCGTTTCCAGATACTCGCTGATGGCATTCACTCCACTCGACGTGTGCATCCACCCTGCTCGGTCGTTGAATCCCTGGTAGACAAAAAACTGCCCCCATGTCACCGCCCCATACACGTCCAGCCCTTCTTCGCTCACCATCTGTAGCTCCGACCGGAAGAAAAACGACGTGTGCGGGTTGATCAGCAGCAGCGCATGATGCCCGGCCGTGTTCGCGGGCGCGATCGCCATCCCGTTCGATCCCCGCGGCTCCTCGACCTCATCGTCATCCTCCGCGGAACGCGTCGCGCTCACCGCAACTTTCCCGTAGAACGCCTCCAGCTGGTTCAGGTTGATCCGTTCGATGTCCCCTCCGATGCTCCCCTCCGTAAAGCTCAGCGCCATCCACGGCTCAAATCTTTTGATGACTCGCGGTTTCACATCTGCATGCTTCCAAAGATAAAAGTTCAATCCGTCCGCCCACGCGTTCATCAACTTCTTCAACCACTCCGGACTCGCCCCATATTCCTTCTTCAGCGCCTCCGGCTCGATGAACAGCTTCATCCGCAAATCCTGGTAAATCTTCCCCTCGCCCTCCGCCTCCGCCAGCCGTCCCATCGCAATGATGTAGTTCGTCTCCACGCGGTTGAAATCGTCCTCCGCTTGCGCGTAAATCATCCCGAACACCGCGTCGGCATCCGTCTTCCCGTAAACGTGTGCAATACCCCAGTCGTCTCTAATGACCGTAACGTTCTGCGCCTCCTGCTCCCACCGCCCGGTTTCCGCATTCTTGCCTGCCTGCGCAGCAGTCGTCCTTGCAGCGAACAAGCACGACGCTGCCGCAAAAAAGAGAATCAAAACAAACTTTTTCATGGATACCCCTGAAAGAATGGAAATCGCCCGTCGCAACGAGGTTCGATCGCCGCAACCGCGCCAGCCTAGCATACTCCGCCCAACGAATCAGCGCGCAGGTGAGTCCAATCCGTTTGTCTCGATCGGCGCATCTATCAGATGTTAGGTCCGTTTGAGGCGCGGAAGCGATTCAGTTGGACGCTGCTATTGGTACAGCTCCGCACTGGCAAGAGCCGCTCCGTTGTTCCCTCCCGTCACAAGAACGGTCCCGTCATTGAGCAAGGTAGCTGTGTGGCTTTGCCTCGCGTTTGCCAAGCTGCCAGTCGGTGAAAAAACTCCTGTGTTTGGATCATACAGCTCGGCCGTCGCAAGCGACGATGTTCCGTCGGATCCTCCCGTGACGAGAACGGTTCCGTCTTTGAGAGACGTCGCTGTCTGAAACGCGCGAGCCGTCTCCATGCCGCCCTTGGTCAACGTGAAGGATTGATTGGTTGGATCGTACAATTCCGCAGTTGCTATGGCCTTTCCCGTGCTGTCCAACCCTCCCGTCACGAGCACTTTCCCATCAGGGAGCAAACTTGCCGCGTGCCATTCGCGCGCAGTTGTCAAAACGCCGGCTGTGGCGGAAAAAGTTCCCTTCCCCGGATCGTATAACTCGGCCTCCGCAAGCACTGTGGTCGCTGTTCCCGAGCCCTGGATTCCTCCCGTCACCAGAACTTGTCCATTGCTAAGAAGCGTGGCGGTGTGCGAAACGCGCGCCGTTACCATGCTGCCCGTGGCTGCGAAGGTTCCTGTGGCCGGATCGAACAGTTCCGCGGTGGCGTTACCCCAACCGGCTACCAACACCTTTCCCGTATTGAGCAAAGTCGCGGTGTGGCTTGCATGCACGAATTTCATAACACCTGTCGTCGCAGAAAAAGTTCCGGTGCTTGGATCGTATATTTCGGCCGTTGCGAGCGGGTTCCCAGATGGGTCTAGGCCCCCGGTCACCAGCACTCTTCCGCTGCTCAGCAGCGTTGCCGCGAAGTGGGCACGCGCAGTGATCATGCTCCCGGTCGCGGAAAAAGTTCCAGTGCTTGGGTCGAATACCTCGGCTGTTGCGATGGCATTGCCGTTCGCATCTGCCCCTCCGGCCACCAACACCTTGCCATTGCTCAGCAACGTCGCCGTGTGCGAGCCGCGCGCGGATGCCATGCTGCCAGTGGCTCTGAAACCATGCGCGAAAACCGATAGGGTGAAATTCTGTGGGGCGGAGTTTTGGCCGAGCGAATCCTGTACCGTCACCGTGATGGGAAAGGACCCTACCGCAGTCGCCGCCGGTGTCCCGGAGAGTATGCCGCCACTCGTGAGCGGCGCAATTCCCAGAGGCAGTGCCCCAGTTTCACTCCAATTCTGATAGGGAGGAAGTCCCGCCGATGCAGTGAAGGTGAAGCTATAGGGCTGATTCACCACTCCGCCCGGAGGTGCAGGAGCCGCACTGATGACGGGAGGCGGCGGATTCTTGATGACGATGGGGAAAGTACCGGATATCGACGCCGGCGGTGTCCCAGAGTCGTTCAAGGTAACCACAACATTGTACGTTCCGGCCGTCGTTGGTGCGGGTGTCGGTGTGCCGGTAATCTCCCCGTTCTGGGAATTCATGACGAGTCCCGGAGGAAGCGACGAAGCGCTCCAGCTATAGGGCGGCACTCCTCCAGTGGCTGTGAAAGTGAAACCTGTAAAAACCTGCCGCATTTCGCGACAGGGCAAGACCGCGAAATTTCGTACGCAGAGTGGAAGTGACGCACAGAACGAGGATGTGCAAGGATTGCAGATTATCCTCCCTCCACGCGACCCAAAACATTCGAAAATTTCAGTTTTGTTCTGGCCATAGTTCGAACCTACAGTCCCGTTCGGCGGGGCCGCGGGGTTGATCGCGAGAGCAGCCGCGGCTGCGACGGAGATCGGACTCGAAGCTTTGGAAAGCGACGCTGTAACGGTGTCCGTAGCAGTGATCGTTTGATTGCCCGCGGTCTCCAGTATGACCGGGAAGTTCCCCGCGCCATTCGGTAGCGGTCCATCGGCCGGCAGCTTGGCATTTGCATCGCTGCTCGTAAAGTGGACTTTCCCGGAATAGCCAATGGCAATATTCTCGGCAGCGTCAAGCGCGGTGACGGTTACGTTGATAGAGGCTCGCGTCGTGGCGTTGCCCGGCGTGGCAACGGAGAAGTGAGTAGCCACATTGCTAAAAACCCTTACCGGAGTCGAACCGCCGGTAATCGTGCTTGTGACGGTGTCCGCCGCTGTGATGGTTGTGTTTGTAACCGTCTTCAGAGTGGCTGAAAAATTTCCCGCACCGTTCGTTAACGTGGAGTTAAGCGGCAGCATGGCTTGAGCATCGTTGCTTGAGAAGTGCACCGTCCCGGCATAGCCCGTGGCCGTGTTGCCAAAGGCGTCGAGCGCAGTCACGGTGAAGTTGAATGGCATCGCCGACGTAGCAGAAGCCGGTGTGACCACATTCAATTTCGCCGCTGCTCCCGGGCCGACGCTGATCGGAGTCGAAGTGCCTGTCAGAGCGCCCGCCGCATCGGTTACTGTAATCGTTTGCCCCACTGCGGTTTTGAGTGTCACCGCAAAAGTCCCTGTCCCGTTCGGGAGCGCCGAGTTGGCCGGCGGCAAAACCGCTTGCGTGTCCGTGCTCGAAAAAGTCACCTTCCCAGGGTAACCAGTGACCACGCCGCCCGAGGCATCCAGCGCGGTAACTATAATGTTGAAGGCTATTCCGGCGGTCGGCGTCGGCGTGGATGAAGCGACCGAAAAGTGCGTGGCTACAGGCGGTGGAGGCGGCGGAGCGCCCACGCCACACCCGTTGAGCATCCACAAACCGCAGATTGAGATTAGCAGCAATAGAGATTTTTTCATGACGCCTTCCCAAGCCTTCGAGGCATTTTTGGCAATTCGTTCCTACCTACACATGCGCGGATCGGGGCGGAAATCGATCATGGCCAAGAGCTTTCTTTTACGGGCCGGCTTACCGAGCGGAACTGAGGCATGGAAGGGAAGGCGGTGTATAATCCGCCCACGATGGAAGGGTAGTATTGCCCAGGCAGGCTATGTCCGAAACCCACGAAGTGACCCTTTTGCTGGCCGCATGGGCGAAGGGTAATCAGCAAGCCCTCGATGACCTTACGCCCCTTGTGTACCGCGAACTCCGCCAGCTTGCCGCCAGCTACCTGCGCAAAGAACGCCAAGGACACACTTTGCAGCCAACGGCGCTTGTCCATGAGGCTTATGTGCGGCTGGTCGATCAGACCAATCCGACTTGGCAAAGCCGTTCGCATTTTTTTGGAGTGGCTGCTCGCCTGATGCGCCAGATCCTGGTGGATCATGCGCGCCGCAAACAAGCCGGCAAGCGGGCTGGCATCAAAGTGCCCCTGGATGAGGCGCTCAGCTTTCAACCCGAACGCGGCCGAGACCTTATTGCCCTCGACAACGGTTTAAATACCCTCGAGAAACTCGACCCGAGAAAATGTAAAGCCGTCGAACTCCGCTATTTCGGCGGACTCTCCATGGAAGAAATCGCTCAGACCTTGGACGTCTCCCCGATTACCGTTCGCCGCGATTTACGCATGGCCGAAGCTTGGCTGCATCAGGAAATGAAAGATTCATAAGTTTCAATTGACACTGGCGCCCGCCGCCAACACCGCATTAGAAAAACCGCTTGCTATGATCAGTTTGCGCAACGGTTTGCGCATGAGCAGTTAGGGAGGATTGTGCGCCTTACCTCGCCTGCACGGTATGGCGCTCTCATATTCGGGACCTCAGGGCGCGGTTATTCTCAAAACATTTGACTCGGAGTAGAGTGAACCGACGGACCAGTTACCGTGCGCCGCAAATTGCGCGGGACACAAGCCTGGCTTTACTAGGAAATACAAGATGCCCAAGAGCCGCGTAACTGCGGAACGCTGGACGCAGATCGAGGAGTTGTTCCATCGAGTGGCGGAGTGCGCTCCAGAACACCGCGCCGCCATGCTCGAAGACTATTGTGGTACCGATGCGGAGTTGCGTCGCGAAGTGGAAGCCTTGCTCTCCTCCGATGAAAGCGCTGGCGATTCCGTGCGGGCTGCCGTACGCGATGGGCTGGATGACGTCGGGTTCCCCCTGACCGCCGGCGAGACCATCTCTCATTACCACATTCTGGACGGGCTCGGCGGCGGCATGGGCTTGGTGTACAGAGCCGAGGACATCAAGTTGGGACGCAGGGTGGCCCTCAAGTTCCTGCCCGAAGAGTCCGTCAAGGATCCAGCGGCGCTCGGGCGCTTCGAACGCGAAGCGCGCTCGGCTTCCGCCCTGGAGCATCCCAATATCTGTCCCATCTACGAATTTGGCGAGCACGAGGGCCAGCCATTCCTGGTAATGCAACTGCTCGAAGGGCGAACGTTGCGGGAATTAATCTTCGCCGCGGGCCCGGGGAAACCGCCGTTGGAACTCAGCAAGCTGCTCGATCTCGCTGTTCAGATCGTGGAAGGATTGGACGCCGCGCACCAGAAAGGCATCATCCATCGCGACATCAAGCCGGCAAATATTTTCGTAACGCGCGAAGGCCAGGCCAAGATCCTGGATTTCGGCTTGGCGAAACTTGCCAGCATGCTATCGGCCGACATCGATGACTCGGCGCAGGACCCTCGCGCCGACGGAGACGGGGCGAGAACACTCGTAAGTACAGCGCAGCTGCCAACCCCTGATTTGTTCCTGAGCCGCACTGGGATGGCCATGGGCACGGCGGGATACATGTCCCCGGAGCAAGTGCGCGGTGAGAAGTTGGATGCGCGCAGTGATCTGTTTTCATTTGGCTTGGTGCTGTATGAAATGGCGACGGGGAAACGCGCCTTCACCGGCGACACCGGGCCAGAGCTTCAAGAAGCCATCCTCACGCAGATGCCCAGCCCCGTGCGGCAAATGAATCCCAAGCTCCCCGCTAAGCTCGAAGAAATCATCGCCAGGGCACTCGTAAAAGATCGCGAACGGCGCTACCAGACTGCCGCTGAGATTCGTTCCGACTTGACGAGGATCAGGGACACTGAAGCCGTCCACGATGCAGGGCGGTCCACCCGACGATGGAAATTGGTATCTGCTGCAGCTGTGGTCCTGGTAGCCTTGGCCGCAAGCGGCACCTACTGGCTGCGCTCCCACAAAGTAACCGCGCTCACAGAGCGAGACACGATAGTCCTCGCTGACTTCACCAACACGACGGGCGATGAAGTCTTTGATGACACGCTCAAGCAGGCCCTGGCCGTGGACCTGGGCCAGTCGCCCTTCCTGAAGATTCTCTCCGAGGACAAGGTTCGCCAGACACTGCGGGAGATGACACGCTTGCCTAGCGAGCGATTGACGCGAGACCTGGCGCGGGAAGTGTGCCAGCGTGCGGGAAGCAAAGCGTACCTGGCAGGCTCGATTGCGGCGCTGGGAACGCAGTACGTTATTGGCCTGGAGGCCCTGAACTGCGCAAGCGGAGACGTACTGGCACGCGAGCAGGTAACGGCTGCGGGAAAGGAGCAAATTATCCCTACGCTGGGGCAAGCAGCTTCAAGGCTTCGCAGCGAGGTAGGGGAATCGCTCAGCTCGGTGCAGAAGTTCGATGTCCCGCTGTCTCAGGCCACGACAAATTCGCTGGAAGCCCTCAAGGCTTACACTCTGGGTGCAAAAGCCCAGCGCGAAAAGGGAGACTTCGAAGCTATTGCATTCCAAAAGCGCGCCATCGAACTCGACCCCAACTTTGCTCTGGCGTACGACAACCTGGGAATTTGTTACTCCAATCTGAACCAGCCAAGCCTGGCCGCCGATTACCTGAAGAAAGCCTTCGACCTGCGCGACCGCGTCACCGAAAGCGAGAAGTTCCACATCACCGCACTCTACTACGACATAGCGACAGGCGAGTTGGAAAAAGCGAATCGGACGGACGAACTATCGGAACAAGTTTATCCGCAGGATCGGGAGCCCTACACCGACCTGGCCAGTAACTATATGATTCTGGGCCAATATGAGAAGGCCGCCACAGAAACCCGTGAAGAACTTCGCCTAGACCCGAACGATGCGGTCGGATATGGGAATCTGAGCCAGATTTACCTGGCCCTGAACCGTTTCGACGAAGCAAGGACCACCACTGAGGAGGCGCTGGGGCGTAATCTTAACCATACTGCGCTGCACCTGAATCTGTATGCCCTGGCCTTCTTCCAGGGCAACACGGCAGCCATGAAGCAGCAGGAGGATTGGGCTATCGGAAAACCGGGCGTGGAACACTGGATGCTTTCACTCGAATCCGATACCGAAGCCTGGTTTGGGAGACTCGGGAAAGCCCGTGAGCTATCCCGGCATGCGGTGGAGAGCGCTCGCCGCAGCGATGAAAAAGAGCCTGCCGCGCTGTGGCAAGCGAATGCGGCGATACGCGAAGCGCTGTTCGGCAACGCGGATGCGGCACGCCAGAATGCCGCCGCGGCAGTAGCGCGCGCGCCAGGGAGCCGCGATGCGGAGGCGCAGGCGGCGCTGGCCTATGCCTTGGCGGACGATACGGCTCATGCCCAGACAATTGCGGATGACCTCGCCAAGCGATTCCCGCAGAATACTTTGGTGCAGTCGGTCTGGCTTCCTACTATCCACGCGCAGATAGAAATGGGCCACAAGAATCCTGCCCGGAGCATCGAGCTTCTTCAAGCGACAGCGCCCTATGAGCTGGGGATGTTAAGTGCGAGCGCTCCTAACTCCTGTTTGTATCCCGTGTACGTCCGCGCCAAGGCTTACCTGACAGCGCAACAGGGCCCGGCCGCTGTCGCGGAATTCCAGAAAATACTCGACCATGGCGGGCTGTTGTGGAATAGCGCGACGGGAGCGCTGGCTCGGCTCGGCCTCGCCCGCGCCTACGCCCAAACCGGAAACGCGGAGAAGAGCCTCGCTCAGTATCGGGAATTCTTGGCCCTCTGGAAGAATGCAGACCCGGACCTGCGCGTCCTCAAAGAGGCTAAAGCCGAATACAAGAAACTCAGCGAACGCTCAACGTCCAAGGCCATGATCGGTTTTCCCACTGATTTGCGCATGGCCGAAGCCTGGCTACACCAGGAAATGCTGAACGAATAGGGGGCACGTGACTCCCGAACGCTGGGCGCAAATCGAGGAACTCTTCCATCGTGCGGCGGAGTGTGCCCCGGAAAATCGCAGCGCACTTTTAGATGAGACCTGCGGTGACGATCCAGAGTTGCGGCGAGAAGTGGAAGTTCTGCTCGCCTGCGATGGCAGCGCCGGCGGTTCCGTGCAGGCTGCCGTGCGCGATGGACTTGATGACGTCGGCTTCCCCCTGACGGGCGAAACCATTTCTCACTACCACATCCTGGACGGGCTCGGCGGTGGCGGCATGGGCCTGGTGTACGGAGCGGAAGACACCAAGCTGGGACGTCGGGTAGCGCTGAAGTTCCTGCCCGAAGAGTCCGTCAAGGATCCAGCGGCGCTAGGACGCTTTGAGCGCGAAGCGCGCTCGGCTTCAGCACTGGAACATCCCAACATCTGCCCCATCTACGAATTTGGAGAGCACGAAGGGCAGCCTTTCCTCGTGATGCAGCTGCTCGAAGGGCAAACGCTGCGCGAATTAATCTCCGCAACAGTTCCAGGGGAACCGCCGCTGGAACTTAGTAAGCTGCTCGGTCTGGCCATTCAGATTGTGGAAGGGTTGGACGCCGCGCATCAGAAAGGCATCATCCATCGCGACATCAAGCCGGCAAATATTTTCATAACACGCGAAGGCCAGGCCAAGATATTGGATTTTGGTTTGGCGAAACTCGCCAGTACTCTGTCGGCCGAGATGGATGATCCGGTGCGGGACCCCCGCAGTGACGCCGGCGCAAAGCGGACAACAAAGGAGTCCGCGCCCCTCTCCACTCCCGATCTCTTCCTAAGTCGAACCGGCGCGGCCATGGGGACGGCAGGATACATGTCGCCGGAACAAGTGCGCGGCGAGAAGTTGGATGCGCGCTCGGATCTATTTTCCTTTGGCTTGGTGCTGTATGAAATGGCCACTGGAAAACGCGCATTCGCGGGTGACACCGGGCCTGAGCTTCAGGAAGCTATCCTTTCGCAGATGCCAAGCCCGGCGCGAGAGGTGAATCCCGATCTTCCCGTTAAGCTCGAAAAAATCATCGGCAGAGCGCTCGAGAAAGATCGTGAAGCGAGATACCAGTCCGCCTCGGACATGGGTATCGAGCTGAAGGCTTTGCAGCAGGAACTCGATCCGGACCGTCGCATTCGTTGGCGCGGGATGACCGTAGCAGGTGTCGTCGTACTATCCATCGTCATTGCGGCTTTTTGGTTCGTCAAACGCCAGTCCGCTTCCGAGATTCTTCCGCCGGACTTGAAGCTGCGCCAACTCACCACCAATGCACCCGAGGACGCCGTAACCAGCGGGGCGATTTCTCCCGACGGCAAGTACCTGGCCTACACCGACCCGAAAGGAATGCATATCAGACTCATTGAAACGGGTGAGACTCGTCTCGTTCCTCATCCCGCAGAACTCGCCGGCAAGAACGTCGAATGGGGAATTATCCCTCAGTGGTTTCCCGACAGTACCAGGTTCGTTGCCGATGCTCATCCGTCCGGGCAAAGTCCCGCCTTCGTGAGTTCGAAGGGAGCGAGCGTCTGGATCGTCTCCGTGCTTGGTGGCCCCCCGCACAAAATCCGCGACGAGGCCACCGCCTATTCCGTTTCTCCAGATGGTTCCGTAATCTCTTTTGGAGCAAACAAAGGCCGGCGTGGCGATCGCGAAATTTGGCTGATGGGGCCTGACGGAGGAGACGCGCGCAAACTTTATGAGGCGGACGAGAATGGCGCGATTTGTTGTCTCCATTGGTTCCCGCACGGGCAACGCGTCTGGTATGGCACCGTCGACAAAGTCCCAGGCGGTATCGTTACCCGCAATCTGAGCGGAGGGCCAGTCACTCCGATTTATCCCCCTTCGGAGCCCAAGACATCCTGGGAGTACACGGTTTTGCCCGATAACCGGTTGCTCTTCCCCATCGGGGAATCGGGAGCTGTTGGTCAAACCTGCAACTATTGGGTGATGCCCCTCGATGAACGAACCGGCGCCCCCACCGCCAAGCCCAAGCGCCTGACGAACTGGGGTGGCTTCTGTCCCCTCGGCACCAGCGTCACCCAGGACGGCAAGAAACTGACATTCCTCAAATGGATAGGTCACTCCTCGAATCATGTGGTCGATCTCGAAGCCGACGGGAACCGCATTGCCAATCCGCGGCATTTTGCACCGAGCGAGGGTTATGACTTTCCGTTGGATTGGACCCCGGATGGCAAACAGGTTGTTTTCAAGTCGAATCGAAACGGTCATTTCGAAATCTTCCGTCAATCGCTGGATGGGGACACCGCGGAAATGATCCTCACGGAATCAATCGATGACGCTGACGCTCGCGTGAGCCCGGATGGCAACTGGCTCATCTACCTTGCCTTGACGATGGAAGACGTCGCAGGTCCCCTGAAAGTCATGCGCGTCCCGCTCGGCGGGGGACCCTCGCAGTTGGTCTTGACCGCGCTTCCTTATAGCGAGTTTCGTTGCGCAAAGTCACCCTCCTCCCTATGCGTGCTCATCGAGCGGACCGAAGATCGCAAGCAAATGGTTATGACTGCATTCGACCCGCTAGTAGGCCGGGGAGCGGAGCTTGCTAGAATTGATCTTGACAGTGAAGCTAAGAAGTTCCACTGGGATCTTTCTCCGGACGGCACACGCATTGCCTTCACCAAGACTCCGCAAGCGCCGATTGAGATTCTTTCCTTGCAGGGCGCCGCGACGCAAAGCTTCTATGTGCAAGGTTGGGACAACTTGGATTCCTTGGATTGGACCGCGGATGGAGACGGTTTTTTTATTGCCGATGGTGTCCACGGAGGAATGGCGCTCCTCCATGTTGATTTGCACGGCTACGCGCACCTCCTGCAGAAAAGCCAGGGAACTGCCACGGCCTTCGCCAGGCCGTCGCCTGACGGACGGCATTTGGCGATCGAAGACTATAGAATCGAGGGCAACATCTGGACACTGGAGAACTTCTGAAATCGCTCTTTCGCTCTTGAGTCCCTATGCGACGTTCCCTCCGGGTTAGCTCTAATCGCAAGCGTCTTCTCGGGTTCTTTCTCGTGAGGTCTCGAGAATGTCACACACGCACCCCATCTCATTTTCCTTCCTCACTTGCTTGTACTCCGCAGCGAGGCAGTCATAGAATAGTCCTTGGCGGCGGTATTCCCTCTTGGGTCCGTTCTTTCCGCGGCTGCAAACTTTCACATCAGCTTTCCGAGTTTTTACGCGTCCCCGCTTTGCGCCAGCCGTTCACGCGCACCCGCCCGGCAGTGCCCTCTTTCAAACGCGGCCCTCCGGACCCCGCCCCTCCACGCCGACTGCAAAATCCCCTTACTTCCGAGTGGCCCGTGATCCTGGCACGATCCTTAATATCACTGCGATTCGCGACAAAACTGCGGTTCCCACTTGAAACAGTGTTCGCAAACGGAAATGATTTGAGTTAGTCGGCTGTTGGCTTGTCGGCTGAGGGCAGCGGGCGAGCGCTACGGATTCGATTGACAATGTCGATCGCTAGGCGTTGCGCCGCTGCGGGACCATCGATTGCTGTCACTTTCCCCGTGCCAAGGACCATACCCGTTTTCGGGCTGATCATTTTAAAGATCCAGTCATACGTTAGGAAGGGTCTGGTGACATCGATATAGATGTCGGCCTCGTTACGGTCGTCAACTACGCGGACGCCCCACTCGCGCATCTCTGGCCGGGTGTAAAGCGCGTCCTGCAGCAAGTTACCTTTCATCCAGATGGTGTGTGATTCCACAAATATCGATTGGGCAGTGCGCACGATTTCATCGGGATTGTTTCCCTCGCCGCGAACTGCGGTTCCGCTCACTGCAGATGCCCCGGCTGGCTTGTCCAGTTCTCCGCGCGGCAGCAGTACTGCAGCAGCGAGTTGTTCCACTATGACTGCCGCCAACTTGGGACCTGCGTCGAATTCATCCGTTGCATCAACCATCCCGGAAGCGAGTGTCAACGACCGCGGCTGATAGACCAGCGTGTAGGTCCAATCAAAGGTCATAACAGGCCGGTCGACAGTAATCGCGACATCGGCAGTTTGCCCGTAATCAGCGAAGCGTACTCCAAGTTGCGGAAACAAGGCCGTCTTGTGAATATCATCCTGTAGCCGCTCTCGCCGTAGATAAATCGTTTTGGAATGCACCGATACGGTGTGAATTTGCCGCTGTTCTGGACGGGGTAGAGTCAGACCAGGAGGAGTCACTGGCGCTACAGGAAGATTGGAATGAGCCGCAGGGGCAGACGAGGCTTTGGCGCCGAACGGTTGCAGACGCGCGCCCGAATCAAAGCGCGTTCCGCCAGACGCATTGCTGAGACCGGCCACGCTGTCGATAGGTACGGCAAAATTGACGTTCTGGCCGACGCTTAATGATCCGACGACGATTCCGAGTATCCTGGCCTCGGCATCCACGAGCACACCGCCGCTCGATCCGGGCGCCAAGGGGGCGGTGAACTGCAAAATTCTGTAGCCATTGCCGGCCCCGGGTACATCGTCGGCCATTCGCGTGGCGCTGAGGATGCCGGAGGATGCGGTCCAGGGTAAGCCCACAGCGTTCGATACCACAAAAACCGTTGCGCCAGGCGCCGCGTTAGCGGAGTTGCCCATGGGTAGTACTGGAAGCCCCGTGGCGGCGATACGCAGTGCTGCAACGTCTCGTCGTTCATCGGATGCGATCAGCTCGACTTGATCGTAGATTTCGCCGTTCTTGAGTCGCACCTGCACTTCGCGCATCCCTCTCACAACGTGGTTGGCAGTGAGTATCACCCCGTCGCTTCGAATAATCACGCCGGAGGCTACGCCCGCAACTTGGCCGTCACCTTTGCCGACCAGAATAGATACGGCGGCAGGCGAAACTCGATCGACGACTTGGTCACCGGACAGGGCTGGAGCGGTTGTCTGCGCGCTCGCTCTGGAAAGAGCGGTAGCTAGAAGAGTGACCGCGGCTAAGATTTTCTGGGAACTCATAAAATCCTCCTTGGAATGTGGAGGGTTATAGGGGAATGACCCTCATTCTGCACCGCAACAGAAGACGGTGCAACGAGGAAAAACTGCGTGGAGAGCTGCTTCATCGACATTACCCTTCGCATGGCTGCCTCCCCCCGTTCGTTCGCAATTGCCAAACTACCTGACACTGTCCGAGGCACTTTACAGTCCATACCCTTGCAAACCAACGTGGAGGAAAATAAAGCGAATTACTCAACTCAACTTGTCCACTAGAGCCTGCGCTCCGCAAGATTCTCCTGACATCGTCATCCGGGCCGGACACCCGGAGCTGCAGCACCAGTCTCTGGGAGCGGAAATTACCTGGATACACTTCTGGAGGTATGCCCGCTGAATCCATAGGCTTGCAGTTGCGTCGTTTGACATGCCAGCAGCCTGGGCCTAACATGGCCCGCAAAGAGCAAGCTCCCTCTTCAATTATGGTCGGACAGACCATTTCGCACTTTCGAATCCTTGAGAAGCTGGGCGAGGGAGGAATGGGAGTTGTCTATAAGGCCGAGGACACCAGGCTGGGTCGCTCGGTGGCGCTGAAATTCCTCCCCGAAGAGCTTTCCAGGGACCACCATGCCGTGGATCGATTCCGACGGGAAGCTCGTGCCGCATCGGCTCTGAACCATCCCTACATCTGCACGATCCACGACATCGATGAGCACGAGGGCCGGTTCTTCATTGTTATGGAATTACTCGAAGGAAAAACTTTAAAGTATTACATCAGTAGGAAGCCCGTCAGCACTGCGACTCTCCTGGAGCTTGGCATGCAGATCGCCGACGCGCTGGACGCCGCGCATGCGAAGGGCATCGTCCATCGCGATATCAAACCCGCGAACATCTTCGTGACAGCACGCGGCCAGGCTAAGGTTCTCGATTTTGGCCTGGCCAAATTGTTCCAGCCGCTGGCGTTTAGGGTGACCACTGGGCCCGCGACGGCGGAGACGGCGACGATCTCCACTGCGGCAGGCATGCTCGTCGGCACGGTGGACTACATGGCTCCGGAACAGCTCGAAGGGCAACCTGTGGACCCGCGCACCGATCTTTTCGCGCTCGGTCTCGTGCTCTACGAGATGGCCACCGGTGGCAACCCCTTCCAAGGCCAGTCAGCCACTTCCACGATCGCGAACATCCTGAAGGAAGAAGTGCCGCCGGTTGCGCAGCGCAACCCCCTGGCTCCTCCTGAACTCGAGCGCATCTTGCAGAAATGCCTGCGCAAGCGCATCGATGAGCGATACGCCTCGGCCCGTGATCTTGTAGTCGATCTTGCAGCTTTGCGTCGAAGCCTCGAACCGACAGGGCGGCGCTCCGCAGCGGTGGCTGCCGAACCTCCATCGCCCCTTGCGATATCGCGCGGCGCGGTCCGCGTGCTGCTCATGCTCATTCAAATCGGGTACCTGGCGATGTACGCGCTCGCTCTTTACAGGTTCCACGACGTACTCCGCGCCAGCCACGAGCTATACGCGTCGGCTACGCTGGGCAGCGTACTGCTAATAGCTGGCGTGCTAGGTGTTCCAGTGCGTCTTTATCAGTTCACTGCCCTAGCCTTCGACTATCCCGACCTTGGCCTCAAGTTCCGCTGGTTGTTTCCGGCCGTATTGTTGCTGGACGAGGTTTGGGCCGCGGCGCCCTTACTGTTCCTCAATCAACTCCACGGGCTTGTGCTGTTATGCGCTGCCGCGCTTGCCTTTCTTCCGTTCTCGCAGCGCACGCTACTCTACGCTGCATACAGCCATGCCGGTGGCCGCTCCTCCGCCATCCAGATGCCGGGCACTGACAGAGTCAGCTAGCGGGTGAACGTCTCATCTTTGCTTCTTGAGTTAGTAATCTAGACCTTGTTCCAAATGTTGCTCCGCTCTTTGCCGTCACCTCAGAGTGCGCTCGGCCTCTTTATGCAACCATCGCACGCCGTTTACTTGTACTCCGCAGCGAGGCAGTCATAGAATAGTCCTTGGCGGCGGTAGGTCTTCCCTCTTGGGTCCGTTCTTTCCGCGGCTGCAAACTTTCGCATCACTTTTTACGTACTCATAATTTTGAAAGGACTCTTCGCCCCGAGGGCCCCTTATGAACCTTGCTGAACTTATCGAAGGTCGCCGCGATCAACACCTGGCAGAGCTGTGCGAATTCCTGCGCATCCCCAGTGTCAGCGCCAAAAGCGAACACAAGCCGGACATCGAGCGCGGCGCCCGCTGGGTCGCCGACAATCTCCGCGCCGCCGGTTTTAATACGGTTGAAATCATCCCAACCAATCTCCATCCTCTGGTCTATGCGGAATCCCTCGAAGCTCCCGGAAAGCCCACCATCCTTTTTTACGGGCATTACGACGTTCAGCCCGCCGAGCCTCTTGAACTGTGGACTTCTCCCGCTTTCGAACCCACCGTCCGCAACGGCAATCTCTTCGGCCGCGGCACTGCCGATGATAAAGGCCAGGTCCACATCCACCTGAAAGCGCTTGAGTCGCTCCAGAAAGTGAACGGCAAGCTTCCCATCAATGTGAAAATTCTGATCGAAGGCGAAGAAGAAGTTGGCAGCGTCAGCCTCTGGGATTACGTCCAAAAAAATAAGGAAAAACTCAAAGCCGATGCCTTGGTGGTTTCCGACACCTCCATGCTCGGCAAGGGCGTCCCTTCCATCACCTACGGTTTGCGCGGACTGAACTATTACCAGATCGAGCTGACCGGCCCGGCGCGCGACCTGCACTCCGGCGTCTACGGCGGCGCCGTGCCCAATCCGCTCACCATCCTCACGGAACTCTTCGCCAAACTTCACGACAAGGATTTCCGCGTCACCATTCCCGGCTTTTATGATTCCGTCGCCAAAGTTTCGAATGCCGAGCGCAAATCACTCAATGCCTTGCCGTGGAAGAAAAAGGATTTCGAGAAAGCCGTCGGCGCCCCCGGCTACTTCGGCGAAAAAGGTTTTACCACCGTCGAGCGCCTCTGGACCCGCCCGACATTCGAATTGAATGGCCTTTGGGGTGGCTATCAGGGCGAAGGTGCCAAGACCGTCATCCCTTCAAAAGCCTTTGCCAAATTCTCGACGCGTCTCGTTCCCAACCAGGATCCCCACAAGGTCGCCAAACTTGTCGAAAAATACATTCGAAAGCTGCTCCCCAAGACCGTTCGCTGCAAATTCGATGTCTTGAGCACCGGCAAACCCTGGGTAGCTCCCTTCCACGCTCCCATTTTCTTGAAGGCCCAGTCGGCTCTCGAAAAAGGTTTCGGCAAGAAAGCCGCATTCATCCGCGAAGGCGGCTCCATCCCTTTTGTCACCCAGATGCATGACACTTTCAAAGTGCCGTGCGTCTTGATTGGCTTCGGCCTCCCCGATGAAAACGCTCACGCTCCGGATGAGCACATCGCCCTAGAAAACTATTTCGGCGGCATCAAGGCCATCGCCCACTTCTACGCCGATCTGGCCACTCTGTAGGACGATCGTCTTCATTTTTTGTAAGGGGCCCGCCGCGGCGGGCTGCGCCCTCGTCGCGGCATTTACACAGCGGAATTCGCCGAATTCGGGAGTTGGGCACGCGAGTAAAACCCATTCGAATCCCCGCCACCGCCCCGGAAACACCGCATTTTTAGCGGTGATTTCCACACGCCCTCAAAAAAACTCGCATTTTTCCAAGGTTTTTTGCGATTTCTCCTTGCGTTCTCATATTTCCTTGGCTATAGTCGCTTGCGGCCCGGGTTTTTCGCAGAAAAAACAAGGGGTAGTGCACCCGTGGCCTGCTTCGATCTTATCGGAGTGGAAAGACAAATTAGGAGGATAAGCAGACTAGATGGCAGCCAAGCCAATGAGCAAGACCAAGACCGTGTCGCACATCGCCGAGAAGCTCGGCACACCGAAGAAAACCGCCGCTCTCTTTTTCGAAGAGCTCTTCAAGCTCGCCGTGAAAGAAGCCAAGGGCGCTGCGGGAAAGTTCGTAATCCCGGGCATCGGCCGCGTCGTCAAGGCGCACCGCAAGGCGCGCATGGGCCGCAATCCGCAGACCGGCGAGGCCATCAAGATCAAGGCGAAGACCGTAGTCCGCTTGCGCCCGTCCAAGGCGTTCAAGGACGCTGTACTGAAGTAGGGGAAATTTCTTTTGGGTTTCGGCCCCCGACGGCCTGAGCGATCAGGCTTTCGGGGGCTTTTCTCTTTTGTTGCACTCTTTTATAGCGTCTTGACGTAAGCGACGACGTCTTTGATCTCCGGCGCTTCCAAGACATCCTTGAAGGGCGGCATCAGGGAGTCGCCGTTTTCGATCCAGTTGGTCAAGGATTCCGTAGTGACTTTGCTGCCGTTCACGGTAAACGTTCCGCGCTTCCCGATACCCTTCAGGCCCGGACCGATTTTCTTCGTGTCCTTGTCGGCGAAATGGCAGAGAGCGCATTTCTTGTCGAAAATCTCTTTGCCTTTCGTCGCGGAGCCCGCCGCGCCGCTGTGGCTCGGCGTTTTTTTTGCGGCTGGTGGCGGAGTTGCCGGCGGATCCTGCGCCAGCACCGCTCCGGCGACGGCCAGAGTTGCAATCCCAAGAATCAGATAATTCCGCTTCACGATGCCCCCCTCTTCGTTCCAAGTGATGACTGCTCCTCACCCTTCCATTCTCTCTGTTTGGCGCCCGCATTTCTACTCCAATACCCGGCACAAAGTACAGGTTCGGTTGGCGAACGACCCGGTCTTTCGTACTTTTGACCGCTGCGGGACCGTATGCTAACTATATAAAATATGAGCATGGAGACCCTCACGCGCGCTTGGGAAGTCCTGCAGGACGCTTATCAGGCCCAGATGGAAGGCGACTACGATCGCGCGGTGGAGCTCTACCATTCTTCGCTGGAGCTGCATCCCACCGCCGAAGCCCACACGTTTTTGGGCTGGACCTACCATTTCCAAGGCCGCATTGAAGACGCCATCGCCGAGTGCAAGCGAGCCATCGAGCTTGACCCCGAATTTGGCAATCCTTACAACGACATTGGCGCCTACCTGATCGAGCTTTCGCGTTTCGATGAAGCCATTCCTTGGCTCGAACGCGCCGTGGAAGCCCGGCGCTATGAACCGCGCCACTTTCCGCATTACAACCTGGGCCGCGCGTACCTCGGAAAAGAACTGTACAGCCACGCGGAGCGTTGCTTCCAGGAAGCTCTAGAAATCGAACCGCGCTATTCGCTGGCGCGCCAGGCGCTCGCGTCTCTCCGCCGCATGGTGAATTGAAAAGAGTGATCAGCTATCAGTGATCAGTTCTCAGTACGGAGAAAATCATCCTCCCTTCGTTGCGATCCAATGAATTCCTCATGATGCTTCCTGACCCGTTGGTTTGATGATGCGGTCGTAGATCCACAATAAAAGCGCGGTCAGGATGCCGACGCCGGAAATGACCCACCAGACGCGCTGCGGCTGGTGCGCCATTTCGCCAAATTGATGCATGACGCGGCCGCCGAACCATCCTCCAATGATCGAGCCAATGCCGATGGGCAGAAACGCGAAGCCCATGTAGGTGCCTTGCTGTCCCGGCGGCGCCAGCTTGGCGATGTAATCGTAATAGCGCGGCGCCTGAATGATTTCGCCGAGCGCGAGGAAGCCGAGGGAGAACACTGCTCCGTACACTGTGGGCCAGAAAGCCACGATCAGCCAGGACAGTGAAGAGATGACCGTGCCGAGAATAACGGCCTGGAACGCGGGGAGCTTGCGCATTAGAAAATTGACGGCGAGGGTGAGGCAGATAACCACGGCACCGTCGGTGACGAGAATTTTCTCAGCGGAGACATCGGCGTTGATATAGGCCTTAATGTAGCCGGGCAAGATGATGTATTGCTGCCAGAAAACAATCCAGTAGCCCGTAAAGACCACCAGGAACCACATAAACTTGCTGATTCCTGCGAGAACCAGGACCGCGAGCCCTACCCACACCCAGTAGGGGACAGAGAACCTGTAGACATATGAGCCGACAGCCAAGATTAGGGCGAGAAGGAGCGTTGGCAGGACCAGCCAATACTTGCCCAAAACCACGCAAAAATTACGGATCACCTGAAGGATCGAGGGCGGCGGAGCGTCGTCATCTTTGCGCGGCTCACGGAAGAAGATCAACACAAAGAAGAACATCCCAAACACGCCGACGGCGGCAAGCCGGAAGACATACTCCACGCCGAAACGATCGTGTACCCACCCGGCGGCGTAGGGCCCTGCGGCGCCGCCGATGTTCACCATCGTGTAGTAAATGGAATAGCCGATAGAGCGAACATTCTCCTTGGAAGCGCGTGCGGTGGTTCCCACCACGCAGGGCTTTACGAGCGAGACACCGAGCGCGGGGAGAATCAGGATGCATCCCACAAAGAGGCCAAGGGGAACGGCGTTGCGAACTGGTGCGAGCCACGAAGCGCCGATCGAACCGATCAGGAAGTATGCCGCTGCCAGTATGAGGTAGGCGATCGAGAGCGCTCTGCGAAAACCAAGCTTGTCAGCCACAGCACCGCCGAAAATCGCCATAAACCAGACCATGCCGCCGAAGAGGCCTGTCAGCGTGCCAGTCTGTTCGGTCGAGAAGTTGAGTTTTCCCTGGATGTAGAGGGCGAGGGAAGCAAACACGCCGTAGTAGGAGAGGCGCTCGAAGATCTCGCTGATGTTGGCGACCCAGAAGGGGCGCTCGAAGCCGGTTCTGATCTCCTCGAGACGCTGGCTAAAGCTCATTTTCTACCCCTGACGGAAGCGCAGCGATTGTAATAGAGGGAAGAAAAGAAGCAAGGAAGTAAGCAAAGAGGGCCCATTCCGGAGCGTACGAGGAAAGTGACCTGCTAGCCCGCCTGCCGGAGCTGGAAAACGGGGATTTCCGGGCGCACATTGAAGCGGACGCGGAGCAGGTGGCCCACGCCGCGACTGATGTACATGCGGCGGTTCTCTGACAATTCAATCTCGCCGGCGGTGTAGCGTTTATTGAGCACCGGCAAAAGAGGCGGGGGAAGGAATGGGGGCTTGCACTGGCCTCCATGAGTGTGCCCGGCAAGAATCCAGCCTTGGTAGCCGCTCCAGACCGGGCGATCGGCAGCATCAGGGTTGTGGCATAGCACCAGGGTCGAAGGGTCGCGGCCTTTCTGGGCGAGCAGGTCCGTCGGATCGAAGTGCAGGCCCCACAAGTCGTCAAGACCGAGAAACTGGAGTCCAGCGACGGTCAGTGCCTGATTGCGCAGGACGTTTACGCCAGCGGCACGCACAACGGTAGAAACCTCTTCAGCGACATCGGCCATCCGCCATGCAAGACCGTAATCGTGGTTGCCGAGAATGCCGACGGTTGCGAGGCGGCCGTGCGGCGCATGCCTCAGAACACGGCGAAGCTGTTCGAATTGGCTCGGGCTGCGATAGGTGATCCAGTCGCCCGTGAAGACTACAAAGTCGGGGGCGAGTTGTTGAACTCTACGAAAGGATTCGATGATGTAGTCATCGTCCACTTTGGGGCCGATGTGCAGATCGCTGAGTTGCGCGAGAGTACGGCCCTCGAGTTCGCGCGGAAGACCTGCGATGGGTAGCGCGGGGTAGGTCAACTGCAGCCAATGAGGTTCGATGCGCCAGGTGTAAAGCCCCACGACCGCCGCGCCAGATGCGGTTGCCGCGAGTGTGCTGATCACCTGACGTCGAGTGAGTTTTTTCTGCATTGGCGGACAAACTCATGATTAGACACCCGCGTGAGCAAGGCGTCGCGGAGTCCCTAGTATATCTATGAATTTGGAATGCTAGAGATGCCGCAGTGCACAGACGCGCCTATGTAAGGACGGGCCGAGCTGAAGCCCAGCATCTACACAAGCGGATTTCCTTGAGCAGTAGCCTCCAATTCTTTTGTTGTTGCTTTTCCATAACTACTATATGAAGATGAATTCAGGTTCATATCATGAACATGCGACTGTTTTTCTGCGGATTGGGTATCTGGCTGGTAGCTACGGTGGGGTTGCGGATGGCGGGGCAGAGGCTGCTGCATCCGGGGGATTGGAAAGCCACGCTAATCTTGTTTGCCGTCAGCTTCCCGTTGATGGGCTGGGTGGTGCGGCGGCTTTGCAGGCGCTTTCGATTGCCGCGGGAAGAGTGGCTGGGCGGTGCGCTTTCGGTGGCGTTGCCGACGCTGCTGCTCGATCCATTTTCCAGTGCGTTCTTTCCGGTGGTGTTTCCGAACATGGCTCCGCAGATGGCGGGCGTTTTTGGGGGATGGATGTTGTGGTGTTGCGCGGG
>Ga0210404_10000304_pt1 | contig 28198 bp, 29 predicted proteins | sample IncBWH28MmetaG_FD_155455 | JGI IMG/M metagenome (GOLD analysis project Ga0210404, IMG submission 155455) | Forest soil microbial communities from Barre Woods Harvard Forest LTER site, Petersham, Massachusetts, United States - Inc-BW-H-28-M | ecosystem: Environmental > Terrestrial > Soil >... | reverse complement strand
AGTGCCGCCAGTGATCGAGACTCCGGGTCCCGTGGCGGTGAACGTTGCAGGGCTGCCGACGTTGTAGAAGAAGACGCAGCTGTAAGAGGCTGACAGGGTCTTTCCGGTGTTGTAGAGATCAGCGACTGAGAGTGAGAGCAGCTGTGCTTGAGCTCCGCAACCGGCGGGCGCGATCGTTCCTGGCCCCGCTGGATAGACTCCCGCTGGGGTCACGGAGGATCCTCCGCAGTATGCTGTGAAGCCGCCAGTTGCAGGAGCTGGTGATCCATAACTGGTACCGCCTCCGGTAGTGATGAGAGGGTTGCGCGTGAAGCCGTTAGTGGCTACTGCGAGAACGACGACGATGAGTACGACGAGTGCTATGATAGTGCCTGAGCCGTATTTGTTACGCAATTTTCAAGCTCGAGAAGCCAGTGAATCGATTTAAATCCGAGGGGACCCAAGGAGGGCCCCTAATGAGGATCCCTGAGGAAGCCTCACCTGACCTTCACGACGTCCGTCTCCAGCTGATCCGCACCTATCGTTTGTACCGTCACTTGAAGGGACTGAATCCGGACCGGTTCTCCGACCGGCTAGATATCGACCAGATCGACGTCGCCCTCTGGAAGCAGGACGCAAAGATCCATCCCCTCAACGGATCCACCGACATATCGAAAGCCGGATTCTGGCCCCTAACCCCTTGAAGATCAAACTGCAAGCTCTACGGAGCCTGGTGGGCGCCGCCGCCGGCGTCATGCTCTTCCTACCTTTCGTCCTGGGAGCTCTACTTCTCTGGGTCCTACTCAGCCAGGCGCTCGGAGTTTAGACGCCGATCGCCCACCAAGTAAAAGTAATAGCGACAGTCGCAGATCCCGCCGAGAAGAATCTGAAACTGAACTGGAAAGAGCTCGGGCTCAGTCCAATTATCGCAACAGACCAGGCATTCGGAACCGTGATAGTCGAGCTTGCATTAGTCTGAGTCCAGTTCAGGCTAATAGCGCCGAATGCTGGAAAGTCGCCCGCGCCGGCGCCGCCAACTCCGAAGACAGTAACGGTTTTGACGCCGGTCGTGATCGTGCTGATGTTAGCCGTAGAGCACTGCAAGCCGACGCCTAGACCGTTACTTCCTACAAGGACCCTCAGATTACTACTCAATTCTACTCCGGCAACGTATGGCGTCAGATACGCCGTCGCACTACCACTGATCGCTTTGACGTTGACGCAGAAGGTGAAGAGTGTGGAGGCAGTGGTAAGGAAACTGAACTGTTGCTCATCATTCGTATTCCCGTAAATCTCGCTGCTGGCCGCGGGCATACTTAGCCAAGTCTTGAAACCGTTCTCTAAGCCGTAGACTCTTAGACTAACGAGGTTGACGCTCGTATTTGCGTCGGCAGCTGGCGCCTGGACGCTAATCTCGACATTGATCCCGAAGGCTAAGCTCTGAGTATCTAACGCCTTGATAGCGAATGGAATTTTGCCGCTGGCAACTACCGATTCTGGATTGAACTTGATCGTTTGTAGAACGACCGCAGCGTTGACGTCTTCTACTTTGATAGAAACGTCCTGTTGAGTGCTCGCTGGCATACTTGTAGTCTTGATGTATCCTTCGCCCTCAATAATCAGCCCTAGATAGGCGGGCAGGTTGGTTGAAGGGTTCCAGCTCTTGATCGCGGTATCTACGTTTGGAACCGTGACCGTTGTTAGACTTTCATCGTCGTAGATTAGAGACGTATCGTTGCCAGGAGTTGACTGGAAACTGATCAAGTTGCTAGTAGTCGCCCCGGGAACAGTGACCGTCCTTGACGGCGTGTTAGGATTGAAAGTTTCAGAATATCCGATTACCGGCGTCTTAGTGTACGGCGTAGCGAACGTGACAAGCGGAGTCGTGCATATCGTCGTTGTCGAGCAGGTGGCAGTACCTGTCTGATTGATGAGCGTTGGGCTCGCGCCGCTGTTGCCAGGAAGCCAGCAGACGAGGTTCGTCATGTCCTGGCAGTGAAGGAAGGAGGGACCGCCTCCGTAATAGTTGATCAGTGTCGAGGCTGGTGAACTGGCGATCGCGTCCGTCCCAGCCGTTGCGAGAGCTATTCCAATTAGCAGCAGGACGAATCCCGCCCGGCGTGCAAAGCTAGGACTGATCTTGACCCTGATCGCTCCTTGCTTATCAGTGAAGGTTCTCAGCATTCCCGCGACGATGCCGAGGATCATTGTCTTGTCGCTCGCCTCAAGGACCAGTCCGATCAGGGCGACTACGGTGCCCAGGTAGAGGATCCAGAAGGGGCCTATTCCGAGCAGCTGGAGAACGAGATCTGTGAACGGTGAGAGGAGATAGCTCAGATCAGTTCCCTCAATAATGCAGCGGCGCGGCGGCGCGTGAAGACATATCCAGCGAGGATGAGAAACAGGAGAGGCGTGGAAAGTATCCCCACGTCCTGCAGTGAGAGTCTGAAGAATACGCTGATACCTGGGATCTCTCGTTCGATCGTGAATAGGCTTAGCGGGACCAGAAGAAACATAGATAGTGGAATGGCGATGCCGATCGATACCAGGTTGAAGACCAGCTTCTGAAGCGAGGCGATCCGCATAACCAATTTCGGGTTCAGAGTCCGGCGCAGCCAGACCGTATATTTGTAGCTTCGAGCTTCCATCTCGAGACGGGACTGTTGCCGGCTATCCCAGATTGCTTTGAAGAAGAAGGCTCCGCCAACGAAGGTGAGGATTCGAGTGAAGAGGAAGTTGATCGTGTTCATCGTGTCCCGGGCTGCGCTGGTGATGACGAGCTGGTCTCCAGGCTTCCAGAAGCTCCAGCTCGCTCCGTCAGCTGGCACGATTGCATAGTTCCCATTCGCCGTCAGGTGGATAATCTTCGCGTGCGCGATCGCGTCACTGACTACTGCGTAGAAGTGTGTGACCCCGATGAACATTTGGGCGCAGTAGAAGAGGATGGCGAGCGAGAAGACCTGGGTCCAGACGAGAGAGAGAGTGCTTCTCCACCGGCGTTTGTTATGCCAGTAAAGGATCTTCCAGATGGAGAGGCCGTACTGGTGTGCGCGTTTCAACGCGATATTGGAGCAGACCGGCGTTTCCTTCCGGTGCCGGCTGCCACTGCTAAAGAGACTCCGACTATTGCGGCTGCGCTGATCAGTACGAGCCCGGCGTTCTGAATGATCAGGTTGAGGAAGTTGGTACCGCCTCCACCTGTCCCTGTCGAGTTGTTGAGCGTTATGCTTCCGAGCATTGTGCCCCAGTTGGTAGGGTCTAGGGCGCCGAGCAGTGGAGCTCCAGGCGTGTCAGTCCAGGATCCCGCGGTCCAACCTATCCAGCTGATCGGCGGGCTGTTCTTGTTGAAGAGTCCGATCAGGGACTTGACGAACTCGAAGCTGACCGTAGTATAGCCGGCGGATCCTCCGCAAGTTGTCGGCGGGGTTCCGCATTGACCCCAGCCTGCGTTAGGGCAGACTGTTACGCTGCAGAGCGGGTCGGCACCGACTTCAGTGTTAAGACTCGGCCAGCCGGTCCGGGTCTGTCCGGCGAGGACCCACTGGTAGAACTGGTATGCGTAAGTGTCCGCTTCCTGGTTCGTCCAGGGCGTCAAGTATGGGAAGCCCATGTAGGCGTGCAGATTGATGAAGACCCGTCCTAGTGAGTCGGTTACTGTCGGGTAGCCCTGGCTGAAGTCGCTTAGAGTGCAGCCGTAGCTGCAGATGTTTCCTACGACGATCCAGTGCTGATCGCCGAGCTGGCGGTCCTGGTTGATCCATGCCTGGTAGCCGCTGGAGAGAGTTGCGACGTCAGAGCCAGAGTTGGGTCGCGGCTCATTGAGCGGCTCCCAAATTATCTTGGAGTATGACCCCTTGAACTGGTTGATGATTGGCGACCAGACGCCGAGCCAGCAGCTGCGCAGATCTGAGTAGCCTGATTGCACTAGGCCCGTCGAGGATCCTGCGATAATGTCTGTGAAGCCGTGGTAGTCGATTATGATCCAGAAGCCGTAGTTTTGGGCGATCGTGATCGCCCGCTGAAGGTTCGCTGCGCTGTAGGCGCTCATGTAGTTGTTGTCGGTGTTGTCGGTGCAAGTGGGATCGAAGTCGACGCGGACGGCGTTGTAACCGAGACTTTGCATTCTCACGATCGCTATCTGCATATTCGTGGCGACTTCTCCGGTGAAGCAGCAGCTTGGAAGGTTCTGAGTATTCTGGCGTAGTCCGCTTAGAGAAGCCTCGTCTAGACGGATGCCTCCCCAGCCTGCGAGCTGTCCTGGGGTCTGGGCGCCGCAGTTCGTTGTGCAGCAGTTACTAGTGCAGCAACTGGCGCCAGAGCACGCCGCTGGGATCGTGATACTCTGCGTCGACTGGGCGCTATGACTCGCAGTATCGCTTGCGGTTAGAACGACCGAGTAGCTTCCGGCAGTCGTATAGGTATGGCTGGGCGTGGCACCTGATCCAGAGGATCCGTCGCCGAATGTCCAGGAGAAGCTGTACGGTGAAGTTCCTCCAGTTGCCGAGGCTGAGAACGTGACCGGACTTGGCGCCGCTGTGATGCCGCTGAAGGTGAAGCTGGTGGCGAGAGGTGTAGGTATTGAGACTCCGAAGATATCGGACATTAGAGAGGCTGAAGCAGCGTTCTGAAGCTGGCCAAGTCCCCAGTTGTTTTCTATCGTCTTGAGGCTGGAGTATTCGTTGTAGTTGTTGGCCGAGGAGACGAAGCCGAGCTTGACGATCCCGTTAGGCTTGGCGAGTAGAAGGTTGGGCGAAGGGTCGTATTCGTCCCACCAGAGATAGAGAGCTGTCCTGGTGGATCCGTTGAAGAGACTGCTTCCGAGCACTGAACTGGCTGAAGGGTTTGCAAGGGTTCCGGATCCAATGAGAAGATTCTGGAGGTAGGCGTCCCCGCTGCTTACACTGTTGTCGTGCATATTGTGCGAGTCGGTGGGTGTGAACCAGACGTAGTTAGCCGCGCCGCCGCTGAGATAGTTGATGAACTGTAGGTTTCCGTTGGCAGAAACGCTGTTGTAGAGCGCCATTCCTGAGGGTCCTGATTGGCCGCTGCAGGTGAAGGATCCGGTTACGCAGCTATTCCAGGTCGAGGTATAGCCGATCCAAGGAAAGTGATCAGCTCCACGCGGGCAGCCGTCCTCGCAGAAAGCCGCCGACGTCAGACCGGCGCTGCTCAGCTGGTCCGCGATCGACGTGGATCCTGTCTGGCAAGGAGAGCTCGCCCTGGGACACCAGGAGTCGCTCACTGTTTGAAAGCCTTCAGTGAAAGCCTGATAGCAGCCCGCGCTGCAGCCGCCGATCCCGGCGCCGTAGCTGTGATACTGCGGGATCGTTGAGCCGAGAGCGAGAAGGCTGGAGAGGAAGGGCGCGTTACTGGATCCGGTTCCGCTTCCGAAGACCGAGCCGTAATTCTGATTCTCCATCGCAATAATTACGATATGGTCGAACTGGCCTCCGGTCGGCGCCGCGTGGGCGTGCTGGACAAGTCCTCCGGCGAAGCTGAATATTGTCAGGCAGAGAACTAAGCCCTGGACGAACGTCCAGCCGTTAAGCCGGGATCTGGCGGCTCGAGCACGACCAGGCGAGCTCGTCGACTGAACATTCGTCCAGGTTTTGGGTGTAGAACTGGATGGGGTTCGCCGGTCGACTCTGCGGGTCCAGGATAGTGCCTGGCGCCTGGTCGACTCCGGGTAGCCCGGAGCATTTGCCGAGACCGGCGAAGAGCCCTTAGACAAGAGTGATCCTCACTGGAACCAGCTGACGGTTATGCTGGTTAGAGCTGCTGAGTCCAGGAAGGACTCGCAGTAGCTGTAGCTGCCGAGAGGTATTGTTACTGCTGCTCTGGAGCTTAGCAGGATCCCGCTGCTGGCGCATTGAGCCTGAGACATTTGCCCCAGGACCCCAGGGTTAGCAACCAGAAAGATCGAGACATTGCCGGGCAGCTGGAAGGTGGCGTTGACAATTCCCGCCTTAACGACCGTGAGCGCTGGAAGGATCCCTGGGCTGCTTCCGCCGCTGAGCCCGCAGCCGAAGAGCGCAGTTCCGTTGTTGCCGGTTGGGAAGCCGCTGACGAGCGGGTTGGGATCCGTCAGGTTGACGAGATTCCCGTCAGTGCAGAGAAGGTGGACTGAAGGTGTCAGGTGTGGCGGCGCCTTGAGGGTTTGCTGGCCGATTAGGCTCATGGCGAAGGCGGCCGGGATCATGACCGAGGCGAAGATTAGGAGTGCGACTGCCAGACGCCTCAGTCTGGCAGCCTCCAGTTACAAACGGTCCAAATCAAGGGTATAGGCCCAGCCGCCGAGGACCGAAGATATAGCGTTTCCGGACTTAGCTGAAGAACCGGATCCGACCTACAATGTAACGGGGCGCCTCGAGATAATGAGACTCCTTCCAAAGCTGCCGACCGCAGTAGGGGCACTTCCCGCCGAGAATCATGTGCAACTCACCGACTTCCTCCTTCGTCGGTGGGTTGCTAGGAACCGTTCCGAGCTTCCGTTCGCAACCACGGCACCAGATATCAGTCAAATGCTGCGGGCCCCTCTCAAGGTCCCCATAACGAGAAATAGACCGGTAGCCTCGCTCTTAGTCATGACCCGTAAAGCCAGCATGGGTCTCTTGTTTCCGCTCGTCGCCGCAGCTCTCGTTTCGCTCTATTATCTTTCTGGACTCTATCCTGCTTCTTTTGGAGGGGTCCAGATGAGCCTCAGCACTTTGATCGGACTGCTTCTGGTCGTGGCGCTGGTCGCTGTCGCCCAGAGTCCTCGCCGTGGATCTCGACCCTCCTCGTAACATTTCCCTGAGCTTTCAACTTGCCGCAAATGCACACATTCAGATCCGAATCCTCGCAGGCTTCAGTGTGACCCGTCGGTCGAGGTTCGATCGACTCTGGAACCCACCGCCGCCAATTTTCGCTTTTCCTGTTCTTCTTTTCTAAGGTGCTCTGGAAGTGGCCAGCCTCCGTCGCCTTCATGGTTAGAACCGATCCCGACCCAATTCCTCGGCCTCAATTGACGGCGTCCCAAAGCGCTAGGAAGCCGGCGAGGACGAGCAGCCCGGTGGCGAGTCCTACTCCCGGGCCTTCGGCAGCGCTCATCGTGAGCACGCCGGCAACCGCTATCATGTAAGTATAGAACCGCAGACGTCGCCTGTTCTGCCTGTTCAACGTCGGTCCTCCAGATCATAGGTTTCTCCGGTCTCGCCAGTGTCGGGATAGGTGCCGAGCCGCTGATCGGTTGCCGCCGCCTTGGGCAGTGGCTTCCTCTTCTCAGTGACCGCTGCGACGGTGGGACGGTTTGTTGGATGAAAGAGCGTGTCGTGGAGATCCATGTCTTCCGCTTTCAGCCCGCAGCCTGGTCTAGGGCAGAGCGATGTACCGCCTGTTTGGCGGTCGTCCTTGTTGAGATATCCGTGCTTGTCTCGGTGGCGCCCCATCAGACCCAGACCTCCTCGAGTAATTGCGCCGGGGTCCTGGGCACGATCTTAACGCCGGATCCGTTCCGTTTGAATTTGGCGTTGCTGAAGAGCGGGCAGTCCTCGTAGTGGGTTCTCAGGTCCGGATGATAGCAGCCTCTGCACTTGCCGGAGAGCGGGGTCCTATTGTTAGAGGTTCTGCACCAGTAGAAGCTCATCGTTACCCCAGCCCGGTGTAACTCCATGTTGGCGCCGCATTTGGAACAGATCATTTCTGGACGGCCTCCGGGGCAGCGATCACCTGGGCAGCCGTCGACCAGAACTTCTCTTTCAACCGGACATACCGGATCATCTTGTGCCCGACGTCGCTGGAGAAGCTCTCGCAGGGTCCCAGGCTGCTGCACATTTTCCTAAGGTAGCGGTCGGTGCTTACCTGCATAATCTTGTATTTCTCAGCACCATTCTCCACCAGCCAATCCCACGCCTCGGACCCGGTCGTGATCAAGTGAGTCAGGACCCACGCCCGGAAAGCCGGCTGCTTCTCAATCGTCGTACTCGTCTCGTATGTCTGGTCCGGACGCGAATCTGCATTCACACTCATAGACCCCTCTCGCTCTCGTCCTATCTCTCTCTCCTTCCTTCTTACAACTGGCCGCTGTCTGACTTGCTGGTGGACGGGGCAGGCTGGTTGGCAGTTGGCGAGAGTTGTGTTGGCGCGGTTGCCGTCCTTATGGTCGATCTGTAGATCCTGGCGCGGGCAGCCTTCCCAGTGGCAGCGGTGCCCGTAGGTCTTGTCCAGGTATTCCCATATGAGACGTCGCTGCACCTTCCCTATTCGGGGCCGCCTCGGTGTCTCTCTCTCAGGTCCGCTAAAAGCGCCGGTCAATTGTGTCTCCATTTCTTGTGCATTCCAAGTAGCCCTCTGGCGCCCTGGGAATGTCCCATATTGGCGCTGCAGTCTGGGCAGACAATATCGCCGGGCTGTGGCTCGGCGAGCTTGCTGCGGATCTCTGGTGGTCGTGGATTGTTCATGTCTCGCCAGCGCGAGTCCTGTTTCATTCGCCGCACTGATTCAGGATGACATTTGTGACAGAACCGCCGCTGACTGCCAGGCGTTACTGCGAAGGTGTCGCCGCACCTGGGGCATTTGATCCAGATCCAAGGCTCAGCCATTAAAGCGGTCATGGCTTCTCCACGAGGCGATAGATCGGCGTACCTGCTACCTCTCCTACCTTGACTAAGAGCAACTCCTGGCCGAGTTTTCCGAGCGTTAGGTCCGAGTCCTTAGTCACTAGAATAAATCGTTCTGACGATGCTGATTCTTTCAGAAGGATCGGCCTCGTATTCTTTACGATCCAGCGCCCTGGATTGAGCCATTTCGCCAGTCTGGCAAACGCGCTCAAGGCTGCTCCTTGAGGATCCTGAGCCTGGTGAGGAGTTGTAGAGCTGGTAGGACGATCCAGTTGCTAACCCAGGTGTTCTCGTAGGCGTATTCCCAGGTTACGAAGCGCTCGCCGTCGTTGGTGGTGAGAACGTATTCGCGGGTCCGCCGGAGCAGCTTTAGCCGAGCCATTTTTTCGCACCAGGCTTCGATCTCTGCCTCGGACGCCGCTTCGCTCGGTCCCACGCCCTCCGGGATCCTCATGGGTTGAGCTTCCTGTAATAGTAGCCGATTTCGAAGCCGCCTGCGAGAAGAGCGAAGGCGAAGAGGTTACTGATGATCCATTCCTGGCTAATTGGTGCGAGCCATTGGACCCGCCAGTGATAGGCGCAACTGACGTCTGGTTGTGTGTAGGTGTGGAAGACCACGGTACAGTCGCTGCCGAGATAGTTGCTTTGCAGGATCAGGCCGAGGACTACGATCGCTAAGGGGACGAGGGTGAGTCCGAGAGTGAGCTCACGCCTCATGCCAGGGTTACCTCGTCGCCTTTGATCCGTATGACGTCGTTACGCTTCAGGGTCCGTAACGCGTCGCCGTAGGTCCCACCGCTGGCAGCGTAGCCTGACAGAGTTGCGAGCTGGCTCTTGCTGAACTTGACGCCTGGATGATCGACGAGATATTGGAGGACTTTGCGTGGCGCTTCATGGAGCCTTGTCAGAAGTAGAGCGGCGGTGGCAGCGGTTGCTGGCGCGTCGGGTTGAACGATTGGGACTGGTTTGCCGTTGAGGATCCTTGCCAGCGAGTCCTTCAGGTCGACGTAGGGCTGGAGCTCTGAAAGTTCTTTCTGCGCGTCGGCGAGTTGGTCGGTCTTGATTTTCAGGCTGTTGTTGAGATCCGCGATCTGGCTGGCGTACTTCTCTTCGAGCCCGGCTGCCAGGTTCGAATAGTCCCGGCTTGAGACGCCGCGTTTGGTGCCCATCATGTCTTTCACTTCCTCACGGATCTCGAGTCGCCGGTTCAGTTCGGAGACCAGTTTCATCTGCGTCTCGAGCTGGCGTTTTGCGTCTTGTAGTTCGGTGAGCTCTGTTTCGCGCTGCCCGATGAACTCCTGGATCTGCTTCTTGAGATCGTCAGCTGCGACCGGGATGGGTTTGAATCCCAGCTTCTCTCCGAGCTTCGGTGTCCTGCCGGCGTGAAAGGTTTCTCGTTCTCTGACGGTGCATTCCATTCCGAAGATCTGAAGCCATTCTGGAGAGTAGAGTAGGCAGTGGCCGGTCTTCAGCGTGGGCAGCTGGCCGTAGATCCGTTTGACGTCTGCCTGGTCGATCACGCCTTCGAGGAAGCCTTTGACGGCGTCGCGGTCCTGGGTCCCTGGCATTCGGAAGAACAGGTAGAGATCTGCCTGGCTGGTAGTGTCCTTGTTGAGTAGTGCTGGGCGTTGGCTGGCTACGCTGACGCCGAGTCCACGTTGGCGCCCGCGTCGGATCAGGTTGTCGACGGAGTTGTAGACTCTGGCGGTGTCGCTGCTGATCCGTTGTGGAATGAACAGATCCGCCTCTTCGATTATGAGGTGGCGCGGACTCTGGTTTTTCTGGTAGAGCTGCTCGCAGAAGTCGGCGACGAACTTTCGCTGCGCTGCGTTGCTGAAGTCGTGGATATCGAGAATGTTGCTCATTCCGCTGTTGACAGTTATGTCGGCGACTTCCTTGCCGATCGTGGAGTCCAGGGCGACGTCGGGCTGGCTGCCGCCGAAGACGTAGACTTCGTACTTCTCCTTGATTCCCCAGTGCGCTCCGACCGGATCGATCACGGTGAAGGGGATCTTCCGCTTGGCGAACTCCTCCTCGAAGACCCCGAGAAGGTAGCTCTTGCCGGCGCCTTTCTTGCCGACGTCGACGACGGTTTGCGTTACGAGCTCCGGCGGGAGCTGGCGTCCTGGGTTCCAGATGTCGAGGTACTTGTCCGCCTGGCTCATTCAGTCACCAACTTCAGGGTGAGAGTGATTCTGTTTGACGTCTTGCGAAGCGAGAAGCTGATCCCTTTGCCCGTCTCGTTTTCGATTTCGAAGTCGTCGAATATGAGGAACTTGTCGTCGCCGTGATCTATGTGGTAGCTGGTTTCGTTCAGAGGGACAGAGGGGCGCTTCGGCGGTGGCTGGTTCAATCGTTGACGAACATCCAGGCTTCAGCGCAGCTCGGGCAGAGAATGTCGACGGTATAGTCGAATGGTTCTCCCTTGATCCCTCTGTGCTCCCTGTCCGGTCCTCGCGTGACTTTGATCTCGATTCTGGTTACGGTCCATCTGGCCGCGTCTTCGCCTTCGTGAATGACGAACTCAGAATCTTTGATCTCTTTCTTGCACTTGTCGCAGTATTCCTTGAGCACCTCAGTCGTCCTCCTTGTCGAGTTTGGTCTGGTCGACGTCTAGGGCGTGTTTGAACTCGGCGAGAACTTCCTTCTCGTTCTTGTAGGATCGTGTGTGCTTGTAGGTTGAGCCGTCCGCTTCCTTGCCGGTCTCGGTGAGGACCCAGCCGTTATCGATCCGCGCGGCGATGAGTTTGGTTAGCAACTATTGGAATCCCTCGACGCTGTCGATCGTCTGGCGCCACTCGCAGACGCCCGCGCAGTTTTGCATATGGCCGTGAGTGAGCTCGCGGCGCAGAACCTTGCCGGTTCGTGTCTGAGTGGTCTTGTTGGGATGAGCTGCGTACTCGCAGACGCGCTTATGGATCGGGCAGGTCTGCTTACACACTGGCGAGGATCTTCTCCAGCTCGTCGATCTTCTGCAGCGCATTCTTCAGCCGCGTCTTGACTTCCTGGATCCCTTGATAGCTGCTGGCGGTTTCGGCGATTATCTTGAAGCCTGGGCTGATCGTGATTGTGTTGACCTTGCGAGGTTTCTCTCCGTCGACTTTGACGAGCTCGTCTTCGCGGATATGGACGCCTTGCTCGTTCTCCCAGTCGTCGGGTCCCTTAGCTGTGAGCTTGTGATCCTTGCGCCAGTGCTCGTAGAGTTTCGGGCGCGACTTGGTTGTGAAGGTGACGTCGTCGGGATGTTGGAGAATGCAGCTAAGCGTTCTGTGCTTTGCCAAGTCTGGACCCTGCTCTGCGGAGCGCTTCTTTCTCGCTGATCGGTTTCGCCTTGACGTCAGTGTAGTTGCCGGTGACGAGAGCTTTCTGAACGGCTCTTCTTAGCCGGCGGCTTCCGAACGGTTTCTGTTTCTCGTTACGCGTTGGTGATCTCTCCGTTGGCGTGCTTCGCCCAGTGCTGTTGAGCACTGTGCTGGACCGGTCCGATGTTCGGCCCTTGTATTATTCTCGGACATTTCGTTCTCTGCGTCATAGGATAGTTGCACCGCCAGGAATACCACGGACGGACTACTTTCCGGTGCGTGGTCTTGACCGGCGGCATTTCCCCTGGAGGGCTAGGTTTGCCCATGTTGGACCGCGCCAACTGGCTAACCAACTGGTTATAACGGTTTGGAATCTTACGCCTGGTTTCGCCAGTTGGCTAGCCCCTGTTGCGACCCCAATTCGCCCAGTTTGAGCCCGAACTCAGTTACGGTCTTAGCTCTCAGCCATTAGGTGCGGCCGCACCTATGAGTCTATGAGAGTTTGTATCTGGTGTGGGACCCGCCACGTTGGCGAGGTTCTACGTTGTCCGAAGTGTGGGCGTCTTAGCTATTCGATCGGATTGCCTGGTAGAGGGTTGCCGGTTTCGATCCCGGTTCTCCAGTAGGCGTCCCAGTTTGTCTCTCTCAAGTTCTCACCTGGTCTAGGGAAAGGTGTAGAGCGGGTATAGCGTTCGTGTAACTCGAGTTAGCCGGTCTCGGTTTCGGGCTTGTAGTTCGTGATAAGAAGTTCTTTCGTCGGCTTCTCGCCGTGCCAGACGTCCATTCTCGTGCTGTATGGGATCGTCAGCTTCTTGATACGAAAGGGGCGCCGTTCGAAGACCTCTCTGGTCTGCGGCTGATCCGGGAGACTGATGATAGCCTTGCCTTTCATGCTGGCCGTGATTGAAGCGAGTTCTTTCAGGCTGATCAGGGGCTGCCCGTAGTGACTGCCGGAGCTCTGGTCCTCCTGGGTCTTGTAGGGCGGGTCAAGATAGATGACGGTCTTCGGCGAGTCGTATTCTTTCACGACAGTCCTATAGTCCTGGTTAAGGATCGTTGTGTTCTTGAGTCGTTCCGAATATCGCGCCAGTCTGCTGTTGAGCAGTTTTCCCCGCGCATTCGCAGTGTAACTGTAGTTGTAGCCTTCACCATATTTGCCCGCGAAAGCTTTCGACTGCAGAGTGTAGAACTCTCCAGGGGTCCGTGTCGATTCTGCCTTGTCTCTGATCCGTATGAAATTCTCGTGGGTCCCCGAGGCAGGTTTGATCGGACGTCCCGCTTTGATGTGCTTGAAGAAGCGCACCAAGTCGGATCTCCTGTCGTTGATCACCTCTTTCTGACTTGGCGGTTTTGCGAGTGTGACACTGGCAGCGCCCGCAAATGGTTCGACCCAGGTCCTGTGTTTTGGAACGATGGATAGAATCTTCGGAGCGACTCGACTCTTACCGCCGAGATATTTGAAAGCTGGTGGAAGCGGACGGTAGCCCCCCCCCACCTGAGGCGCTATGATTGAGTGCCGCCTAGAGATCCGCGGCGCAGCTGGTCCGACCCTCGTCCGGGTCCGGGCATAGGTTCGCTGGACTTGTCCGGGCTCGAAGAGGAAGCTGAGGGCGAAGCCGAGGATAGCTCCGAGCAGACCGGCGGTCGCTGGAGCGTTACCCTGGAAAGGAAACGGGAAGACTTGGCTGGCGCCGAGGATCCAGGACGCGACTGTTGGCTGGAATGTTCCGAGCAGGAGAACGAGCGCCTCGCTGGCGAGGAAGACTGGAAGGATAGTGCTGAATCTAGCCATTTGCTCTCCAGCCGATAACGTGCGTTTCGCCGAGGCGTGGACCGGCATGGTTGATCGTGCATTGCAGCCCTGCGCTGACTAGCCGGGTCGTCACGGCCCATAGATCCTCGTCGGGCGCATGGACCTCGAAGACGACCTTCCGTGTCCGTTTCAACGTCTCCCTGGCGCCATCGAGAACCTTCACGCCGTAACCTTCAACGTCGACCTTCAAGAGATCCGGCGAGAGTCTGAAACTGTCAAGTGTGGCAAGGTTTGTCCTATTGACGAATCGTCCCTTTCTCGAGGGATAGAGAGTGTTGGCGAGAGAATTTGTCCCGGGCGCTAAGCCGAAGCGGCGGACTACGCCCCACTTATCGGACCCATCTCCGAGCGCGACCTGGAGAACTGTGACGTTCTCGACCTTGTTGATTTCCAGATTCTTTCTGAGCACGTTCACAGTTCTTTCGGTGGGTTCAAACACCACTACTTTGTCGAATACGCGACTTCCTCTCAGCGACCAGGTTCCGACGTGAGCGCCGACGTCGACGAGCAGCCTGCCGCCGGTCAGTATTTCACTGCGCAGATAATTCTCATGATCCGCGTATCCCATTCGGGCGTCTCTGACTCCGCGGGTCGTCCAGGTGAAACCGTCTTTCTTGATCGTGCCTTGGAGCCACTCGTATCGACGCCGCACCTGGAGGATCCGGTTTCTTAGAATCCATTTCCAGTCAATCATCGCTGTGCTCCAAGTGCTGGCGGATATACCATTCTCGGGATCCCGGGTCTTGACTCGGGTCGTAATGTTCGTCGAGCTTGTCAAGAGCCCAGCGTGGAAAACCCAGGACCCAGCTGAAGAACTTCTCAATATCCCGTAGCGCTGATCCGCCAAACCAGCATGGCGCCTGTGACGTCGTCATAGCCGTCTCATGAAAGTGCTTCCTGAAACGGTGAGGGGACCTGTCGTAATAGCAGCGGACGCCGTGTTGCCGGCAGACTTCTTGGCACCTCAACAGTAACCTCTTCCTGGAAGCGAGAAGCTCTTTAAGCGTTCACTAGACGAAGTCCAGGCTGAAGATGAAACGACCGCATTTCAAGCGACCCAACACTAAGCGAGTAGTCGGACTGGTCCGTTGGCCTCTGTTCTTCCTGCTCATCGCCGCCGGCGCCGCCGCGATCGCCGTGGCGAGTCTCGGGATCTCCCTCAGCTCGAGCAGTATAGGCGTCCACTCAGGCGCCACCGTAACCGCGACCGGACCCGTAACCTCGTCAACTATCTGCAGCGCCGGCACTGGATCCTACGGACAGACAGTAGCGATCGCCTGGGGCAACGTCACGACCGGCACGAAGGTGCAGGAGTATATCTGCGTCCAGAATACCGGGACCGGAACCTCCAACCCTATCGCCGTCAGCTCCACGTTAGCACCGAACTACGGAACCATAAGCAGCCCCGAGCAGGGAGCAACCCTCCCGGCTAACAGTTTCCTCCTGGTCGAGCTTGACTGGAATGTCCTACCGACCGCGCCTACTGGATCACCGGGACCAACGTTCACGGTCTCCGTCTGATCCAGCCCCTCCTTTTTCGAGCAGTAGTCTGAAGAATGGTGTCTCATTCAACTTATACTAAGTAATAGGGCTACTCCCGGGTAGTTCCCTCTCGGCTCCCTCGTGGGGTCGTAAAAGTGCAATTTTCCGAAAGGGGTATATTGATTTGTTTCGGCAGTCTGGAGCTATGCGATTCGTCTCAGTCAATGCCACTTCTCCTCGTCTTCACAGCGGCTGTGGTCTTTCCGGCAGTCATTCTCACTGCGACAGCTGCGGAGTGGCGATGCCTATGCGGACCCCTTGTTATCGCACGGGGAAGCTGACTCTCAAACAGGACGGATCTCGTAGAGGTTCCATCTATTGTGTCCATTGCGGGGAGAAGAGGCTCGGTTGAAGGTCTCGAGGGAAGGGGTCCCGGAGCTGCGGCTGACCGACGCTGAGATCGACTGTATGGAAGCTGTCGCCCTCGAGCGCGGTGACGTCGAGGCTTTCCTTCTCGTAGGACTTGGCGCTCGACGGAGCTGGCGAATCAGCAGCATAGTCGGCTACCAGAAGCACGTCAAGTATCGAACCAAGAAAGGGAAGATCGTCGAGAAGGACTACGCTCTCCCAGGGTTGAGAAGGGAAGACGTCGGTGACTCAACCGTGGCGGTTCATAGGAAGGGGGGGACCGTGAAGTGGGAATACGTCCCGGAGCCTTACATGAGCCGACTGAAGGAGCTCGCTGGCAGGACCCATTTCGGCGAGCGATTGATCCCCTGGACTGAGGACCACGCGAACGATGTCCTGGTCGACTTGGCAACGGCAGCCGGTATCGCTCATCCGGAGAGGATCCATACGCACCGGCTGAGACACTACTTCGGGACCCATATGAGCGATCAGACCAACGGCAACCTTCCCCAGGTACAGGATCTCATGGGGCATAAGGATCCTCGAGCGACACGGATCTATATTGCCGAGCTAACGCCGGAGCGAGAGAAGGAGCTCCTGGACAAGAGCCTAATACGTTCTAAGTAATGTAGCCCTTCTTGGCGAGCCGGCTGATCCACTGGTCCGCCTTAGCCTCGGCGTTGAAGGTCTTGATCGTCGGGTAGAGATCCCGCCAGACCTGAGGCGGTTCTCCCTCGTCGACGATCGTGCACTTGTACCGTGGCTGCATGAACTCCTTTCTCTTCGCTCTTCCTTTCGTATTCATCCAGGCGATCATAGCCCAGACCTCAGCTCGCCCGGGCCGCTTCTGTCTCATCCAGAGGTGTGTAAGATTCTGCAGTTTGCCGGTGACGTTGTCCTTGACTGGAGTCATTACTGCCAGGTCGACGCCCATGAAAGCGTACATTGTAACGAGATCAGTGAAGGCTCGAATTATGACGTCCCAGTAGTCGAGCGCGTTGACGTCGGTGGGCTCGTCCAGCAGCCACCAGGACCCGGGAGGTAGCTCTCGCCCGTCGAACATTAGGTGCGCGTGTTCAGGGTGGATCCTTGGCCCGCGATACTTTGCGCAGCGATCGTCCTGGGATCCAGTGCAGACAAGGACGGCGAGATCGTGGCGCAGCGCCTGGAAGAGTGGGAAGGGACTGATTGACAGGTGGCAGCGCCAGGCTGTCGAGATGTCAGCGGTGAAGGCGACGTGGTTCTTGAGACTGGGAAGAAAGGTCTGATCGCCGAAACCTACGATTAGCTTCGCGGCAGTTGTGCTCTTGCCGCTCTGAGTGATACCGCTCCAGAGAATATTCGTGTTGGCAGGACGGCTCCGGAGATCTCCCGGCGGTGGGAAGTTTCGCTCGCGCAGCTTCTGAATGACCCAGTAGGCGCCGTCCTCTTCCGGCGACTGGTTGACGTCGGCCGGATCAGCGAGTATGCCCCAGGTAGCAGTCGTCATTTATCCGCCGATGAGCTTCTGATCCTCGCGGTTGCCGCCAGGCTTCGGAAGGTAAGGAATGAAGCCGAAGTCTCCGTGCTTGTCCTCCGGCGTGATGCAGGTGCCCATGTAGAGAGCTGCCAGCCGGCGCGACTGCGCCTGGTATTCTCTGGCCGACTCTTGTGCCTCGTCATCGATCGCGTCTTGCCAGCCTTCGATCCAGGACGAGAAGGCGAGAACTGTCTCCTGAGGCCAGCCGTAGAAGCCGTTGGTGAACTTGAGAATTTCTCGGAAGAAGAGGAAGGGTCCGTCCGGGGCAGTGCCTTCCTTGTTGGTCTGACCCCAGTGAAAAGTGTCAAGTCCCTTCTTGCGCTCCTTAAGCTGGCGGTAGTCGATGAAAGTCTTGACGACAGTTTCGACCTCTTTGGTCGCTTTCTTCTCTTCCTTCTTTTCGTCGGAGTCCTTGCCGACGATAACCTTCAGACTGCCCCAGCCGAACGGCATTAGTGAGCTGTCAACCTCCACCAGACGATCACGATCACGAAGATAAGGACTCCGGCGAAGATCCATTGGTTCTTGGAGCCTGGCAGCCCGCGGGATCCAGCGCCGATCGGACCCATTGGGACTTGGCCGGCTTTTCGCAGATCCCGAACTTTGGCAGAGGCTCGTTCCTCCACCTTGCGATCGAAGTCCTTGAGCTGCTTCTGCACATTGCTGATCAACGCCTCGGCGTCCTGCCACTTGCGATAGTAGAGCTCTGCCCGGTGCGAATCGTGAACTATTGGCGCGTTCTCGATCGTTGCCGCCAACGGCAGCGCTACCTTCCGCTCTTCCTTGATATCCTCTGCTACCTGGGCGCAGTCGTTGAAGACTCCGACCGGGATGAACGGGTTGACGTCTGTGGTCTTGAAGTCGATCCTGACGAAGCTGGCGGCTGCCATGTTACGCGACTCGAAGAGCAGCCCGCCGTTCTGGACGAGCCCCACGTTGCCGACGAAGCTGAGCATTCTCTCCGGGACGTCTTTCAATGCGACGATTAGTTTGGGAAACGCCTTGTTGCGGAGCCGGAATTCGTAGATCAGATCGCCGGCAGCCTCATGCTTCGGCTTGGCGACGTCGCCGACTTTGAATTTTGGATCCACTGCGGCAACGCCAGTCTCCGGATCCGCCTTTCCCATTAAGGCCCAGTCGATAATCTGGAAGTCGTTCTCAAAGTGGCGTTTGCCGACCCAGTAGCGGAGAGTCAACCAGGGGTTCTTCAGCGACTCCTTCCACTTCCGCACGACATAGTAGATCTCAAGCGGCCACCAGATCAAGAGGTTGATCCAGCCGTAGACCCCTGGCTGAACTGCGGGAAACTCCACGTTGAGAATTACTCCTGTCACGACGCTGACGATGATCGGGACGAGAATGAAGACGACCGGGAGGACCATAGGCGCGAATGCGCTGCTGCTCATCGACTCAATAATTGCCGGCTCCTGATCCAGTATTCCGGAATAATTGTCGCTCATAGCTTTCTAAGACCGGTCAGGAACAGCAGACTGTTGCTGACGATCCAGATAAGGCCGGCGACCGAGACGTAAGCGATCGCGTAGCCGGTCGGCGAGAGTGGAGCTGGGACTAGGGCGGCAATCTGTTGGAAGAGTGCCGGCGCGATCGGGTAGAGGTAGTTGGCGCCGAGGACTGCGAGAAGGGCGCTGACGATCGTAAGTCCGAGCTCAAAGCTGATGAATTTGGAGTAGCTCGCATTCTTCTTTGAGCTGCTTGTCAAATCAGGCTGGTCCTGGGATCCCGTTCAGACTGGTTCCTTAAGAGCTGTGTGGCGATCTCGGCGCCGACCAAGAAGAAGAAGCCATGCGCCAGAGTCCAGAGAGGGAATAGTATCAGCTGGTTCATTATTCCCACGATTGGGATAACCTGGTTGGGGCTGCTGCTCAGCTGATAGATCCCGAGCAGAACGACGAAGAGCCCATAATAGACGTCGACCCAAATCGTGAAGGCGAGCGCTGAGAGAATCGTTCCGATCCGTGGGATCAGGAAGAAAGCGATCGCAAGGCTGGAGAAGAACTTCATGGCGAAGTAGACGGGCACTTCCATCGGTGACGTCAAGCTGAGGTGAAAGACATAGTCGAGCCCGACCGTGATACTGGCGACAAAGAACGAGGCCGACGCTAATCTGAGCCCAGGCTTGAGCTTCCACCGATTCCAGACCTCTCCGTTCAGCAGTAACGGTATCTTCGGTTTGTCAGCTGCCGAAAGCAACACGAAAGCTGGGAAGGCTAGAAGGATGAGGATCCCGTTCGTCGTTGCGAGCTGCGCCGGCACCGTGACGTTTCCGAGGGGCGTCATGAGGGTTCGTGTGGAGAAGCCTGGGCTGCCGGATCCACCGCCGCCACCGCCGCCGCTTCCACCACCGCCTCCTCCACCTGAGGAAGCAGCTGCTGTTGAGAAGAACGGAGCTGATTCGATTATCCAGGGACTGTTTAGATTAGCCGTCCAGAAATACATTCCAGCAGCCCCGTACTGGTAGCCCGTATTCGGCTGAGCAAACGCGGTTATGCTGTTCTCATAGCCTCCCGTGATCGCGGTTGTTGAAGATTGGAAAGCGGTAGTCTTACTCCAGGACCCGGTCGCGTTCGTCCCGCTCCATAAGTCGATCGTGTTGGGAACCCCTTCCAGGTAGAGCAGATAGAACGTCTGGTGAACTGAGTCGTAAGCTGCGGCTGTTGGAAGAGAATACCAATCGGTGCTAAAGTAGACCGCGCCGGCTCCGCAGCAATCCAGCCCGGCATACTTGTCGCCGGTGCCGGCCGTTACTCCTGGAGGGGTCCAGACTCCACTATTCCGAGTGATAACGTAGAACAGTTTGGTAGTGTTGTCAAAGTAGAGAACCATAGGGACCGCGCCCTGAGCGTAGGTCCAGACGTTGACGTCGGTGCAGACCCCACCGGTACAATTACCGCTGACTCCGTCGACCGTCCCAGCCACGTTTGAGATCTGCTCGTCACTTCCCCAACTCGCGCCGTTGTATAAGGCGCCGTGAATATCTGAGGTTGCGATCCAATATGTCGCGTACATTTGACCGCTGCCTAGCGAGACGAGGCTGACGTGCCATAGATTGCTGTGAGCCGTTGTGAGCGTGGTGTTGCCCGTCCAGCTCTGATAGTTGACGCCGGCTGAATGGATCACCTCCGGCCGATCCGTCCCGTTTCCTCCGCAGCCGCTGAGATTTGCGATCATGTAGCCCAGCCATATCTGCCCGTTAGAATCTTGGGCGATCGCTGAATCTGGAAAGCTGTTATGCGAGTTTGCTGTGGCAACTGTGATTTCTGATTGCCAGGAGATGCTTCCAGCCGTGGAGAGGCTGCCTACTCTGACGAGAAGATTCTGACCGCAAGTTGTCTCGAAACTGGTTTCGTTGTATCGGACATAGAAGGCTGAGGATCCGTCTGTTATGACCGAGAAGTCGCTGTCTGTTATGTGGACGCCTACGTTGGTTGAGGTGCTCCAGGCGCCGTTACCGTTCGAGCTTACATATTGTAAGCAGCCGGTCTGGTGCTCGCAGGTCGAGCCGGACTCGTAGAATAGCCAGTAGAGTCCTTGAGCGTAGAAGGAGTTGGAGAGATAGCTGGACTCAAAGTTTGTTTGATCGCTCGAGTTTGCGATCGGTGTAGAGATAGTGTAGGGTCCTGGTGGCGCGGCTTGAACTGGACGCGATAAGCTCAACCCGATGATCAGCAGAAGAGCTACGATTAGGTACCGCTTCACGTTCGCCCAGCTCAGCGCCGCCGCCTTAAGAGCTTACGGAAGCCGGCGACGTCTATTTCAACCGCGAGGAAGAGTCCGTAGATTAGTGCGGTTGTGACTGCTCCTGCTAAAACCCCGTTCTGGATATTGGATGTGTCGCCGAGGAGAAGCAAGGGATCCGCGGGTCCGGCGTTACCGCTGGCGTCGTTCTCGTAGGCTGTAGGCCCAGTTGCCGGCGGACTGGCTGGATCGAGCCAGACGAGAAGAGTGTGAGCTCCACCGTTGCTAACTGGATAGTACCAGCTCCCCGGCACGAAAGGCGGCTGCTGATTCTGGTTGAAAGGATAACTGAGGCTGACGTTGCTCGGTTTGAGAAACCCGGCCAATGGCGTTATTCTGACGGTGGGAATGTGGAAGCCTTGTGAGAAGGTAACGATCGGCTGCGTTCCGTTGACAGTTGCCCGAGATCCAGCGGTCGGGATCCAACCGAAGTGAAACCGGACGTAGACGTAGAGGAGGCTTGGAGCGATCGGGTTGGTCGTTCTCCAGTAGACATAGACAGGCTCCCAGTCGTTAGCGGTGTGACCGACGAGACAGAGAGGGCTCGTTGGCGCCAGAGAGCAGCCTGGCCAGAAGTACCAATATTCGTAGATCGTGAGAGGTTCCCCGTCTTGCAGGGTCCCGGTTGCGATCGTGAAGGTTACGTTGGTCGGCGGATCTCCTAGTGGATAGAGAATGATCGGTGGCTGGTTCAGCCGATCAGCCGTATCGACCGCGACAATAATGGGATCCCGGAAGAGGCAGCCGCAGAAGAAGTTGAAGACGTAGCCGCCGGCGAGGAAACTGATCGTTAGCAGGAGGAGGCTAAGAAGTCCGAGCTTGGATTTCTTCGAGGCGAATTATGCTCACCTGGGCATTCTTGGTCGACGTCTTGCGAAGAGAGCGGCTGGCCCTACTACGAGCCCGGTCCCGACGATCGTCAGGATCAGCCAGAGTCCGATTACTGAACCTGAGGATCCGCCGGTAGCGATCGGCTTCTGGACTGTGAGCTGGTTGATTACGGAGTCCTGACCGGAAGCCGAGTCGGTGACGGTGAGAATGACGGTGTAGGTTCCTGCAGTCCCGTAGGTGTGCGTGATCGGATTGCCGGTTCCAGTAGTTCCGTCGCCGAAGGTCCAGCTGAAGGAATAGGGCTGAGTCCCGCCGTTGGCTGCGGCTGTGAAAGTTACCTGGAGCTGCGTTTGTGGGATCGCTGGACTCCAGGTGAAGGCTGCCGTCAGGGCTAGGCAAGAGCCCGCGCCGGCGCATGGGATGACGTTGATCAGGCGAGTGAAGGTTGAGGTGGCGATCGGATTTCCACTATCGGACACTTGCATCGTAACGGTGAACGTTCCGATCGCAGTGTAGGAATGGATGATACTGGCGCCGACGTCAACTGTGCCGTCGCCGAAGTTCCAGGAGACCGTGTAGGGCGCGATTCCTCCGAGGATAGTGCTGTTGAACGTAACTGCTTGACCGATCAGTGGAGCGCCGTTTGAGGCGGTGAAGCTGGCTGTGAGTGTTGGTGTCGGATTGTTGACGATGAGGACGCTGCTGGTTGAGGCGGTGGAGGGAGGGACCCCCGAGTCTGCGGCTGAGACTCCGACCGTATAGGATCCACTCGTCGCGTAAGTATGGACTACGCTCGAGGAGACGGGGTTTCCACCGAGCGGTCCTGCTACTGCGCCGTCGCCGAAGTTCCAGGTGAAAGTGTAGGGTAGGGTCCCGCCTGACGCTGTAGCCGTGAAAGTGACTGGGGCTCCCTTGTCAGGATTGGTCGGGTTGACGCTGAAGACGATCTGGAGCGGTCCCGGTCCGGATGGGCTGCCGAGATACTCTATCATCGGAGCAGCTGCCGCGTCGTTGGTTTGTAGCGAGCTGAGACCCCAGTTCTTCTCTATGGTGCTGAGCCATGAATAGTGCGAGTACGGGTTGGCTGACGTCTTCGCTTTCTGAGCCTGTGGTCCGGACCAGCTGGCGTAAAGGCAGTCGGCGGATCCTCCGTTAAGTGGGCAGTAGCCGTTGCCCTCGTCGAACGTGACGAAGAGAGCTCCTCGCCCAGTGGTGAAGGCTGCGCTGCTGAGGATCCCTGGTACTACGCTTCTCAGGTAGGCGTCGCCGCTGGCGATAGTTCCTGTGCAGCTTACGCTTCCGTGCATGTTGTTGCAGTCGTTGGGAGTGAGCCAGGCGAGGTTTGGAGCGTTAGGCCGGTTCAGGTCGTTGAGCAGCTGGCAGTCGGCTAGGAAGCCGTTCGCGCCCTGAGGACAGGAGAAGCCGTTAGAGTCGAGTGTGGGATTGGCGTTGAGGATCTGGTTGCAGCGGGTCGCGTTGTTGTAGATGTCCCCGAACCAGATGAACGGGTTGTGAATATTGTTGTAGACGCCCTGCGAGGATCCGGAGCAGCCTGAAGCAGTGGGCATATTCTCGAAGTACGCTTTCCAAGTGAGCCCCTTGGCTGTGAGCCTGTCGACAAGGTTGAGCTGCGTTAGGGCGCCGAGTCCTCCGCAGCCTCCGCTTGTGCAGGTGAAAGTGCTGCCGCCGATCAGTGCGACGTAGTTAGGCCCGCTGGTCAGAGGGACGTTGATGCTTGTGTATTGCTGGGCGATCGTGTAGTTGTTAGCCAGCCCAGCCATGAATGGAGCTGCTGTCGTAGCACATGGTGGCGGGTTCTGCCTGCAGATATCTGCGAGCCCTTGGTTCTCCATGACGATAATTACCGTGTGATCGAAGTAGGTCCCAGTGGTGCCCGTGCTGGCCAGCGGCAGCTTGTAGATCCCGATCCCTGGAGCGCCGAGAAGCCCGGCTAATAGTAGGAGGACGCCTACGAGCATTATTCCGGTCAGACTGGCGCCGCCGCGTCTCAAATGGATCCTCTCACTACTCCCGCGCCCAGGGAGAACTTTCGCGTTGAAGGGACGACGAGAAAGATTGTCAGAGCGATCAGCCCGAAGGCGAATATGAATATGGCAACGACCTCCCAGGTTGGCAGGCAGACTCCGGCGAAGAGAGGAGGTTGTCCCGGGACAGGATTAGGCACTGGTGGAAGGAGACAAATCTGGTTTGCAGCGGTGGGCTGCATGACGTATGTCCCAATGTTGACAGGTCCGCCGGCCGGGGAGACGGAGGGCTGAACTTGGATATTGTTGTAGCCGAAGTCCTGAATGTAGATGTTGACTGTTTGGCTGCCGCCGGTCGGAAGCGCTATGTTGTAGAGGACGAACCAGCCGGTGCTGTTGGTTAGTGAAGCCTGGCTCTGGCTTGCGGTCGTTGGACAGGTGCCGACGCAGGCGAGTGCCCCTGGGAGAGGATTGTAGAAGCCGAACAGTCCGAATGGACTGTTACCGTCGAGTGTTCTTCCATAGACCGTTTGGCAGAAGCAGTTAGTCTGCGTCTGGATCCATTGTAGCGAGCCGAAGAATGGAGTCTTGCTGCCCATGACGTCGTACACGATCGGGATCGTCGTGGTGATGCTGGGGCTTGCCGTGAAGCAGCTGTTGAGAGTGTTGGCGTTGCAGCTGCTCGAGACTGCGAAGGTGGCGCCGTAGTCGTAGAGTGGAATGCTCAGGTAGACGGTGTTATGGAGGTTTTGTGGAAGCACCGCTTGAAGGTTTGATAGGCCGTAGCTTGGTAGAAAGCTGGTCCACTGCGTCGTGTTGGTCGGATAGGCGCCCATGCTGAGATTCGGATCCTTGTAGATCCCTAGTACGCTGTGAGCTCCGATTCCTGTCGAGCAGCTGGTGCCAGTTGTGCATGATCCGCTGTTCTGTGGACCCTGACCGCCGATCCAGGCACCATAGATCCCGTACCAGTCCTGATTACTGGTTATTGCGTTGAGCGGAGTATTGAGCTGTAGGCTGATCTGTGAGCTGGTGAGATGGGCGTTGGCGTTCGCGGTAACGACGAAGTTGTTGAGGTTAGAGGTGAGAAAGCCGGATGGATCTGTGCAGCCAAGCCCGAACAAGCTGCCAGGTAGACAGAGACTGTTTGAGGGGCACTGGTTGTTGGGGAAGCTTGTATCGCAGCTCACGCTCACGCTAGAAGTTGAGACGTTGACGATGATCGTTACCGAGAAGATGAACCTATAGACCCAGTAGGCCGCGCTCACTGTCGCCTTGTAGGTTCCGGTCGCGTTGGTCTTGTAGGCCGTGTACGTGTTCGGGATCTGATAGCAGCCGCCCTGCTGGCAGATCGGCGGTGCGATAGTGCTGTTTCCTGCTGGGTAGACGATGCAGTCCTGTTGAGCACTGGCTGGTGCGGTGCCGCCGCACTGCTGGGTTGCTGTGTTGATGAGCTGGGGTCCTGAGACTCCGAAGCTTGCCGTGTAGCCGGTTGTCGTTGCTGGCAGTCTGGCGATCCAGGCTTCGGAAGGTGTGCAGACGTTGAAGACGTTACAGTAGCGCACGTTGAAACTGCTACTGTAGGCTCCGATCGGCCAGTTGATACTTGTGTCGGTCCAGGTCGACCCGGCGTACCCACTGTAGAGTTGTGAGCCGGTGATGCTCGTGGACGAGCCGTAGGACTTGTAGCTCAACGTGGAGCCGCATGGGTTGAAGACGATCTGCGCTGCTGGCTGAAAGTTGCTGCCCGAACAGGGCGCGATTGAGGTGCTGCTAAGACTTATCAGATTGAAGTGGAATAAAGCGGCGCCCGAGACCAGGGCGAGAAGGATCCCCGTTACCAATAGGGCAATCTGTACCGCTCGCCCCGTCTTAGCAGCTCTTCCCATCTCTGTCTATCGTCTCCGCAGTCCTCTGAGGCCAACTACGGCTAGCGTTACACTTGCCGCCAGGACCCCGACGCCGGCTGAAAGCACGTTGAATGGTGCTGGAAAGAGGGCAGCGATCAGTAGAGCAGCCTGTAGAACGGCTGGTCCAAGGTAAGGGATCAACGCGTTACTATTGACAACATAGCATTGGTAATTTATTGGAGTGGTAGTGCAGGTCGGCGGGATCGGAGTGGTTTTGGCGATCAGATAGAGAAGTGCGAAACTGACGATCAGGACGATCCAGCCGTTGAGATAGGATCTCAGCTTAGTGTCCCACCGTTACGATGTTCCAGAGGACGTGTATTATTGGCGCAGCCACCAGACTCGCGGCGCGGTGGATAGCTTTTCTCGAGAGAAACAGTGTCCCGAACAGGACCCCGGTCAGGACTACTCTGGCGCCGGCGACGAAGAGAAGAGCTCCGGAGCTATCTCCCAGGACGAACAGGTGAAGCCATGTGAAGAAAGCCGTGACTGCACTGAGAGCTGTCAGAACTGCGAGGAACTTCCCGCCTTTGAAGTAGACGATCGTCGCGTAGATTATGATCGCTGCGCCAGCCATGAGAGCCTCTTCCGCGACTCCGCTGTCGATGGCGAAAGTGTATGAGAGCTGAGGACCGGGCGTGATCACGGTGGCGCCGGCCGTGAAGCTCTGGAGAGCTGGAAGGAGCGAAGCCTGGTTGACGTAGATCTGCCAGACGCTAACCAGGGCGAAGCCGATCGCTACGAGCAGCGCTTGACCGGTGGTGAATTGTTGAAACGGTCTGTCTGGTTTCACCAGCTCAAGTCCGCCGGTGAAGATGATCGAAGTGAAGAGGAGAAGGAACATTCCGACGAGGAACATTAGGAGCAAGATCTGCGCCTTGGAGGCGAGGACTGGCGTCGACTCGACGCTAAGCCCGATGAAGGGAAGAGTTACGATCGCAAAGCCGGCGAAGAGGGCGAAGCCAAGAGTGAACGGAAACCGGTCAGTAATCGCCTGGGTTTTCGTTGTGTGAGCCTCGCCGTCTCGCTATACTGTCAGGATAAGAAACCCTGGGGGTTTGCCCGGGACTGGCCCGGTATCGCGTGCTGCTCACTTTGCACTATCTCTTCGAGGCGCGGCGTTGGAAGGCTACAGAGCCGCCGATCCAGCCGAAGGCGATACCGGCCCAAAGGGCTACGAAGATCAATATCGCGGTCGGGTTGCTAAGGGCGAGGATCGTCTGGATGTTAATGGTGTAGTTGCTGAGTCCGAGGAATGGTGCGATCCAGAACTGGAAGAGGAACCAGGCTGCCAACGGTGCGCCGATCATGGCGAACCATAAGCCACCTACGCTCTTCAATCCAGTCTTCGCCATTAGGAATCTAGCCGTCAAACCTGGCAAGGCGTCGAACCGATAGAGGAAGCCTCTGCCGAGTAGCGCCAGGGAAGTCAGCAGCATTAGGGTCGAATAGTCCATGCTTTGCTTTCCTCCTAGGTGTTGACGGTAATGACGGCGGTCTGGCTCTGTTTGGCTGCTTCGGGGTTGACCTGGGCTGCCAAGTAGTAGCGGAAGTATTGGAGGCTGAAGTAGGTGTAGACGAACGGCGTTATCGTGACGACGTCCGCGCTGCCGTTGTAGACTGCGCTGCAGTCGATCTGTAGGCTTGACTGGAGCTGGCCGTTGTTTAGTGGAAGTCCCGAGGGGTCAGTGATCACGGTGAGAGCTGTCTCTGGAATGACGAAGATGTAGAAGACGTCGGTGGCGCTGTTGGTTTTCTGGATGAATAGCGGTGTGACCCCGAACAGGGTCGGACTGGTGATGGTACACATGTCGTTGTTTGTGGTCGCCTTGATCTCGATCGAGAGAATTGTCTGCAATTGTCCTCTAGCCAGCGGTCCGCTTTGTAAGTCGACTGGCGTTATTGCCATTGATCCGCTGCCTTGCGGGCTAGCGGGCGCAGTTCCAGCTCCTCCCTGGGTTAGACCCCAGCTCATACGGAATCTTCCTGTGGAGCTGGCGGTTGGCGAGGCGCAGAAGCTGGCAATATGGAGACCGCAAGTTGATGCCGCTGTGAAGTCTGTGCCGTTCTGGTAGCGTTCATCGATGAGAACTGGCGTTGCCGAGTTGTAGCCGCTGTTGGATCCTGTCGGGTTCTGACCGGCGATCATGATTACGCTGGTCGTGCCGTAGAATGTTGGCGCTGTAGAGCTGGAGGTTAGAGTCGTGAAAGGTATGCTGCCCCAGCCGGGTCCTGGATTGCACGCCTGACTTGGCGCACTGGTTCCCGGGATCGTGTTGAGAGTTGGCGCTTGGGACGGAACCGGACAGAAAGCTACTGTCTTCTGCGCAGTGTAGTCTGCAGACGTGCAGGTTGCTGCGGCGTCGATGCAGACTTTGACGACTACCTGAGTGCCTGGGTATGGCGTGAAGTTAGCCGGTGCGCAGACTCCGGTTGAGCTGGCTTGTACGCCTGGTCCCTGAGCCCAAGTGCCGCCAGTGATCGAGACTCCGGGTCCCGTGGCGGTGAACGTTGCAGGGCTGCCGACGTTGTAGAAGAAGACGCAGCTGTAAGAGGCTGACAGGGTCTTTCCGGTGTTGTAGAGATCAGCGACCGAGAGTGAGAGCAGCTGTGCTT
>Ga0210404_10000303_pt1 | contig 28341 bp, 22 predicted proteins | sample IncBWH28MmetaG_FD_155455 | JGI IMG/M metagenome (GOLD analysis project Ga0210404, IMG submission 155455) | Forest soil microbial communities from Barre Woods Harvard Forest LTER site, Petersham, Massachusetts, United States - Inc-BW-H-28-M | ecosystem: Environmental > Terrestrial > Soil >... | reverse complement strand
TGACCACGATCTCTTGGGGCGGAGCGTGAATAATCGAAACCATACTTGAGCCTCAAGGGGCCCGTGTAGTCGGGGAGTGTTAAGCCTTGGCAACTCCTAAAGGATAGGCCATGGGTCTCAAAACCCTAGTCGTGAGGCCGCTTTCTTCGCTACCTAGCGCTCTCGCTTATTGCCTAGTCTCGGTCTATTGACGGTCAGTGCCCTAGTATGCTGGAGAGCCAAACCAGAATGCTACTGTTGCTAAGTCTTGGATATTGATTGATCCGTCTACGATAATGTCGTCTTCGGGTTTGAAGTTGGGAGAGCCTTGACTGGTGCCGAAATGCCCGGATGCATCGGCAAGATCCAAGATGTTTACCCAGCCGTCGTGATTTATATCAGGAGTACGGCCAATAAACGCGCAACTGACCGAACCGCTCGCGACGGTCTCAGTGCAGCCTATCCCAAGCCAATAGGGCGATGATGCAATGTTGACCACAAAATTGATCAGGCCATTGGAAACGACTAGATTGTTTACCACGCCGATAACTGGGGCATTGACGCCTCCGGCGATGAGCGCTCCCGAGTCAGTGTAGCCAGCCCAGTAATACACATGGCCGTTAGCATGGGTTCCTGTCGAGTCACTTGTAGTTGTAATGTCACTTTGGACGAGCGCCCCGACGTTTCCATATGAAAGAGGTAGACTGCTGAAGACGGTACCCTTTGGATCCACAGGTAGCTGGCCGCCATTATTGTAACCGGTCGTGCCATAGTTTGGGAAATTATCCTTTTCGTACATGATGGTCATGAGGGTGCTGAATCCGATATTGAAGGCCGCTCCTTTTGGTGCTTGAAGGAATAGACCAAAGTCAGCTTGGGAGCCCGAAATGATGGTCTTGGTATACTGGTCAAATCCTAAGCCTCCTGGTATGGTGACGGCCCAATTTACGAATGTCTTGCCCCCTGTTGATTGAAGGCTCCAGACAACGTGCTGAGCAGGGCCCGTGCCGCCAAAGTTCAGGCACACGCCGGCCACACATCCCCCAATGTTCCAGTTAGACTGTTGGCTCGAATCGGTCGTTCCCGTTGTAGAGAACATCGTTGCTATTGTCGAATCCGGGATTATGATGGACGCCGATAGGCCGACGACCCATTCACCGGGCGGGGAAGCTGTACCCAAGTAAGCACTGGGAGGATTAGTGCCGCTGAAGTCATAAGCCGATAGAGTGACTGCGTAAAAATCATAACTTGGATTGTTCCACGCAGTGTCAACTCGGACTGTGGCAGAAATCCCAGTGCACACTGTCTCTGTTTGTGGTCCAAAAATGTTTTGGACGACTTCGTAAACCGTTATGATTTGACATATCTTAGTTGGAGTTCCGTTGGCGTAAACCAATTGGTCATCGGTTTGTGGTGTTGCGTGGACGCCGCGTATAGGCAAGGACGCGAATACTGCCGCCGTCAAACATAGGATCACAACTATTGTGAGAATCCTGACTTTTCCGAAACGAATTAGGTTTTTCATTTTTCAATCTCCCATTTTTGAGTATTTGTTTCATCACGCCCTCCTCGGCGCTCGAAGCATAACAACGTAGATTGTAAGCCCGAATCTGCGGGGCTAGGTCTTAGGCAGAAGTCAATCCCCTCGACGGCTATTGACTACATAAGGGTATGCTAATGCGTTGATTGCGGTGCATCTCCACGATCTCTTGAGGGTGGAGCGTGAATAATCGAAACCATACTTGAGCATCAGGCGGCCCGTGCCCTTCGGGGGTGTTAAGACTTAGCAGCCCCTTATGGTTGGCCCCTAGGTCTCAAAACCCTCGTCGTCAGGGCCGCTTTGTTCGCTATCTAGCAGTCTCGTTCATTGTCAATCTCGCTCCATTGACGGTGGTGCCTACTGTTCTATAGATTACTGTCGAGATTCAGACAATTTTTCGGTTTCCCACAGTGGGGGTGTGTGGACGCGACCAGATACTGACCCTATCCAAATGTGGTCGCCACCAAACATAGCTGCAGATGCAGGTTCAAAACGCACTTCTAATCTGCGATGACGGCAAGAGCTGGCGGAGATCAGAGAGAGTTCGGACTGCTTCTAGGCGGGCTAGCCCGTCTTTCTATTTCAATCATGTTGGCTTCACGAGTAGGCAAAATCTATTTACAAAATGGGCGGAAGGCAAAGATTGGATTCAGTCCGATGATGAATGTTGAGTGTTAAGTTCTTCCCAGCGTACCTACTGCTTGTTCTCACGCTTCCAGCCTTTGGCGTTCCAGGTGCACCTGCACTCGCTCAAGGGGGATGGACGACTGTGGGGCCTCGGGACGTTCCAAACTCGTCCGGGTTGGGGTTGCCGGCCGCTGGGAAGATAAATGCTGTTTCCGTAGATCAGGCTAATCCTCGGATCATTTACGCAGCTGGTGGCACAGGTCCTGGGAATTCAGGTCCCTCCAGCGAGGCGGGAATCTACATGACCGCCAATGATGGGATCAATTGGAGCACGACGGATAATGGGCTCTCGGACGTAATGGTCGGCGCACTCTGGCTGGACCAAGCCAACACAAACATCCTACTCGCGGGAACATGGTTCAACGGAATCTTTCGAACTCAGAACGCCGGGAACACTTGGACACAGGTCTACAACCAGCCCACCACAACCTTCGTCCAGACAGGATCAACCCTTTACGCGGCAACAGCAGCGGGGGTCGCTCAATCCAACGACATTGGAACAAGCTGGTCCCTAACCGAGCCCGCATCTAGCCCAGTGAGAGCCTTAGTCTCCGGCGGAACAGCTCTCTACGCGGGCCTCGAAAACGGCACCATCATAGCCCGATTCAATACTGCTGACAACTGGCACACGCTCCGAACACAATCCGGAGCGACTGTATGGTCATTGGCTCTCAATCCCCAGAATACTGCGATAGCCTATGCTGTCGAATGGATCGGGTCCGGCACGCCAGACCTTTACCAGACTACAAACTCGGGCGCCACATGGAGCCCAATCTCAGCACTCCAGTCAGTCAGCATACAGTATGTTGCCCTGAACAGTACAAACCCTAGCATCGTCTACGCAGCGGGAGGCGGTCACATCTACAAATCCACTGACGCAGCCAGCACATTCACGCAGCTCGGACTCAATATCGACCCACGTCTCGTCTACCCCGTCCAGAACTCTGGAACAGTTATCGTCGGGAGCGACCAAGGAATCTACCAGTCCACTGACGCTGGCAAGACATGGACTAGCCTGAACTGGGACCTTAGCACCAATCTGCTGACGGGACTAGCAGTTAACGGCAGCACGATCTTCACTGCTGTCCAAGACTTTAGTCCGACAGCCAGCTTCGACGGTGGCGCTAGTTGGCTTCAACTGTGGAATGTTTCAGCGCCGGTAGGCGAAGATGGAGTTGTGGCAATCAATCCGAACAATCCTCGTTATGTCTACGCCTTCACAATTTCAGGATTCCAATGGTCCTCCGATGGTGGACACACTTTCAAATTCTCACTGCCAAGTAGTGAATGGGCTTTCTCAGGAGGGACAAGCGACCTCGTGGCTTTCGATCCCGTCATGCCTGGAACTCTCTACGTAGCGGCGAAGGACGGCGTTTTCAAGAGCACAAACTACGGATCAACCATGACCCAACAACCGTGGCCTTACACACAGACGACACTCATCGCTGTCGATCCTGAACTCAACAACACCGTCTTCGTCGGAACCGGCAACGGCCTCTTCGTCACTTTCAATGGAGGAAGCAACTGGTCCCAAGTCACTCTTCCCATTGGCCAAGGATGGCCAACAACGGTCGCCGTGGACCCGAATAACAGCGCCATCGTAATAGCAGGCATGGCATACGGCGATATCGCCCGAAGCGTAGATAGCGGAAGGACTTTCGTTAACTCCAGCAGCGGAATCGTCATAAGACCCGCTCCCACACTCACCCAGGTCTGGGACGTAAGCTTCGACACCGGGTCAGAAACAGTCGCGGCCGCAACCACAGGGGGGCCCTATGTCTCCGCAGACAAAGGCTCAAGTTGGAGCAGTCTCCAGCTAAACGCTATCCCCTTCTGGTTCACAGACCTCGCGTGGTCAGGAGGCAACCTCTACGCGTCAACCTATGGTGAGGGTGTCCTAGGTCTCGCGCTGACTTGCTCGGTTAACTGCACAGTTGGAGGCAATGTATTACCAATCGAGAAGTGGGCATTGCTTATTCCTTACATTGGCCTTGCTTCAGCTGTCCTCATTGGAGTGGCCGTATCAGTGATTCTTCGTAACAGACGAGTTTTGCAAGAACGTTCCGCTCGTCCTTGAGCTGTGAGCGTTGCCCAGTAGAAAACGTGATCCTCGCGAGTTAGCGTTCGACGGGGTCCTTTCCAAAAGCCTTGATGCTAGGCGAAACTCGAACAGTGGCATCACGACTAGCAATCGAAACACAAGAAGAAGTGAAAAGAATGCACTTCCGCTGGTTTTTCTCTTCTTGATTGGTCTAACGGTCGCTTCAGGTTTGTGGTTCACGAATGGCTATCTGTGGAGGACGCCCATATCAGTAGGCAAGGCTCACCATAGGGCAGCTATTATCGACGAGCTGTCCGTAACGAATCCTAACGCGTCTTTCATTCAGGACGTGAAGCAGTCTCTCACCTCGTCGGGATATTCGATCGACTACTACCCTCCAGACCAAGTAACGGTTGGACTGTTCCAGACTCTTCCTAGCAAAGATTACGGGTTGATAATCATACGTTCTCACACCGCAGCGAACGCTGGAATAATCACCGGCGAGCGATACAGTCAGGGCAAGTACGTCTACGAACAGCTCACCGACCAGCTGATCGAGGGCGAGCTGCAGTCTGGACCATCCTATTTCGCAATCGCTGCGGGGTTCATAGGGTCAGAAATGCAGGGTCAACTTCCGGATTCGACAATTTTTCTTATGGGCTGCGACGGGTTGCAAGGCAATCCTCGCCTGGCTGAGGCTTTCATCGACAAAGGTGCCAAATTCGTCATAGGATGGGACTCTGCGGTGACTGCCTACAGCACCGATGTTGCGACAGCGGCTCTGCTCCATGGGATCGCCCAGGGCTTGACACTGAGCCAGGCAGTCGGGATCGCCGCTAGCTACTCTGATCCCATCACACACGGTCATCTTAACTCCCTGTCGTGGCAGCAGGTTTCCGGCCAACGCCTAGACAGTTTTCTTTACACTATGGCAAGCTGGTCCACCGTCGTATTCTTCTTGGTGCTCGGTCCGTCCATTCTCATTCTCCTCCCCAAGATACTGGGCAGAAAGTGGTTGGATTTATCCGGAAACAGGAAGAACCGTCTAAAACAGGCGGAGTTCGAAGAGTGATGGCCGTCTTTGCCAGGAGTTTCCCTCCCCTGAGAGCAGGCGCGGAGAGGGTCGAATCTAGCCGTCTTGCATAGGTTACGGCCCGTTTCTCAACTCGCCCACGTTGCTCTCTTCTTCTGCCGGGCGCTTAGCTCTCTTCCGGTTCGTTCTGCGGAAGAAGAGAGCCATCGCCAAAACAACTCCGAAAAGTGCGAAGACTGAGATCATGTACGGAGCCAACAGTGCTAACTTATCGATTGGGAGCAGACTCCCACCTACGGTTCCTTGTGCAGAAACTGTCAACATGAAATGTGTGGTACGAGTTAGTCCTCCTCCAGTACCGGTCACTGTAACGGTGTAAGCTCCCGTAGGTGTTGACACCATTGTGCTGACAGTCAAGGTACTGGTGAAAGTTGGAGAGCTACTGCTTGGAACAAAGCCACATTGAGCCCCAGATGGTAGCCCGCTGCAGGAGAGGTCGACGGCTGTTGTGGACTGCGAAGGTCCCCCCAATAGACTGACTGAGATAGTGTCAGATCCTGATCCACCCTGAACCAAACCAATGTTGCTTGAGCTTGACATGGAAAAGTCAAACGTAATCACAGTCAGCGTGAACTGGGTTGTGCGTGTCACCCCTCCACCGACACCCGTCACCGTAACAGCGAACGAACCTGTTGGCGTGGAGGACAAAGTGCTAACGGTGAGAGTACTGGAGAACGTTGGAAACCCAGAGCCCGGGTTGAAGCTACATAGAGCTCCTGTCGGCAAACCACTGGTGCAGGAGAGATTGACAAGTATCGAGGACCCGCTCACCAGGCTGGCTGTAATAACGTTGGATCCTGAACCACTTTGAACGGCAGAAACGCTTCCACTGTTTGATATTCCAAAGTCAAAGGTAACCACGTTGAGCCTAAACTGAGTTGTGTGAGTCTGTCCTCCACCCGTGCCGGTCACATTGATCGTGTAGGAGCCTAAAGGTGTGGAAGAGGGTGTGCTGATTGTCAACATGCTAGAGAATTGTGGAACACCAGATGCAGGATTGAATGAACAGGTGGCTCCCGAAGGAAGACCGTTCGTACATGAGAGACCGACGGACTGAGAGAACCCGCCTACAGTTCCAACTAGGATGCTGTTGTTTCCGGAGCCACCCTGAACAATGGTGATGTTGCCTGAATTATTGATTGAAAAGCCAGGACCGACGGCAGGAAGGGAGCAGTCTACGAAGGCAGATCCTTCCTGGTTTGTACCTACGCCGGAGGCAAAGTTGGCGATCGTGCCATTAGCGTAGAGCAGACCAATGGTGCTAGTGGATTCACCGGTCACCAGGGCCCTCCCAGTGTTTCCGAGGAAGTTACTGGACGGGAACATGAGTACGTGCGCGGGTGGACCGGTTATGATGTCGAAAAACGGAGCGCCAGTGGATCCAAAGTTACAAGGCGTGGAGGGAATGAATCTGATGCTCTCTGCGATGGACCAACTTCCCACAACTGTGACACTTGAAGACGGTGCCACCGCGAGGATCGTGCCATTGTTCTCTGATGTTAGAAATAGGTCTCCTCCGAATGATCCGAAGTCGATCGGTGCAACCTCAGGTCCTTCGAAAGATGCTGCTCCTCCCAGCGTCGTCACAAGCGTCGACGCGCCTGAGTGGTTCAGCCTCCAGATTTGGCCATTACTCCCAGTCAGTATCATGTCAAATCCGAATGAGCCAACATGATCAAACGTGATTCCGTTGTGGTCTGGAGGGAGAGATGGAATGGTTGCGAAGACCCCCAGAAATGTCCCGTATTGGTCAGTTTCCATAATCTTTGGCCCTTGGTCCACGTAGACGTGGTTTAACGGAAAACCTCCAAGCCCTGGAGATATGGCCAAATAATCCTCATAGCAGCCTCCGCCTCTAGATGGAAGAGAAGCAAACACCGTGGCGGCACCCGTACTATTCACAGAAATGATTTCTCTGGGATCTAAGCAGTAGTAATTGGTTATGAGCAACCTGTCTGGGGCCGCTGCAACCCCAATAGATTCGCGGCTTAGAGTCGCAAGAGCTGACCAGTTGGACCCTCGCACTGATGTTATGTTACCGATCAACAAGACAGAACTTGACACAAGGCAGATCGTGATCACTTGAAGAAAGCGAGACAAAAGCGATCCTTGCCGCGGGTCCCAGTTTTATTTATCATTATCCGGACCTGGTGTTTTCCCGCCCACCTCCTCCCACTGTGTCGCGAATCTTGACAACAGCTCCGGTTCTTGAACGAACGATCCAGAGTTCATTGCATCGTGAGCAGCCTCTCAACTCTACCTCGGACTTGAACAGCATAACAAGTTCCGTGGGTCCGTTACATCTCTGACAATTCATCGCCTCCCTAACTGCAAACTCCGAGATAAGGCGGAGAGATCCTTGAGAAATGTCGAATAACTCGACTGTGGTTTGCCTCGATTCGTAAGAGCACTTTCGTTCTTGTAGATTTTCCTCTTTCAGTCATAGGATTGATGCGCTGCGATAGAACATGAGGTGAATATTTCAAAATGAAAACAATCAGAGTCGTGATCATTGCCGCGGCGGCTCTTCTCCTTGCGTTCTCTCCAACTATCGCGTCTGTCTATGCGGCTTGTGGTCCAGGATGGACATCTGATTCCTGGACACCTAGGCCAGGAGTTACTTTCAGCATAAGCTCGACAGCCTGTGCCGGAACCTACCCGAAGCACACAGTCAGTTCTAGCAGAACAGATTCAAGCCTAATTCCCCAGAATAGCAACTTCACCTATACTGACATAGACAACATATCGCCGAACACGGGAACTCGGGTCAGCCAATCCTTCAGCACAGGTCTCGGAGTTCTGGCCAGCGATACTCACACGTATGGTCCCTTCTCAGGAAATGCAATACCCAACTGCGGATACACTGACTTCGCGATACTAGTCCTGGACAATGCGACAGGCCAGACCCACGTGCTAGAAGCAGACTCTTACGGCCAGACAGCAGGCACCTGCCCTATCTAGAATGAGCAACTATCTCTTTCTAATCCCCCCATTTTCTTTGACCTTGCACATGACCTATTTGCAACAGGTTCTACGGTTTCACTCATTGTCTTAGCAATAGTCGAAAGATCCCTCAACCTAGCCGATGTCGAGTCAGCACCGCGCCTGACGCAAATGATTACGCACTAATCCTTCACGAAGGGAAGAGGAACTATCCAATCAAAATACAAAAAACCAAATGCTTGGGAAGACAAATAGCACGTGTAAGTTTGGAACGGCCCCATTGAGAGCTTAGGCTACGTAATCGAATAGAGCTTGCCGACGCCGAGCGAACTAAGCTCGATCTTAATACCTCGTAACTAGAATATGATAGCGTGTCTTTCGTTCGTGAAGTTTTGAACGTTCCGAACGGTTTCCTGCACTGGAGTTCGGTCGGACTATGACGGCCTACAATGGCGAGGCTACTGGACTTTCTAGGTACGGAGAGTCCGACATTGCACTTATGCGAAGAAGGAGAGCAGAGGGAGCATCGTTTGAGCAGGTCGGCCGTGAGTTCGGTGTTAGCAAGAGCGTTGCTTGGCACCACACCAAAGATGTGAATCTCGAAGCGGTTCAGGAGGTGCCCGAGGCAGTCTCCTCAGTCGGCTTTACTAGAGGTGCCCTAGATGAGGATGTCACGATTACGGTTCCGTTGCGCATTAAGCCTAGGACGCTGATGACTCTCCAGAGTTCGGCTCAATCAGCAGGGTTTGACAATCCAGACGAGTATGTCGAATCACTCCTCCAAGCTCGCCGAATTGAAAGACGCAGGGCCGAAGCTGAGCAAGAACAGCGGAAGAAGGTGAACGTGCCTCAGGAGAGACCGTGGAGTCAGGCAGAAGCCGTTGAGTCGATGAAGAGAACGTATGTTGAGGGTTTAGAGCTTAACATGCTAATGAGGTCGATGCGAGGGGAAGAGCCTCCTGAATGGCTGTTTCCCGAGTACTACGCGAGGAAACGTGAAGAGGAGGCTAGGCGCCTTCGGCAGTCTTTGTTCGATCTAGCAAATCTGTGCAAGGCATCCCGCTGGAATCGTGAGCAAACATTGAGACTACTACGAACAACAGGCTATCTCGAAGAGGAAATCGCATATTACGCGGCCAATACAAAGTAGGTCCCGCCGTTTGGGTCCTGTTGTCAATTGCATGCGTCGGGCACCTAAAGTCCCCAGAGAGCTTCTTGGATAGAAAGCTAGGATGATGGTCATCCAAGAGAGCTGAAGGACTAAGCTAGTCTAATATAGACAATCACAAAGTCACTGCCTTTTCTAGATAGCAATTGCCGAGATTCTTGCGCACATCTATTCGTCCAAATTTTTACGGTAAATCTTTGACTACACGAGTCAATATCCTGAGGGAAATTCGTCGGCATGGACCCGCATGTCCCACTGAAACAATAAGGACAGTTGTTCTCGAAAGCAAGCAGGTTGTCTCATACCATCTCCTACACCTCATTGAGGAAGGATACGTTCAGAGAGGTCCCACAGGTTCGATAGCGACATGGACTATAACCGAAGCGGGGTCAAAATTCGTCGATATGAACGAAGGGAGAGCCTCGTCAGGTTGGGTCATTTCGTTGGAAAATGCCCGTTTCCTCTATCGCATTACGAAAGCGGGGATAGTCGAAGTGGATTCGGATGTAATACGCTTGAACAACTGGGCCCAGGTTGTCGGAAGGGAGGGGCCTGTCTTCTGGCAGAAGAACCCTCATAGTTTGACCTTGATTGTCGGGAAACTCATTGGTCCAAACCCATGGAAGCTTCTCTTCGAAGCCGAGCACTTGGCTAATGAAGTCGCGAAGCACCTCGAACAACGATTGGGAATCGGAATTGGACTGCCCAAGTTTCTAGGATTCGGACGAGGCAAGGCGCATTTTGAAGTGAGCGGGAACCCAATCGCCGAAGTCGTTTCGGAATATATGGTTGTTAGCGGTGAAGCCGGGTCGTTAGGAGACAGATCGCATCCACATACTCGTGGGTCCGTCAGCCTATATGATCCCAGAAAAGTAGACGACTATCTCAAAATTTTCCTCAGCTTGCCCGCGTTGATTGGCTCGAACCAAGAAAAGACGATGAAGGGACTTTCTGAAATAAAGGATGAGCTGACGCGTCTACACGGGTATGAGCGGAGACCTATTGACGATCAAGTGCGAGTGATGCCTGTAAAGGGCAATCACTATCAGATGGAAGGTAAGGTCGCATACCAACGCGAAGGCCAACCGCCTACGTATTCATTTATCACTAGAATTATTCCTTCAGAACAATCGGGCGTCGTCCTCTCCAGTACGCCAGTCCCGATCCAATAGTCAAGAATCGGGAAGGCGCTCACTCTTGCTTCGGGCCGCTACCCTCACGGTTCATTCTTCTGGCCACCTTCAAGGTCTCCCTGAGTAACGGTCCAAAATTGAACTCGAAGAATTTCTCCAGCGATTTTGGAAAATCTCTCTCGACCAGTGCGTGGGCTATGCTATCTGCAACTACTGGTAAAGGACCCTTCCGGAAGAATGGGTGAAATGCCTCATCGATGTTCCTGTTTACTTCGCCAAGGGTCACTGAGGATTTCGAGAGTGGCCGGCGGTTAGATCTTCTAGCCCTTCTCAACTGCGCCGCGAATCTGCCTAGGTCACTCACTGAGATAAGACACGGAGGACCCCGAAACTAATCGTACTACAGATGGGAGAAAACGCCATCATCAGTCGAGAATTGTACGACCTCAAGACAGCGATATTGGATCCGACCTTTACACCTCGCTCCTACCAGTGACTTAGAGATAAATGACCAGACAGATTTCGAAACACGACTGTCCAGGTACAAAATCCTAGACGCGAAGCTCACTATTGTCGAAGACGACTTTGGCGCTCATCAGAGACTTGAAAAAGAAAGCTCTATTCGAGAAACTAGAGAAGTGGGCGGATCTGTGAAATGGGTAACCCGCTAGCCGAGTCATGGATCTATGCCACTGTAATGCTCCAGAACGAGTCTGGAGGCCAGGGTACTGGTTTCCTAGTAATACGACGCATCGGCGGTCAATCTAAAATGTTCGTCGCCACGAACAAGCATATCCTGGGAAAGACTCAGGAGGCCAGAGAAGCCGCGCGCTCTCTCAACTTTTTTTTTAATGTAAAGCAACATGACGGGACGATCAAAGGAAACGCGGTCAAAGGCGTTTTCGACGATTCCCGGAATGATCACCCCAGTTGGCGCGAACACCCAGCCAGAGACGTTGACGTACTTGCGATCGATGTGACCACACTTTACCGCAGTGTCTCGAATATCGCGAACAAATACGTAGAGTACAACCTATTCGGAACCAAGCAGCGGTTGGACGAGCTTGATGTAACGATTGGCGACGATGTCATGGTCGTAGGGTATCCACTTGGATTGAGACATCACCAGACCAATTTCCCATTGCTGAGAGCGGGAGTTCTGGCGACGAAAATCGGCGAGACTTTGGAAGACGAAGTCCTAGATAGTAGTGGGAAGAAACGTCGGAGAGTCATTCGTGGTTTTCTCATCGATGGTGCGATGATTCCAGGATCAAGCGGCAGCCCGGTCGTTCTCAAACCGATTTTTGGTCGCAAAGTCAAGGACTCCATAATGGGAGGCTTGCCTGCTCCAATTCTACTCGGGATAGTGGCTGAGGCTAAGTATGCGCCGGTTCAAACCGGACAGGGTGATTCATGGTCTTACGCGGGTCTTGGGCTCGCATTTGATGCGGAAACTGTCAAAGAGACAATCGAGTTATTCTTCCAATGAACTGCCCCTACTGGAGAAAGAAGCCTTGGTACGATGCTAATCTAAGCTATCCGAACCCGCTTCTTCGCAGATGGGTAGGTGCCTGCTCGTCGTGCCGGGCCCTCTTCAGATTCGAGGACTTTCCTGCTAAACTGGGATATCGGGGGGTAGCGGTTACGAAGGTGACGCACCTCAGGACAGCTAGCCGAGCCACCCGACAAATAGTGGCTAATAGTCGAAGCCCCTAGATCCCAGATCGGTTTTGAAGGGTTCTTTTAGGACGCAGAGAGAGAGCGTGACTAACGTCGACGCAGAATAGGTCAGATCCATTCTCAGTGTTCGGTCTGATAGATGCCCACTATGATCAAGCAATTCAGGCTTCGCAGAAAGCGAAATCTGCATCTTCGCTTCATGCGATCCAGTATTTTGAACAATACCTCAATGGGATAATTCTACAGTGGAACCGGATTGTAACAGCGGTATATCAGTCGACCAACCCGCTAGTTGCCAGAAGTCTAGCCCGGATTCGCCTAAGTCATCAGGAAGAACTCGACTTTCACTTCTATCTGATTTGCTGGGACAAGGTGCTGAAATATTTCGGTCTGGTCGCGAAGTTAGAACACGACCCCGCTATTTCCAAGTCGTTCGGAAAAGTTTCCAAACTGCTGCATGAAGCTAAGGAGGGAAGGAATTTCTACGAACACCTCGACATGGAGTTACGAAAAGGAGGAATTGGGACGAGGGGAAGAGGGTTCGGCTACCATCAAGGGTATCACTTTTCTTTCGTTGGAGTTAGGAGTGGGCAACCTGTTGAGAAAAAAGTGAATTTGGGGATGGATGAGATTAGGAGAATTGGCGAAGCCTACGAGAGTATTATCGCCACCCTAAAGGCCCGAAAATGAGCTCTGCGAGCGATCGCGAGTTCTATAGACTTCGAACCGCCAGTCCTAGAACGGTCTTATTTCTCATGCGACAGACGGCGAAACATGAGAGAAGACGAACCCGCTTGGGAGAAGGCTCTCACAATTCTTGGTAAGAGTGAAGGAGCAAGACTACTGGCCCTCGGTCTCTACCTGATGCTGAGCTTCGGAACTCCGTTCTTCATTCTCAACAGCTTCGGTATCTACGAGCCGGTGTTGGCTCTGCTCTTTGCGTTCGGGCTGCTGTTTCTTGTTGTAGGGTTCGGCATGTACTACGACGATTGGGAGAAGAAGTCAGGTAGACGGGCAAGGCGCAAAGCCAAGAAGAAGAAACCGAGTGAATGATTAGACTCGAAAAAGTTGACGAGGTCGGGTACGAGTTCTATGGCCTTGTAGCTGACCGTCCTTCGAGGTCCGGGTTACTCTTGACCGAGGCCAGTCAGAAGTTGGTGATAGAGTTCGTCCCGCTTCCTGTCCGAGTAGTCACTGTATGCTAGCTCAACCACTTTGTATCCGCGTTTTCTAAGGAGAGTTCGCAGTTCTTCGTCCTTGACCATCTGAGCAGTTGTGAGATGGGGTTTTCCGTCAACGAAGACGAGTGTTGGTCGAGGCTCAGTGGCGAAGTAGAAGTCGGCAGTCGTAACCGGGACTTCTATTTGTGTCCGGTATTGTATTCCGGAGGATTCTAGCTTCGCCACTATTTCGAGTTCCATGCGGCTAGGATTCACGGAAAGTCGTTCGCGCCAGTCGCTCCGCTGACTCGACATCTGTCTCGTTGAGACAACTTTCAGCTATTGCTCAGACACGAGAACGAAACTGCCGTTCAGCCCCCCCTTCAAGCTAACCCAACTGATCCGAATCTAAATCAAAGATAGCGGATCTAGGACTCTGTTCCAAGCGAATGATCTCTGGGATGGTGCTAGAGGCCAGCCTCAGCACGGCTTCAGTGGCGTAGGCTTCGATTTCCAAGAAGCCATACGTCTTCTAACGGAATAGCCCTAACTAATATCGACAACCCGAATTTCTGAACGAGTTGATCGCGCAACTCGGCATCATGAACCTCCATCACGACAGGAAAGTCGAGGCTGTCAAGGGTTAGAAGCGCTGCTTCGCCACCTTCTATATCGATCTTTGCGAAGTCGAATTTTTCTCGTATCAGGTCGTCGACCTCGAAAGACCTTGGAATGATCCTGATCTTCTCGTCGGCAACCCAGTCGTTCAGCTCAGAGTTTTTCCTCAAGAGTTCGACTTGGATCGGGTCGACCTCGATCGCTATTACACGTTTAGCGCCATGTCGAAGATAGAAGTAAGCAGTTTCGCCACAGCCGGCGCCTACATCCAAGACCGTTTTTCCTTCTAGGGAGAAACTAGGCAAATAGTGTTTCTCCCATTGTTTCCATTCGCAAATCGTGCTGGTCATCCTCGCTTCTGTCAGAAACAAGGAGTCAGTCCCATGTCTGACAACAAAACTCGTTCCGTCTCCTTCGACGTTCCAATCGCGCATTTGCCAAGCGATCTTCAGATACTCGTGAGGAAACAGTCCACGCTTTCCAATGTAGAAAGCGGGAATATGCCTCTTTGGAGAGATTCCAACGGAGGGACGAATCAACTTGAAAACGCCGAGTCGTGTTTGGTGAGTGCGTTCGAGGCAAATCCATCGACCAGACCTCGCATGTAAGACTCCGCAAAAGCTGCCCTTCTGTCCCCAATACTATCTTCCCTCAAGATCATTGCTATGTGTGACAAGGCGATCGGTGGAAGAAATACGACAGCGAAGAAGGCAAATTTCGTCGGACCAGCGTATTTTCTCATGAATAGTATTCTGTTCCGAGCGACATAGTATGCTCGTTGGCTGGACGAGATGTGTAGATTCCGAGCACCTCGGTAGGGCCATGTCCTCACTGGCACATCGTGCCAAATGCTCGCCCTTGGCACCATGACGACTCGATAGCCCTTCGCCTTTGCCCGGTGGCAAAAGTCTGCTTCTTCCATATGCTGCGCAAACAAGTCTTGATCAAAATAGCCGACGTCATGGAACACGCTTTTTTTGATCATGAAGGAATTGGGAACATCCTCCGTTTGATAGCAATCCGCAGGGCCATCCGGCTTCGATGTTGAAAATCTAGTAGTGCTCGTCCAATAATTCCGACTTACCCCGCTACACCAGATATGTTCGGGGTCCCGCAGGTAATACATGATTGGCCCTGCGATACCCACATCCGGATTGTTCAAAACGGCCTTGACAAGCTCTGATATGGCACGCGGATCTACTACATTGTCATCATCCACAAAGAATACTAGGTCTCCTTTTGCGCGTTTGCCGCCTGCGTTCCTTGCCTCTGAAACCAGACTTATCCTGTCGAGACGAATCAGAGTGACATTTGGAAACACCATCTCAAGATGGTCACTGGTCCCATCCGAAGACCCGTCGTCAACAACAAGGACTTCAAACTGACCATAATCACTTCGTAGAATACTCTCGACGCATCTGGTGACTGCACTCCGTCTATTATGTGTAGGAACAACAACGGATACCAGAGGAGTGCTAGACAAGTTCGTTCGAGTTGGAAAACTCTATTCTTCTGATTCTCGGTTTACCGGACGGTGAATGTTGTAGAAGCCGATGCGATTGGATAGACGAGGATGAACGTAGCTGTCGCATGGTAGGTTCCCGACTTAGACGTCGACGATGTGCCCACGAATGGGGGCGTGAATGGAAAGGCCACATTGGATATTCCATTTCCCGCCGAATTGGTCGTTATTGTGATCGTCTTAGACCCTGAGATTCCACTCCCTGCCGGACCGGTTACTGTAATCGTCACTTTGATCATGGCGTTGGGAAATGAATGAGTAATCTTTGGCTGGAGAGTAAGGGATGAGCCTCTCGAAATAGTCGGAGGGTTCGCGCTAATGCTGACAGAATCGCTGAGGCCTACATGTGTCGAGGTGTTGAGGCCGGTCGCGAACAGTGAGCCATTCGCGCCGACCACAATAATGGTCACTATTGCTATCAGGACCGCGACTGTGATGGATATTCGAAGAGGTCTACGTTCCGGGTCGTTTCCGGTGGCAACAGATCCGAGAAATCTCGTGACCTTGGGAGAATATGCTCGAATATTACCTATGAATGACATGGCCCTAGCACGAGACCTCGAATATTACCTATGAATGACATGGCCCTAGCACGAGACCTCCAAGGCATTTCGAACGCTTTCAGTTAAGGGTTGCCGGTTAGCCACGAGGGAGAAAATTGCCATGAGGGCGACGGCGCTTCCCCAAACGTAGAAGAAAGCAAAGTAATTTGCTGCTGCAAAAGGGATCACGAGCAGGAATGTCGCGATAACCGCAAGAAATCTCGGACTATCGTTCTTTGCTCTTGAACTTGCATGGATTAGCCAGAAGAAGAGCCATCCCGTGGCTATTATCGAGATCGCCTTAATCACTGCGGGAGAAAAGATGAGGTCTGGAGTAAGCCATCCCGCGCCAAAGTTTGAGTAGGCTGTTTCAGCTTCAGACAAGAGAAATCTTGTTGGAAACACCGCGAGTAAGAATACCAGTGTTAACGCTATTGGAACAAGAAATCCAGCAATCGTTCGCACCTTGCTCCGCTTGTTCTTTGCGGCCGTCACATAAGGAATGATAAGAAAACCTGGAATCACCAGAGTCAATAGTCCAACGCCGCAGATTAGTCCTGACCACAAAGATTTTCCATTGAGAAAGAAGAACAAACTCCAAACGATCAAAGCCGTGAGCCCTAAGTGAGATGTCATCCCTACTTCAATTGCCCAAGAAGTAGTGGGTAGCGCTAGAAAGAACGCAGCGCAGAATACCGCATACCGAGCTGAGAACAGTTGCATACACTTCCATATTCCAACTGAAGTAACGAGGGCGTAGACCAGAGCGCTGACATGGGCGGCCCATCCGGCCGGTAGAAACGTGAATGGAACAGCAAGTAGGTAGGTTACGGGTCCGTATGTTGCACCGGTACCTCCCCAAGGTGGGATACTGTGCGTGTATGGGTTGATACCGCTGACGAGATATCTAGCCCCAGCATCTACTGAAATGCCAACATCGGAAACCCAACTTGTGAGTGCCACCCCAGGTATTGTGGACCGCAGGTAGGCCTGTAGAAGTGCCAGGCCGACCGAAACTGCCGCTATGGCAAAAAAGTAGAATCTTGTTGCAAGTCGATTCAAGCTCAGGCCGAGTCGATCTTCGCTGTCATGTCTTAGACTTCTCGCGAGAACCAATGAGTTGACGAGAGGGGCCGCAAGAATCACGACTAGGACTGCGGTAGGGACTAGCAAAGTTAGAGGGATAACTAAGGTCCAGAGCCCAAGGGGCGTCTGAGCGTAATAGAAGAAGTAGGAAGCAATCACCAAGTATAGGGGAATCGTCGCCACTGTCGAAACGAGGAGAGCCGTCCCGCCCCGGGAGTTGCGGAATGGAAGAAGACACAGGACAATCAAGATTGGAAAAGTGATGTAGGCGTCGAACCATGAGGCCCAATCAGGGGGCGCGATTAATGGTGTTTCAAAGGGCAATGGAGCGTATGGCGCGTATCTTAGGAAGAGTAGCACCACTCCACACGTGAGGCCAGCAAGAATTGGGAGGCGTGTGGATTGGACCGACTGTCGGACCAAAATAAAGAAGGGGTTTTGTTTCAGGTCAATCCTAGCCATTAGGTCGCCACCTCCAAGGCCTCTGCTTCTGCAAGATCTTCGATGGCGGAAGGTTCCTTGTTGGTTGGGATCCCTAGGATCTTACTGTAGGAATCCAGATACCTCATTGCAATATTCTTCCAAGAGAATGCGTCGCGAGGAAACGTCGTGCCTTGGTAAGCTAACGAATAATCTAACGCTCTTTCCACAGCTTTGGCCAGTGCGTCGCTATTCTTTGTCGGAACAATAGTCCCGCCTAGAAACTCGACCACTTCTCTAACGCCAGGAAGGTCGGTGGCAATAACAGGTAGCCCATGTGATGCGGCCTCCAGCAAAACAATGCCAAAGCTTTCGGCTTGCACACTAGGGAGAACCAGAACAGTGGACTTGTCATATACAAGGCTCAGCTCTTCGTCAGAAAGTTCTCCATGTAAGAAAATGGAACTTTGAAGGCCGGCCCGGGCAATCAGCGTTTCGATCCTTTGTTTGTCGGGTCCACCACCTACGATGTCAAGCGTAAGGTCTTTTCCTTGTTCCCTGAGTTGCTTTACTGCTTGAATGAGAAAGGGTAGTCCCTTGTAGCGCCTAAGTTGGCCGACAAATAATATTCTGTTTCCGTTTGTCTTGTGTTGTTGAGGGTGGCCATTGAATTCGTCAACATCAATTCCGTTCGGGATGATCTCTATCGGTCCATCGTAGAACGATAAGGAAGATTCTGCGAAGTCATGTGTGTTAGAAACCACCAGATCGCAATTACTTACGTTTCTGTATAGGTTCAGCCTCTTGTAGGCTGCGTCGATAATGCTACCGATCGGATTATGGTAGTAGGAAGACAGTCCAGGGAAGGCGCTAACGTGGTAAACAACTCGTAGGCCTTCCTTCTTTGCGAACTTCACGCACTGCTCTGAAAAGAAGGGGGTTGGTCCTATTATCTGAACAATGTCAGGTTTCCTCCTGAACTTATCCTTACCAGTATTGTCGAGAAAGGCAACCTTTCCGACTCGATAGCATCCTCGTCCCTCTGTGACCACCTCGACATCGTGGCCAAGTCGAGCGAACCACATAGCGAGTCGGCCCGTAGTCTTTGCGAATCCAGTCCTCATCGGAGGATACTGGCTACAGGCGATCAAAATTTTCATCGTTGATGGTCTCCAAAGGGAAGGAAACTGTGCGTTGGTTAGGCCGGTATTTTATTATTATCGGCCCCACAAGGTGTCCCAAGACATCCGCAGACAACCAAAGGATTCGCAATATCCCATCGTGAAAATAGGTGTGTGGAAATGAGTGTCTGTGACAGGGGAACACTACGTGGTTCGGAAATCAAGAATTGTCGGTCTTACGATATGAATTCCCACACCTGATCTTGTGACTCTCCGTATTGTTGCTCATCCTGGAGCCTATGTTGTATCTCGTATCCGCTCTAACTGCAAGGGAAGCTACACTGGCACTGTCACAATCTTCAAGGCATACGCCACGTATTCTCCCAGCCTCTCTGTCACTATGGTCGTTACATCGGTCTAGAAAGTTTACGAACTTTACACGAATAGCCTTGCTTCACTGTCTCGTCTCTTACCGAGTCTTTTTATGAGCTAGGTCTGAGTCGGCTGGAGATTTGGCTCTCCCGACAGCTCTAACTGTGATAGTTGTCGGGGTCTTCTTCGGAGTCTACGGCCTGATTCTTTCGGATAGGTTTCACAAGCCCTCAGCGGCGGTGCTGGGTGCTACTCTGATGGTTGGGACGGGTGTTTTGAGTGAGACGGATCTTGTCTCGGCGATCAACTGGACGGCTCTCGGCGTCCTCCTAGGCATGTTCATCATCGCGTCGAGTCTACGAGAAGCAGGATTTTTCCAGTGGATGGGTCTCCGTCTAGCCAGATCGGTTGATGCTCATCCGGTCTTGATGTATGTCCTACTACCATTACTGACTGCGGGTATGGCTTCGCTTCTCGACATCGTTACCGTGGCTCTCTTCATAGTCCCGTTGACGGTGGAGGTGTTCGACGGTCTAGGTATTGATCCTATTCCGTTCGTGATTGCTGAGGTCTTGGCTGCGAACGTGGGTGGGATTGCGACGATGGTGGGTGATCCGACGAATGTTATCATCGGCTCCTCGCCACTGACCAACCTCTCCTTCAATCAGTTTCTCTACAACACTGCGCCGATAGCGCTCGCGATCCTTGCGGTGAACAGCTCTATCCTCTATCTTAGGAACCACGGGTTTCTGCACCGTGACGCGATGAGCCGGCATCGTGAACGTGGACCGGTCCAGCTTCCGCACCCATCGAGCGCTATCAAAGACCGCGGCCTCCTCCGGGTCAGCCTCGTCTCACTAGGATTAGCCGTTACGTTCCTCATCGTGCATACTTTTCTCGGGGTCTCACCAGCCTTGGCTACTCTTCTTCCAGCGTTTCTGATTCTTGTATACGAGTCGTCGCGGTCTACGGAAGTCCGCGATGTGTTAGGTAGAATTGACTGGCAGATTTTCTTCTTCTTCGGAGGTCTCTTCATACTCGTCGCGGGCTTCGCGAAGACGGGACTGTTGGTTCAGCTCGGCGGATGGATGGTTCAGGAATCCGGTGGCAATCTAGCTCTCGCAGTTACTCTCGTCCTATGGACTACCGCACTGATCAGCCAAATAGTCGACAACGTGCCCCTGGTGACGGTTTTCATCCCGGTCATTGGAGCAATGTCCATTTTTCCCGGAGTCTCGATCGCGCCGTTGGCATGGGCCCTAGCTGTCGGGACAGGTATTGGCGGCATGGCTACGCCTATAGGGACGGCGTCGAACCTGGTCGCGCTGAACATTCTAAACAAGGAGAAGAAACGGCTGAGCTTCGCCAGATTCGCGAAGAGATCGATCCCACTGACAATCATCGACTTGCTGATCGCGAATATCATTCTGCTCGTCCGGCTCTAGGAGCTACTAGAGGGGCCGTCTTGGTCTCGATCCTCCGCGAGGTGCGCTCTAGAAGTGCTTCTCAGCGGGTCCCGACCGGCACATGTGGAAATGTTCCGTTGGTATTCTCTCCGCAAGACAGACTTCTTCGCCGTATATGCGGGGAAAGACGTGTGAGTCCCACGTGGACCGCATTTTATCGATATCCAAAGTTCGGATTGTTCCGTTGTTTGGAGGGACGGTATTCTAAGAATGACTTCCCCAAGGGAATCAAATTCCCTGAATAATGACTGGGTAATTTTCAGAGTGCTATCGAGAAATCGCCGAAAGCAGTCATGAAATGGTGTTTTCGTAGCCATTCGATGCCAGTTCAATAGGGTTTCAAGACAAATGTGGCTGGATATTATTGGAAGGATGGTTTCAGTCCGCATATCGTCGCCTTTGACGTTACACTGCTGACTGACGCGCTGAAAAAGACCCAGATAAAATTCAGAGGCAGACGTTGCGAAACGAGAAACAATATGAAATTTCGACAACAACTCAGAAACAGGAACTTCGTCAAAAATATCCTAACAAAATTCGCGAAGACAGCACTCGTATTCGCTCTGCCAATAATTATGGTACTTGGCATGCCTACCTTCTCCATAGGGAGTCACACTATGGATTCACAACAATATCAATCGAGGAGCACTCAGCTAACCAGCAATCATGCTGCTACTACTCGCGTTATTCCTGCAGCCGGCGCCAATGCTATGCAGGTCACGACCATCTACACTAATGCTGCACCTGGAAGTGCAATTTACAATGAGCATAACGGTTGCGTCTACGTTCTGACACCCTTACCGTCTGTGCAGGTGATCTCAGGTGCCAGCAACACGATTATTGGAACGATAAATTTGGGCGCCACCACACAGCCAGCTCAATTGGTGTACGACCGTGACAATTTCAACATATACATCTCTGACTATGCAACCAACGACATTTCAGTCATTACAACATCTGGGACAACGTGTACTACAGACAATATTGGTTCCTTGTCCACTACAACAATCTCAGTGGCTCCCAACACTGGCCCGGGCAATATTGTGTACGATTCCTATAACCAGAACTTGTACGTTGAAAACGAACTCTCATCTACAGTCTGTGTAATACATCTGACACCTACTACGGGCACTCTGCTGACTAGCTTTGCGGTCACGATGAGCGGTGGCTGGAGCCATCCGATGTGGTACGACATTGCGGGCACTGACTCCCTGGGACATTTGACATTAGACGGATCAAATGCTCACGTATTCATCTCTCCAATAGACGCGTTTAATCGGATCGGCCAAGTAATCGACGTAATCTCTACCAATTCAATGACGGTGGTTAGTCAACTGATCTCTGGACAAGATCCATTCTATGCAGTGTACGATCCTGCAAACAATAACATGTACTTCGACAACAGCAACAATAATCCACACAGCGTCTCAGCGATAACCCCAACCCTCACAATTTCCTCATTCAGTGTTGGAGCTGAACCTTCCAACCCTGGGATACTGGCTTACGATGCAAAGAACGGCTTCATTTACGATGCCAATTCGGGAAGCGGCGACGTGGCAGTCATCGACCCTGCGAACACTTCCACTCTTCCGACACTACTGCACTTGGGAGACATTGCAGGATCAGTAGCGTACAATCTCGTTGATGGCAACATGTATTTCGGCACCAAGAGTTTCACAACCCCACATGTTCTCATCTACGACTCTCCTGCCGTTACTACGGGCTCAACCCTGCTTGCTACAATAAACATTGGAGGCAACGGAAGCTCAGAATGTGCCTTTGTTACCAACCCTATGTATCCCCAGTGGGTGTACGTAGTGAACTGCGCGGTCTGGTATCCTGGTCCTACACAAAACTTTGTGGCTGTACTCTCTGATGCAGATTTCACCACATCGACTAGTGACTCAATCGCCTTATCCATGGGAAACACGGTAGGATGCGGCATCGTCCACGTTACTTTTACCAGCGTTCCCACATGGAGCGGGACGGTCAAGATCACTACTGACCCTAATCCGAACTCAAATGGACCCGTGTACGCCGGCTTCTATGATCAGGGCTATGTGTACAAGTCGTCCGTAGATCTGGGTTCGGGATCGTCCGTGACATTGCCACTAGTCATCTGGGCTGCTAGTTGGACCACTGGAACTTACACCGTGACGGTGAAAGCATCAGATGGTTCAATCAACGGCGGACCGAGCCAACAGATCGTTGTGACAGTCACTTTCACAAGTGGCTACTTCAACAACTGTTCATCTAGGTCGATCACCTAGCCGGAAAAGTTCCCTATAACCCTCGACCCCTTTCCCCCTTTTCTTGTGCCTCCTAGTAATTCTCGCATGCTTGCCTTTTCGATCCAAATATTACGCTGAATGGATGATCTTTTTCACTCGTTCCATGTCGTAGTTTGCGCGAACCTTGGTTATCCGCCCGCCTCTTCCCCTCTGCTCTGGAAATATGCGGAATTCAACACTGCCATTCCTTATGAGACGTTCCAAGGGCCCGCCGAACACGTGCCCGTATCTCGCGTCGCCGTAGACTTGGCTTCTCGGAATCTTTAACTTGCCAACTATCTCGGGGAGACCTCGCCATCCAGCGTGTTCCATTGACAGCCTCCTCGCGAGGTAGTCCTGTCGAAAAGAGTCCGTGAGGAATTTCAAGATGGGCGAATAGAGACTTTCATGCGCTGCCACGACGTCGTGTCCGCGTAATGCATTATTCTCAACGATGATTTCGAACGGCTGTGGTTCGTGAAATCTGTTTCTGCCATTCTCGTCCAAGTATAGAACCCTAGGGGTCATAGCAATTGGGCCTTCGACTCTAGGTTCTAGGATGAGGTCTATCTGGTCGGTTTTCAATGGGTCGAGCCGTCTTCCTTGAAGCAAAATGTGACGATTATCCTCTATCGTTAGTCCTCTAGGATTCTGGACTAGATCGAAGCCTTTCGGGATGGCTCTTTCCACCTTGACGAGTTGTGCTGGACCCGTGCCCGCATTCGCAAACTCAATTTTCAAACTGACCTGTTGCCCTATTTTCGGATTGCTCGGCGACACGGCGAGGTTCGCCCGTACGTACGCGTTGTCGACAATCTCCACGCTTGCAGGACTTTGCACAGAAGCCCGAGTACTTGGAATTGCGTGAGCTGAAAGGATTACCGGTCCAGCCAAGTCGCCTACGAGGGAGATTGCCAAATCCTTCTCGTCTCTGACCCGTTCGAGGATTCTCAACACCTCGTCTCGTTTTGCGACTTTACCCATTTCACCGAGAGAGAGAGTGGCTGAGCGGAACACTTTCTCGGCAACCGAATAGATCTGCGCCCTTTTCGCGGGATCTCTTTCCTTGACTGCGAAATGAAGCTGTAGTTGGCCTTCAAGAAGACGTCGCGTGGCGATTGCGTTGTCCGAGAAGTTTTGAAATCCTGCTTGGAGATAGTAGCCTGTTGCAGACTCTAGATATCGAGTGGCTGCTACATCTTCCGATATTTTCCAGGTTTCAAAGAACTCGGTTGCCTTCTCAAGTGCCTTGCAATATTTGCTGTGACCCAGCATGAGGAGTCTCAAGTCTTGAGAGGTACTGAGATCCTTCAACTGCTGGAATTGTTCAGAGGCCTGACTAAAAAGTGGAGCCTTAACCTCCTCCTCCGCACGCACCACGGTCTGCCAGGCTTTTGATAGGTTCAAGACGAATCGGGCCTCATTTTGATCAGGTCCCGGAGGCAACGATGAAACGACAGGTTCTAGAATCTCTATTGCTTGAGAATATCTTTCTCGGCTCTCATGATATCGCCCTTTTTTGCTCGATAGCCTTGCTCTCTCGATCTCGACTCTAGCCCTGCAGAATTCAGATCTTTGTTTTGCTGCCTGCAGCAAGTGGTGGGCTGTGTGATTCTCCTCTTGATCGGTTTCCCAATTTTTCATTCGTAGCTGGAGGGCGATGATTGATTCTGAGAATACTCGTGATGCCGCGTCGAATTCGAGGATTGCTTCTTCTTCCAGCTCCCGCCGGCTCTTGTCCTCGGCTGATTCGAGGAGAGCTATTGCGCGATAGTTTGGGGCAATGTGTGACCATCTTTCTGAATGTTTCAGAAGCTCCGCAGCTTCGTAAAACAGATCTCTTGCCAGCGCGTACCGCTGGTTTCCGTGATGTTCCGTTGCCTTCTCAATCTTGCTCCAAGCGTTCATGTATACTGCTTGAGCCTCGTAAAATTGTGAGAGTTGGGGAATCGTTTTGGCGGCGGTTTCGTAGAACTTCATGGCTTTAACAGTGTTTTCCACTGCTGCGGAATGACGGTTGAGGGTGGAATAGGATTGGGCCGCTCGCCAATAGTTTTCCGCGGCTATGCTCGGCTGTTCAGCTTCCTGGTAGGTCGCGGCCTCAGTGAGAGCTGCAGCTGCTTTCTCTAGATCTGATTCGTCGTGAGTGAGTTCAAAGAGTTCATTGTAGAATCTTCCGAGGCTGGATCGCATTTTAGCAGACCAGTGGAAATAATAGTCCCGCAGCGATTCCCGCAAGATTTCCGAACGGCTCAGAAATGCGCTGAGTGCTTTTTCTTCGTCTTGTAGGGCTTGTTGGATCAGGCGTTTCGCTCCAAGCAGATCGCTTGTGTTTTTGCCGAGTTCGAACTCTAGCTCCGCGAGATATGCTAAGGGCAGAAAGGTGAAGATTCCTGATTTGCCTTCTGTTCGATTATTTAGTCGAATTGACTCTCTCCTGTGCCACAAGGCCTCTTTCAGTTGCTTTGTTCTGGTCTCCTGGTCCTCCTCTAGTTTGGACGAGAAGAGTAGAACTTTGCCTGCGACATGGTGGGCGTCGAACATTGAATCAGGATATAGGGACTCTTGTGCACGCGAAAGAAGATGCGGAAGTTCGCGTCGGGCTTTGGCCAGCATTGCCTTTCGTTTGGAGATATCGGTTTCAAACCATGACATTGTGACCAAGTATTCAGGCTCCGGGGCTTCTGCCCAAAGCATCCCACTCCTCGGGCTCATTGTAGAAATAATGTCATAGCAGTCTCGTGCCATTTTCAAGTGTTCCAATGCTTGGTCGAGAAAGCCCGCGGCTTCTTGTGGATCCTCAACAGCTGGACTTCTCAGTCCTTCAAATTGCGCCAGCCAATCGTAAAGCAGACCGATTTGGAGACTGTCCCTGGTCTCAAGGACGTAGGGAAGCGCTTCTAGGCACGTCTGGATCCCTCCCTGTGTGGATTCTTCGAAGTCAAGTCCTCCTGCGGCCGGCGAAGACTCAGCTAATGCGGCACTTTCCGACAGCTTCTTCGCTTCTTGCCAGTAGCGCTTGGTTTTGTTAACGACCGACTGGCTTTCGTCCGGCGGGATGCCAGGGAGTATTCCCATGAGGTAAAGTACCCCCACATAGGCTTTCGCCAGGTCCACGGGATGGTTGCTGTTTTCTTGGCGTGAAATGGCCTCTTCTCCAAGCTTGATTGCGTGTTTCAGGAACCGGGATCGTGTGTCCGCCTCCGGCAGGAAGAAGAAACTCATGAAGGCAATAATGGCGACTTGGTTGAAGGTACGAAGATATTCGGTGTTGGCGCCCGACTGGGCAAGCCCTTCGAGGCTGGAACGTGCGTGGGTCCAGGCTTCGTCGAGTAATCGGGACTTTTGAGTTTGGTTTGTCGACAGCCAGTAGTTCAGGAAGGAGAGGAAGGTTTCGCAACGATGTAGCCTAGCAGGGACAGTGAGATGCCTCAGACTTGCTAGACTTTGCCTGGCTTGTTTGTAGTGGGCAACCGCTTTGTTGACGCAGCCGCGAAATTCCCCGTTCGTCCTGGCCTGCATGGCTAATCGATAGGTCGCGTAGGCGTTTCGTTCTTCGAGATCCGCCCTTGTCAGCGAATTCTCACAATGATTGCTCAGGCTCTCTGCGTACTTGTCGGCGGCGGCTGCCCATTGATATTTTTCCTCCAGAATCCTAGTCTGAAGTAGAACACTAGCATGATCTGAATGGCCGCTTAATGCTTCAGAGACCACCGTGGTGGGCAATCGCCTGTAGACGGTCGCGAAACACGCGAGAATATAATAGGTTAGCCATCTGACAGCTAATCTTCGGCTCGCCCCGTTTGATCAAGCTTACGAGGAGATCTATCCCGTTAACTATTATCGACCTGGTGATCGCCAATATTATTCTGCTCATTCGGCTTTGACTAGTTGAGGTCAGGCTTCTCGACGCGATTCCAGATGAGTCTCGGACCATTCGTGCCCACAGTGTTCGCACTTGTACGCGTACTGGAACTCTTCAATATCAACGATTATCGGTGCGCCCTCCCGAAGGGAGATAGGGTTAATGAAAGACCCGCCTGAACCTCTGCCGCCGCTTCGAGAAACTACGGCTCTAGTCCTGAATCCCGGCAATGACTCCCTGTGTTCGGTGACCAGTTTCTTACTCTCAAGCTTGATGTGGAATCTGCGCCCGCATCCTGGGCAGTGTCTGAAAAACTCCGCTCCTAGACACGCTCCCACAATCTTGGTGAAGTGGACAATATCAAACCTCCAGATACTAGCCATACATTCCTTTACGGTCTCGCTCCTGTCTAGGACTCTGTTGCTGCTGTCGCTTGATGAGGCTCTCCGGGACTTTTATTCTCGGGATCATCTGAGCATTCACGACGTAGAGCGGTTCACCGTCAGGTCCGTACTTGTCCGTCCTCATTATACCCGTAATCTCCAGTTTGGCTCTTAGTACGCTTCCATCAGATAGCTCGTAGACGTTCCATTTCTCGATCCCTACCCTCTCGAAATCAACGTGTGTAGTGCTAACGACGTTCGGATCTAGGGAGGTGGGTGGTGGATTTGTGGGTGTGCTCTTCAGCGTTTTTGGCGAGATGGTCGTGAATAGGTTCTGGGACGACCAGGCGTAGACCGGCTGACCTGTCGGGTCGTAGTCTGTACCCCGGAAAATCTTGGTAATGATCAATCGGCCGAATAGTGAGGTTCCGTCTTCGAGCTTGTATTTCACCCACGGCTCATCCTTCAGCGAAAACTCCACCGCGTCAGCCCTCGTCAGGTCAACTTGAGCTTGCGCCATGAATCGTCACTGAGAGAAATGATGCGTGAGAGGTATATACTTTGACGAAGCGGAATTCCAACTCTTCACCTCGCGAAGGGACAGTACTCTTTTCTATCCGATTCTGAAGATTGAGGTCTCCCTACGAGCTTCTAGCGGATATGAGAAACCGGTTTGAGCAATCTGTTCCGTCGAGTCAAGGGCTTCTTCGTCCCAGGAGAGAAGGACGCGTTTCTCAGGATCCAGGAATTAGCGGGTCTGGGCGAAGAATCGCTAGAGCTGCTGGTGAAGATCCTTTCAAGCTCCGGTAATGGGACGAGTAACGGTTCCCACAACGGGCTGCATGATATTGAGATCTGTACTGAGAGGATCAACATTCTGGAGAAGATGGGAGACAAGATTACCCAGTCTTTCGAGGAGATGCTGGGCCGCGGATCAATAACGGCCTCTATCGAGTACGACTTTGGTCGGCTGGCCGACAATGTCGACAGTATCCTGGACAGGGCCCATGCCTTGTCCCGACAACTACGACGGGTTACGCGACGGCCACTGCGTGAGGCGAAAGAGTTCGACGCAGCGAATCGTAAGGAGATGATCCATCTGGTCGAGATCGGTCTCACCCAGCTAAGAGCCTTCAGGAGGCTGTTGACGATTGCCGGGACGAACCGTAACGAAGCAGTCGAACTTGCACGACAGATCGAACAGCTCGAAGAGGAGGGAGATGATGTGAAGGATGCGATGCTTGACGAGCTG
>Ga0210404_10000302_pt1 | contig 28372 bp, 16 predicted proteins | sample IncBWH28MmetaG_FD_155455 | JGI IMG/M metagenome (GOLD analysis project Ga0210404, IMG submission 155455) | Forest soil microbial communities from Barre Woods Harvard Forest LTER site, Petersham, Massachusetts, United States - Inc-BW-H-28-M | ecosystem: Environmental > Terrestrial > Soil >... | reverse complement strand
GCGTTACCGCTCCACCGTTGATCGTCGTACTTGATACGTTCAGCGTTCCGGCGTTGGCCGAGATCGTACCCCCAGTGTTGGTGATCGTCGGCGTGCTGAAAAACAGTAACGTGGCCCCGGCAGTGGCTTCGATCGTCCCTGTGTTGGTGATACCCCCGTTGACCTGAACCGTCATACCCGCTGACTGGTTGGCATTAATCGTGCCCGAGTTCACCAGCGTCATCACGCCATTGCCGATGTGGCCCGCCCCCTGAATCGTCTCCTGATTGGTCAACGTGTCCGCCGTGACTGCACCAAAGATGAAATTCTCGGCGTTGTTCGACATCGTCACCGTGCCCCCACTCAGGGTTACGTTCCCCTGCAACACCAATTCGGTGAAGCTGCCCAGCGAGTTCAGTTGCACCGTGCCCAGTTGCGAGTACGTCCCGGTCTCCAGGTCCAGCACCGCTCCGTTGTCGATCTTGAACGTCCCGCCCGCCGAGTTGTTGATCGTTCCTCCCAGAGTGTTCACGCCCGTCATCACCTCAATCGTTCCGGTCGCACTGTTGGTCAACGTGCTACCACCGTGAATCGTCCCCGTGTTCAACTGCAACGTCGACGCTCCGGTCAGCGTTACCGCTCCACCGTTGATCGTCGTACTTGATACGTTCAGCGTTCCGGCGTTGGCCGAGATCGTACCCCCAGTGTTGGTGATCGTCGGCGTGCTGAAAAACAGTAACGTGGCCCCGGCAGTGGCCTCGATCGTCCCTGTGTTGGTGATACCCCCGTTGACCTGAACTGTCATACCCGCCGACTGGTTGGCATTAATCGTGCCCGAGTTCACCAGCGTCATCGCGCCATTGCCGATGTGGCCCGCGCCTTGAATGGTCTCCTGGTTGGTCAACGTGTCCGCCGTGACGGCGCCAAAGATGAAATTCTCGGCGTTGTTCGACATCGTCACCGTGCCCCCACCACTTAGGGTTACGTTCCCCTGCAACACCAACTCGGTGAACGAGCCCACCGAGTTCAAGTTAAGGGCTCCGTTGTTGGTGATATTGCCGAAGGCGTTCAGGACATCGCCATTCAGGATGTTCAGCGCGTCGCCGGAGTTGCTGAGGGTGAGCGTGCCAAAGTTTCCAGTGACGTTCATGTTCACATTGGCCGTAGGGGTTCCGATGGTGACGGCGTCGGCGCTGGTAGGCACTCCAGCGCTCCAGTTCCCCGCGGTGCCCCAGTTGTTGTCCCCTGCAGTCCCTGTCCATGAATCAGCGGTAAGTGGAGGTGGTGCGTTAGGCTTCGCGCTCCGCGCCGTTGCCCCACTCGCCAGCGGACGCCGGCTCAACAGCGACTGCTGCGAGAGTTTGCGTCTTGATACCGTAGCGGTTTGCGCTGAGGCTAGGCCGTCAATGCTGAAAACGGCCGCAGAGATGTAAAGGGCAGTAATCCACAGAGTGACTACAAGACGCGACGCTGGGCGCATGGGAGACTCCAGTCAAAAAGTTTTGCGTGCTCGGCGAACTGGTTTGTGTCGCGACGTACACGGCCAAAAGGCCTATCGATGGCCGTCGGACGAGGAGTCTACACCATTCCCCAGCGGATGTCCTCAGGAAATTCTTGAGAATTCTAAAGAATTCTAAAGCGTGCTTAGCCTGATGAATTACGAAGAAAGTGCGCAAGAAATTGCACACAGATCTGGCTTGTGGACGCTGGGGGATCGGTCGGAGCTTGTCCGCATCCCATAGCGGAATCTCGAGACGTCTCCTTAATCTTTCTCGAAAATAAGCCCGGACTTCCGACCGGCGTATGATCCGAAATGTCTCCCAGGCATCGTCCCCTGCGGAACATGTAACTCAACAATCCCGCGCCTATCCGGGGAGAGCTACTGGCCCTGAACCTGGTTCGAGTTGCCCAAAGGAGACCCAGGCGGCCACGACCCGACCCACGATCGTTGCGTCACGCGGAGTCTTGACGTGCCGCACGGGCTGATCGGACGAAGGGTGAGGCACCATGACCAGTTCCCCACGTTCCTGTTGGCACCAGCAGCATGTGTATCCGTTCGCGTGCCATACCAGGTAAATTGGACGTTCCCTGATGGCTCTCCATGCGAATGTTTGTGCAGCATTCTGCTGTGTGTCAATCTCTACCAATGAGCCCGGCGGAATCAGCTCTCCCATCGTGTCATCCTTTGATCCCACCAGTGCGAAACGATACCGTTGTACGTCAACCTTAAACAGCCCAAAAGGCAACGGCCAATCTTCCAGGTTGGGGGGCAACAAGCTGGTTTCTTGATGAATCGAACCTGAGGAAAACTTCAAGCGGAAAGGTAGCGCGCCCTCTCCTAAGTCGGTGGGCACCAAGGCAGTCCTGCTCGGGTCGGGGGAGCTCGCAAACCGCTCTACTTCGTACAGGTTGACCCCAAATACGCGCAGCAGTTCATCGTAGGAAACTCCCAGAAAGCAGGCGAGACTAAACAATTTGAAAATGCTCGGCACCGTGCCGGCCTCGATATCGGCCAAGCTCGCATGTGAGACGTAGTAATCAGGATTTCCTGTGACATCCGCAATCGCGCGGCTCAGGCGCTCGATCTCCCTGGCCTTCAAGAATCGTTCCTCACGCAGCTTTCTTATCCAGTCCCCAGAACCCATAACATCAACACCCGTCCAAATACGCCTGTGAACTAATGGGGCTTCGGGAGCCTTCAAGGGTCGGCCTTCCGGCGTGTTTCTTGCGACCGTGGGTCGTTCGACGATCAATACGCTGAGAGAGGACGCCGCGCCCTGGAAGCAATTACTGACAATTATCCGACAAGTGGGAAGTCCCCGCCAGAACAATGATCATCGCCTAAGTAGTGGGAGGTTTCTGTACCTAAAGACATTGCGTTACGAAACACGGAATTCCAGCCCTTTGTATCTGGCATGGCCCTGACGAGGAAACACGTATCGGCGAGTGACCCCGCTCGGGTTTCCGAACTACTTCGCACCTTACCAGCACCTACTGGGAGTCGAACGAAACTACTTCTGGCATGCGGTCCTGGGATTGCCAGATTGTGCGATAAACTGGACACCTTAGCATGAGCTGAGCGTGCTGTCCGGAGTCTACGACCTGACCTTGGTCCACTACGAGAATCCGGTCTGCCCAGAGAATTGTGGCGGGGCGATGGGAAATCACAACCAACGTCCTTGCCTGCCGAAACATCTCTAGCCCTTGGAGCAAGCCCACAGCCGTCGGCCGATCCAGAGCACTTGTGATTTCATCCACAATAAGAATTCTTGGCTGCTGCAGTAAGGTACGAGCCAGAGCCAATCGCTTCTTTTCCCCGCCGGACAACCTTCCGCCGAGCGGACCTAGCGGCTCATCGAGGCCCCGCGGGAGTCTGCGAAGAACTTCATCCAGCTGAGTAAATGCCGCCACCGTTTCCAGATCCTTCCCGGTAGCCGCTGGATTCCCATAGAGCAGATTCTCTCGTACCGTGTCGTCAAACAAAATGGGGTCTTGGGGGACCAGGGTTATCGTGGCACGAAGGCTCCAGCGGCTGACATCTTGAATGTCCTGACCTCCCACGAGTATGCAGCCTGCGTCCGGTTCGTGCAGTCGTGTAGCCAGCAGGCCGACCGTGCTCTTCCCGGAACCGTTGAGACCAACCAAAGCCACCGTCTCTCCAGCTTCGACGCGAAAACTCATGTCGCGTAGCACCGATCTGACTTTCCCGTATGAAAACCAAACCGACCGAAATTCCAACTCGGGTACGATGTTCGGCCCCAGCAGTACGGTGGGGTCCTTTACACTGGATGGTTGTTCTCTGTCCATGATTTCCAGAATGCGACGAATACTTGCACTGAACCGCTGAAACCGCGCCTGAAGATCTGTGGCAATGCTCACTGGCTCGAACAAACGCACAACGTAGCCATAGAAGGCGACCAGACCACCGACGGTCAGAGAGCCTCGGGTAACTTCATAGCCTCCAACGCCAAGAATGAGGCTCATACCCAGGATGATCACTGAGACACATGCCCCGCCAAAAGCGATTTCGATCACGCGTTGCCGGATCTGGACCTTGGCTGCCTCGGCGACCAAGCGGGCAAATCTTCTCCCTTGGGTACCGGTGCGATTGAGCAGCTGTAACTGCAGCATGCCCGCCAGGTGTTCTTGCAGAAACGCATTAGTTTTCCCTAGTTGACGTTGAACGGTGTCGGCTGCCCTCTTTAGTTTCCCGGCAAACTTCCGCTGTATAAGGTAAAAGACTGGCAGCAATGGCAGAACCACCAAGGTGAGGCGCCAATTCAACACTCCCATGGTGACGACAACCATGATCCCCACGATCACCATGTGCATAGTCACGGGCAGAATGTCGCCGCTGAACTCAGCTACTCGATCCACATCCTGTTCGAGGCGATACAGAGTCTCACCTACTTGGGTGTTGCCGTGGTAGCTCGCGGGGAGTGTATGGATACGACGCAGAAGTGACATGCGGATACGGAACACCAGCTTTTGCGTCACGATTGAGCCAATAAGCGTCGCGAGGTAGCTCATCCCCAAGCTCGCCAGGTAAGTGGCGCAGAATGCTCCCGTGCCCACAAGGATAAGATGGAGGCTGCGTCGGGGAATAGCAGTGTCGATCAGCCACTTGACGATGAGGGGGTCGGCAAGAGTGAGAGCGCTGCCGATAATAATGCAAATAATATTGGCAATTAGCAGGCGCAGCAAAAATCTCAGTTGCTGACCAAGCCAACGGCCTTCCACGGAGAAAGAAAACCCAACCCATCTCATGCTTGCATAGCTATCACTGTCTTGAGGCATGTCGCAATTTTTTTAGGCTTTGTCGGAATTCCGACTGATGAACTCTTGACGGGCCTTGCCCCACCCACGGCGGCGGTCCCACCTCCTGGGATGATTGCGATTGTCTAACCCGGAACAGTCTGAGCCGATTCAACAATTTGCGCCCCACATCGATCGAATTCTTGCCGAATCGCAAGGGTTGTCACCGACATACATTGTTTGTCGACAACCCGACCGCAAAAGAGCCTCTGTCCACTCTCTTTCAGAGGCGATTTATCTTGTAGGTCTACAATCCTGCGCGAGCATCTCAGCCCGCGCTCATGCCGAGGTATGCTAATGAACGCAGTCAACTTCGAACACATCACCATCGCATCTGGAGTCCGGGAAACCGCCAGTGAGGACGGGGCGGTTCTGCTGGACATCGAGCAAGGGATTTGTTTCAGTCTCAATCCGGTTGGATTGAAAATCTGGAGAATGCTGAAGCAACAGTTCTCCCTCGATCAGATGGCAAACTCTCTGGAAGAGGAGTTCCACACACCGCGGCCAGAGCTGCTCGCTGACATTTGCCAATTCGTAAGGCAACTAGAAGCCAAGCGCCTGATAAGTCAGGGATTCTCGCCGCGCGCAAAACAAGGGTGGTTGGCAAAACTATTCTCCTGAACACTGAGGAGGCAGCGTGGCTAAGAGATTCTGACAACATTCTCTGTGATACCCAGATCCGCAATGGCGCCCGGTCACATGTAATCGGAATTCCGACGCCCGTTCATCTTTGCGCACATTAGTTCTCAATTACTACCTGAGTTCTTCGGCTCCTTTGGTTGTTACTTCCTCGACTAACTTATCGTCTGAAGTAACTCCAGAGAAGAGACTTGCGATACAAAGTGGGACCCTCCACGCCAGTGACCGGTGGTTGAGTAGGAAGTGCATCCTGTCGGAGTTCCGGCCAGAAATAGATTTCTGCCCGCGCTTTCAGCTTGTGCACTAAGGTGCCTTCAAGTCGTGCAGCACTTGGGGGCACGTAGTTCTGTTACAACCGCCGCCGCCGTCGATATCTCAGAGTCTGGAGTCCAGCCGTGGCTCACGCAGTCGAAGTATTTCCGCGGACAGCGGTCGAACCCGTTACCGAGTTTCTGCATGGCGTCAAAGTCGTGGATCCTTATCGCTGGCTGGAGGACCAGGACTCTCGCCGAACCCGAGACTGGATCCGCGAGCAAACAGCACACACGCGCGCATATTTGGACGGGATTCCGGGGCGAGCGGAAATTCGACGGCGCGTCGAAGAATTGCTGGCGGTTGACAGTGCTTGCGAGGTTTGGAAAGCGGGGAATCGCCATTTCGTTCTTAAGCGAGGCCGGGATCAGGAGCAGCCGGTCATTGCAATGCGGGAAGGCGAGTCCGAAGCAGAGACCGTCATACTCGATCTAGCTCAGAAGGAGGGCTCATCCCCCGCGGTTGACATCGTTGCCGTCTCACCCAATGGAAAATTCGTTGCATTCGTCCTGCGAAACAGCGGAGAGGACTGCGGCTCCATTCACATCGTTGATGTTGATGCCCGCAGGGTTCTTCCCGACACCCTGCCAGCAGGGCTCTGTGGCGGTTTTGTCTTCTCAGCCGAAGGCACAGGATTTCGCTATGTTCACTATTCCATGCCCGCAATGGATTGCGACCGTCATGCTGTTTATTCCCACACACTCGGCACAACGTTTGATTCTGATCAGGAGATCTTCTGTCTCGGAGAGCGTCCCAATCTTAGGCTTCTAATCGCTGCTGCCGGCAGTTCGGACCTCTTTGTATATCGCGCTCTTGCGACACAGGAACCGATGTTGTCGGATTTCTATATCCATAACCTGGTGGGAGAAGGACCGCCCAGACTGTTCCTGGAGCAGATTCACGGTGTCTTCTACCCCTTTTTTGTCGGATCTACCTTGTTTGCCTTGACCGATTTGCAAGCGCCTAATCGACGCGTCGTTGCCATCGACCTGGAGAACGCCCAACCGGAAAACTGGCGTACTGTGGTTCCGGAGTCGAAGTTCCTTTTGGAACAAGTCCAGGCTGCGGGCGACTCTCTCTTCGTCGCCCACGTAGAGGATGGGGCGACGCGCGTTAGGCTTTTTGACCTGGACGGTAACAGTCGCGGTTTGCTCCCCTGCCCGCCCAACGGTTCGGTGCAGTTCCTATGGCAGTCAGGTGAGACCGATACGCTGTTCTATCAATTCTCTTCGATTGTGTCTCCGCCGGCGATCCTCTCCTACAGTCCCCGTGACAGGCACCAGACAATCTGGGCGCAGAGCCAAGTTTCAATCGAGGCCTCCTCGTTTGAAATAAGGCGTGCCTCCTATCCTTCGGGCGATGGCACGTCGATTCCGATCTTATTGGTGTTCCGGAAGGGAGTGCCCGAGACCGGACCCCTTCCTACTTTCCTGACTGCGTACGGTGGATTCGGGGCGAGCGTTACTCCTAAATTCACAGCGTATGCCACCATTCTGCTGGAGAGGGGCTGCCTGTTCGCTGTTGCAAGCGTGCGCGGTGGTTCCGAGTTCGGCAATGAATGGCACGAGGCCGCAAAACGCCAGAAAAAGCAAACTGCCATCGACGATTTCGTTGCGGCCGGTGAATGGTTGATTTCGGAGAGCCTTGCCGACCCCAAAAGGCTCGCCTGCGGCGGTGGGTCCAACGCTGGTCTCCTGGTGGCTGCGGCGCTCACACAAAGGCCGGATCTATTCCGATCGGTACTGTGTCTGGGTCCTCTTCTCGACATGCTTCGTTACCATCTGTTTGATTCTGCGAAATACTGGGTCGAGGAATTCGGTAGTGCTGACGTCGCTCAGGACTTTGAGGCTCTCCGTGCTTATTCGCCATATCAGCGGGTCGCCGACGGCGTTCCCTATCCCGCTGTGATGCTCATCTCTGGGGACGCCGACACACGGTGCAATCCCATGCATGCGCGCAAGATGACCGCACGCTTGCAGGCAGCCACTTCGTCGTCTAATCCCGTTCTGCTCGATTACAGGCCTAAGTGGGGCCACGCACCCGCTCAACCACTCACCGCCCGCATTGAGGCGTTGGCGGACAGGATGACCTTTCTGTGCAACGAACTGGGCTTGGGGGCCGAATGAGACCGTCAATGAAAACTGGCTTGTCGCTCTTGCAGGCGTTCGTTGGACTGGCAGTCTTCGATCTTATTCTTATGCTCGGCAAGTTCAGAGCAGTGCACCGGATTGTTCGGCGGTGGAATGTCGCACATAAGAACATCTCTGAGGGCGCAGTCGACCGGGTCATAAAAGCTGTAAATTTTGCCTGCATGCTGTATCCGAAACAAGCTCTCTGTTTGCAGCGTTCTTGCGTAAGCGTGTGTCTATTGCGCAACCAAGGTGTTCAGGCCGACCTCGTCCTCGGAGCACAACAATTTCCATTCCAAGCCCACGCTTGGGTTGAGGTGGATGGACAGGCGGTTAACGAAAGATCCAATGTTCAATCAAGATACGGTTCGTGGGAACGCTGTTAGGAGCCAGGCAAATGAGCATACAGGCAGGAATTTGGCAACTTGATGGCGCCCCGGCGGATCGGGCATTGCTCGCCAGATTGAGTCAAGACGCGGCTGAGTTCGGACCCGACGGTGAAACCATTCGAGTTGACGGGCCGCTTGGGATGATTCACCGCCCATTCCATACCACCCAGGAGGCACGGCTCGAACGGCAGCCATATGTCACAGCTAGAGGAAGTGTCATCACCTGGGACGGACGCCTGGATAATCGTGATGAACTGGCTACCAGGTTGGGCGTTGGTCTCAAATCCGAATGGACAGACGTCGCCCTGGTGGCGCGGGCTTTCGACAAATGGGCCTCGGGCAGCTTTTCAAAACTCGTGGGCGACTGGGCACTATGCGTGTGGGATCCAAACGACCGCTCCTTGACCTTCGCGGTCGACTACATGGCGGTCCGCCACGTTTACTATCACTTGAGCAAAGCGCGGCTGATATGGTGCGGCCACCTGGCTCCGCTCGTGCTCAACGCAGGCGAGCGTTTTGCGGTCGATGACGAATACGTTGCGGGCTACATGGCCCTGAACCAGGAGCCAGACTACACACCCTACAGACAGATCCGGGCTGTGCTCCCGGGCCACTTTACACGCGTTTGCAATGGGTCAGTGAGCGCTCATGCCTACTGGGCGCCCAGTCCTAAGGCCCGAATCCACTACAAGACAGATGCCGAATACGAGGACCACTTCCGTCTAGTGTTTCGTCAAGCGGTTCGCCGCAGGTTGCGTTCTCATGAGCCAATCCTGGCGGAGCTAAGCGGTGGTTTGGACTCATCCTCGATAGTCTGCATGGCCGATGACATCCTGAACCATGAAGGTGCAGACACGCCCCGACTGGATACTCTCTCCTATTACGATCTCAGTGAGCCGCAGGGAGACGACCTTCCCTTCCTAACGAAGGTGCAGGAGAAACGTGGCCGGAAGGGTCATACCTTCGACGTCCAGAAGTATCCGAATTCGCTGTTCGCCCAGCTTACAAGTTTTCAGGTCACGCCTGGCGGATTGGGGGGCAGTTCGGAGGCAGAAGAAGACTATTCGCGGATGTGGAGCAGCGGCGGCTTCAAGGTCCTGTTGTCCGGAGTTGGCGGAGATGAAATGTTGGGGGGCGTCCCGGATCCCTCTCCTGAACTTGCCGATCTGATCGTCCGGCTTCGCCCTTTGCAGTTCGCGAAGCGAACAGCAGAGTGGAGTCTGGTCAAGCGCCAGCCTTGGATTCGACTGGCTTTCCAGGCAGCTTCTCTGCTTGCCCCGGCGAGACTCCAGGCCCGGCTTTCAAAGTTGTGCGTGGTTGCGCCATGGATGGATCCTCGCTTTGCAAAGCGGGTTGGTCTGTCTGTGCGCCACCTGGGAGCCACCGAACGGTACGGATTCTGGTTGCCGAGCCGCCAGCAATGCGCACAAACGGTCGCTCACATGTCATGGCAAATGGCTGCGACCCGGGAGGCAGGTGGCGAGGAACGAAGGTATCCGTACCTGGATCAGAATCTGGTCGAATTTCTGCTCGCCATTCCGAGAGAACAGTTGCTTCGCCCCGGAGAGCGACGGTCTCTCATGCGCCGTGCCCTGGCCGGCATTGTACCCGCGGAGATCCTGGCACGGCGAACCAAAGCCACGTCTGCCAGAAGACCCTTGCGGGCGCTGGACAACGACTGGAGCAGGCTGGAATCGCTTTTCGACTCTCCACTCGCGACCGTCCGGTGGGGTTATTTTGACGAGTCGAAATTTCGCGAAGCCTTCACCGATGCGAAGAACGGAAAGGCTCCGCAGTTGGTGCGACTGCTAAGAGCGCTGTCTTTGGAACTGTGGATGCGTGACGTGGGCCGGCGAGGTCTCATCTATTTGGCCCCAGCCGGCCATCAGAACTGTGCGCGCGAGGTCACAGCGGTTGCAAATGCAACCGGTTCTTCCTAGGAGTGGAACAAGTTCTTTTTTATACACGGACTACTCAGCATGCAAAGTAGTTAAATCCAATCGAGAGGTAACACCATGAAATACGCAAAGCCTGAAGTCAACGCTCTTGGTGACGCCGCAAGCGTCATTCAAGGTCCAACGAAGAAAATCCCTGGTTCAACCGACTTCAAACTTCCACCTCCGCGGCCGCAGAACTATGTTCCGGCCTACGATCTGGACGAGTAGGTGCGGTTGTCCTTCCTCTCAGCTCAAATCGAGCTGGGAGGAAGGATCTTTTTCATAACGGACTCTTCAGCATGCGAAGCAGTCAAATAACTTTGAGAGGATAAAGACCATGAAATACGCAAAGCCTGAAATCAACCTTCTTGGTGACGCTGCAAGCGTCATTCAGGGTCAACTGAAACACGTGCCGGGTTCGACCGACTTCAAACTTCCACCTCCGAGGCCAATGAACTACGTTCCGGCCTATGACCTGGACGAGTAGGGGCGGTTCGTCCTTCCTCTCAGCCCGGCATCCAGCTGGGAGGAAGGATCTCTCATAACGGACTCTTCTGCATGCGAAGCGGTCAAATAAACTTTGAGAGGAAAAGACCATGAAATACGCGAAGCCTGAAATCACTGCTCTTGGTGACGCTTCAAGCGTCATCCAGGGTCAACCGAAACATTATCCGGGCTCAATCGAATTTTCCGTTCCTCCTCCGAGGCCAATGAGATATGTTCCGGTTTACGACCTGGACGAGTAGCTTCGACTCCCCTTTCTCAGTTCTTCGTCCGGCTGGGAGAGGGCCTTCTCTATTCAACCGTGGAGGCGGCGAATGATCAACCATCGCGAAGAGAGGAACCCCATGGAGTACAAAAAGCCAGAGGTCAACGTTGTTGGTGACGCGATCGCGCTCATTCAGTCAACTGGGAAGGGTGCGTTCCCCTACGCGGACTTCGCTCTTCCGCCGCCAAGGCCGAAGGATATCTTTCCGGCCTACGATCTGGACGAGTAGACTGCCTGCAACACAACTGTGACTATTTGGGCTGGGGCGCCTTGCCCAAGGAGGTCCCGGTCCCGCGCATCGCCCGCCAACGCCCATATTGCTCGGCTTTGGCTGGGTCAGGATCCTCCTCGCCCTTTAGCCAAAAACAGTACCAGTCCACCGTGGTTTGTTGTGAAAGCATGCGCTGCCACGGCTTTACCAGATCGTGCTCCCCGGTGGGATAGAAGTTGAGCAGTTCGACCGGCTTGTTCAGCCATTTCAGTCCGGCAAAGATCTCCCACTCGCCGATAGGGGCGAGAACAGCCTGGAGAAGTACGGGAGCCTCGATTTTGTCGAGATTGAAGGTAGGAGCGGCTTTCCCCCAGCCGGAGAGCGAATCGCCGTAGGGAGGCCCTCCACCATTCACCTTTTCACATTGAGCCAAAGCGTCGCGTTCCCCAACGCCGGACAGGAATAGGCATTCGCCGTACCCAAAATTAGCGCCATCCGACGCAATCGCCGCTGCGAAATGGTGCTTGGAGTGCGTGAGTGTGTACAACACATGATAAGCTGTACGGCTAAATCCAGTGAGGCCGACCCGGTTTCGATCAATCAGACCCTTGCGGTCGAGTTCATCCACTGCGGCCTCGTAGGCGGCAACTTCGTGCGGGCCCTCCTTCGGCGTGGACAGAATGTCATTTACCTCTGTGTATGAGTCCTTGACGTCGATATCGCCCACATCCGTCTGCAACACTACGATGCCCTTGTTTGCCAGTGGCTGGGCAGCAAAGCCTGTGCTGTCCGGCCCATCGATCAGGAAACGTTCGCGGCTGTACCCATGGGTTTGAATCACCAATGGATATCTCAATCCGGCCACGTAATCGGGGGGATAGTAAAGCAGTCCTGCGACCGCATGCCCGTCCTTCGCCTTCCACTTGAACACCTCCACCCGGCCAAACGTAAGTTTGGCAAACTGAGGGTTCAAATCCAGAAGAACACTCTTACGCCGAGTGTTCGGCTCCGTCGCCACCAGTTTCGGAGGCGAGTTCAGGTCTTGTTCCAAGGTGACAGCCAGACCCTCTGCAGGTTTCGGCGGCTGATCGAGTTGGCGAATCTTCCAACCACCAGCTTCAATGCGGAACTCCGTAGGTGGTCCGTCAGTAACGAGTCTTGGTTGTGCCAAGATCCGGTCCAAGGTCGAGTCAGGGTCAATCCCGACGGCCGGAAACGGCGCATCGTGCTGAGCAATCTCCACGATCTTCCTGTCGGGCAACGTTACTTCCGCCGAGTACAGGTGTTCCCGCCGTCTGGCGCGGCGGTCAGGGTCGGCGATGTCTAAGGGCAGGAGCGCATTGATGAGCAGCACGGAGTTGCGTTGCGTCCACGCACTCAGACCCATCCCTCCTCGACCAAAAGGAAAAACTGGTGTGCCGATCAGCGGGCTGACAGTCCCCTCCTCCAGATCCACAATGAGATGTTGACGCGGGCAATCTCCCGCCTTGCCCGCTACACAAGGGGTTGTAACGGGGCTGGCCAGAAGGGCGGTTTTGTATTCACCCCAGATCGCCGGCGGTTCATTCACCCAGCCGTCCAGCAGAGCGTAGCGCTCATTCGGCGAGACACTCAAATTGGCATCTCCCCATGTGTAAAGGTCGCGCGGCCCACCGATCTGTCTCGCCGCGGCCATCCCGGGCGTCTGGAGAAAGATCTCCATTCGCGTGTCGTATTTCGAATAGCGATTCTCGTAAAGTTCTATCCAGTTTTCCGACGTAATGGCAAACCCACGCTGAAGCCTTTCTTCGGAAAGGACCGGGCGCAGTTCTGGCGGAGCCAGGTAAATAATCCGATCTCCTGCACGGCTGACGGCGTAATCGGCGATCAGTGTCGGTTGATTCGTGAGCTTGACGAGTTGTCTGGTTCTGCAACTCACTTTGTAAACTTGAGGATTCTCCCCCGGCTGCTCTCCAAGAAACACAATCGCGTCGTTATCGGGCAGCCAGCTGACTTTTGTGATGGCGTCGCGATTGGAGGAGGACGAAAGGGTAGCTACAACCTGTGGAACGGGCGACTGGAAGGTGTCAGCCGTTCGAAGGACCAGCAAAGAGAATTCGACGGTGTTGTTCTTGAGATTCCCCCGAGACGTAACGAAAACGAACTTGCTGCGGTCCGGCGAGAATTCCACTACGTTGTCGTGGGATACGATGCCACCTGGTGTCCGGCTGTAGCCCATTTGCGTCATTTCAATGGCGTCGGCAACGGTGACGGCCGACTTCACCGCGGATCGTTCGTCCGACCCCGCATTCCCTGGTGCCTGTGCTTCGATATACGCAATATGGCAAATCGCGAGTGAACAAGTCAGAACAGCAACCGACCTGTGTCTTGTGACGATATCCAAGAAGGTTGATCGCGCATAATTTAACTTCTGGACAACGCGCAACATCACCGTGTGATCCTCCGCACGAAACCAGGACACCCTAGTCAGAAATCCAATCGAAGCGAGAGCTGAAGAGATCGCGGACCGCCCTCCTGGAACAGAGGGTTTAGTCCTCCCAGGCTTTGATTCAGCATTGTCAGCGACTGGAGTTCGCCGAATTCCACAAAAGCGGGAGGGTTCGTGAAGTTCGGATGGTTAAAAGCGTTGAAGGCGTCCGTGCGAAACTGAAGTTTCACTCTATCTGTGAGCGGAAAGGTCCGGGCCAGAGAGAGATCGAGTTGCGTTAATCCGAATCCTGGAATGTCATTTCGCCCTTCGGTGCCTTGCCGAACCGTCGTCGGGATTGAGAAAGCTGCTGGATTGAGACTCTTCCCGCCGCCAGCCATTCCATTTGGAATCCAGAACGGCTGCCCTGGCACCAAATCGGGTCTCGATGTAGCGAACCCCAAGGGGTCAGGCGACGCGGAATAGATGACACCGTTAAATGGGAATCCCGTTCGTGCCACGACGACAGTACTGATTAACCAATCTCGACTTAGCAGAGAGAACGGTCCCGATTTCATGGCTGCCGGGACTTGGTACGTCAATGCGCCCGAAAAGCTCTGACGGACGTCAAAGCTGGAAGACGCATAGTCGCCCGCCCCTGAGATGATCGTATTTGAGAGGGCCGGTACAGCGTCATTAGACGAATTATCTAATGAATGTGACCAAGTGTAATTTAGAAGGGCTTCGAGACCCCGCGAAAGCGGTCTTCGATACTGCACCTGCAAAGCATGATAGTTTGACCAAGCATCATTTTGCGTCGATACGAAATCACTCGAGAAATTGAGGTTGGGCTGGAACAGCGCCTCTTGCCTGAGAAGCTCTCGGCCTGCTTGGCCTAAGTACGTCAAGGAAACTGTCTGCCGTCCCGCAAAGGATTTTTCGAGAGCAACATTCCATTGATAGGAACGAGGGAGCTTTAGATTCGGAGAAAACGCCTCGACATACGGAAATGGTGGCTGTAGTGAAATCGTAGGTAGTGGAGGTAGTGGAGATACATTTGTTATAGGCAATGGAACGCTAGGGAAGAATTGGTTTGCAGAATTAGGGAACGTTCCCAACAAATCCCCTGACGAGCCGATGCCAAGATCGTAAAAGATTCCCCAGCCCGCCCGCAGGATGAAGTCGCGTTTTTCCGTTAGGGCATAAGCTGCTCCAATGCGAGGAGCGAGATTACGGTAACTAGTATTCCACAAGGGCGTTCCGGAAGGCGCCAGCGCAATCGTGGCTGGGCTGCTGATGTTGGTCCAGGAAGCTAATGCGGTATCTCCACGAGCGGACGGCGCGGGAGCCAATTCCCATCGAAGCCCGTAAGTAAGCGTCAGTCGTGGCGTAATTTTCCATGTGTCTTGGCCATATAGGGAGAAGGATTGGGAAAGGACCCGCGCTGGTAGCGACGTTGTAGCGCTCAGAGGAGCAGTTCCTGCAGGTGGGGAAACAAAATCTTGCACGCTGTTCACCTGGTAAAACAGAAACTCGTTGGGGGGATTTGCATCCAGAAAGATGGCTCGGTAATCGCCCCCGAACTGCAACTGATGTGTACCTACGGCCATAGCCAAGTCATTTACGAAGTGCAACTGCGTCGCGTGGTTTCGAGCGTCGGGACCCGTATACAAGAAACTGGTATCAAATGTCCAAAATATCTCAGCAGTGTTGGCCGGTGGCAACGAACCAATCAGTAGTGTCGGGTCCAGCGGGATAGCGCCGCCGAAGGAATCCAAAGCAGTGGTCGAGTTGGAACGTTGGGTAGAGTAGTTTGCCCGAAAACTATTCGTGACCATGTTGCTTAGCGACATGGTGGCGCCCACAGTGAGTGTACGAGTATTCACTGTAGTCGTGTCTAGGTCGCTCAAACTGAAAGGGCCTCCTCGATTGACCGTCTGAGACGGGGCATCGTTATATCGCCCAAAAATCGATAATCGGCTGTTGAATATATGGTCGAGACGAATGCTCGTGGCATTCAGCGTTGCCCTGTTCGAAAAGCTGCTTGTGCACTGTGCGGTGAAATCGTCTGCAGAGACTGGTCCGTTAGGATTCGGATAAGCCTCGAGAAAGGGCATAATGGCCGGCGGGGCTGCCGGGTTTGTTTTCCCGGCCCTAGCGTCTGCGGACGGAACTGGCTGCTCTTGTGACACTGGAAGTCTCAGTCGAGCTCCTTCGTACGAAAAGAAGAAGAAGGTCTTGTTCTTCCAAAGAGGGCCACCCACGAAACCGCCGAAGTCGTTGTGCCGCTCCTCGGCTCTCGGCAGGGCCGCTTGGTTTGCGAACCAATCGTTCGCGTCCAAAACATTGTTTCGAAAATATTCGAAGATGCCACCGTGAAAATCATTCGTGCCTGACCGTGTTGTCAGGATGACCTGACCTCCAGGGGTCTTGCCAAACTCGGGCGCGAAAGAGGATGTCTCGACCCGAAACTCTTGCAGGGCGTCTACTGAAACCAAGCTACTGGTACCTCCAAGAGCACTGAAAGCCTGTGACCCACCTGTTCCGGTCGCACTGATGCTCGGAGTGGGGCTAACACCGAAATTAGCTGAGACACCATCAATCGTGAAGTTGTTGGCATCCGCCCGCTGACCGGAAATGCTAAACTGCCCGCTCGCTAAACCCCCAGGAGTTGGGGCGATCACAACGCCCGGAGTCAACTGTAGCAGTGTATTGAAGCTGCGCCCGTTTAGAGGAAGATTCTCGGCAAACTGACGGTCCACCACCGTGCTCACCTCCGCCGATTGGGTGTTGACAAGCGACACTCCGCCCTCAACGGTCACGGTCTCGGAGGCCGCTCCAACGGGCAGATCAAAGTTGATGGCACGGGCATCCAGAACATTCAAAACGATATCCGGCTTTACGATGGTCTTGAAGCCCACCTTAGAGACCTGGATGCGGTAGGAACCAGGAGGCAGATCGGTGACCGAGTAGACCCCGTCCTTATTTGTCTTGGACGGATATCTTACGTTGGTCCTGTCGTTGATCAGTTGGACGTCAGCGCCCTGCACGACAGCGCCCGAGGTGTCCCGAACTTGCCCGTTCACGGTCGCTGTCGGAGATTGGCTATGGAGGGGGAAGGCGCCTAGGATCATGATACAGAGAGCCACAACAGCGACGATGCGCTCGTGCATCAATCACCTCCCAGTCAATGGTTGGATTCGGCACTCCATGCCTCTATATACGTCCCAGTCTCCGAGTCTTTGTCAGGCAAGGACAAATATTCTTAACAGGTTGTGTTTCGAGAGTGTCCAGGAGAACAGCGGAGAAAAGGACGAGGTTGGCTAAGGGTGATTGGGCTCCACCCTGAGATACGCAAACAAGAGCTGTTTACCGCTAGGCTTCCGACTGCCCCCCTTCGGCTCCACGGTGACAAAAACCGCATCAATTTGGTCAAGGGACTTCGGGTCATCGAACTTGAGCACCCACCGCTTGTGGGTTGTGTTATCAACGTAGAAAATGCCCAGGTTCATAGCCTGAGCCACATCGGGCCCACGCCGCCCCCACGCCTGAAATGTGCTGGCCTCGCGGAGGCTTGGCTGCTGGTCCAAGTCATAAGCGTAGAAAATCAGCGATTTCCCCTTCGTGTAGAAGACTCGTCCAAATGGCTTCTTCGTTTCTCCGTCGCGGCCCACATCGAACACCTCCGCGATGTAGAGATCGCGTGCGCCCATCAGGTCTCGGATATCGCGGTCGCGTGCCAGAAGCTCGCGCTGCTGCTCAATCGTGGAGTCGCGGTCTTTCAGAAGGCCGGGAAATTGCCCTAAGCGTGCTTCGAGTTCTGCTACCCGAGCCGCCTCATTCGCACGTTGACGTCGGAGAGATTCCAAGTCTGTCTGCATCGATGCCAGATCTGACTGTGCCTGCTCAAGCTTGCGCCTTAACCCATCTCGTTCCGACGCGGTCTCTGCTTTTTCCTCTTGAACCCTCCTGTAGGAATCTTGCGCTTCGTGATCTTCATTCTTCAGATCATTCTTCAGATCTTGGATCTCGGCCAACTGGTGAGCGGTCTTGCCGGTGAGATTGGCGATGGCATGGTCCCGGTCCTGTAACTGTGCGCGCAGCAACTGGCGCTCTTGAGACATGGCCGCTATTTCATCGCCTGGCCCGTTCACTTCCAGCGCCGGACGCTGGCTCATGGAAACCGGATTCATGCCCCGCTTCTCTCCGAGCTGATATCCCAACCATCCAATTAGAGCAGCCAGTGCGATGCCAGCCGCTGCATATCGTAGCGTTCCCGTCGTGCGATGCAGCCACGCAAACGACCCTCCATGCTCTCTCGCGACTGCAGGATCGACATACGCTCCTCTACGCGATCCGAACAGCCGCAATTGCACACTATCGGACGGTTTCCTGAGGTCAAGCCGCCGGAACAGTTCTTGCTTCGCTCTTTCTTCAGACCAGTCCTCCGGAGACCGACCGAGATCGATGGGAAAATCCGGCACCAGTGATGGCATGACGATCCGCGCAACAGTCTCATATTCCTGCGCTGCCTTTCGACATTCAAGGCACACGAGGAGGTGCTCCTCCAGCATGCTGCGCTCGTCCTCGGTGAGGCTGCCGGAGGTCGATATCGCACACAGCTCGCGAAACTCGGCGTGAGTAATCAATTGCCTGTACGCTCCCAGCCCAAGATTCCAGACTTCAATATCATTCACTCATCTACTTCGTCAACTCGCGCCGAGCCATCAAGTCTCTCAAACGTTCCAGCCCTCGATAATAGTAATTGCGTACGTTGACTGGCGACTTTCTGAGCTGCTGACTGATTTCGTTGATGGTGAAACCTTGGAAGAAATAAAGATCGAGGGTAAGACGTTGATCTTCTGACAGATCGTCAAACGCGCGTTGCAAATACGATTGCCAATAAAATAACTCTGGACTCTCAGCAATGTTTGAGCTCGCCGGGGCCGCGCTGTTTGATGCAGCGTTTTCGCCGCTACTGGTGTCACAAAAACATCGCCTGGCCAGGTATTTTCGCCGGTCGAGCGCACGGTGGTATGTCACTTTCGCAAGCCAGGCGCGGGCCGAACCCTTCGTGGGATCAAAGAGGTCACTCTTGTTAAGAAGGAAGAGAAAGACATCATGAACTAGGTCTTCAGCTTCAGCGGTGTCCCGAAGAATTCGCTGACCAACTGACAGGATCAATCGCGCGTAGCGGTCGAAGAGAATTCCAAGGGCTTCGCGATCTCCGGACTGAACGTACAACAGCAGACGCTCGTCGTCCTTTGCCGCGCCTGGCGGGTCCGGCACCGATATGTCAGCGACAACCACTTCGTCGCTGGACCTTCCAAACCTCAAGAAAAACGCTGAGGCTCCCGTAGCGTTGGACGAACTCAAGTCAGCCTCCGCACGGCTGGACAGCTATGGTCGGAATTCCGACCAAATCGTTGGTAAGCAATTTAGTTAAACGGAGAAAGGGTGTCAACCCCACTCCTCGGCACCCCCCGAAAGTGCCACGTTAGCCATAATATTCCTAATAGGTTATCGCCAATACCGTAGCGACGTCGCCGCCTACCCATGCCTGCCCCAAGTGTCGGACTTCCGACCGAACGCACGAGAACAAGAGGAACGACAAGCGCCGCTCCCCAATGCGATATTCTCCGCCCTGTCGTCGACCTGGTCTCACGCGCCCCCCGGACTCAATCCGCCCCAAGGAGTCACCCAGCGGAAACGACGCGGATCGGAAAAGGGAAGCGCGAACCCTGACGCAGGCACTGGGGGGCTGTGCTTAGCTGAACAGAAGAGTAGATCTAGTGCTGGTTATGGGCGGAAGACTGAATTTGACAGCAATCTTTCGCTCGGCTCCTCACTGCCTTTGCCGCCACCTTTCCATGGCGTGTCGGATCGAGCTGCTGAAGATCGCGTCCCCCCGAACTCGACAAGCTCGGGCAGAGCGCAAAGTGATCTTTCCACCCTAACCCGGTGATCCCTGTCCGGAAATCGTCTTTGCGAGGAAATCCCGCTCACTTCTTCGCAGGTTCTGGTTGGGCGGTTCTACGATCGCCCAAAGGGAGATATTGCTGAGCCTCTCGTTGCCGGCACCCACCTCAAATTCCGGCCGGCCGCCTACCTCTTGCTGGCAATAGCCAACTGCCATTTTCCCCGCGGCATTAGCCAGAAGCAACGGGCTCGACTGCAACCAGATCTCGCCCGCATATTCCACCGTGTGCAGCGGCGGAGTTTCTTCGATCGAGTGCCACTCCAACTTGGTGCCTGCAACGTTGACTTTCGTATCGGTCATCTAACCGTCTCCTGTTACTCCGTTGCTGACATCTTCTTCTGATTCGCCCCGTCCGAATATAGCCCACGTGTGCCAGCGGCATCGCACGAGTTTCCCATCCCACCTTCGACACAAATCCTGACGCAGGCGCTGAAACAATCGCGGTGCGCTTCCTTCAATCTGGAAAAAGAGCGGAAGGCCGGACCCTTGAACGGTCGCGCAGGCCGACAGCATCTCGAGCAAAAGTGATGCGAACTATCAGGTCACGCGCCGGAGCAAATCCTCAACTCAATCGCGAATTATCCGTGATGTTGCGTTAGGACAACACGTCCAGCGAGCTGACTGGGACGGACCACCTTCGGAGTTGGGATGAATAAGCTGGGCCGCGCGTCGGAATCGTGATATCTTGCGCGGTTTGAATACGGAAAACGGCTACCCTGCAATACCGGATTGGCTCTCTCGGGAACGCAAAAAGCCAGCATAAGCCCCTGCCAAAGAGCTTGGAACCAGGAGAAACAGAGCAGTGATATAGATATCCACGTTCTCTTCGAAGCCACCATGAAGAGTCTTCTGAAACCACGCCAAAAGGGTAATGCCAACAGCCGACACAATTAGCCCGCCAGTGATCCCAACCCAAGCTCGCCGAATTGGTAGGAGCCAAAGTGTGATAGTCCCGAAAGCAGCTAGGGCGACACAAAGAGCCAAGACGGTTGCCAAGTTCCTCGCACGATACATGGGAGCAAGGGTTACGTCGTGGCTGAAAAGCAAGAGGATTCCTGGTACAACAACCTCGTAAGATAGATATGGCAACGCAAGCCAGATCGCAAACGCTTTCCATCGCGGTGCCACACTCATCCCCTAACGACCCTTGAACAGACCGGCTAGTGGCAAACGCAGGGCCGCCCAGTGAAGGCTGCATAAAAACGGCGGATTATCGCGTTTTCCTGTTCTTGCACCCGCGGACTGGCATTCAGGTGCGCTAGGTCCTCAATGCTCCATGGATTCCCGGGACCGTCGTCGTCCCCTCCATGCTGAGTTGTTTGGCTGCAACCTGAGAACGCTCCGCACCATGGAATGGGATTGCCGTTCCCGTCCGTGTGGGCTGGACTTGACATGTCCATCTCCGGATGCATTGCCTCGCCAAACGTGAATAGAGCCTGGTCGGACTGACCCGCCTTCAGTTGGTTGGTTGCCACCGTCATCGTTGCCGCGACGTATTGATCTCGCTGATTTTGGGCCGCCCTAGCCGTCTGATGAGCGTTGCCGTCGCTCATAGAATGCATATAGGAGTGAGGCGGGTCCTGGAAGTTTTCGTCCACCCAATGGGAGCCCTGCTGTATCTGCCAAATATCATGGTTTGAGACTCCGCACGGATGCAAGGCATTCCATATTATTTGGTTGTGGGCTCTAGTGCTCCACAGACCGGATGGGTCAGTAGCATTCGTCGGGGAATTCCGGACGTAGCTATAGAAGTTTATCCCCCCTCCGAAACCCTGCGGGTCTTCGCTAATGAAGCGTCCAGATTGCGGCGAATAGTATCGGGCCCGGTAATAGTAGAGGTTGGTCTCCGAATCGAACTCGCGGGCAGTATATTGGAAAGGATTCGCGAGCGACCCTGAAGAGGCAGTCAATTTGCCGAAAGAATCATACGTGTAGGTCTGTGTCAGCGAGCCTGCCCCGTTCGCGAGCGAAGTTATACTACCCATGCCATCGGCGTTGTAGAAACTAGTCGCACTAGGCTGGAGCATTGCCAGAGGTTCGTCGATGCCCTGCCCCTGCAGGTAGCGGGCGACAACCGCGCCACTTGCGTTGGTCTCTTCAACCAAGTTGTCGCCGTCGTAGGTGTAGATGCTGGTCCCCAACAACGAAGATTTATAGACGCGGCGGCCATAGGGGTCGTACTTGAAGGTCACCGCTCCCGTGCCGGGCACTACCGCCGACACCAATCGATTCTCGAAGTCCCATGTGTAGGTAGTTCCGCTAGTATCGGTCAACGTGTTGCCGTCATTGTCGTAGGTGTTACTACCGCTCGGGGTCGAGGTCAACTCGTTCGACGTGTTGTAGTTGTACGGACCCAGCCCCAACGAACTCAACCTATTCCCGACCGCGTCGTAACCGTAGCTCTCGGAAGTCGAATTCGACTGGGTCACCTGCGTCAGTTCGTAAATCGCATCGTAGCCATAATTCGACGTGATACCGTTGAGATTGTTCGTCTTACTCGTTAGAGTCCCGGCGGAATCGACTGTGTATGTCGCTCCGTCAATCGTACTCCCGCCCCTCTGGTGCAGCACTGATAGCAAGTGCGAGACCGAATCGTAACTGTAGTTCGTGTTCACACCATTCGGCCGGGTCAAGCTGGTCCTCCGACTCAGTGCATCATAGCCGAAGGCGAAGCTGTTCGTGGTAAAGGCCGCTGGTGGCGTCAGAGTCTGCAATCGGTTCAGTGTATCGTAAGCGTAGGTGCTGGTCCCGCCTTCCGGATCCGTGAATCCCGTGCGGTTCGACACCGCGTCGTAATTGTAGCTAGTTGTAAAAGTGCGTCCGGCGAGAAACGCGTATTGCGTGGACGTACCTGTCAGCCTCCCCCTGTTGTCGAACGTGAACTGATAGGTACCCGTGGAATCGCTCACTTGCGTCAAATGCGAGTCGTTATCGTAGGTGTAGTTTACAACGGTGGCATCAGGATAGGTCTTCTGGATTAGACGGTTCAACGGATCGTAGGTGTGGGTGATTGTTTGATTCTTGCGGTTGGTCTCGCTGGTTACATTTCCAACCGCGTCGTAGACGTACGTTTCCACCTGTCCCGACGGGAACGTCGTCTGTATGAGCCGGCCAAGAGTATCGTAAGCGTAGTTGGTGGTATGGCCGTTCGCATCGGTAATGCCGGTCCGGTTGTTTTCCGTGTCATACGCATACGCCGTCTTATTGCTCGCGGCATCCGTCATCGAGGTCATGCGGCCCGCGTCGTCGTAAGTATAGCTGGTGGTCTTGCCGTCTTGATCCGTCACGGAGATTCGGCGTCCACGGTAGTCGTAAGCACGTACTGTCGTCGTGGAATCGGGATAGGCGATCTGGGAAAGCCGGTTCATGACGTCATAGGTGGAAGTAGTTGTATGTCCGAGCGCATCTTTTTCGGAGGTGCGGTTGCCGCGAGAATCATAGCCGTACGTGGTCACGTTGCCTTGGGCGTCAGTGATGGTCGCCATCAGACCGGCTGGCGTATATGTGAACGTCGTGATGTGGTTCAGAGGATCAGTGATTTTCGTCGTTTCGCCGAGGGAGTTGTAGACAAATTGCGTGACGCTCGTCGAGGCCCCGATTCCCGGCGCGGGCAACGTTACAGTCAGCAAGTTTCCGGTGGAGTCGTAGGTATTTGTCGTCGTGTTCCCCATCGGGTCGGTCGACGTTAAGACCTCACTGAAATTATTGTACGTATAGGTCCAGGTACTCTTCGAGGATCCCGTACCCGTGGACCTGCCCAAGACATTGCCGTTTGAATCGTAGCTAAACGTGATGGCGTGGCCGAGGGCGTCCGTTCTGGAGATACGGTTGCCGGAGCCATCATAGAAGAATGTGCCGTTGCCGCGGCCGCCACAACTGGAGCAACCCGGTCCCGTTACCGACGTGACCGACGAGCGCCCACCGAAGGAGGCGCTGCCGTAGGACGTAGCAATATTTTGAGAGCTAACGACCTGCGCTTGGCCATCGGCAGTGTATTGGACGGTGACGCTATCGACGCCATTGGCGCGTACAGAGGTGAGGCCACGGCGGCTCGAATCGAAAGTATGAGCCTCGAGGATCTTCCCGTTGCCATCTGTGACACTGAGGAGCAAGTCCGACGGGTCGTAGCTCATGTTCACGGATGAACCGTCGGCATACACGACCTTCGTGAGATGCTCCGTGGGATCATAGCTGTAGGTGGCGATTACGCCGACTGCGTCCTGGATGGATTGGACTTCGCGCGCCGGCCCGTAGTTGAACGTTAGAACCTGGCTGGCAGCGCTTGTAACATTCGCAATGCGGTTGGCGGCGTCATAGTTGATTGTGGTCTGGTTGCCATTGCGATCGATAATAGCCGTCAGATACCCGGCGCTATTGAAGGTCTTTTTCACGCCCGTGGTGAAGGTAATGGTATAGCTCGTCTGTGTGGGATTGACCTGCAGAGTGGCGTGCTCATCGAGCGGCGAAGAAACTGTATAGGCCTGGGTCGATGTGCCGGCCGTGAAGTCCCACACAGTCCCGTCGCTGAGCCAATATTTGATTGGCTGAGCGGCGGCCGTGCCCACTGGTATCTGCAGGCGTTCGTCGTAGGTGGAGCGCCAGCTGTTTCCGAAGGTTCCTGAAACCTCCACGGGCGAACTGCTTTCCCACTGACTGTTCCAGGTGCGAGCGAGTTGGATGCCGCCTCCCAATCCAGGCAGGGAGTAGTCCGCCTGATCCACGTAAACGTTCCCGTTGGTGAGATTGATGGGCAGGGCGACGCCATCCTCGCAGTTCTTGCAGTGTCCTGTGCCGGCCCGGGCCGCCCGGAACCTGTTCAAGTCCGCCGTTTGAATACTGTTGGTTGAAATGTTGGAGGTACTTACCAGATAACCCGAGGCGGTTATGGCCAGCCAGTTGCCGAAGGTGCCGGTGATTTGTCCGGCAGCCGTCGGCTGGGAGGGATTCTCGAGATTGACGAGCAGTACGTTGCTGCCGGTGGCAACTAAAGCGACCGAGCCGCTGATAGTGACATCGGTTGCTGTGACTGGGTTGCCGTTCTGGTCGCGCAGAGAAAGGAAGCCGATCACCAAGGGTGTGTATGGGCTTCCGGGCGTGTACGGTTGGCTCATGTCTACGACCGCCAGCAGGGATACCCCTGCTGCCGGGGTTCCCGTGGATGTGACGGCTCCGGAACCGACCACCACGGCGATGTGTTTGTTTGTGGTGCCCCCTGTATTGCCGGTGACGGCGATGTTGGTTAACGCCACGGCTCGGCCCTGCTGTAACTGGTAGGTCGTGGTCCCATCCGCGCTCACCATCTGCAAAGGTGCCCGGCTCAACGTTGGTGGAGAGGTGGAGTATGGCGGGGGATACAGGACGGCGGTTGGGCCGCTGAGTGTGGGGTCTGCGACCACGAGAGGCAACTGTCCGGTGGCGACAAGCAGGGTTTGAGTTGCCGCGCTGCTGCCGGACCCGCCGCCGCTGGTTACAAAGTTGTCGGCCTGCAAGCCAAACATGGTTGCCGTCCCGCATACGGCTGGCGTGCCGCACGGGGGTGGGTTGGCGCCGATGTTTGGCACGGGCAGTTGAATGGCATTTATGATCGCGTCCATTGCGAAGCCCGCACCGTCGGTGCTGACGGCCTGCCCGAATTGCGTAGGATTGGTCGAGTAGATTTGCTGATATTCAGTAACGGCCTGCTGCAGATCAATTACCTGCAGACCCTGATACAGGGTGCTGGCGTAGAGATAGTTGTCCTTCATGGCCAGGCGAATCGCAATACCCGCTTGCGTGGCGCTGGAGGTGACACTGACGGCCCCCGCCCGCACCGGCAGGTTCGGATTGCTCACGTCGTAGAGCCACACGTTTCCAGGAATCTGCACATCCTGTGCGGTGCTCGCCGAAACCGCAACCAGCGGTCCACCGGTCGCCGGCGATTGCGCCAATCCCACGGCGTCTGTGGCGCGACCGACGAAAGTAACCGGCACGCCCAAATCAACGGGGTTTGAAGGATCTGTGATATCGAAGATACCGAGTCCGGTGATCACCGAACTAACGAACTCACCCGCGTAAACGCGTTGGCCAATCACCACCGGCCGCGTAATCACTTCATACAGGCTGGACGCCCCGCCGAGTTGTTGCGGACCAAATGTCGTGAATTGAAGCGTATAGGCAGGCAGGGGCAGTTGCGGGATGGGATTGCCGTTCTGATCCTTGCCGACATTCACGATTCCAGACAACAGCTTCAGTGTGTACAACTCTCCGAATTCAAGGCCCGTGAGGGGCTGAACCGTGAGTGATGTGATGGCATCGGTGGCCAGCACCGGATTGGCGACAGAACCATCGGGGCGAATACCGATAAGCAGCAGGGTTGGAGAGTCTCCTGCGGGACTACCGAAAAGGGTGACGTTGCCCGGAACGTTGGTGACCGGCTCGCTGAAGGTAATTTCAGGGAATGTGGCCGTGGACACAGATGTGTCATTAGGCTGAGGGATCGTTGCAATCACGGCGGGTGGCGTATTAGCGGTCGCATAAGTATTGCCTCCGCCTGCGGCGACCATAAGGAACGACCTGCTCACCGTGACCGGAGTTCCAGGATTCAAAGGATCGATTGCTGTAGCTACGATGGTGTAGAGACCCGCGGTATTTGTTGAATAGGAGTCGTTCAGACGTGTGTACGTGAGGTTCGCAGTAGGATTGGCTGGCGGCGTATCAGGAACTACGCTGGAAAAGGCAGTGCCATTAATGGCCGCGCCAGCCACGCTGAGAGTTGAACTAAATGTGATGGTTAGAGGCGTGCCGGTTTGGACAGCTCCAGAGATAGGCTGCCGATTATTATTCGAGTCGAGCGTATAGATGCCGATGTTGATCTGCGGCGGAGGGGGCAGCGGCTGCGGCGGCGCGAATGTGAAGTTGAGGCGTCCAATGTTGCGGTACTGACGCTCGAGGCCTGCCGTGACCGAAAATAGGGAATCGTCTGGCTGCAGGCCGTTGACTTCGTTAGCAGTCGCGACAATTTGTTGTCCCGTCGCTTCGTTCTGACCCGTAACACTGCGTGAACCTCCACCCACTTGTGGGTCAAACAAGGAATACGTGCCGCAAGCGTCTGATGTCGTCGTGACATACTGCGGGTTGTTGGTCAACCAGATCGAGACCGTAGTACCGCCGGCCAACGGCGCGATCCCCGAACCCGTGCTTGCGGTCTGGTAAACCCTGCCGACAATAGCCCCTTGCGAGGCAACTCCAGCCTGATTTGGATCGTAATCCCACATCATGAACGTGAACGTGATAGCCGCTTGTAATGGCTGGAAACCAGCATTGGCGGCGGCCAGGAAGTTGCCGTAGCTATTCATGTAGCCGCAGAACGGGGGGGAAGCGGTAACCACCTGGGCGCTGGCTCCTGTTCCTTGAACGAAAGCGTGATCGATGGTTTCAAAGAGCACGTTATTGTTCTTGTCGGTGAGCCTGCGGTAGACGTAGTAAAAAGCTCCTTGCGGTGCGTTCGCAGGAACAGGGAAGGCCAGTTTCGCTTCCTTGTTGAATGTCGGCATGCCCGGCGCCGTAATCTGCATGCCACTGCCGAAGTTGGCCCCGGGCCAGCTCGGAAGCTGCGGGAAGGCGGACTGGTCAAGCAGAGCGAGCTTGAACGTAGTGCCCTGGTTAAGAGCGCCTTGCGGAATGATGATGCCGGTGCCGCCTGGGCCGGTGACCGTACCGCCGCCGGGGCCTACAGCAGTTGTGCCATCGGCGGCGACGAACTGGCTGATCGTAAATGTTGTAACGTTGCCGGAGGGATCGGTCAGAGTAATCTGTAAGATATCGTTAATCGTTGCCGGCATCTGGCCCGTCACCGAGCCGTCGTTGAAAACCGTCAGCGAATACACCACTCCATTGGTCTGATCCACAATCAGGATCGTCGAGCCCGCCGGGAACGAATTCGCGGCCGCTGTGATCTGGACATTGCCATTCGAATCCGGCATCGAGAACACTAGCGCATTCGTGTTGTACGTAGCTGCAGTGATCGCGACCGTGGTGAACGAAATGGTTGGAACTGAAATCAGACCGCCCAGCGCATTGGCCAGCCCGGAAGCTTGCAACGTATACTGCGTGGAAGGTTGCAGCGCCACCTGCGGGAACACGGCGAGCTTCGTGCCCGCACCCGAGAACACAAAGCGCAGCGCCACCGGCGTGCTGCTTCCAGCCGCGGTCAGGACAAGGCTCGAGGAAGTGACAGTGGCGGGATTGAAGGCGTCGGCAGCGGTGACATCGATCTCAGCGGTAAGGGGTACGCCGACGGCCCCGTTCGCAGGCGTTATCGTTGCCGATTCTACCTGGCCCACCACGGTCAGGTTCGCGGTTGTGGTTTGACCCGTTGTGACTTGGGCCGTCTTCGTTCCCGCCAGAGCGGTGTTGGGGATTGAAGCCGTAAGGTTCACCGTGCCTGCGGCCGCGACAACGGTGTAGGTGCCGGTCGAGTTTGAGAAGGCCACAAAAGGCAGAGCGTCGGTTTGAACCGTAGCGGCCACGGGCCCGGAACTCGTCGAGACGATTCCGCTGACGAACCCTGTGGGTACGGTCAGCTCATAGAAGACGTAATCGCCTCCCTGAGTAATTCCCGGCAAGCCCGGAGTCGCTTGCGAGACGATGCTGGTTGCCGTCACCTGCGCCATGCTGACAACTACCAGGAAGGGCACACCTCCGACCCGCTGCACTTCTGCGATGACGACGTTGCTTCCTGGTGCAGTAGACCCGGCTCCAACCGAGAGTTGAGCCGCGGCGTTCAGAACTTGTCCGGAAAACTCGACGTTGTATTCCGAGAGCGGA
>Ga0210404_10000300_pt1 | contig 28675 bp, 21 predicted proteins | sample IncBWH28MmetaG_FD_155455 | JGI IMG/M metagenome (GOLD analysis project Ga0210404, IMG submission 155455) | Forest soil microbial communities from Barre Woods Harvard Forest LTER site, Petersham, Massachusetts, United States - Inc-BW-H-28-M | ecosystem: Environmental > Terrestrial > Soil >... | reverse complement strand
CATGCGTTCTGGCGCATGAAGAGGATGTTGCTGGCGGCGAAGTAGAGCACGGCGGGGAAGTAGGGAAGGTTGCTGGTCCAGTACGTCCAGGCCGACATGAAACCGGAGAAGTCGCCGAAGGCGCGCTTGCTCCAGACGTAGAGGCCGCCTTCGCTGGGATAGCGCGAAGAAAGCTCCAGCACTGAAAGTGCGAGAGGAGTGTAGAAGCAGAGCCAGGCGCCGATCCAGATGACGATGGAACTGGGGCCGGCGGCGGCGGCGGTGGCGATCCAGCGCAGGCTGATGCCGGTGACCACGTAGAACAACACAAGATCGCGGAAGCCGAGCACGCGCTTGGGACGGTTGGGATCTTCGGCCTCGGGAGAAAGACGTTCAGCGCGGGATGTAGTCATCGAGGAGCGGGACTACGTCGGAGGCAAAGGGGAGAATGCGCTGCTGCGCGTGGTCCGGCGTCTCGCCGGGAAACATGTCGGCTGTGATGCGTACCAGAGCGCCGTCGCTGCGGTTCATGCGAATTGCGTCCTTGACCAGGTAATACTTGGCCCAATATTCGCTGGCTACACCGCGATCGTGGGCCCAATACCAATACAAGACCAATTTGCGCGCGCCAGCTTTGGAGATGACGTAGCGGTTGGCCGGGAAGGGGCCGTGACCCGGCAGGGAAAGTGTCACGCGGCTGTTTTCCTCGGGGTTCCATCCCGCACCGGGCAGGCAGTGTTGAGGAGAGTGGATAGTGTCGCCGGCGCGCTGGCTGGGAAAGTAGGCCAAGAACAGATCGACGTAGGCTAAATCGCTGGCTGGGTCCTGGTAGCCGCGTACCAGGAAGTCGCCGGGCCCCAAGACGTCGAGAGTTTCTTTATCCAACGGAATGTCTGTACCGCTCCAGTTCCCCAGTTGCGCGGGAAAGGAAGAGAGCGGCATGCGCTGCGGAATGATTTCGGTGCGGCCACGGGCCTGCAGCAGAATGGCCGTGATGGCAATCAGTGTGGCCGCGAGAGCGAAACGTAACACGCCGGATGGCTTCATGATTCCGTGTCTTCCTCGGGCCAGAAAATTCGGAACACGCGATGCAGAAGATAGAGCATGACCAGCGAAACCACGAAGATCAGCCATCCGGAGAACTCATGAAAGAAGCCTTCAGCTTTTTCCGGATCCCAGTACTGTACCAGCAGGCCGGTGCCCACAATGCGCAGGCTGTTGGCGGCGACGGCGATCGGAATGGATGCCAGCGCCAACAGTACTCGGACGGCGGTCTTCCGTTCCATCAGATAGCCGTAGATGATCGCCAGAGTGGCGAGTGACATCAGCGAGCGGATGCCACTACAGGCTTCCGCTACTTCCAAAGCCATGGCGGGAAGGATGATGACGTTGCCTTCCCGCAACACGGGCACGCCCATCAAAGGCAAGGTGGTACTGGCCACTTTCGACGCCAGCAACTGCAGCGGGAAGGTGATTTTGTTGAAGACGATGGCGGGAATGGGAATCATCAAAAACAGAAACGCCCAAGGAAAGAAAAGAATGCGAAAGAAACTCCATCCGAGAAAGAGCACCATCAAGCCGGCCAGTACGATCAACAACGATAAACGGGAAAGGAAAAGTTCAGCGCCCAGCTGACCGACAATGAGCACACACAGTCCCGACGCCAAGAACCATAGGCCCCACCATGAGGGCCGCAGGCTCAGTCCCTTGAGCCGGGACCGCTCTTGCCAGATCACGAAGGCGCAAAAGAGAGGTACGAAGAAACCGTGGGAAAAATTGGGGTCGTCCCACCATTGCCGGCCTAGGTGGAGGAGCATAGGAATGTACAGCCAGAGCAGTAGTGCAGCAATAGCGGCTTGTTGCCACAATGGAAACGGCTCCGGGCCGATGGTGGGCGGTCGCGCAGTTGTGGGCTCGGATTGCAGGACTTGGCTCACTGGAACAGACCCATCCCTACGGGAATAAAGGTCCAGCATATGCGAACCGGGGGGAAGGCCGCAATCAAAAGCCCGAAGGGGAGGTTAACTCGAAAGACCCCAGCGAGGGCAGTGGTTTCTGCGCCAGAGGATGCAGGGACGGGAGGATTTTGGGAGGTCCACTGGATACCAATGGAACTGACGGGAAGGGCTGGGTGAGTCTCTTTGTGAGTCTCTCTAAGCTCAACCATGGCCTTGAGAGGAAAGGAGTTGGAGACTATTTCCTCATTTCGGCGAGGGCTAAGACGAACTTTAGTTACCCTCGGTTAGGCAAATACTTTCCCTTTTGTGCTGGAAGGTGTAGGTTATGGTCATAGGTTTTTCTCCCTTCCGAGCCCGGTTCTGGCTTGTATGCTTTTGAAAACATGGCGGTAAACTTGTCATGCGATCTTACGCCTAGGACGAATGGGATGGCACGCACCGTGCATTCAGAGAGACCGCCGGGGTCCAGCGGCAGTTAAGTTTTTGTCCCGTAAGAAGTAATAAGAAGAAGGTCGATGATGGAGTCAGATATCCGCCAAGGCGTGAAAAACGTGCAGACCGCTATGATTTACGAGCCGGTGAGGATGGACTTCGTGGAAGGCGGGAGTCCAAGCATGCGAGGCGTGGAAGCGGTGATGCGGGAGGTTGCGCAGAGCGAAGTTCCGGTGCTGCTGCTGGCGGAGCGCGGAGCGGGCAAGAAGGCGACGGCCCGGCGGGTTCACGACCTTTCCCGGCGCGGGGGGCAGTCGTTCCGCGTGGTTTCTTGTGCCACCCTGGAGTCCGCCAAGTTTGAGGAACTGGCAGGGCAGGCCGGTTTGCTCGGCGAAGGCACGGTCTTTCTGGAAGAGTTGGCTGAACTGAGCGCGGAGGGTCAGGCATGGTTGCTTCAGGCCTTGACTCGGGGGAATGGGAATAATGGCCGGTCTCCAAGTCTGCCTCGGCTTATCTGCGGAAGTGCCCGCGACCTGGAAGCGGAAGTAAGGGTGGGGAATCTGCGCGAGGATTTGTATTACCGGATCAGCGGAGTGTGCCTGCGGCTTCCGCCGCTGCGCCAGCGCCGGGAAGATATTACGATGCTCATGGAGCACTTTCTGCGGAAATACGGGCGCGATTTTCAGCGGGCGGTGCCGGCCTTGAGCGAAGAGACGCAGCGTTTGTTTCAGGAGTATTCCTGGCCGGGGAACGTGAGAGAACTGGAGAACGCCGCCAAGGCGATTGTGGCTCTGGGAGATGAAAGAGTGGCGATGGGCGGCTTGCGGGCGATGCTGCTCAGGCCGGATCTGGGGGGCAACGGCAGCCGGGTTTCACTGAAGCAGGTGGCCCGCGCCGCTTCGCGCGAAGCGGAGAAGGAAATCATTCTGCGCGCGCTGACCCGCACCCGTTGGAACCGGCGCCGGGCCGCGGAGGAGTTGCAGATCAGCTACAAGGCTTTGTTGTACAAGCTTAAACAAATGGGATGCTCCGAGTACGGGGCCTCCTAGCTGCACTGGAGAGCGCATGAAGAGAGTAATGAAGCTGGCGTGCCTGGCGCTGTTCGGGTTCGTGGCCATCGGCATGTGGGCCCAGAACGTCACCGACGCGAGCGCAGCTAAGGCAGAGAAGGCTGCGGCGCCGGAAGCGCAGTCGTCCGCTCGCGGGGTGCCGGCCGATTACGTCATTGGAGCCGACGATACGCTGCACATCACGGTCTGGAAAGAACCGGATATGGGCGCGACTCTGCCGGTGCGGCCCGACGGCAAGATCTCGCTGCCTTTGCTGGACGACGTGCAGGCCGCGGGCATGACTCCCATGGAACTGAGCGCTTCGATCAAGGAGAAGCTGAAGAAATATATCGCGGACCCGCGGGTCACGGTAGTGGTGACGGCGATGAACAGCCAGCGGATTTACGTGCTGGGTGAAGTGGTGCATACCGGCGCCATGCCGCTGCTGCCGCATATGACCGTGCTGCAGGCGCTATCCAGCGCGGGATTTACGCAGTTTGCCAATCTCAAAGCAATTTACCTGCTGCGCATGCAGGACGGACAGCAGATAAAAACGAAGTTCAACTACAAAGATGCGATCAAGGGGCGCGGCGACCAACAAAACATCGTGCTCAAACCGGGAGACACCATCGTTGTCCCGTAGGGTTGATAAAGAGACCATCGAAGAGGAATACGGATGAACAAAGGCCACATCATTTTGACCCTAACGCTGACCTTGATTGCGGCCAGCGTGGCCTGGGCGCAGGGCGACGAGAACCAGCCACCTGCGTCTTCCCCAGCGCCCGCCTTCGGGCAGGATAATCCTGTCCCAGCGGTGAGCGAGAACCCGCCGATTTCCGCCATCGACCAGCCGGGGCTGGAACCCCATGCGGCGCCGGAGAGTTTTCTGTTGCCCGGCTTGCACTTCAGCGAGTCCGCGGATTCGAACGTCGCGAACACGCTGGGCGGGTCGTCGGTGAGCACGGTCACACGGGGTCTGGGAAGCCTGACCCTGCAAAAGCTCTGGAGGAACTACGACGTCGCGATGGACTACATCGGCGGCGTGTCTTATTACAATCGAAAAGGCGTAGGTCTGGAGCAATTACAGCAACTTGATATAGACAACCGGATCAACTGGAAGCGCGGGCAGTTGGCGATCCGCGACTCGTTCAGTTATCTCCCCGAAGGCTCTTTCGGCTTCGGAGCCTACGGTGGTGGTGGGGCTTACAGCGCCGGCCTCGGCGGCCTGGGGGCGGGCTTGCTGGGAGCCAGCGCGTTCGGCGGGGCGAGTAATAACTCGTTAGGCGGAGGGAGCGCCATTTCCCTGGGACAGGTGCCGCGTCTTTCGAATTTAGGATTGCTGGATATCGTCGAGAACTTGACACCGAAATCGTCGGTGACCGCTGCGGTGGGATACGGGCTCGTACATTTCTACGGGAACCTCATTTCCCCAACCGGTACGCAAGAGAACGTTAACTTCATCGGGAGCCGCGAGTTTAGCGCCAACGCCGCCTACGACCGGACCTTAAATGCGAAGGACCAGGTCGCGCTCAGTTATGGCTACCAGGCATTTGACTTTTCGACCGCGGGTACAGCATTTCACACGAACGTCGTGCAAGCGATGTACGGGCACCGGATTTCCGGGCGTCTGGATTTCGTGATTGGAGCTGGACCGCAGTTTACGCATATAGAATCAACGGGGTTCGTGTGTAACCTGCAGGGTGTTCCCCAGAGCTTGTGCGGACTCTTGGGCGGCACGTTGGTACCCCAGGCTCAGACCGCCAACCACATCGGGCTTTCCGGCCGGGTCTCGTTGCGTTACAAGTTCCCGCGAACCACGCTCTCGCTCACCTACCAGCGTTACACCACGAGCGGCTCCGGGCTTTTCGCAGGCTCGCGGAGCGACATTGTGCACCTCGATGCGCGAAGACCCTTGAGTCGAGTCTGGGACGCCTTTGCCGATATCGGCTATTCCAGGAACAGCCGTTTGCAGCTTGGCGGGGCGGCGGTCAATGCGAACGTCTTCACCTATGGCTTCGCCGGGGTGGGCCTGCACCGCCAGTTCGGGCGCAGCCTGCGGGGGTTTGTGAGCTATCAGTTCAACGATTTGAGCTTCGACACGTCGTGTCCGGTCCTGACTACTTCGGGTGCCACGACGGTCGCATGCAGCCGTATTTCGCAGCGGCATGTGGGTTCGATTGGATTGGATTGGACTCCCCGGCCAATCCGGCTTGACTAAATTTTGTGGCCGGCGTTTGGGCCGGCGGAACAGGTACTGAAAATGATGCAAAACCGCGAACTAACCATGGACGATTATCTGGCGATGTTGCGCCGCCGGCTGAAGGTAATTCTGATTCCGGCACTGCTGGCGCCGCTAGCCGGGTTTCTGGTCTCGTATGCGTTCCCCGCCAAGTACACGTCGCAGGCGGAAGTGCTGGTGACGGCGCCGAAGATTCCGGACGCCGTGGTGCAGCAGGTCTTTACCCAGGATCTGACGCAGCACATTACCACGATTGCGCAGCGCGTATTGAGTCCGACCAAACTGAGTCCCATGGTGGAAAGGCTCGGATTGGCCAAGGGAGGGCAGAGCGTCGAGGACGTGGTTAGCGAGATCCAGCTCAACATGACGATCCAGCCGGTTCCGGATATCTCCCAGTTCGGTACGGGCAAGAGAAAACCCGGCCAGAGCAACAGCCCGGTTCCCGGATTCTATGTGAACTACACCGCGTCGAATGCCCGCGAGGCACAGCGAGTCTGTACCGATCTGACGTCGATGCTGCTGGAGGAAGATCTGAAATCGAGGCAGGACGCGTCGCAGGGTACAACGGCTTTTCTGACCAAGCAGGTGGAAGATGCCAAGCTGAATCTCGACGATCTGGATAAGAAGCTGGCGGCCTTCAAGAACCAACACATGGGGCAGCTTCCCGGCGACGAGGATAATAATCTGAAGATTCTGATGGGGTTGAATTCCCAGCTCGAAGCCAATACGCAAAGTCTGAACCGGGCAACCCAGGACAAGTCTTATACCGAATCGATGTTGGCGCAGCAGTTGGCGGCGTGGAAAACGTCGCAGTCATCGAGCAATCCCCAAACCCTGCAGCAGCAGCTCTCGCAACTGCAGGCCCAACTCATCGATCTAGAGGCACGCTATACCGAAGATCACCCGGACGTGATCAAAACCAAAGCGGACATTGCGCAGGTGAAGAAGAAGCTGGCGGAGATCAACAACGCGTCCGCGTCGGGAAGCGAGACCGCAAACGACAAGGGTTCGGGATCGGAACCGCCGGAGATTCGGCAGCTGCGGTTGCAGATTCACCAGTATCAGGATTTGATAGCCCAGGCGACGCGCGATCAGAAGAAGCTGCAGCAGGAGATCGCCGTCTACCAGGGCCGCGTAGCCTCGAGTCCCGCCATTGAAGGGGAGTACAAGGAACTGGCTCGCGATTACGACAATGCGCAGAAGGTCTACCAGGACGACCTAGCCAAGCAGAGCACATCCAAGATGGCGACGCAGGCAGAGCAGCAGCAGCAAGGCGAACAGATGGCACTTCTGAACCCAGCGAACCTGCCGGATTCTCCGAGCTTCCCAAACCGGTTATTGTTTGCGGGCGGAGGATTGGGCGCCGGTCTGGCGCTGGGGCTGGGTCTAGCGCTGTGGCTGGAGTTGCGCGACAAGTGCATCCGCACGGAAGCGGACGCCGAGGCCGCCCTTGAGCTTCCGCTGCTGGTTGCGGTGCCCTGGGTAAAAGAGACTGCAGCGGCAAACGGCAACGGCGAAGGCCATTTCTGGAACCGGAAGAAGCAGCCGGAGGAGAACAAGGAAACGGCCAGGGTTTAAGAACGAAAACGTTTCAGGTGAAAGCGTTTAGGCGAAGATCGTTAGGCGAAGATCATGTACAAAGAGTTTTATGGCCTGCGGGCCAATCCGTTCAACGTCAACCCCGACCCGCGTTATCTGTTCCTGACGCGGCACACGGAGGAGGCGCTGGCCTGCCTGACCTACGGCATCCAGAGCCGTAAAGGGTTTGTGCTGCTGACTGGAGAAGTGGGGACGGGCAAGACCACGCTTATCAACAAGCTGCTGGAGTGGTTGCGTCTGCAGCAGGTGGCGACGGCGTTCATCTTCAACTCGCGCCTGAACACGCCGCAGTTTCTCGACTACATGATGGCGGACTTCGGCATTCCGTGCGACTCGAAGGCCAAGAGCCAGATCCTGCTGCGGCTGTACAACTGGCTGCTGGATCGCTACCGGGCGGGCGAGACGGCGGTGCTCATCGTGGACGAGGCGCAGAACCTGACCGATGAGGTGCTGGAAGAGATCCGAATGCTGACCAACCTGGAGACGTTCACGGAGAAGCTGCTGCAGATCGTCCTGGTAGGCCAGCCCGAGCTGGAGCAGAAGCTGAAACAGCCGCAACTGCGGCAGTTGCGGCAAAGGCTGTCGCTGCGGGCCAAGACGCATCCTCTCACGCTCGAGGAGACCAAGGCTTATGTGCAACAGCGGTTGCGCATCGCCGGTTCCAACGGCCAGCAGATCTTCGATCCTGAGTCCGTGGTAGCGATCCACCGCTATGCCAGCGGGATTCCGCGGGTCATCAACCTGTTGTGCGAACACTGCCTGGTGAGTGCGTTCGTCGACCAGCAGAAAGTGATCGCACCCGCGGTGGTGGATGGCGTGGCCCGGGACTTTGATCTAAGCGACGGCACGGCGGCGGGGGCCATGACGACGCCACCACCGGGGGCGAGCCAGGACAAATTTGACGTAGTGGAAGCCTTACGGTCACTGGCCACCTTGGCCGACCGGTTACGCGAAGAAGATAAGGACCTCCCCAACGAAAGGAAACTATGAGCAGAATTCACGAAGCGTTGAAGAAAGCGGAACAGGAGCGGGCGGCATCGCAGGGAGGTCCAGCCCAGCCCGGTTTTGCGACCCCATCGGTCGCTGAACCGCCCCTGACGGCGACGGTCGAAGCGTCGCGGACAGGGGTGGCAGCAGGAGTGCCCGCTGGTGGCGTTCCGTTGACATCCGGAATGCCGTCGTTCGCCAGTCCCTTCAGCCTCGACGCCTTGCTGGCGCACTGCCCTCAAATGCAGTGGAAGCCGGATGAGAAGACGATGCTGTTTTTCAACGGCGACGATAGCGCCCTCGGTACCGAGGAGTTCCGTACGCTGCGTTCCCGGCTGTATCACACTCGCGAGAAGATGGCGTTGAAGAAGATCCTGGTGACCAGCGCCCTGCCGAAAGAGGGCAAGTCCTTCACTTCGTCAAACCTGGCCCAGGTGCTGGTGCGGCAGCATGGACGCCGGGTGTTGCTGATCGATGCCGACCTGCGCGGTCCGCGGTTGCACCTGATGCTGGGTACGACTGCTTCTCCCGGCCTCTCCGACTACCTGCAGGGAGGGAATGACGAATTCTCGATCATGCAGCGCGGTCCGATGGAAAACCTGTTCTTTATTCCCAGCGGCCAGCAGATTTCCGATCCCTCCGAACTGGTGGCCAACGGACGGCTGAAGTTCCTGCTGCAGCGGGTGGAGGCGCTGTTCGACTGGATCATCATCGATTCACCGCCCGCCGTACCGGTCTCCGATGCCAGCGTGCTGGCCAAGGCCTGTGACGGTGTGGTGATGGTAGTGCGCTCCAATGTGACGCCGGTCGATATGGCGCGGCGGGCGCGGCAGGAATTTCCCGACCAGGCCCTGGTGGGGGTGGTGCTGAACGGTACGGATCGGGCAGCGATCCCGTATTCGCGGTATTACTACGAGACGTACGGGAAGAATGTGACCGAATCCAAGGCTTAGGGAAATAGGGAAACGTGATCCGGCTGTTCAAAGTCTACTACCCGATCCGCATGCTGGTGCTGCTGGCGGGCGAGGCCATGATCGTCGGGTCTTCGTTCGTGCTGGCGACGATATGGCGTAGCCCGGACAGCTGGCTGCTAGGCAACGTTGAAGGTGGATACCTTCAAGTGTTAGAGGGTCTGGGCCCGAAAATTATAGTGATTACTGCGGTTGTCCTGCTGCTCTCCCACTTGTTCGACCTGTACGACTCTTCCAGTCTGAGCGCGAAGTGGGAGCATGCATTTCGTCTTCTGCTGGTGCTGGGGTCTGTAGCGCTGGCACTTGCCGCTTTGAGCTCCCGTTATCCCAGCGTTCTGCCGGGAAACGGCTCGGCTTTTTGGGGACTCATCATCCTCACCTTCGCTTTGTTTTGCTGGCGCGGGGCATATTCCTGGATGGTGAAACAGCCCTTCCTGCGCGAGCGGGTTTACGTCCTGGGCACGGGAGAGCGCGCGGAGCGGCTGGTGACAGGTCTGCGCGAGCGCTCCGCACTGGGGATAGAAGTGGTGGGATGGACCGGGGATGTTGAGGGCGAATTGAACCGCAACACCGTGGCCGCGCACCTGCTGGGTTTGGCGCGAGGAAGAGGCGTGCATCGAGTGATCGTGGCGATGCCCGACCGCCGCGGGACTTTGCCAGTGGAAGAATTGCTGGATCTGCGCCTGGGGGGCGTGAAGGTGGAAGAGGCAACCTCGTGGCTGGAGAGGATCTCGGGAAGGATTGAAGTCGAGCAGTTGTATCCCAGCTGGCTGATTTTTGCGGAGGGTTTCCGCTTCAGCGGGTTCTTCCGACTGGTCCGCCGGGCGCTGAACTTCCTGGTTTCGCTGACCGGACTGGTGATCTCGTTGCCCCTGCTTCCTTTCATTGTGCTGGCGGTCAAGCTGGATTCTTCCGGGCCGGTGCTGTACCGGCAGCAGCGCGTGGGGCGGCGAGGAGTAATTTTTCATTGCTACAAGTTCCGCACCATGCGGGTGAACGCGGAGGCGGATACTGGAGCCACCTGGGCAACCGATGATGATCCGCGCATCACACGGGTGGGCAAGTTCCTGCGCTCCTCGCGGCTCGATGAGATTCCGCAGTTGTGGTGCGTGTTGAAGGGCGATATGCATTTCGTCGGACCGCGCCCGGAGCGCCCCGAATTCGTCGAGTGGCTGAGCAAGGAGATTCCCTACTATGGGGTACGCCACGTGGTGCGGCCGGGGATCACGGGCTGGGCCCAAGTACAGTACAAGTACGGGAACACTCTGGAAGACGCCCGGGAAAAGCTGCAGTATGACTTGTTCTACATCAAGAACGCCTCGCTCGGTCTGGATCTGCTGATTGTGTTCCAGACTATCAAGATCGTGCTGCTGGGACGGGGAGCGCAATGAAGTGGGTGTTCTGGATTGCTGCGGGAATAATCGCCTACGCCTACCTGGGCTATCCCTGCTGGTTGTGGTTGCGCGCGCACCTGCGTCCTTGGCCGGTGAGGCGGGCCCCGGGCGAGCCTATGGTGTCGGTCCTGATTGTGGTCCGCAACGAAGAAGGCGTGCTCAGGGACAAGCTGCGCAATCTGCTGGAGTTGGACTATCCTTCCGAGCGCTGTCAGATCGTAGTCGTCTCTGATGGCTCGACGGACAGAACTGAAGCCATCCTGCATGAGCTTGCGCCCGATCCCCGGGTGCACGTCATGTTCAACCAGCTCGCTTGTGGGAAAGCGTGCGGATTGAACGATGGCATGAAGCTGGCCACGGGAGATGTCATTGTCTTTACCGACGCCCGGCAGAGGATCGAGCGCGATGCCATGCGTTTGATGATGGAGAGTTTTGCCGATCCGGAAGTGGGAGCGGTAAGCGGCGAACTGATGTTGGGAAGTCCCGTGACGGGCGAGACGGGCAGCGGTATGGGGCTCTACTGGCGGATAGAAAAGCGCGTGCGCGAACTGGAGGCAGCTTCCGGATCCGTGGTGGGAGCGACCGGTGCACTCTATGCGGTGAGAAGGGAGCTGGTGCCCGATCTTCCTCCCGATACGATTCTGGACGATGTATTCATCCCGATGAGTGTGGTCCGGCAAGGCTCTCGTGTGGTCTTCGATCCGCGAGCCAGAGCCTGGGACACCCCGGACTTGGGCACTCAGCGCGAGTTTCGCAGGAAAGTGCGCACGCTCACTGGAAACTATCAACTGCTCAAGCTGGCGCCCTGGCTGTTGAGCGGCAAGAATGGGATTCGCTTCGAGTTCGTCAGTCATAAGCTGATGAGGCTGGCAGGTCCGTTCGCACTGCTGGCATTGCTGCTGGCGTCCTGGTTTCTGCCGGGACCCTTCTACCGGATGGCGTGGTGGACTCAGGTGGGGTTCTACGGTCTCAGTATGCTGGGATGGAGCCATTGGAAGCTAGGTCCGGTATCGCGGCTGGCCGACGCCGCCTTTACGTTCGTCTCGTTGAATACCGCCGCCCTGGTTGCGTTTGCGAACTTCGTGACCGGACATACGACAGTCTGGATGCAACCAGCGCTGAGGAAGGAGATACGGGCGTGATGAGAATCCTGTGGGTCAAGGCCAACAAGATCCTTCCCGTACATAGTGGCGGAGACCTGCGTTCGTTCAACATCCTGCGCCAGTTGGCGGTGCGCGAGGAAGTGGTCTTCTTTTCGTATTACAACGAACCTGTCGATGCGGGGTACGAGAGGAATCTGCAAGAGCAGTTGCCAGGGTCGGTTTGTGTGAGCACGGGACGCCAGCAGGCCTCCGGGGTGGCGCGAGGAGTGGACTACCTGTTGCGATTGGCTGATGCGGCTCCGTATGCGGTGAGCCGGTTTGCGTCAGACAAGGTCCGGGACCGGTTGAAGAGTTGCCTGTCGCAGTTGCGGCCCGACGTGGTGGTTTGTGACTTTCTGGATGCGGCCGTCAATTTTCCGGAACAGTTGACGATCCCTTCAGTCCTGTTCCAGCACAACGTGGAGAGCGAAATCTGGCGGCGCCATGCGAAGAACGGTGCGAACCGCGCCATGAAACTAATCTACGGACTGGAGTTCTCTAAGATGTTGCGCTACGAGCAGAAGGCGGTGAGGGGGTTCGATCACGTCATTGCCGTCTCGGAGCACGACAAGAAGCTCATGACCGCCTGGGTGGAACCGGAACGAGTGACCGTTGTGCCAACAGGTGTGGACACCGGGCAGTTCTGCCCCAGCACGCAGCCGGAGCAGGAAAAACCTCTGGTCTTGTTCGTGGGGGCGATGGACTGGGAACCGAATGTCGATGCCGTGAAGTATTTCTGCGCGGAAGTCTGGCCGCTGGTCCTGGCCAAGGTTGCTGGGGCGCGCTTCAGGATAGTTGGACGGAATCCTGACCGCAGAGTGCAAGAACTGGCAGGGTCATCGGTGGAAGTGACGGGCCGGGTGCCGTCCGTGGTGGAGCATCTGCGGGAGGCAGCGGTGGTGGTAGTACCGCTGAGAGTTGGGGGCGGTACCCGGCTCAAGATTTATGAAGCCATGGCGGTGGGCAAGGCCGTGGTCTCCACTTCGGTGGGGGCCGAGGGGCTTGACGTGCACCAAGGGAGAGACGTAATGCTTGCCGACTCCCCGGGCAGCTTTGCGGAGGCTGTGATCACATTACTTACCGATGAGGACCTTCGCCGCCGGCAGGGGCGGGCCGCCGCTGAACTTGCGTCGAGCTACGGCTGGCCGGTCATCGCTCGCAAGTTCGGTGAAGTTTTGCAGGGTTTGGTTGTCAAAGGGCTCAAGACGGCTCCCGCATGTTCCGGAGCGGGGAAAAGTCTGGCTCACAGCGACCGGTGAATGCCGGGTCGCCCGTATCCTTCGGGGCTCGCGAAGAAATGTGGCGTGTTGGCAAGATGCGACGGGGACCGTGACACCGGTTAGAAGAGGAAGGGGATTCTGATGGCAGTTCTTGAGAAGGCGCCGAACGCTCGCTGGACGCGGAACCTCGTCCCGAAAAGCGAGCCGCTGCGGGGTGCGTTCTTCTGGCTGAGTGCCTTCTACCTGGTTTACTGCGCCCGGCCGGAGGACTGGATTCCTGGTCTCAAGTACATACCTTTGGCGAAGATCTCGGGGATTTTTGCGCTTGTGGGCCTTTTGTTGAGCGCAGGGAAGGCGAAGCGTGGTTTGCGCGATCTGCCCCGGGAAGCTAAGTACCTGACCGCTATCATTGGGCTGCTTGTCATCGCGGCATTACTTTCGCCGGTGTGGAAAGGTGGAGCGCTGGTAAAGACGCTGGATTTTTCTAAGGTTCTGGTTGCCTGGATGTTGACCTTTGTGGTGATCACGAACTTCGAGCGGCTGAAACAAATCATTTTTATCCAATCGGCTTCGGTTGTGGTCATCGCACTGGTGTCTTTGCTGAAGGGACGGGACCATCCTCGACTGGAGGGAGTGATTGGCGGAATCTACTCCAATCCCAATGACCTGGCATTCGCTATCGTGCTTTCGCTCCCCTTCTGTGTGGCCTTCCTGCTGCAGACACGCAGCGTTCCCCGCAAGCTGATGTGGACGCTTGCGATGCTGGCCATGTGCACTGCCTTATTTCTTACGGCTTCCCGCGGCGGGTTCATCACGCTGTTGGTCACGGGTGCGGTCGGCTTGTGGCATTTCGGCGTCAAGGGGAAACGAATCCACCTCATCGCAGTGGCGGCGCTGGTGGCACTGGTGGTTGGGATTAGTGCCGGTGGGCGTTTGAAAGACCGCTTCCTTGCCATCTCGGGGGAGGATTTAGACACGAGAATGGAGGTGAGTGCCCACGGTTCCTACGAGCAGCGCCGATTTTTGATGATCAAGAGCCTGGAGGGGGTTGAGCACTATCCGTTGGGCATCGGGATGGGGAACTTCGCCAATTACTCCGGCACCTGGCGAGATGTTCACGTTGCGTACCTTCAGATCGCAGTGGAAGGGGGAATCGCGGCTTGCGTTTTCTATCTGCTGTTCTTCGCCCGCGGTTTCAGCAATCTCAGACGGCTGCGGCGAATGCCGGGCTATGATGCGGAAACTGAGCTATTCGCAAGAGCCTTGCACAGTTCGCTGATTGGGTTTCTCGTGGGGGCGCTGTTTGCTCCGGAGGCCTACCAGTACTTCCCGTATTTCGCGGTGGGCTACACGTCTGTGTTGCTGGCTGTTGCCAAGGAGAGAGAACAGGCGTTTAAGGAGCCGGCGGAGCCCGGCCCACCTCACTTCCGCCGGAAGGCCTCGGGGAGGGCGGGCGAGTTCATTCCAGTCCGATAGAGGAGCGATGACGAAGACGCGGCAAAAATCGAGGGTCAGCCTGGGGCAGAAACTCTCGTACATGGGGCGCTGGCTGCCCAGCTACTTCTGGCAGCGGCTGACGCGCCGAGGGCGGCTGAGCCGGACTCATCTCGTTTTTGCCCTGGCAGATCACTTCGAACCGTCGATCGTGCCTGACAATGGACCCGCCCGCGCTCCCTACTCGGAACAAGAGCGCCGGCTGGAGCGTTGGTGCCGGGAGTACCCGAGACTGTTCGGAAACCTCTGTGACGCGGAAGGGCGCCCGTTCGTTCATACATATTTCTACCCAGCGGAGCAGTACGATCATTCTCTGGTATCCCGGCTGGCCGAGCATTGCCGTGCCGGTTGGGGTGAAATCGAGATCCACTTGCATCACGGCGTAGGAGCACCCGATTCGGTTGAGAATACCCGGCGCCAGCTGACCGGCTTCCGCGACCGACTGGCAGAAGACCATGGCTGTCTTTCGTACTGGGGTACTTCCGAGCAGCCGCGTTATGCATTTGTTCACGGTAACTTTGCGCTGGCGAACACTAACAACGGCCGTGGATGCGGAGTCGACAGCGAGATGCAGGTTCTGGCTGAGACTGGCTGCTACGCTGACTTGACCTTGCCGACCGGCGCTTTCCACCCGGCTCAGACAGGGAAAATCAATTCGCTCTATGAATGTGGACTGCCGCTGGTGCAGCGGGCTCCGCACCGCAAGGGGCGGGATTTGGAGCGAGGAAGGGCCGCGCAAATCTTTCCCATCATGGTGCAGGGGCCGCTCATGCTGGACTTCAAGCCCGGTGGCGGTTCACGGCGATTGGGGATCGAGAATGCAGCGCTGACCGGACCAAATCTAGCCAGCCTCCATCGATTGAGCAACTGGAAACGGGCCGCGATTTCGGTAAGGGGAAGGCCAGACTGGTTGTTTATCAAGCTGCATTGCCATGGCATGGATCCACGGCACGAAGATGCTGTGATGGGCGTCCCCATGCGGGAGTTTCTACGTGAGTTGGTCGGCGGTGCTGAAGAGAGAAACGAGGTTCTTCACTTCGTTTCTGCGCGCGAGATGGTGAATGTGATCCTCGCGGCATGTGACGGCCGAGAGGGCAATCCGGGAGATTACCGAGACTACCGGCTTAAACAAGAGCGCCCGCCGGCGCACGTTTCCACCCCAAGCGGAGCATCCGACGCCGTTCTGAAAGGATAGTGTATGTGCGGCATAGCAGGAATGGTCCAAACGCATCCTGACGGCGTGGTGGACAACGCCACCGTTCACCGGATGTGTGAGGCCATCGTTCATCGGGGGCCCGACGACGAAGGTATTTTTGTGAAGGCTGGCGTTGGGCTGGGCATGCGCCGGCTCAGCATCATCGACTTGGCGGGTGGGCACCAGCCGGTCTTCAACGAAGACAAGAGCATTTGGATCGTTTTCAACGGCGAAATCTACAATTTCCCTGAGCTGCGCGGCGAACTCGAGAAACGCGGCCACCACTTCTATACCCACAGCGATACGGAAGTGATTGTTCACCTTTATGAGGATCTGGGGGCTGACTGCGTAAAGAAACTCCGAGGCATGTTTGCGTTTGCTTTGTACGACGAGCGCCGGGGCAAACTGTTGATGGCGCGTGATCGCCTCGGGAAAAAGCCGTTGCACTATGCTCTTGCGGACGGCCGGCTGCTGTTCGGCTCCGAGATCAAGTCCATTCTTGCAGTAGCCCCGGAACTTGCCACGGTAAACAACGAAGCTCTTCTGCAATACATGTACTTTGGGTACATTCCCGATCCGATTACTTCTTTTCTGCCCATTCAAAAGCTGCCGCCCGGACACTTGCTGGAGTTCGAAGCAGGCGAGGTCCGCGTTCACCAATATTGGGACTTGCCGGAATATGGCACGCACCAGCCCGGCAGTGAGCAGGAATGTTTAGAGGAACTCGAGTGGCGCCTGGCGGAGGCGGTGCGGATCAGGTTGATTTCTGACGTTCCTCTGGGTGCTTTGCTGAGCGGAGGAACCGACTCCTCCACGGTTGTCGCCTTGATGGCACGGGCGAGCTCGAAACCGGTGAAGACCTTCTCGATTGGCTTCAGCCACGACGATTTCAACGAAGCTCACTACGCCCGCGTCGTCGCGAAACACTTCGGCACTGAACACCACGAACTGGTGCTGGAGCCGAATGTTCTGGAAACGGTGGAGACGCTGACCAGTTCGCTCGAAGAGCCGTTTGGAGATTCCTCGATGTTGCCCACCTACTACGTCTCCTGCATGGCCCGGAAGCATGTAACGGTGGCCTTGTCAGGCGACGGCGGGGATGAGATATTCGCGGGGTATGACCGCTATGGAATTCATCGGCGGCGGCAGGCCTTCGAGCGAATTCCGCGGTGGGCCTGGCGTTTGTACCGTGAGCAGGTCTATCCTCGGCTGCCGCAGAACATGCGCGGCCGGAAATTCTCGTATAACGTTTCACTCCCCTGGCGAGAGCGTTATGTGGATGGCATTTCGTTCGTGCCCTCGTTTGAACGTGACATGCCACTGTTGTCCCGCGAGTTTCGGGAAGTTCTGCGGACGGGTGGTAACCCGGAGAACGTGATGTACCGGTATTTCGATCAGGCGCGGGCAAAAGATCCGGTGAGCCAAATGTTGTATGTCGATACGAAAACCTACATGGTGGCGGACATTTTGACCAAAGTGGATCGAATGAGTATGGCAACTTCGCTGGAGGTACGCGTTCCGATTCTCGATCACTTGTTTGTGGAATGGGCCACAGCCCTACCTACAGAGTGGAAGCTGCGCGGCGGGCAACAGAAATACATTCTCCGCAAGCTGGCAGAGCGAGTCGGCGTACCGCGGGAAGCGTTGTACCGGCCGAAGCAGGGCTTCGCCATGCCGCTGGTGCACTGGATTCGGAATGAATTGAAGGACCTGATCTTGTCGATTCTCCTCGAACCGCGAACGCTGCAACGCGGCTACTTCAATCCAGAAGGCATAAGGCGATTGCTCGATGAGCACTTCCGGGAGCGCCGCGATCATTCTGGCCGGATCTGGCGCTTGCTGATTTTCGAGCTGTGGCACCGCAACTTTCTGGAGAGGATCCGGACCTCGGACTATGGCGCCGAGCCGTACCACGTCACCAGTCCGGCGGGGAACCGCGGATGAGTTCGTCGACCGACAAGGGAACCAAGCCAGGACCGGATCAACCAGCCTTGCCAACAAACAACCCACCTCCCATTTCCGACGCCCCAGGCCCGATCTTCCTCATGATCAACAGCCTGGAGACGGGGGGCACGGAGCGTCAATTTGTAGAAATGGCTCGGTCGTTGAGGAAGGATGGTTTTCAAGTACACCTCGGCTGTTTGCAAAAGAAGGGGTCGCTACTGGACGGTCTGGGCGAGCTCTATCAATCGCCGCTCGGTGGAAGCCTCTATGGTCTGCGGTCGATCCGAAGCCGTTGGCAGTTGATGCGTCATTTGCGCGCGGCGAACATAGTTGTGGCTCATGCATTCGACTTCTACGCGAACTTGATGTTGATCCCTGCGGCGAAGTTTGCCGGGGTTCCAGTCGTAGTTGGCAGTCACCGTCAAATTGGGGACCTACTTCGGCCTGCTCAATTCCGTGCACAACTTGCGGTGTTTCGCCTGTGTGACCGGGTGGTGTGCAACTCGCGTGCGGCGGCAGACCGACTGGCACAGGCGGGGTTGCCGGAACGAAAACTGGCAATAGTGGGTAATGGATTGCCGCCAGAAGCTTTTGAGAAAACTGCCCCAGCCCTGGCGCGTCGCGAGGGAATTCTTCGGGTCGGCATGATCGCCCGGATGAATGCGGCCTACAAGAACCACAGCTCGTTTCTCCGGGCGGCGGCGCGTGCGCGCCAGAAATTCTCGAATCTCGAAGTGGTTCTGGTGGGCGATGGTCCTCTGCGCCCCGAACTAGAGCGCGAAGCAGCGGAACTGGGGCTGCAAGGCAGCGTTATTTTCCTGGGCGATCGACGCGACGTCTCCGCAACACTCGCTGGCATGGACGTATCCGTGGTTCCTTCACTCTCGGAAAGCTTGTCAAATGTAATGCTGGAGTCGATGGCTGCCGGAATCCCGGTGGTGGCGAGCGCGGTCGGTGGGAACATCGAACTCGCAGGCGACGAGCGAGCGATCCTTGTGCCTCCGGGCGACGAGGAAGCCCTCGCAGCCGGGTTGGAGAGGCTGCTGGCAGATCGGGAATATCGGTCTGCGATGGGCCGGAGGGGACGGCAATTCGCGCAGGAGAACTACAGTATCGAGCGGGTACGACGGCAGTATTCCGGAGTTTACGCCGAGGTGCTTGAGAGTCAAGGCAAACGCGCCGGTCTAAGGCTTAACCGTTCGGAGGGTTCGCGCATTCGTGTTGTTTTGGTTGCCCCCACGTTGCGCTATGTGGGTGGGCAGTCGGTGCAGGCTGATCTGCTGGTGCGAAACTGGAAGGATGATCCGGACGTAGAGGCCAGGTTGGTGCCGGTCGACCCGAGTCCGCCCCAGGGGCTAGGTTGGGTGGAGCGAGTACCCTGGCTGCGGACCTTGCTTCGCCAACCGCGGTACGTTCTGGAGCTCTGGCGAAATCTGAGGGATGCGGATGTTGTGCATATATTCTCGGCTTCTTATTCATCGTTTCTTCTGGCGCCGTTGCCGGCGTGGCAGGTTGCACGCTGGCGGGGGAAAAAGACGCTGATTAATTATCGAAGCGGAGAATGCCGGGACCACCTGCGCAAGTCGTCCATAGCCCGAAGGGTGCTGAAGCGAACCGATCGATTGGTAGTTCCTTCCGGGTATCTGGTCGATGTTCTAAGGGAGTTCGGTCTGGCGGCGCAAGCGATCCCAAACATCGTGGATTTATCGCAGTTTTCGTACCGGGTCCGGCGACCATTGCACCCTCACTTGGTGTGCACCCGCGGTTTTCATCCCTACTACTGTGTGGATGTTGTGGTGCGGGCGTTTTCCGAAATACAAAAAATGTACCCCGAGGCACAGCTTGATCTGGTCGGCGGGGGGCCGGTCGAGGCCGAAATTCGAGATCTGGTGCGGGACATGAAGCTCGCGGGAGTGAATTTTGCGGGAGTGGCAGATCGCAGCGCGATTGGCCGGTCTTACGACCAGGCCGACATATTTATCAATGCTTCCCGCCTGGACAATATGCCGGTTTCGGTTCTCGAAGCGTTTGCCTCGGGAACGCCGGTGGTGAGTACGGAGCCCGAAGGGATGCGCTATGTCGTCGAGCACGAGCGAACTGGACTACTGTCACCGCCGGGAGATGCGCTGGCACTGGCCCGGAATGTGATCCGGCTTCTCCAGGACTGTGGGCTGGCAGAACGCCTGGCGGCAAATGCGTGGCAAGAATTCCAACGCTACTGCTGGCCGATTGTGCGCGAGCAATGGCTGGGGGTATATCGGAACTTGGTTTCCAGGGAAGTACACGCGGTGGAAGAACTGGCTCCCGCCGGGACCACTGACAACGATAGCTCACTGTCACTCTAAGTTCTGTGAGGTGAGTCCGGCGTTTGCAAAAGAACTCGCCATCGATTGGTCGCTGCATTTCACCTTCGGTGCGCCGTGCTGATTCGTCCAGTCCAGCCATCGTAGAGCGCCATCGTGCGAAAGCAGCGATTTACCCCGGAACTGCAAGAAACTTCCCTCGCAAAAGATCAGGTGCTGCACTTGTCGATCTTGTACGCGGCAGTAGAAATACTTTGCGTCACTCGTCCATGGGCCAAAGGTCCAGGTGGTGGAGGGTGATAGGCTGAACACCATGCTGTGCAGAGCCTGGCAGTCATCGTATTGGTAGGCGGCATCTGGTTTTTGCGGATGGGCCGGTTGCTCATCAACTCGGGCAAAGGTGGTCGTTTTCTGATTTGCTTCGACCGTGGGAACGAGCAGCATGGCGTGTTCTGCGGGAACGGTGACGCGTGTACTGCAGCGCAAGATCTTGGCGGACACCATCGACCCATAGGCCGGCGAAACATGGCCGGAAACCAGTTCAGATTTCCACTGCGGATCGGAAACTGGAAGAAGCGTGAGATGATTCGGCTGGTCAACACTGGGGCGATTTCCGCGTGCGGGTGAGACCAGAAAGGCATTATCCAAGTTGGCGACCTTGAGATCGGGCGCAAAATGCCAGGAAGTCTCGAGGAGATGGGAGCCGCGGCCTTCGGCAACGTCCCGCACTAGCCAGAAAACGCCGTGGAGATGGAAGACGAATCGGCGGTGACGTACGGGTTGGGCGAGTCGTTCGTACCCCGAGTGTTGGCCCGCAAAGAGCGCGAAGGTGGCCCCAGGAATCCAGCACTCGGCCTGAGTGACGGGGAGTGAGCTCCAGGCGAATGGTCCTTCGGGCTGTGCCTGATCGAGCCCGTCGACCGCCAACGTGTTGTGAGCCTTGGTGCTGCGAAAAGCCTGGCGCTCACCGCCGGGAGTGATGTAGGCGAAGGTCCCGGCATCAACCAGCCAGGGACGGTTGCTGAATGAGACCTTGATGCTGAGTGCGTCGGCGTGGCCATGTCCGCTGCGGGCAGTGCCCTGGGGCCCGGCGTCGATGACCGTCAGTTGCGGGAAGGGCTCCCGGCTCGCGGCAATAAAGATTCCACCATCTTTGAAGGAGTGAGACTCAGCGTCGGGTATGTCGCCCGATTTGGATGTCCAGCTTACTGCTTCCGCACCAAACAACCAGATTGCCTCTTCGGTCAGTGTCGCAGAGGCACCCAAGCCTTGGTCGCGGAACAGGGCGGCTCCGACTGCCAGAGGATCCGTCATGTGCTCCGCGCGGTTGCGCCGGGGATTGAAGACACGGCCGCCATCGTCGTCGCCGAAGCCTTCCGGAGGGCCCACTTGCGCGAGGGCTTGAACTACTGCCAGCATTTTTCTGATCACGCCGTCGAAATCCGAGGGAATATCGACCGCATTGCGCGACGCGAGCAAGCGCGCATGCAGCAGGAAATCTAGAGCATAGACGTGGTAATACAGCGATTGCTCAAAATAGACTCCGTCGGGCCGGACCTGGCGCTGGGCTTCTTCCCGAATGATTCGCCAGCCCAGATTCTTCCACTCTTGAGCTGCTGAAATTTCGGGGCAGAGGGCTCCGACAAAGAAAAGAGCAACCGCTTCGCCCAACAGGTGGGTGTTGGGGGAGAAATACGTCGAGAGGTATTTGCAAATGTGGCGCCCGTGCAGCGCCAATGCGCGCATCAAGTCTTTCTCGTAACCGGCTGGAAAGATCGGACAGCCTGCGAGCAATTGCCGCATCCAGAGCCAGGAGAGCGAGCGAAAGGCGACCTCCAAGCTGCTCGCCCAGTTCACGCCGAGAGGATAGGGATTGGCGCGCTGCCAGGAGTACCACTGGGCGATCGCCTCGGCCGCATATTTGTCCTGGCGCGTGAGGAGCCAGGCTTTAGCCAGAGTGACCAGGTGCTGGTGCCGGTTCAGTTCCCAGGTGATTTTGTGGTCTCCCGCTTCGGCAAAATCGAGGAAGTTGATTTTGAACCACGGGATCAGCCGAGTGCGTTTCCCGTGGACCACGTCGAGGTGCCAATCAATTTCGGCGCCGTAGTTCAGATTCTCGTAACCCAACAGCCGAAAACGGTGATGGCAAATCGCGTCTGCCTCTTCTACAAGGGCATCCACTTCATGGGGCAGGTGTTTCCGCAAGAGGCTGACGCGATTTGGCAGTTCGTCCGGCGGAACGAAAAATCTGCCCGGTGGATTGTTCTGGCTGAATAAGCCGTCCGTTCCAGGCTGCCTTCCGTGACCGTAAAGAGCTGCATCGAGCCGTTTGCTGACTTCCTGCCACACGCGGGTGCGCAGTTCGCCCCAACTCATTTGGGATAAACGGGACCAGGTTTTTCCTCCTGCACGGGCCACTCGACAAGTGTACCCTCAGGTTCCGGATAATACTCCAACCCGGGTTCACCAAATAGTAATCACACTACGAAATGATTGTAGGGCGTCATTTCAACTCGACCACAAAGACGTCGATCCGGTATTTGTCGTTCTTCGGGTCTTTCCCAAGCTGGTCCTGCCAGTCGGAACTAAACATGAAAAAGCGGCCATCTTGTGAGACGTTGCCTCGGGGACTCGACCAAAAGCCGTTTCTGGCGGTGCTGTAGGTGTGAGCAAACCGCCAGACCTTGGAACCCTTGCCGTCGGTTTCTGCGCAATCAATCTCGTTTTCCCACGGGCCGGTCACCAACAACTGCTTCCCCGGCACATCAGGATTGGTTGGGCGATAGGTGGAAAAACAAACCGGGGAAGAATCATTTGGATCCACGTTGTTCCAGGAGTAATGGGAGTCGTACCAGAAATTCCGGGCAGGTTCCAGCCCAGCGATGAGGGGAGAAGGCTCATCCAGATGGTTCATGGGTCTCAACCAAACGTCCAAGGGATGGCTCAGGCCGGAAGGGCCGAGAATATGCGAATACCCAAGCACATGGTGTCCTTTGCATCCTCGCGGACAGACTCCGACGTTCATGGTATCGATTTCCCAGACCACCCATCCCTGGCCAATGCCGGGACCACCACCGCGCGTCACATAGACAAACTTCCCCGACTTTGCCAGTCGCGAATTGTGAACGAGAAAGCGGTCGGGAGGGGAAATTGTTCCTTTCGGTCCCCATTGTCCGCCGATCTCGCCGGTCTGCGTGTTATACCAGCGGCATCCTCTGGTTCGGTCATAAACGTAGACCAGGTAATTCTTATCCTGCTGCGGCCCCAGCGTGGACATGAAGCGGTTGTCATCGGCGCTGACCGTGACGGAATGTCCAAGGTCGGAACTCTGGAGTTTTACGCATTTAGAAGCGTCGTTAACGTCGCTCAGCTTGCCCTTCGCCACATCGTATTGCTGAAATACCGGTTCCCGGGTAGCCATTCCGTAAAGGATGTTGGCTTGAGAAAAGCTGAACTGAGGCTCGCTGGTCCAGGGCAGATTCGGAGCACTCGCGAAGCGCGCTTTCATGGCCGTTGGATCAAAGTCGTACAGCACGAACGAGCCTCCGGCGGTATTCACGTAAAACATTGTCGAAGTCTTGTTCCACGAGTTCTGTTCCGCCGAAGAGGGACTAAAGAGGGACCGTCCGGCCTGCTTTGGATCTGATCTTGAATCGGTCACGCGAAGGATGCGGGATCCAAAACTAGGATCGGTAATCAACGATCCCGCCGGTCCGATTGCCGGCGGCGTTTCCTTATACGGCTCGGTGCGGCGGTCGGTGCGGGCGGAATATACCGCAGGTGACGACGGTGAGACCGGGCTTGCGTCGCGGCGTGGATCCGGCTGTGCCTGCGCGGCACAAATGAGAGCAGTCAGGCATAACACCGTAAGAAATTGCAAACAGTGTCTCATCATGCGGACGACCGACCGATATGGTTCATTCGACGGGACAACCATCATTCTAGCGAGTTACCTGGAAGGCTGCCACCGCAGGGCCGGACCCACGGCGGGCGTGTACAAATTCTTCCAATCTCCGAAACATCAACCGATGGCGGAATCCGGATCGTTCTTCTGCCCAGATGGTGAGAGTTCCAGTGCGGAAAGATTGGCAAACCGGCCGACAGGAGTATGCAGCCTGAGCCAAAGTTTGGCATCCAGAAAACGCGGATAAGCGGCTGCGAGCCATCTGTGCAGCAAACCAACGCGACGCTGCGCGACCGTCGTCAATTGGTAGCCAGATTCTTCCAGGCTGGGTCCGACCAGAGCCTCAAGCTCGGTGATTTCCTGATCAGACAATCGTTCTTTCCAGCGGTTGACCGGGTTCCTCCGGGTTTGGTTGGCCTCGTCGAGAAACGAGGAATTGGACTCACTGAGTCGCCCCAGACCGGTGCTTTGAATTCGGTTGTAGTCCAAATCGTGATCCAGGAATTCTCCCAGAGTCGCGAGAGTGCGACGAGGATCGTTAACCAGATCCTCGTAATGGACTTCGATGTAGTCTGCTGGGATCTGGCGTCCGTGACGCCGGCCCGTGCGCACCATCCACTCCCAGTAGAGCGCCGTCTCAAGCAGACCTCGCGGTTTTCGGCTCCAGGGGAATGGTCGGAATTCACCCATTTTCATGAGCGAGAGGGCAATGTCACGGCCGTCGCGGATGATGTGTACGAAAAGAGCGTCGGGAAGGTCGGCCTTGATTCTGGGGATATGGAGGACATCGTCTGGATCGTAAACCGCCCAGCGCTTGACGCCTTGTTGCCGGGCTACTTCGTCCATGACGATGCGAATGAAGTCACCTCCGGTATGGCTTTCCGCCATCAGCCTGCTGGAGAGGTGAGCGGGATCCAAATCAGTGCGGGCGAAACCTTTGCTGCGCATCCAGGCGTCGACGATTCTTGTCCGGTTCCGGGGATCGCTCGGATGGCCGAAACGGGGGATCAGTATCTTGTAAACGGGAAGATATCCGCGATAGACGGCGAAGCCGCCGGCAGACAGCAACGTGTCGTAAAGAAAGTTGGTTCCGGACCGATGACAGCCCATGACGAATACGGGTTGGCGGCTTCGTTCGGAACCTGCGCCGCTTCTGACTGGTTGCCCGAAGGCGCTGCCTGCAACTGTGTCACTCATAAGCCGGTACGCAAAAATTGTACATCCGAGCGCTTCCTCCCCTACGTTCAGGTAAGGGTTAGGCAAACCGCACCTCGTCTACCCGGCGGTTCGACCACCAAGCAGGACTTCGCGAACACGATCGTAAAGGGAGTTGCCCAAGAGCTGCTTCACTACCTCGCGGACTGTGTTTCGAGCGCGCAGCCGCGGCAATGCTTCACCCGAGCAGATGGCTGCAAAATCTTTGACCGGCAGTCCCCGGAGAATCGGTATACGGCCCAAAGCAAAGGCGTCCGTGTCAGTGGAGTTCGCGCAGATGCGGCTTGTGGCCACGGTCCGATAACCGACCGCGCGCGCTACCTTCGCGACGCGAGGATCGTACCGGCCTCCGGGGCACGAGAAGTGGTCCACCGCTCTGCCCAGGATTTGCTCCAGTTGTGACTTCGCGTCGGCAATCTCGCGCTTCAACCCCGCTTCATCGAGATCTGTGAGCAAGGCGTGCGTCATGGAGTGGCATCCAATTTCGAAACCTCGTCCACTCAGTTCCTTGAGCTGGGATGCCGAAAGATGTCCCCGGTTTCCCAACCATCCTGCAGTAATGTAGAAGGTTGCGCCGAAGCCGGCCCGATGCAGGATGGGAGCCGCGGCAAGCAGGTCCGTCTCGCAGCCGTCATCGAACGTGATGGCGATGTTCGATCCCGCCGGAAATCTCAGCGCCTGGCCCACGCTCAATCCTTGGCGGCCATGCGCTTTCAAGTAGTCCATTTGTGCCCGGAAATCGCGCTCCGGCAGGACATAGCGAGCGTAACCGGGTTCGGAGTCGCAAGGACGCCGACCCGGAAGCTCCAGCTCGTGATACATCAAGTAAATGATGGAGGGCTCGGCCATCAAAGAGTCCGGGGAATCGGAAGCAGACTAAACACCACCCCTATCCCATGCGGTTCCAAAGCAATTTCCAGTTCACAAGTCTTGCGCTCCAGATCATAAAGCGCAACATGCGAAGGCCTGTGCCGGTGGCCGCCGTGCTTGATCCACGCTACGTTTTCAACGAACTTGGTTGGACGCACTCGCGTAAACCCCACCCACACCCGGCGTTCATCCAGGGGAAGGACACCGCGGCACCATCCCAGAACCTGCCCCGACTGTCCGCTCATCTGGTTCAGGTCAATGGTCTGTTCCACCTGCAGCGTTTCTTGCTTGGCGATGATTACGTGGCCGTCCACAGTTGTGAAATAAATCTTGTCCCCGAACATGTAACCGTCGTGGGGCCTCGGCACTGTGATTTCGATGCGGGGGCCGGGTTTGGTCAGGCAGATAGCATCATGCTGCTGGAAGCGCGTGACCCAAATCTCGCCGTTGAGTTCGAATACATGGTTCGGATGCGAACGGTGGGGCTTAGTAGTAGGGACGAGCCGGTAGTCCGTCTGGCGCGAGAATCTTGCCCAAGTGTCTTCGCCGGTCACGCTCCATTCTCTGAGCAGCTTGCCCTCGGTAGTGACTTCGACCACCATATCGAGCCCAGTCACAGCGGCTAGTATCGTTCCTTCATGGGACGAAAAAGCATGATGGAGATCGTTGAAGAGTGGCAGGGAGATGTAGTGCGCGAGCCGGAAGCTGGGGAGGTCGTACACCAGAATCTCGGTGGATGTGCAGGTATAGACCTTGTTCCGGTTGAGCGTGGCTGACTTAAACAGAATGGCGGGACGGTCAGGCGGACATACTTGGGGCGGGGAAGTGTATTCCACACAAGGGCGGGATTCGTTCCTGGACGGATCTAGCTCGATCACGATAGCTTGCTCACACGACTGCCACTCCTCCAGCTTGCGGAAGACACTGCCTCTCAGCCGCCCTCCCACTATATAAAAGCTATTCATCGACAGTATCCGTCTGAGCAAAATAGCGGGCTACTCTTCCCCGGAGCTGTACCCCAAACGCTTCACGGGTGAAGACAAACCAGAGGACTCCAGCGCCGTATGCAGCCATGCCCGCAAGCAGATTGACAATGAGCTGCGGGTAACGATGGGCGTAGAAGGAACGCTGCATCAAGACCAATACAAATGCCATCGGAATGCAAAAGATCGCAGGGTAAAAGTAGGCTTCGGGGATGAATTTCCGAATGGGAACCTCGAGGTGACGGCACATGTGACGGGGTAGAAAAAACAGCGCGGTGCACAACAAGGGAATAGCCGTGCCGATTGCGTCGCCGACGATTCCCAGCGGGCGGACCAGGACGACGCTGAGGATCACATTGGAAACGCCTTCGATCAGCGCGATAATCGCCAGAGACTTGTGCAGGCTCATGCCAAACAGAATCCGGTTTGATGTGGACTGAGCGTAATAGAGCGTGGCCGGTATCAGGAGAATCAGAAGAACGATGTAACTGGAAACATAGCGCGGCCCCACCCAGGCTTCGATCACCGACTTGCCCATCACGATGAGGGAAACACACAGGGGAAACATGATGAAGGCACAGGCACGGTTCCCCGAAATAAAGATCTTACGTAGCCGGTCATAATCGCCGACCGCGTGGAATTGGCTGGACATTGGGGTGAAAATTTGCGCCAGGCTGCTCACCGTTTCTCCCGCGTAGTCAACCAGGCGCGCCCCGATGGAAAAATGCGTGATGGCCGCGGCGGAAAGAAAGGTGCCGATGATGACCGCGTCCGACTTAAAGCGCAGCCGGGCGGCCACGATAATCATGAAGGTAACCGATCCGTAGTTGACGACCTGCTTGAATGATTCGCGGCCGACGTATCGCCAGCCATACGGAATCGCCAGCCACCGCTGCGCGATCATGAAGCGAGCAGCCGACACGACCAGGGGCAGCGACACGGTGATGAAAGCGACACTTAGCAGTCCGAAACCGCGACGCAAGACGAAGATGATCAGCGCGGCGCGTACAAGCGTTCCTACGACGTTGGTCCAGTTGAGCAGATAGAACCTTTGCAGTCCCTCCAGGATGCCGCCCGACATTCCTAAGGGAAAACCCAGCGCCAAGGCAGATCCAACCATGAAGAAGAGAATTCTGGCATCGCTGAGAAACGCAGTGGGAACGTGAAAGACCCTGTCCACATAGAAGCTTCCCAGCACGGTCGGGACCATCAAGAACACACCGAGGCAACTGTAGGTGAACAAGCTTGTGTTAATGAGCCTTGCCAGTTCATCTTTGTCTCCCGTGGCTTGGAACTTCGAGACATAGCGGATGAGCGAGGAGCGGATTCCGAAATCGAAGATGCCATAGTAGCCGGTCAAGGAGAAAATCAGAACCCACAAGCCAAAGGCTTCGTCCCCGAGATGATGCAAGATAAATGGAGAGAGAAAAAAGCCGACGGCGATGTTTACCGCCAAGCCTCCCCAGCTAGACACAACATTCTTCAGGGCCCGGGTCTTCAAACTCATATCACTTCGGTCCGATCGTCTAGCAGGGCGGCCGCGGAGCCGACTGGATCGCTGGCTCGTATTCGCTCCAAGGTATTCGTTTCAGGTTGGCATAAAGTGCTGGCGATGTCCAGATGACCATCCGGGCGCATGTTAAAATCGGGGCGCTTCACTCAATACGCGCGGCGCGGTTGCACGGCCCGGATTGGTATTGAGGAGCCACTCGGAATGCCCTCGTCGGTCAGACCCTTGTTGCGCGTATTGTGGAGGCTACTTGCCGCGGCAGTCGTCATCGTCCTTTGTTTGCTGCG
>Ga0210404_10000299_pt1 | contig 28751 bp, 24 predicted proteins | sample IncBWH28MmetaG_FD_155455 | JGI IMG/M metagenome (GOLD analysis project Ga0210404, IMG submission 155455) | Forest soil microbial communities from Barre Woods Harvard Forest LTER site, Petersham, Massachusetts, United States - Inc-BW-H-28-M | ecosystem: Environmental > Terrestrial > Soil >... | reverse complement strand
CTCAGGATCAAGCTTCAACGATTCTTCGTACCGAAGCACTGCGTTCTTGGTGTCGCCATACTTCTCATACACGTTACCCTGCGCGTTGTGAACCTTTATCTTCGCTTCTTTGGCCTCTGGGCCATTCAGAGCTGAGGATTCGATGTGGAGAAGCGCGTCACTGAAGGACTTGATGGCATCTGGATATTTGTAGTTCGCGGCTTGGGCCACCGCCAGGTAATACGAAGCCCTCCAGTCTGCTTTGGGATTCTTCTTTGCCACCTCAAACACGCGCACGGCAGCCGAGAGGTCCTTGCGGCAAGAACGCGGCTGGTCCTCGCACCAAAGATTCCGGCAGCACAAGCGATCCCTGCCCTCTTCCAGCAGCTTTTCAAAGCTCGTTGCACTAAGAGCATCCCATCCATAGCGCTCGGCAAGGCGCATGTCATCCAACGCTCTAACGGTGCCCGTTGCCACCTCTCTGTCAAAAACCCGTCGGAGCTTTGCGACCCCGGAAACCTTGAATGAGTGAGGGGGACCGCCACTGGCTGAACGGATCTGAATCGACGCGTCAATCTCGTTTCCCCGGGCCGTCACGCTTCCACCTATGATGTAATCCGGCTTTTCGGAAATCTCGGCAAGCTTGAAACTTGGCAATCTCGTAATAGCCCACTTCAGATTCCCGGCGAGGTCAACCGCAATCTTCTGACCGTGCAACTGGAACTGCTCTACTGCCACAGTTACCGGAGGATTCTCCAGCGTGTAAGCCAGAAACCGAGGGATAGTATTGATCTGTCCCAAGATATTGCCTAAGGCATTCTCGGCGGCGAAACTCGACCGGTCAGCCGGGAGAGTCAGGCTATCCGAATTGAGATCCGTCAGCGTACTGCCATCGCATGCCTTAAGCCAGTAGTGTACGATCGTGTTTGGCGGATCGACCTCCACCAATCCACTGATCTTAAAGAACTTCGTTCCCTTCGATTCGATAATCGGTTCTCGGCGGGACTGGTACTGCGCGGGAGCTTTATCCTGCGAGGATGCCTTGCTGTTACCCTCGGCTTGGCCCGCCCGTCCGCCACAAACGTGGTCCCTATCGGTGGCCTTGACTTCCAGGGTTGGTGTCGCCAGGAGACCTAGTCGGATAAGGCTGGTGGTCAGTTGCGCAATGTCGCGGGCATCGACACTACGGGAACTCGCCTCCGATGGTGGGAACTCCCGCGCCACGCTCTCAAAATCCACAACGTAGACGGGAGAGGGCGCTTCCCTAGAACTGACGTTGTCCTGCGCCAGCGACAATGTGGTTCCCACCAGCATCGCTAGGACCAGGCCGGTCTCGATGTGGGAATTTACGTTTATCATAAGACAGCAGCATACACACAACACTCTCCTCAATCAGATGCGCCCGCGCCCATTCCTTCCCCGCCTCAAGGTCCTTGCCCTCCTTAATGGGGAAACACACTGGATCGCTCCCCGGGCCGCCCGCAAGCCAGACCGGCTCATCTGCACCCGCGTTTCGCGGCTGTAGCCAGACACTCATCTGCACTCCCCTCGTACGTTCGCATGATGTCTCCTGAAACCAAACCTCTTCACACGGTTGTTCCTTGGTACACTTCGGTTTTCGACTTGCTTGCGGGTCCACGACCCGCTCCTTGCCGACCCCCTCCCACTGCTCATTTCCGTCCCGCACAAAGTAGGCGAAGTGCAAGAGGTGGTTGAGGGGCTTCGGGGTTTCCTTCGCATTCAGGTAGTGGTCCGCGCTCACCAAGTAGCGAGGCCTAGGCAATTCACTGGTTTCCGGGTTCTTCGAGAGACTTCCATGCGATACAGCGGCTCCCGCGAAGGCCCTAACGGTAGATTCTGACGGTAGACACAAAACCAGAACGGCCACTAGTACCGATCTTTTCCGTCCGGAAAGGGCGTCGTAAGTCATTTACACTTCCACTCCTTCATTCCCTTACCCCCGGGGTACACGTTAAGCGTGCTCTGCCCTGGAACCGGTATTGGCAGCGTCTGCAGGCAGAACCCGCCGTTCTCCTGCGTGAAGGTGTAGCTGCCTCGAGGCAAGGCGAAAACCTCACCAGATTGGAGCTGCGTCTGCGTCTGCCAGCAGTTGGACGAAGGGCAGGCGGCTGTGGGAGGCTTTATTGCGGGGCGGAGCTGCGGGTCCCATCGATTCAACGGCAGCCCAGGACCTGCGGAGATATAAAGCACTCCTTCGGGGTTCTTATAGACCGTCGTGAGCTCGTATGTCAGCCAAAGCGGGCGAGGCTTGACGACTCTACCCACGAACGGTAACCGCGCCAACGTGCCCTCGAGCACGTCGCTCGTGCTGATCTGATAAGGGGTTTCGGACTCCTGCTCGCGAAGCACGACCTGATACGACTGAGGTTTGCGCCCTGGGAGGAAGAAGCAGCCGGTCTGACTGACCTCACGGCACTCGACCCTGTCTTTTTCCAGTTTCTCGACCTTCTTCTCGTCCAACTTGACCTCAACGTCGGAGGACGAAGGATCAATTTGCACAAAAATCGAATAGATTGGCCACTGCATCACGAGCCCTCCCAGCGCAATCACCAGGAACAGCCCTCCCAACCAAGAGTTCTTGGAATGCTTGAAGAGCCAGCTTCGCAGGCGCTCGAAGTAGGAGACGGCGAGGGTTCCGCCCAGAGCAGGAAGCAACTTTTCAAAGAAAGCCCACCCTTTCCCCTCTGGAATCATCAAGTACAAGAACGTGATGTCGATGGCGAAAGCAATTAAGAAGACGACCTGCCATAGGCGCAGATCTTCGCGTTCCTTTTTTGGAGTGTGCTTGAGCCCGTTAGCACGCAGGAAGGCGCGTACAGAGTCCCCTAGAGCCTTGTCGGTCTTAGCCTCGTCCCCTTGAGCCCTTTCAGCAGGAACCGCTTCAGTCGGAGACTCCACCGAGGTGCCATTGCCAGACATACTCGTTCCCTTTGCCGCGCGGCACCCCTCTTTGCGGCGCAGCCTGCCTTGGGGAAGCACTGCACTCTTACCACAAAATATCCCGAATGTCAACCGCCGTGTCCTGCGCCACGCGCCAGACCGATCTGGGCCGGCAGGCCCACCCTTGCGCCACACGACTAAAGGTCGCCCCACCCTTCGTGGTTTTGTTCAGTCCCATGACATCCTTTACAGGTTTTCGAAAGCTGGGCACGCGAATGCATGCACCACACGCCGTTTGCTCTTTGTCTGCCCGGGAATCTGGGGACGACGGGAATCTGGGGACAGACGGGACGTTCCCGATATCCCGCAAGTCTATGTAATTAGCACTCTCCATCTCCGAGCGCCAGCCCAGCTCGCCATTCGGCACTCCCGCCTTCCGACGCTCGTAACTCCCACCGCCCCTATTACTTAGATGGCTTTGTACATATCTTTCGATACGCATATTCCTGTACGCACAAAATGTTCCAGTTGGAACATTAGGCACAATGTTCCAGTCGGAACATTCAGCACAATCTTCCGGCCCTCTGCCCAGCCAGCCCATCCAGCCCATGTTACCCTCGTCGAACATGTCGGCCGCGCCCCAAGTCGCCACCGCTGCCTACGGGATGGCCGCAGTCCTGGCCTGGGGCACCAGCGATTTTCTCGGCGGCTACGCCACCCGCCGCGCCAACGCCTTCTTGTTCACGACAGTCGTAAACATCGGTGGCCTGCTTCTGGTAGGGACACTCGCCTGCGCCAGTCATGCGCCTTTCCCCTCTGGGCGTAGCGCGGCTTGGGTCATCGCGGGCGGCATCTCTGGAGGGGCAGCCCTGGCCATCTTCTATCGCGCCCTTTCTTCTGGAAGAATGGGACTGACCGCCCCGGTCGCCGCCGTCCTCAGTGCCGCGATCCCTGCGTTCATTTCAATGTTCACCGAAGGCCCGCCGGGCAGGACTGCCATCTTCGGCTTCGTCCTCGCTGCCATCGGACTGTGGCTGATTACGCGCGCCGAAGATGGCAGCACTCCCGAAGGGATCGGGCTCGCCGTCCTCGCGGGCATTGGTTTCGCTACCTTCTATCTTTCCGTCCGTCAGGCCGGCGACGCCTCAGCTTTGTGGATCGCGTCTCTCACCCGGGCGGGCGGCTTGATCATCACTGCTCTGATCGTTTTGCTAATCGGGAAATTTCGCGACATCACCCCAGCCGGCATACGCTGGGGCGTGCTTACCGGCTGCATCGACTCCCTCGGCACCATCCTCTTTGTTCGCGCCAGCCAGACCGGACGCCTCGACGAAGCCGTCGTCATCTCGTCGCTGTATCCCGCTGTCACCGTTCTCCTCGCCCGCCTGTTCCTGAAAGAACACCTCACCCGCTGGAGGTTCGTTGGACTGTTAGCGGCGCTGGCCGCCGTGCCCATGATCGCGGCGCAATAGATCCGATTCATTCCGTATTCTAGAATTGCGAATACAAACCATGCTGCTTATCGAAATCCGCAATCTGACCAAGATTTATCCGCAAGGCGAATCTATGTTTCGCGGAAAGTCCAGAGCGAGAAACGAAGTCCGCGCTGTCGACGATGTCTCGCTCGACATTCACGCCGGCGAGACTCTCGGCCTGGTTGGCGAATCGGGCTCGGGCAAGAGCACGCTAGGACGTTTGATTTTGCGCCTCATCGAGCCTACTTCCGGCAGCCTCCGTTTCGAGGACCGCGACCTGCTCGCCGCCAGCCCCGCCGAAATGCGCCGCCTGCGGCGCGATATGCAGATTATTTTTCAGGACCCCTTCGCCTCGCTCGATCCGCGCTTCCGCGTCGAGGACATCATCGCCGAGCCGTTGGTTATTCATCGGAACAAAAACGCGAGGGATGGGATTCTACCTCGCGTTATCGAACTCCTCCGCGCCGTCGGCCTCGACGAATCCATCCTGAAACGATTCCCCCACGAATTCAGCGGAGGACAGCGCCAGCGCATCGGCATCGCCCGCGCCCTGGCGCTGCGTCCCAAATTCATTGTGGCCGACGAACCGGTCTCCGCCCTCGACGTCAGCGTGGGCGCGCAAATTGTCAACCTGCTCGCCCAACTGCAGCGCGATTTCGGCCTGACCTATCTCTTCATCTCGCACTCGATGCCAGTCGTGCGGTATCTCTCGACGCGCATCGCCGTGATGTATCGCGGTAAGATCGTGGAAGTCGGCTCGACTGAGCAGATTACCGAGCGCCCGCAGCATCCCTACACCCGCAGCCTGCTGGAAGCCACGCCGGAAGTGGCGGTCTAATGACACAAATGCAATCCAGCCGAACCCGCGATCTGGTTGAACTAATCCTCGGCTACGGAGCAATTGTTGGCGTCATCTGGACGCCCGAGCACCTGCAGCGGATCTTCTCACCCATTGCGCTTGTGCTGACTTCGCTGGTGGTGCTGGCGCGCCGCCAAGGTCGCGATGAGCTTGGTGTCGGCAGCCGCGGCTTCGTCGCATCCCTCTGGATCTTGCCCGCCGCCATCGCGCTCTCTGCGCTGAGTATGTTCATCGCCGCGAAGATCGGAACGCTGCATCCCCTCTACAAGGGCGATTTCGTCCACATCTCCGGCTACGTAGTCTGGACTGTCTACCAGCAATTCCTTTTGCAGGACTATTTCATGGACCGCCTGTTGCGACTTGTCTCGAATGAAGCCGCTGCCGTGGCGCTTGCCGGCGCGCTGTTCGCCCTGGCACATCTGCCCAATCTCGTGCTCACCGCGGCCACGCTGGTGTGGGGCATAGTCTCGTGCGCGCTGTTCCGCCGCTATCGGAATCTCTGGGCGCTCGGCCTGGCCCAGGGACTACTCGGCCTCTGCTTCGCCGTCTGTGTGCCGGATGCGCTTCATCACCACCTGCGCGTTGGATTGGGTTACTTGCGCTACCACCCGGTACAAAGCGGTCAGTGATCAGTGTGACTCACTCTCGTCTGCCTGACTCGCAACTGGCCACTGGACACTGATCACGGCCCTTAGAACCACAGGCCCCAAATCCAATCCACGCTGGCATGGGTAATCGTCGAGGCTGGCACGCGCCTTCGCTCGCGCCACGCACGTCCATAGAAAATCCCCGCGATCGCCGCCAGCAGCACATAGCGCCAATTGAAATGTGCGGACCGTTTATTGAAGTGGGACAGCCCGAACATCACCGACGCGATCACCAGAGCCGTCCGCCGTCCCACGCGGCGCTCCAGCAGGTTCTGTACCCAGGCGCGGAAGAAGAGTTCTTCCGGCACGGCGGTGAAGAAAAATATCCCCACCCAACGCAAGAGCGCGCCTTCGATCCCGGGCAGGTTTCGATGAGGGTGGATGAAGCCCAGCGCGAGTCCCAGCACGATAACGATGGGCGTGAAGAAGACCAGTTCCCGCAGGCCAGTTTTCCAGTCGCTCAATTTCAGGTGGAAATCGAATCCTGTCCCGCTCAGTTGCCGAATCGCCAGAAACCCATATAAGCCCGCATCCACTAAAAGCAATTCGTTCAAAGCCCGGAGCCCCGTCGGCCAGGCCCGGTCAAACCACCGCAGATCCACGGCCAGCCCTAATACCAGCAGGATTAACCAGTCGCGCCAGTTGCCGCGTTGCCCGGCATCGGCCGCCGCGGCGTGCAGCAGCAGCCACGCAATCGCCACGGGCAACAGAACGTATAGCGAGAACCACTGCCAATGAAAGATCCCGTGCGCGCGCGAAACCATCACGTAGGGGATAACGAACAGCGCTGGCAGGGCAAGTCTTACAACGACCGGCCAGCGCTCGACGGTGCGTGCGGCGCGCTCCGCGGCAAATCCAAACACGGCTGCGGGAGCAAGTTCCAACACCAGCGCCGCAATCGCCACGGGCGTCACATTCTGCATGACGACATCTTAACTGTCGCGCCATGCAGCTTACCCCCTCAACGCAGCGGGCTGGTGTCCGCCCATCACGTGTTCAGATGCGACGCCGGTCTCCCGCAGGTTCGCGGGAGAGCGCGGTCTACTTCCCCATACGCACAACGGCAAGCTCTCGCTCCGCTCCACGTTCTGCCAGTTGGCGCTCGGCGGCCGAGGGGAACAGGGCCCTTCCGATCGTGTTGCCGCCGACCCATACTTCCGAAAGAAAGTAGGTATCCCCGTAGCGGTGGAAGACCATCATGGTCGAGTTCTCATGCGTCGAGCGTTGCGCGCTGTGCGCGGAAACAAACACGACGTGGTTCTGGCGGTCGTGAATCGCCAGGTCGTCCTGGGTCACGCGACTGACGATATAGCGCCCAGGCGGCAGGGTGCTTCCGCCCACGATGAAGGCAAACGGGACGTCCGCGACCACGTCTCCTTGTTTGACCTGGGCGTATGAGATGGCTGCCGCCAGCAGCAGCGCCGCAGACAAAATCCGAAGCAGTTTCATAGCATCCTCCTCAGTTAGCTTGGGGTGATCACAATTTGCTTGCTGCCAAAGGGGAAGGACTAGCCGGAAACGTCAGGCGACTAGCGGTTGTGCGAATCCGCGAGTCTCCAGCCAATTTAAACGTGGCTGAGGTCTCCTCGTGCTCAGATAGTGACGCCCGTCTCGCTTTCGTTACACTGGTGATGGCGTTGGCCACCGAAGAAGGAGAGCTAGATGGTGAGGCTCAAAGTGAATGGGATAGATCGCAGCTTTGATGGCGATCCCAACATGCCCCTGTTGTGGTACCTGCGCGACATACTGGAATTGACGGGAACAAAGTTTGGCTGCGGCATGGCCCTTTGCGGCGCCTGCACCGTGCACAAGAACGGAGAAGCAATCCGGTCGTGCATCACACCGATGAGCGCGGCGGCGGGTAGCGAGATCCGCACGATTGAGGACCTCGGGGCAAACGGGCTCCATGCAATTCAGAAAGCTTGGATCGAGATGAACGTTCCGCAGTGCGGATATTGCCAGTCTGGACAGATCATGCAGGCGGTCTCGCTGTTAAAGAGCAATCCTCATCCTACGGACCAGGAAATCGATGACGCCATGGCGGGCAACATCTGCCGCTGCGGAACCTACCAAAGAATTCGCCAGGCGATCAAGCTGGCAGCGGGAAAAGTCGCATGAGCCAAATAGAGAACGTAAGCCGGCGTCGGTTTCTCAAAGGAGTGTTTGGGGCCGGAGCACTTGTCCTTGCCGTGCGGTACATCCCACCGGTTCTCGGGCAGGGACAGGTGACGGACGGTCAAACCGAAGCGGACCGGGCAACACTTCACGCCAATCTCTTTGTCGGAATTCAGCGGGATGGAACCGTGTACATCGTGGCGCACCGATCGGAGATGGGGACAGTCATTCGTACATCCCTGCCACTCGTACTTGCGGACGAGCTTGACGCCGACTGGAAGCGCGTGAAGATCGATCAGGCGATAGGTGATCGGCGATACGGAGACCAAAATACCGACGGCTCGCGCTCCATAAGAAGCTTCTTTGACATCATGCGGGAGTGCGGGGCTGCGGGGCGCTGGATGTTGGTCCAGGCAGCCGCGCTTCAGTGGAACGTGCCCGCGTCGGAGTGCTCAACCGAGCCGCATGCCGTGGTTCATAAGGTAACCGGACGGCGCCTCGGCTATGGTGAACTGGCCTCGGAGGCAGCGCCTCTTACCGTGCCCAAGAAAGAACAGCTCCAGTTGAAGAAGCCCTCGGAGTGGCGATACATCGGGAAGGGAATGGCCAGCGTTGACCTGGAAAAACTCTGTACAGGCAAAGCGATGTTTGGCATGGATGCGCGCGTGGATGGCATGGTATACGCGTCGATCGAGCACCCGCCGGTCTTCGGCGGAAAAGTAAAAAGTCTTGACGATCGGGAAACGCTGAAGGTTGCCGGAGTGCACCAGACCGTTGGCATCGATGCATTCAAGCCTCCCGCTGCTTTTCAGCCGTTGGGCGGCGTTGCCGTGATTGCCGAAAACACGTGGGCTGCGTTCCAGGGCCGCAAGAAGCTGAAGATAACCTGGGACAACGGGCCGAACGAATCCTACGACTCGGTTGAATACAAGAAGGAGCTAAGGGAAACAGCTCACAAGCCGGGGAAGCTTATCCGCAGCGTGGGCGACTCTGACAAAGCTTTCCCCACTACAAATGTGTTTGAAGCCGATTATTACGTTCCGCTGCTGGCTCACGCGCCGATGGAACCGTTGGTGGCGCTGGCGGAGTTCAAGGACGGAAAAGTCACGGCCTGGGCGCCAACCCAGAATCCTCAGGCGGTGCAGGCAATTGTGTCCTCGGAACTTGGCATTCCGAAAGAGGACGTGATCTGCAACGTTACATTGTTGGGCGGAGGGTTCGGAAGAAAATCCAAGCCTGACTATGTTGCCGAAGCCGCAGTCTTATCCAAGAAGCTGAGCCGCCCCGTAAAAGTTGTGTGGACGCGCGAGGACGACATTAAGTTTGATTATTACAACGCGGTGGCTGCGATGTACCTGAAGGCGGCCGTCGATGAAAAGGGAAAGCCCACGGCGTGGCTGCAGAGATCGGTGTTTCCGCCGATCACTTCCATCTACGACGTGAGCCAGGTCTATGGCGATCCGCCGCACCTGGCGCAAGGTTGGACGGATCTTCCCTATGATCTGCCCAACATACGTATAGAGAACGGCCCGGCTCAAGCGCATGTCAGGATTGGCTGGCTGCGATCTGTGGCCAACATCTACCACGCCTTTGGAGTTCAGTGTTTCACCGATGAACTTGCCCATCGCGCAAATCGCGATCCGGTGGAGTACCTGCTCGACCTTATCGGACCGCCTCGCACCTTGGACTTCACCAACGTGCAGTATCCGAACTACGGTGCGGATTACAAAACGTACCCCTGGGAAACCGGCCGCCTGCGACAGGTTATCGAAATGGCTGCCGAGAAATCCGGTTGGGCCAAAAAGAAGAGCGGGAAAGGGCACGGGTTTGGATTCGCTGCCCATCGCAGCTTTTTGACGTACGTGGCCACGGTGGTTGAAGTGGAGGTGAGTGATGATGGTGAGATCCACATCCCGCGTGTTGATACAGCGATCGATGCAGGTCTCGTCGTAAATCCGGAAGTCACGCGCGCGCAATTTGAAGGCGCGGCGGTCTTCGGCACGAGCATCGTACGCAGCGGAGAGATTACAGCCAAGAATGGCGTAATCCAGCAATCCAATTTCGATGATTACCCCGTGGCCCGGATCAATGAAGTCCCGGTTCAAACCAACGTATACATTACCGAGAGCTCCGCCCCGCCCGCCGGCGTGGGCGAGCCGGGAGTCCCGCCGTTTGTCGCTGCCTTTTGCAACGCGATTTTCGCAGCCACCGGCAAGCGCGTCCGCGATCTGCCGCTCGCAAGCAACAGCCTGTTCGGATAAGCTGGCAGGGTGCAATTGACTCCTGACGGCCCGTCTGACAGAGTTGCGGTCGGCAAGTGTCCAGGGCACACCGGGTCGAATGAATGATCAGCTTTCTCTCCATCCTCGCCGTGGGATTTTTTCTGGGGATGCGTCACGCTACAGACCCCGACCACGTCATTGCGGTCACAACCATCGTCAGCAATCAGCGCAACAGCACGCGGGCGGCCCTGATCGGCGCTTTTTGGGGCGTCGGCCACACCCTCACCATCTTCGTGGTCGGCGCCGGAATCATTCTCTTCAATCTCGTCATTCCGGTGCGGGTCGGACTCAGCATGGAGTTGTGCGTTGCCGTGATGCTCGTTATCCTCGGCCTGATGAATGTGGCCGGGTTTCTGCGCTCCATGCCCGCTGGCTCGATCCAAAATCCCGTTGAAGAGAACGTCGTCCACTCCCATCCTCACAGCCACGGAGATTACACTCATAACCATGCCCATACTCATCAGACTGAGGGCCATCTCCATCCGACCGACGATATGCCTCTGGCCTGGATGGACCGGGTGTTTGGAACTGTCAGCCTGTATCAATATCTCCGGCCGTTCGTAGTGGGCGTGGTGCACGGACTTGCGGGTTCAGCGGCCGTGGCTTTGCTGGTCCTGACCACGATCCGAAACGTCCATTGGGCGATCGCTTACCTTTTAATCTTCGGCGTAGGCACCATTGCAGGCATGATGCTGATCACAATGAGCCTTGCCACCGCGTTCAGGATGGTGGGAAAAACTCGTCAGAAGTTCTCCCGTCGACTGGCCTTGGCTTCGGGCCTGCTCAGTCTGGGCTTCGGTCTCTTCGTCGCTTACCAGATTTGCTTCGTGAACGGCCTTTTCACCGCTCATGCGCGATGGATACCGCAATAGCTGCTCGTCAATTCGCGCCTTGGGCGCGAAATCGCCGGTGAGGCCGGGCTCCACTCAGAACCATTTCGCAAAGGTGGTCGACGAAGTCAGGCGTCAACTTGTCATGCCGGATGAGGAATCGCATGTAAATGGGCCCGTAGAGTGAATCGAGAAGCAGGTCCATGTCCACATCTTTGCGCAGCTCGCCGCGCTGAATCCCGCGACGCAGTGTGGCGTAGGCCTCCTGACGGCGCGGCTTCATGAAACGTTCGCGGAAGGCAGTGATGACGCCCCGGTCGCTCTGGCCGGCAGCGAGAATGGCAGCAAGAATCCGCCCACGCCGGCTGCGAAAGACCTTGATGACTTGACGCATCTGCTGGCTCATATCCGTGCGAACCGAGCCGGTATCGGGGAAGTGCAGTTTTCGGGTCGCGCTGCTGGCGAACGCATCCGCGATAAGAGCGGCCTTGTTGGGCCACCAGCGGTAAACGGTTGCCTTGCCAACGCTGGCATGGGCGGCCACGTCTTCAATGGTCAGATCGGAAAAGCCGTTCTCCCCCAGAAGTCTCAACGTGCTCCGCAGGATGGACACCCGCGCCTGCTCGCTTCGCGGGCGTCCGGGAGAGCGCCTGCGGCGGCCCGCCTCGCCATGCTTGTGAGCAGGCTTTTGGTGCATGACGCTACCCTACCATATATAATCGACTGCGGGCTTTAGAATCCAATACGCCTAGTATCGAATCTAAAACCTCGTCTGGGGGGTTCTCTTCGCATCCGCGCGGTACAGCCCCTTGTGTTCGTCTGAACTCTGGAGGGGTGCCTAACCGATGTGGATTGTTGCATTAGCTCTCAGGCGTCCCTACACATTTGTGGTGATGGCGCTCGTCATCATTATTCTGTTCTTCACTACGATTTTGCGCACTCCGACCGACATCTTCCCCAATATCGACATCCCTGTGGTTTCGGTGGTCTGGTTCTATAACGGCATGTCGCCGCAAGATATGGCGGACCGCATCGTGTCCAACTCCGAACGCGGCATCACCACCACGGTCAATGACATCGAGCACATGGAGTCGCAGTCGGTAAACGGTCTGGGCATCATCAAGGTGTTTTTCCGTCCGGGCACGAATGTACAGGGAGCAATCGCGCAAATCACGGCCATTTGCCAGACCACCGTGCGCGGTCTACCGCCGGGCACCACCCCACCCCTGATCATCTCCTATAGTGCCTCCACCACACCCATCATTCAGCTTGGACTAAGCAGCAAGACGCTGCCCGAGCAGCAACTTTTCGATCTAGGCCAGAATTTCCTGCGTAACTACCTGGCCACGGTGCCCGGAGCCGCTACCCCGTATCCCTACGGTGGCAAGATTCGCCAGATTCAGGTCGACCTGGATTTGCCGAAGCTGCAGGCTTACGGGCTCGCACCGGTTGACATCGTCAACGCCGTCAGCGCGCAGAACGTAATCCTTCCCACCGGCACGGTTAAACTCGGCCCTCTGGAATACAACGTTGAGATGAACGGAACGCCGCAGACCATTGCGGAGTTGAACGACCTGCCGGTCAAGACGGCCAACGGTTCCACGCTCTACATGCGTGACGTGGCCCACATACGCGACGGCTTCGCGCCGCAGACCAACATCGTGCGTCAGGATGGTAACCGCGGCGCACTGATGTCGATTTACAAAAACGGCAACGCCTCCACTCTGCAAATCGTCGCCGCGGTGAAGAATGTTGTTGCGCAAGCGGTACAGGCGCTGCCGCCCGAGCTGAAAATTACCCCACTGTTTGACCAGTCTCTGTTTGTGCGGGCGTCGGTCTACGGCGTCGTGCGCGAGGCGGCTATCGCCGCACTTCTTACCGCAGTGATGATCCTCATCTTCCTCGGCGACTGGCGTCCCACGATCGTTATATGCGTTTCGATCCCACTCTCCATCTTTGTTTCGATCATCATGCTGGGCGCCCTCGGCGAAACCATCAACATCATGACCCTGGGAGGACTGGCGCTCGCCGTCGGCATCCTCGTCGATGACGCCACGGTAGAGATCGAAAATATCGAGCGCAATCTTGCCATGGGCAAGGAGATGAAGCAGGCCATCCTCGACGGTGCGCAACAGATCGCCGTGCCCGCCTTCGTCTCCACCCTCAGCATCTGCATTGTGTTCGTGCCCATGTTCTTTCTCGCGGGCGTGGCAAAGTTTCTGTTCGTGCCTCTGGCGGAGGCCGTGAGTTTTGCCATGCTGGCCAGCTATCTGCTCTCACGAACTCTTATTCCTACGCTGGTCATGTTCATCATGCGCGGGCACGAACATCGCGCGGCCGGACCCAGGACGTTCCTGGGCCGCTTCCAGCGCGGTTTCGAGCGTAAGTTTGAAGACTTCCGCCGGGGCTACGAGCAGTTGCTCGAGACCACCCTCGAGCATCGTGGCGTGTTTGTGCTTTGCTTCCTCGCCTTTTGCCTGCTCTCGCTCGGGCTGTTCATGTTCCTGGGACAGGACTTTTTTCCGCAAGTGGATGCAGGCCTGCTGCGCCTGCATGTGCGCGCCCGTCCCGGGCTGCGCGTGGAGGAGACGGCGCGGCTTTGCGACGAGATTGAGGTTGCGCTTCACGAGGAGATTCCCAAGGGTGAGTTGCAGACGGTTCTCGACAACATCGGTCTGCCCAACTCCGGCATCAATCAGTCCTACAGTTCCAATGGAACTATTGGCACGAGTGATGTCGAGATCCTGATCGCGCTCGACCCTGAGCATCACCATCCCACCGCCGGCCACATACGGCATCTGCGCGAGGTCCTGCCACAACGTTTTCCCGGCGTGGAGTTCTTCTTCCAGCCCGCCGACATCGTTACGCAGATTCTGAACTTTGGTTTGCCCGCACCCATCGATGTACAGATCGTCGGCACCGACATGGGAAGCAGCTACCTCATCGCGCAGCAGATCGCCAACAGAATACGGCACATTCCCGGCGCGGCCGATGTACACGTGCAGCAGTTGCTGTCGTCGCCCACGCTGCACCTCGACATCGATCGCACACGCGTCACGCAGGTCGGGCTCACCGCGCGCGATGTGGCGCAGAGCGTGCTGGTTTCCCTGAGCGGCAGCTTCCAGACGGCGCCTAATTTCTGGCTCAACCCGCGCAATGCGGTTACTTACCAGGTGGCCGTACAGGCGCCGCAATATCGCATAACCGGCATGCAGGATCTGATGTCCATTCCGGTAAACTCGCAGCAGGGTCCGCAGTTGCTGAGTAACCTGGTGCAGCTGTATCCTGTCGCGCGGCCGGCCACGGTCAATCACTATAACGTGCAGCCAGTGATCGACGTTTACGCCAGCACGCAGGACCGCGATCTCGGCGCTGTCGCTTCTGACACCTATAAGGTGCTTCAGACGTTCGACGGCCAACTGCCGCGCGGCACTCACATCGTGGTGCGCGGGCAGGTGGTTACTATGCGCTCGTCGTTCGTTGGATTGGGTCTGGGGCTGATCGGAGCCATTCTGCTCGTCTATTTGCTGATCGTGATTAACTTCCAGTCGTGGCTCGATCCGTTCATCATCATCGCCGCGCTGCCGGGAGCGCTGGCTGGAATCTGCTGGTTCCTGCTGCTGACGCGCACTACACTGAGCGTGCCATCGCTCACCGGCGCAGTTATGTGTATGGGTGTGGCCACCGCCAACTCCATCCTGATGGTCAGCTTCGCGCGCGAACAGTTAGACGAAGGCATTCCCGCCCTGCAGGCCGCCGTCGCCGCGGGATACACTCGCATCCGCCCGGTGCTGATGACCGCACTGGCCATGATCATCGGCATGGTGCCCATGGCTCTGGGCTTTGGCGAAGGCGGCGAGCAGAACGCACCGCTAGGCCGCGCCGTCATCGGCGGACTGTTGTTTGCCACGATCGCCACTCTGTTTTTCGTGCCAAGCGTGTTCGCCATGTTCCACGGCCGCCGGGAAGCCTGGCGTGCGCGCCAGCAGCAAATGTAAACAGGAGCAGGCATAAAGTAGGTTTTCGCTGGAGTCGGAGTCAAGCATGAGTATAGAGAACGAGTCCAAACCAACGACGGGGCACACGCAACTGTCGGATCACCCGAGCCAGGAGCATCCTGTTCAAGGCACGCAGGCCCGGCGGGACGCGGAGATCGAAGCGATTCAACAACATTCCCGGCATCAAGCTCCGGGAATCCAGAAACCGCCCGAGCTTCCCCCCGCGCCTCCGCGCAAAGCCGTGATGATCGTGGGCGTGGCTCTGCTGGTGTTGCTGATTGCCGGAGGCTTGACCCTGTGGGACCACGTGACCCACGAACGTGCGCTAGCCAAGGAAACAGAACGCGAAACTGTACCAACCGTCGCCGTGGTTTACCCACTGTCAGAGAAACCCGACGAGGATCTGGTCCTGCCCGGATCCCTGCAGGCCTATGAGGAATCTCCGATTTTCGCTCGCACCAGCGGCTACCTGGTGCGCTGGTACAAAGACATCGGCAGCCGCGTGGGCAAAGGCGAATTGCTGGCGAAGATCGATACTCCCGAGGTCGATCAGGAACTAAACCAGACCCGGGCCGCGCGTCAGCAGATCCTGGCGCAAATGGAGCTGGCGAAAATCACCGCCGACCGCTGGGAGAACCTGCGCAAGACCGACTCCGTGTCCGCGCAAGAAGCCGACCAGCAGACTAGCGGATACAAGCAAAGCCAGGCCAATCTGGCTGCCGCCGACGCCAACGTGCGCCGCCTCGAACAGCTTGAGGGCTTCAAGGATGTCTATGCGCCGTTCTCCGGCGTGCTCACCCGCCGCAACGTCGATCCGGGCGCGCTCATCAACGCCGGCGCTGGCGGCCGCGAACTGTTCGACCTTGCACGGGTCGATCCCCTGCGGGTTTACACCAGCGTTCCGCAGGCCTACGCACCGCGCATAAAGGTTGGAGCGAAAACCGTCGTCACCTTACAGGAATTTCCCGGCCAGAAGTTCTTGGGCACCGTAGCGCGTACGGCAGAGTCCATTGACCCGACTACGCGCACGCTACTCACTGAGGTCGACGTGCCCAACAAAGACGGGCGACTATTGCCCGGCTCGTTCGGGGAGGTCCACTTCGCCGTCGGCACTAACATAAATAAGGTCACGATTCCGGTGAACGCGATGCTGTTCCGCGCCGAAGGCCCGCGCGTAGCTGTCGTCGGTCCCGGAGGCAAGGTAGAGTTGCGGCCCATCAACATTGGGCGCGACTACGGCGCGACGTTGGAGGTTCTCGGCGGCATCTCCCCCACCGATCAGATTGTCATCAACCCCGCGGACTCGCTCGAAGACGGCCAGCCCGTGAACGTGGCGCAACCGCTGCCGAATCAGCAGCAGCCAGGTAAAGCAACGCCGCAGGCCCCGCAGAAGGGCAGCGGATCGTGAAGCCAGCCACACTCTCGATCGTGCTCGCATTGCTCGGGCTTGCGGCCGGATGCACCGTCGGCCCACGGTACAGCCGGCCCGCGGCCCCAGCGCCGGCGCCTGATGCGTGGAAGACGCAACCGCCGTGGGAGCAGGCCGCGCCCAAAGACTCGATCCCAAAAGGTGCGTGGTGGCAGGTGTTCAACGACCCCGCACTTGACGCCTACGAACAACAGTTGCTCCAGGCTAATCAGTCTCTGGTCGCCGCCCGCGACCGTCTCGACCAGGCTAGGTCCTTGGCGCGCGTAGCTACCGCGGACATGTTCCCACAGCTTTCGGCGGATCCCAGCGCGGTGCGCGAGCGCGGCTCCGGCAATCGCCCGCTGAGCGGAGTGACGCAGTCCGTCCGGCCGTATACGCAGAACGTTTTTACGGTTCCGTTCTCGCTGAGCTACGAGGCCGATCTCTTCGGACGCGTACGGCACAATGTGGAAGCGGCCAACGCTTCGCTACAATCCACCGCTGCCGATCTTCAGAACGTGCAGTTGGTGCTGACCGCCGAGCTTGCCGCTGACTACTTCACGCTGCGTGAACTGGACGCCGAGTTTGAGGTGGTGCAGGAATCCGTGGGCTACCAGCGCAAGGGGCTCGATCTGGTGAACAACCGCCACGAGGGCGGCATTGCCACCGGATTGGAAGTCGCACAGCAAGCCGCACTGCTCGACTCCACGCTGTCGCAGCTTGCGCTGGTGCAGCAGACGCGCGCGCAGTATGAGCACGCCATCGCAGTGTTGGTGGGCCAGCCGGCTTCCAGCCTCAGCCTACCCGCCGCGCCCCTGCGGGCCACGCCTCCTCCTGTCCCGCTCGGGGTGCCCTCCGACGTCCTGGAGCGCCGGCCCGACATTTCCACCGCTGAGCGGTTGATGGCCTACCAAAACGCACAACTTGGCATCGCGCACTCTGCCTTCTATCCCCACATCACTCTGAGCGGTTCAGGCGGTTTGCAGAGCAAGGACATCTCCTCACTCTTCAGCACACCCAGCCTCGTTTGGTCGCTGGGTGCGGACGCCTTGCAGCCCCTGTTCGAGGGTGGACGAAATCGAGCCAATCTGGCCGCTGCCCGCGCCGCCTATGACCAGTCCGTGGCCAACTACCGCCAGTCGGTGCTCACCGCCTTCCAGCAGGTCGAGGACGGAATCAGCAACCTGAGCACGCTCTCGCAGGCCCTCGCCACGCAGGGTGCGGCCGTCGAAGATGCGCGCCGCGCCCTGGCCATCGCCAACAATCGCTATATCGGCGGAGTCACGACTTATCTCGACGTCATCACTGCGCAGACTACTCTGCTAACTAGTGAACGGCTGGAGACGCAGTTGCTCGGCCAGCAAATGGTCAGCTCCGTCTATCTGGTGAAAGCTCTCGGCGGGGGCTGGGACGCTGGCCAACTCGAGCGCGAGCAAGTTCATCCGCAGGCTGGCCAGGCCTTGCAGCCATAAGTGCCGCCGCGGCTTCTGGTTCATGGTTCGTTTGGCTACGCACGTGACAACTGATTTTGAGACCTACATCCAACCCGTTGCGGGTTGACAACAGCCGGAAACAAGCCTAGTATTATAGCTGGGCGAATATCTCTTCTTACTCTTTTTACTCTTTCAGGTTCGGAAGCAAGTCAGCTCCATCAGAAGCCTTTTCCATCTAGCGCCACTGAAAGAGTGACCGCCTTATGACACTACTAGCCAGTCGGGGACTCTTGTGTCGGTTCCACATTGTTTGCCATCTGTGTCTATTGTCCTGAGCCTGGAGGGAGAAACCATGAAGAACACGAAGTTTCTTGTGAAAGTGAACCGCAGCGGCACCCGCGCTCCTGAATACGTGCAGCGCATTGACCGGACTCCGATTCAAACGACGACCAACCTTAAGCTGGCGCTGGTTATGGGAAGATTCACGGCGGAAGATGCCGTCAAATCCATCCAGAATTCCCGATGCAACCCCGAGTTAATATCCATCCAAGTTACTGCCTAGGTTTGGAATCTGGCCGCGGCGCCTAGTGAGCGAGAACATCAACCGCTCCGTCATTACCGTGTCGGCACGCGGCTGCCGCAAACTGCACACCATTCTCCACCCCCGCCTTTTTAGGCGATCCCTAGAGTTGTGGACGAACAGCGACAGCTTGCGGTACTCATGCGGTCGTAGTTCTCCACGATGAGATCATCGGGGTGCGCGTTCGCGATGATCAAGTCCCGATTGCAACGGTCGGGCATCCCGAGTTGAGCTGCTGGCAAGTGCATCCCTGCAAAACAACCTCAAATCATTTTGGAAGTCGTGCCCGCCGCGACTGGAAGAAAGATTCCGTTCAAATCGGTTTTCCGTAGTATTCTCGCGAGGAATAAATTTCTGATTTTCCGATTCGGCGAAAGGACTGCCACCTTGGTGCACGACGAAAAGGCCGGTTACAACCGATTCCTCCTGCTGGTAGCAGGTCTTGGCGGCTTGCTGTATGGGGTGGATGTCGGCATCATTGCCGGCGCCTTGCCCTACCTGGAGGCCACTTCCGGGTTGAATGCGGGCCAACTTTCGACCGTGGTCGCAGCTGTCCTCCTCGGGAGCGTGATCTCAACTCTGTTTGCCGGCGTGCTGGCAGATTGGATGGGACGCAGGCTCTTGATGACGCTGAGTGGGGTACTGTTTGTCGTCAGCATTCCAATGATTGCGCTCTCTCATGGTTACGAACCGTTGATTCTTGGCCGCCTTCTTCAAGGCATCAGTGCGGGTTTGATCGGTGTGGTGGTCCCACTGTACCTGGCAGAGTGTCTATCGGCGTCGAGTCGCGGTAAGGGTACGGGCATCTTCCAATGGCTACTCACCCTCGGCATCACGGCGGCCGCCTTTGTTGGCATGTATTTCAGTTTTCGTGTCGACGAAGTGGCAAAACTCGGCGACGCCGCGCGGCTGCTCACTTTCAAAGATACCGCATGGCGCAGCATTTTCTGGGTTTCACTTCCACCGGGAATTTTGTTCGTGATCGGCAGTTTCCTGGTGGCGGAGTCCCCGCGCTGGCTGTTTCGCCGCGGGAGGCGCGATGCCGCCTACGCAGCCCTCCTCCGTTCTCGCACCAACCAGCAGGCGGATCTCGAACTCGCAGAAATGGAACAAGCTGCCGCCGCAGAGAAAGCCACCACGTCAACCGGGTCGAAGGTTAAGGAATCGCTTTTGCGCCGCAAGTACGTGATCCCGTTTGTCCTGGCCTGTGTCATTCTCGCGTGCAACCAGGCCACCGGCATCAACTCCATCATTGGATATAACACCAATATTCTCTTGCAGAGCGGCCTCTCCGATGTTCAGGCTCATTGGGGCTATGTTCTTTTCACCATCATCAACTTCCTGATCACCATTGTTGGAGTCGTGCTGGTGGATCGCAAGGGGCGGAAATTCCTGCTGTCGGTGGGAACGGCCGGAATTATTCTTTCGCTCGTCTGCACCGGCTTGCTCTTCCGCCAGACCGAGCGCTTGCGCGTGGATTCCAGAACCACAGTTCAATCCATGGTCAAGTCGGACCAGAAGATCGCGCTCACTTATGACCAGACGCTGGCCAAAACGCTGCTGAACTCAGCCGGAGACGCCGCTCAGCAAATCGGCCGCCGCCCTACTTCGCTCGTCGTGATCTATTCCTATGGAGACTTCCACGCAGCCACCAAGGCCGCGCGTTCCGACGATACCGCGGCCACCCCAATCGAGATCACGCGCGAGAGTTGTGTGCCCGCCAACAAAGTGCTGGCGTTTTTCTCGAATCCCTTCGGCGACTTCGACGCTGCGCGCCAGGCTCCACTGAAAATCGACAACGCCCTGATCACTCCCTTGCCCAGCCAGCGCAGCGGTTGGAAGGTCGCCATCACTCTTTTTGTATTCATGGCGTTCTTCGCCATCGGTCCCGGCGTGTGTGTGTGGTTGGCCCTCTCGGAGTTGATGCCGACCCGCATTCGTTCCAACGGCATGAGCATCGCCCTGCTGATCAACCAGGCGGTCTCCACCGGTATTGCCGCCGTATTCCTGCCTACGGTCGGCAAGTATGGCTACTCCACCATGTTTTGGGGCTTCGCGGGCTGCACCGTGATCTACTTCATCACCGCCGCCGTGTTCCTGCCTGAAACGAAAGGGAAGACCCTGGAAGAGATCGAAGCGCATTTTGAAGGCGCGAGAAAAAAGCCCGGCCTTGCAACTGCTTGAACTTCCCGCCCCGCTACGTCCGGGCGTGGCGTTCGCTGTTTGGTTTCGACCCACTCAGCGCGAAGAACAGGATGTAGAGATAGCAGAGCGTAGCCAAGATCAGGGCGTAGTGAACACCTTGCCCCCAGCTGGTTTCGCCCTGGGTCATCGGTGAATAGTAGTGGCTATTGATTAATACCGCAGCGCGACCGACAAGGTACGGAATTATTGCGCCGCCCACAATCGCCATATTCAAGAGGCCCGAACCATCACCTGTGAGCGGACCGAGCTCTGCTATCCCCATGGTGAAGATGCTAGGAAACATGATTGAGTTGAACAGTCCAACCGCCAGAATGGACCACATCGCCAGGTGCCCGCTGCTGAGTACCGAAACCGTCACCAGAAGGGCGGCCATGATCGCGGCGAATGCCAGCAATGTCCCGGTCTTGAACTTCCGCAGGAGGGCGGACCCCACAAAGCGGCCAACCATGGCCCCTAACCAGTAAAGTGAAATGTACTTAGCGGCCTCGCCCAGGGCGGCGCGGTATCGAGCTCCCGCATCGGCGACGCTCGAGGGCGATATAAAACCGCCGATGTTGTCCAACGCCAGGTAGTTAGCAATGGAGCTGCCGATCGCGACCTCGCCGCCGACGTACACGAAAATCGCGATCGCACCGAAGATAAGGTTGGGATGTTTCCAGACCGAGTCTGCGACTTTCTCGCCGATGTGATGCCCGGCGGATTCCATTTTTGGGAGTTTGAAAACAGCAATTGCGACGGTCAGCAGCAAGAGCGCCGCAGCGAAAAAATACACATACAGCTTGACCACAGCGTCGGCCTCTTGGGAAGCGCTTAGGGCCATAGCGGCAGCCGTCGTTCCGAGGATCAGGTGCGCACCGATCCAGGGAAAAATCGCCGTCCCCAGAGAATTAAAGGCCTGGGTGAGATTCAAGCGACTGGATGCTGTTTCTGCTTTTCCTAGAACTGCGACATACGGATTCGCCGCGACTTGGAGAATCGTAATTCCAGTGGCCAGAACAATGAGCGCGAAAAGGAAGAATGGGTAAGAAGGAATCCTCGCCGCCGGATAAAACCCAAGGCATGCGGCAACCATAGTTAACAGCCCAACTATGATCGCCCTCTTGTATCCGATCCAGTCAATGATCTTAGCCGCTGGAATCGAAAAGACAAAGTAGGCGGAAAAGAATGCAGTCTGAATCAGCAAGCTCGCATCAAACCTTATCTTGAAAACATGTTGCGCATACGGAATCAGCACATCATTCAACGACGTGAGTGCGCCCCACATGAAGAACAAGCTGGTCAAAACCACCAGCGGGCCTGTATAGGACGATGATGAATCAGGAGAAACTGCGGCAGAACGGCTCGGTGTCGCGATTGACATAAGTGGTTCGCTCTCTATCCGGTGGTCTGGGCATCATAGCATTGCGAACCGGAGCATGGCATTCCTTACTTTGTCTCAGACTGGATCTTCGCTGTCGGCGGCGCAGGTCATGTTAGGCCTGGAGCTTCACCAGCCAGTTCGCCGGCTCCGGGAGGATAGCAAACGTAGGCAGCTTGCCCCGCACCATGGCGACTTCGTCGCAGTTATGAAACCTGGGACAGACGTGGCAGTCCTTGTGAATCTTGTCGGGAAGATCCTCTCGTCGCGCCATCTCGAATCCCTGCCGCGCGAAAAATTCGGGAGCCCGCGTGAAAAGACAGATGCAATCCACCCGATGCCGTTTCGCTTCGGCCATCAAAGCCTTCATCAGACGGCTACCCCCGCCTTGACCCTGCGCCCGCGGGCCCACCGTGATCGAACGAATCTCGGCCAGATGTGTGCCATAAAGATGCAGCGCACCGCATCCAATGATGCGGCCTTCATTTTCCAGGACGACAAAGTCTCTTACGTTCTCGCAAATCTCCGCCAGCGTACGCGGCAGCAAAGTGCCGTCGCCCGAATAGGCGGAGATCAGTTCGTGGATGTGCTTGGCATCCGGCAAAATGGCCTTACGCGTGCGCATGAACCTCCTCGCGTAGAGACTCGATTGTCTTTCTCGCCGTCGCAAGCCCCTGCCGAACCCGGGCTGGCGCCGTGCCGCCAGCAACATCATGGATCGCCAACACCGAAGCCAGCTTCAAGCATTCATGAAAGTCCCGATCGAATATCGGACTCAGAGGACGCAAGTCATCGAGTGTTAGATCCTCAAGCCCACAGTGCTTTTCCAGGCACAGCTTCACTGCTTTGCCGATCTGCTCGTGCGCGATCCGCGAAGGAACGCCGCGATTAACCAGGTAAGTCGCGGCCACCCACGCGTTCATGAATCCCGACTGCGCTGCCTCGTTCATGCGCTGGTAGTCGAACTCCACCGCTTTCATCCACCCGGCGACCAGCGGCAGCAACCCAAGCGCTGTGTCCGCGGCATCGAACAGAGGCTCCTGCGTTTCCTGCAAGTCTTTGTTGTAAGCCAGAGGCAAGCCTTTCAAAACAACCAGCAGCGCCGCTGCGCTTCCGATAACGCGGCCGGTCTTTCCCCGAACCAGTTCCAGAAGATCTGGATTCTTCTTCTGCGGCATGGCGCTGCTGCCCGTGGAATAAGCTTCGGGCAACTGCACAAAGCCGAATTCCTGCGAAGAGAAAATAATCATTTCCTCCGCCCACCGGCTCAAGTGCAACCCCAGAAGGGAAAGCGTGTTGACAAACTCAAGCACGAAATCGCGGTCGCTGCTGGCGTCGATACTGTTCGCCGTCGGACCAGCGAAGTCGAGCTCCTCCGCCATAAAAGCGCGATCGAGCGACAGAGTCGCTCCGGCCACGGCACCCGATCCCAGCGGACACGCGTTCACGCGCTTTCGGCAATCGGCAAGCCGGTCGGCATCCCGCAAAAACATTTCGACATAGGCCAGCAGCCAATGCGCCACCAGCACGGGTTCAGCGTGCTGCAAGTGCGTGTAGGCAGGCATCGCGGCGCTGCCGGCCTGTTCGGCGCGGTCGGTGAAACTCGAGCAGACCTCAGCCAGTTCCTTGCGCAACTCATCGATCGCCGCCCGCACATAAAGGCGCAGGTCGGTGGCGATCTGCTCATTGCGGCTGCGGCCACTGTGCAACTTGTATCCCACCTCGCCAATCCTCGTCACTAGCTGCTTTTCCACGAAATGATGGACGTCCTCGGCTTCATCGTCTTCCACCAAGCCTTTGGCAGCAGCGGCCATCTCACCAATCTGCTGCAGCCCTTCCAGAATGTTGATGAGTTCGTCCGCGGACAAAATCCCGGCATTCCTCAATGCCCCTGCATGAGCCCCACTCGCTGCCAGCTCGTAACTCAGCAGCCGTCGGTCGAACTCAAACGACCGCTGCCAGCGCTCGAATCGCGGGTCCAGAGGCTGCCGGAAGCGCCCCGACCACATCTTCATCGCGAAACCTCCACGCGAGCCCGCGCGCGCGTACGCGAGGGCAATCCCAAAATCCGAATGAAGCCCGCCGCGTCTTTCTGGTCGTAACCGTCGCCCATGGTGAACGATGAGAGACCGGTGCGATAGAGCGAGTGCTCAGACTGGCGGCTCACCACCGAAACGTTCCCCTTGTACAAAGACAGGGTCACGCTGCCGGTCATTTCTGTTTGGGTGCTGGCAACAAACGCGTCCAGCGCCTCACGCAGCGGTGTGAACCACAAGCCGAAGTACACCAGCTCCGCATACTTCAGTCCTACGTGTTGTTTGAAATGCGCGACCTCGCGCTCCAGGCACAGCGCTTCCAGTTCGCGATGCGCCGCGATCAGCAAGGTCCCACCTGGCGTTTCATAACACCCGCGCGACTTGATGCCCACAAAGCGGTTCTCCACCAGATCGACCCGGCCGATGGCATTGCGCGCACCAATGTCGTTCAGCAACTCGACCAGCGACACCGGATCAAGCTTCATGCCGTCGACCTCGACGGGAATCCCTTTCTCGAAGCCGATGGTCACCTGCTCTTCTTTGTCGGGCGCGTCTTGGGGCGAGCGTGTCATCTGCCACGTTGCCGGCAGCGGCGCGTTCGCAGCATCTTCCAGCTCTCCGCCTTCATGACTGAGGTGCCACAGATTGCGGTCGCGGCTGTGGATCTTCTCGCGGCTCGCCGCCACCGGGATCCCGTGTCGCTCGGCGTAATCAAGGCAGTCTTCGCGGGATTTCAGCGACCATTCCCGCCACGGCGCAATCACCTTAAGGTCCGGCGCGAATGCCTGGTACGTTAACTCGAAGCGAACCTGGTCGTTCCCTTTCCCTGTGCAGCCGTGCGCCACGGCCGTAGCCCCCTCGCGCAGGGCCACTTCGACTTGATGTTTGGCGATCACCGGACGCGCCAGTGACGTGCCCAGCAGATACTTATGTTCGTATACCGCACCTGCTCGTAGCGCCGGAAAAACGTACCCCGTCAGAAACTCCTCGCGGAGATCCTCCACGATAACCTTGCTTGCGCCCGTGGCGTATGCTTTTTCGACGACGGCTTCGATGTCGTCGCCCTGGCCCACATCGCCGACCATCGCGATGACGCTGTAAGAATAATTCTCTTTGAGCCACGGAATGATGATGGAGGTATCAAGTCCTCCGGAATATGCAAGCACAACTTTTTCAGGCATGAGCACTCCTTGCGGGCAGGCGATCACCGCCACCCACCAACAAATAGAGAATCGCTTTTTGCACGTGCAGGCGGTTCTCCGCCTGCTCGAAAACCACGGACTCTTCCGAATCCATCACCGCATCGGTCACTTCCAACCCTCGGTGCGTCGGCAGGCAGTGCATAAACACCGCATGGGGCGCGGCTTCCGCCATGAGCTCCGCATTAACTTGATAAGGCGGAAAAATCCTCGACCGTTCACCCTCTTCCTTCTCCTGCCCCATGCTTGTCCAGGCATCCGTATAGATTGCGTCGGCGCCGGCGACTGCCTCGTGTGGGTCGGTTAGTAAATGGATTTCAGCACCGGTCTCCTCGGCAATCTCGCGCGCATCGGCAACGATCCTAGGATCGGGCTTGTAACCTGCCGGTGTCGCCACACGAATCGACGATCCCAAACAAGCGCACGTGAGCAGCAACGAGTGCGCCACATTGTTGCCGTCGCCTACATAAGCCAGGCAGCGGTTCCTCAGATCTCCGAACCGCTCCAGCAGCGTCAGGTAGTCAGCCAGCGCCTGGCAGGGATGCTCCAGATCGCTGAGCGCGTTAATCACCGGAACGCGGGCGTGCTGCGCCATGCTTTCGATGGTCTCCTGCGAGTAGGTGCGCAGCACAATCAGGTCCACCCAGCGCTCCAGATTGTGCGCCACGTCACTCAACTTTTCGCGCGCATCGAGCCGTTCGTGGGTTTGGTCGACGAACATCGCCGTCCCGCCCAGGCTTGCCATTCCTGCTTCAAACGTCAGCCGGGTTCGCAACGAGGGCTTCTCAAAAAACATCACCATCTGCCGGCCCGTCAGCGCCCTCCGGAAATCTGACGGACGAGACTTCATGATCCCCGCTAGATGCAAAACGGCATCCACCCCGGCAGGACCGAGATCTCGAGTCGAGACCAGATCCGGGCACCAAAACACTTGTGGAACTCTCTCGGGAGTGGCCGCCATTCTGCCTTGCACGTGACTGTTCAACTTGACTCCTTAGTTCTGAACCTTGTTCTGAACCCGCGCGCACGGTGGTTGCGATTTGTAACCAGCGGCGCCCGACTTACTCATGAATAAGTAACCTCCGTACCACACGACAGCTTGGTCAGGTAAAACTGCTGCAAGACCTCCGCCTCGGTGGCAGGCAGAATTCTCACTCGCCCAACCCCTTGTTTCAGCGCCTGCCCGCAGGCTTGCAGTTTCGGCAACATGCCGCCACTGATGATCGAACCCGCCGCCAGTTCGGCCGCATGCTTAGTGCTCAGCCACGGCATCACACTCCCCGCGGCATCCTTTACTCCGGGCACGTCGGTGAGAAAAATCAGCGCATTGGCGTGGCAGGCTGCGGCGCAGGACGCCGCCATTTCATCGGCGTTCACGTTGTAGTATTCGCCGTCGGCGCCCAATGCCAGAGAAGCCAGAACCGGGATCCCTCCCTGCTGCCACAGCGCTTCGATCCAGCACGGCTCAGCGAAACAAATCTCGCCCACAAATCCTAAATCGCGGCCGTGGACAAACTTCTTCCGTGCGCGGAATGTCATACCATCGCCGCCGCAGAATCCAATGGCCGGCATGCCCGCTGATTGAATCGCCGCCACCAGCTTCTTGTTGATGATCCCGCCCAACACCATGAGCGCCGCGTCCCGCGTCTCCGCATCGGTGACGCGCAAACCGTCCACAAACTCGCTCTTCTTCCCCAGCCGTTCCAGCATGCGAGTCAGCGCACCGCCGCCGCCATGCACCACCGCTACACGGTGACCGTCCCGCGCCAACTCCGCGATGGACTTGGAACACTTGCGTAGCGTCGAAGCATCTTCGATCGCCGCTCCGCCGATCTTCACCACAATCGTCACTGCAAACCCTCCCGCTCATTCCACTGATACATCAGATTCATGTTCTGCACCGCCTGTCCCGCAGCGCCTTTCAGCAGATTGTCCACACACGAAACCAGCACCATCCGCCGGCCATCCTCCGCCAGGCAAAACCCAAGATCGCAGTAGTTCGTGTGCAGAGAAAACTGCACCTGTGGCAGCTTCGGTGTCGAAAACACACGCACCCAATGTCTCCCCGAATAAAAATCAAGCAGACAGGATTCAACTTCCGCCGGCTTCATCGCTCGCTTCAGGCGTACGTAGATCGTCGACAGAATCCCGCGCGGAATCGGCAGCAGATGAGGCGTAAAAGTCAGTTCCGCGTCCTCCAGACCCAACTGCTCCACCATCTCTCCCAGATGCCGGTGATTGAATACGGAGTAGGCGGAGAGATTATCCGCCACGGAAACGAAGTGAGTCCGCGAGGTGGGCGCCTTGCCGGCTCCGGACACTCCCGACTTCGAGTCCGAAATAATTCCACGATCCCGATCAATCAATCCCGCCTTGAGCAGCGGCGCCAAAGCCAGAATCACTGAGGTCGCGTAACACCCTGGATTCGCCACCAACTGAGCCGCCGCGATGCGATCGCCGTTCAACTCCGGCAGGCCGTAAACCGCTTTGGCCGTCAACTCCGAGGCAGTGGCCGCGTCCGCATCCTGAAACGAGTAGATCGCGCGATGCTGCTCCTGTTTCAGCCTCCACGCCCCACTCAGATCGATCACACGCAATCCTTGTGCTATGGCCTCCGGCACCAGAGCGCGCGATGCTTCATGTGGCGTAGCCAGAAAAAGCAACTGCACACCCTGGCGCTTCAGTTCCGGCCACGAGAGCGGCCGCAGCGGATGGCCTCCATTGCCGGACAGTTCGGGAAACACTTCCGCCAAATCTGTCGGACCCTCGCCTGCGCCCTCACGCCGCAGCAGTACAGGCTTTTCCAATCGCGGATGGCGCTCGAGAATGCGCGTCAGTTCCAGTCCCGAATAACCACTTGCTCCCAGCACCGCACTTTTGAGTTTCGCCGACATCAACCCAGCATCTCCTCGATCCGCACCGCGACCTTCTTGGCAGCGTCCCTGTCGGGACAAACAATCAGAATCGCATCGTCCCCGGCAATCGTCCCCACCACTTCCTCCCATTCCTGCTCATCCAGCGCCGCCGCCACGGGCTGAGCGCTGCCTATAATCGTTTTCACCACCAGCAGGTTCTGCGCAGGCCGCACATCCAGCACGAACTCGCGAACCAACCGCTGCACAGGGGGTAGAGCCAGACCCGCAGCGCCCTCACCTTGAAGCAGCGTGTAGCCCGCCGCCGTCTTGCTCAAATTCAGATCGCGAATATCCCGGGACAGCGTCGCCTGCCCCACCTTGAAACCCCGTTTGCGCAGCGCCCGTTGCAAATCTTCCTGGTTGGCTACGGGCCCCTGCTTCAACGCCTCCAAAATGGCCCTCTGGCGCAAGGCTTTATTCATTGTGAATACTTATTCAATATTATGAATAAATATTCTCTATCTTACAGGGCGTGCCCCCCCTGTCAAGGAAAAACATCTTCATCTCTTACACTTTTGGTAACCCGGCCACG
>Ga0210404_10000298_pt1 | contig 28767 bp, 19 predicted proteins | sample IncBWH28MmetaG_FD_155455 | JGI IMG/M metagenome (GOLD analysis project Ga0210404, IMG submission 155455) | Forest soil microbial communities from Barre Woods Harvard Forest LTER site, Petersham, Massachusetts, United States - Inc-BW-H-28-M | ecosystem: Environmental > Terrestrial > Soil >... | reverse complement strand
CCGCCTCCGCCGGAATTATCACGTTCGGTATCCCCGCCAACAGCGGACCAAAGATCTCCCAGATCGAGTCCACGAATCCCAGGTTCGTCTTCTGACAGCAAACCTCTCCCCCCTGGAACGGATACCTCCGCCACATCCAGGAAAACCGATTCATCGACGCCCGATGCGTTCCCTCCACCCCCTTCGGGACTCCCGTCGATCCCGACGTGTAGATGACATAAGCGCGTTGATCACTCGAAACCGATGTCGAAGGATTGTTCGTGGCTCCGCCGCTCAGACCATCGCCGTCGGTATCGAATGCCACGACATGGTGCGCGTTATCCGGCAACCGATTCTGGATCGAGGAATGAGCAACGATGCTGGCTAGCGAAGCATCCTCAATCAGGAACCTCAGGCGTTCGAGCGGATAGGCAGGATCGAGTGGGACATAAGCCGCTCCGGCCTTTAGTACACCCAGGAGCGCAACAACCATTTCCGCGGAACGTTCAAGAAAAACTCCGACCAGAGAGCCCGTCCTGACCCCTTGCTCAATGAGCCGACCCGCCAGTCGATTGGCCTCGTCGTTGAGTTGCCGGTAGCTCCACTCTCTTCCTGCACACAGCAATGCAGTCGCGGCGGGAGAGCGGTTCACCTGACTCTCGAAGGCTTTGTGAAGGGGCAAATCCCTGGAATAGTCGACCGCGGTTCGATTCCAGTCCACCACCACCTGCCGCCGCTCCTGGACGCTCATGATCGGGATTTGCGCCAGACCCAGATCCGGATTCTCTACCACCGCAGCCAACAGCTTTTCGAAATGTCCCAACATCCGGCGAATCGTCGACTTCTCAAACAGATCGGTGTTGTATTCGAACTGGCAGTGGAACTCGCTGTTCTCCCACACTTCGACAGACAGATCGAACTTGGCGATGCCAGCCTCGAAAGGCATCTCCTTGATCGTCAGTCCCGGAATCTCAAACACTTGCTTGGGAATGTTCTGGAAGGTGAACATCACCTGGAACAGCGGATGCGTGTCCAGGGACCGCTGGGGGACCAAACCCTCAACGAGTTTCTCGAAGGGAACGTCCTGGTGGGCGTATGCCTCCAAGGCGAATGACCGCACCTGGCGAATCAAATCTCGAAAGCTGAGGTTGTTCGCGAAATCGCCACGAAAGACCAGCGTATTCACGAACAGACCGATCATGTTCTCAATTTCGACTTCATTGCGCCCGGCGATGGGAGTTCCGATGAGAATGCTTTCCTGGTTGGTGTACCTCCAGAGTAAGGACTGAAATGCCGCCATCGCGACCATGAACAGGGTGGAACTCTCGGCCTGCGCGAGTGCCTTGAGTTTCGCCAGGGTGGCGTTATCGAGGCTAAATTCTTCGGTTGCGCCGTGCCAACTGTGTGTTGCTGGACGCGGATGGTCGGTTGCCAGATCCAGCAGCGTTTGTGCGCCGGCCAGTTTGCTTTTCCAATATTCAACTTCCCTCGTCAGCACCTCGCCGCTCATGTACTCACGTTGCCACTGCGCGTACTCCGTGTACTGCAGAGGAAGTTCTGGGAGCTCTGGTGTATCACCGTTTGACAGAGCCGCATAGCACTTCGTCACTTCGCGGAAGAGCAGGGCGATGGACCAGCCGTCGGTGACGATGTGATGCATTACCAGAACAAGGAAATGCGTCTCTGCGGAAAGGCGGAGTAGGATTGGCCGAAGTAATGGCCCTTCCCTCAGGTCAAAGGGCTTCGTCCCTTCCTCACTTGCAATGCGCAGGGCCTCAGACTCGCGTTCACTCCGCGGAAATCCAGTAAGATCGACGATCGGGATCTTTACCTCTACCTCAGGCAACACGATTTGTCTGGCTTCGCCGTCCACAGAATCAAAGACAGTGCGCAAGGAGGCGTGGCGCTGTATAACTATCTGGAAAGCCCGCGCCAGGAGATCAACATTCAACGGACCCGTAATGCGGAAGGCGCGAGGAATGTTATATGCGGCAGTTCCGGGATCAAGTTGATCGAGAAACCATAGCCTGTGCTGCCCGAACGAAGCTGGAAACGCCGCCTGCGTCATCTCGATCGTTCCTCGATGGCTACGGTAGAGGAGGTGGCACTTTGAAGTTGACGCTTGCTCTCAACCAAGTCGCGACCTTGGTTCATTGTGTCAGGCATCGGCTCGAAGCTCCACCTCTCGGCACACTCATTTTAAAGCCAAATGGCCAGAGGTCGGTAGCGTCAAAACTATGCGCCAAAACAAGTGAGTCGAATATAGGTATTTCGCTGTATTCAACTTTCCGCCGGTTTTGCCATCCTATATACTGTCACTTGTCTTTCAAGGTGATTGTACGTAGCCGGAAGTGGTTAACTCCATTCCCGGCAGGAGTACAGATGTCACTATCGTCGTCAGTTGTTCCAAGGGGCGTCCGCGATGGGCAAGAGTTGGGCCGCCTCGCCGATTTGCTTCTGCAGGCAAGTCCGACCGTTTACTCAGCGTCTTTGGCGCAGCAGCGTCTCTGGTTTCTGCATCAGTTGCAAGGTAGAAGCAGCGCTTACACCGTGCATCTGGGGATGTGGCTGAGAGGTTCGCTCGATCTGGCGGCGCTCCACTCCGCCATTCGGGAGATGGTGAACCGGCACGACAGCCTGCGCACTGCATTCCGGCTCGAGAGGGAGACTCTTCAGCAGGTCGTGGAACCTGCCTGCAGCATAAGAATCCCAATCACAGATCTGACCAGTGTGGCAGATCCGACTGCCGAGGCGTACCAACTGGCCCGCCGTGAAGTTGAGAAACCTTTCGACTTGAGCAAGGCCCCTCTGTTTCGCGTCTGCCTCTACCGGGCCACACCACAGGATCACGTTTTGCTATGCACCATGCATCACATTGTTACCGATGCCTGGTCCATGCGGCTCTTCGCGAAAGAATTGGAGATGCTCTACAGTGCATTTTCGCGGGGTCAAGCGTCGTCCTTGTCGCCCCTTCCGATTCGCTATGGCGACTTCGCAGAGTGGCAGTTGGAATGGTTTCACACGGATCGAGTTCAGCAGCAGCTGGCTTTTTGGAAAGATAAACTTGAAGGAGCGCCGGCCCTGCTTGAGCTGCCAACGGATGCTCCCCGGCCACTAGAACAAACATTCGAAGGTGCTGTTCAGTACACGCCGATCTCAAGCGACATTATTGAGGGAATTGAGAAGGTCGCAGCTCGTTGCCAGGCCACCCCCTTCATGGTGCAACTGGCCGCGTTCAAGGTCCTGCTTTATCGCTATGCCAAACAACATGACGTCGTGGTGGGGATCCCGGTCGCCGGGCGTAACCAGGTGGAAACGGAGGAGTTGATCGGATTCTTCGTCAACACCCTGGTCTTGCGCGATGACCTCTCTGGCAATCCGCGACTTACGGACCTGGTCGCTCAGGTGCGCGAGACGATTTTGAGTGCATTCTCCAATGCGGACGTTCCATTTGAAAAGATAGTCGAGACGCTTCAGCCGGAACGGAATCTCGGGTACAACCCGCTTTTTCAGGTCATGTTTGCAACCCTCAAGTCCGCCGTGCGGTCGCACAAATTCGGTGACTTGACAGCATATCCATATGTGGTCAGCGCAGAATCATCCATCTTCGACCTCAGCATGACCTTGATCCAGGACGTCGACCGGCAATGGTTCGCGTCGATCGAGTACAACACGAACCTGTTCGGCCAGGAACGTATCGGCCGCATGTTGAATGACTACATATCAGTTCTGCAAGGCGTTGTATCTCATCCTGAAGGCCACATCCTGACACTGCCGTTGCCGAGCATGCCAGGACCTGTGGACATATTGAAAGTACCCTGTGCAGACAAACAGAAGGAAGACAAACAGGAGAAAGACAACGAACAAAGGATCCCCTCCCCGTCTGTCTCTCGGAAGACGTACGTACGCCGATTCAAGCCCCTTGACCGGGAAGAGGAAGTGCTGGTCGAAGTCTGGAAGGAGGTTCTCGGGCTTCCGGAAGTTGGGATTCGGGACAGCTTCTTCGACGTTGGGGGGCACTCTCTCCTGGCGGTCCGGCTGATCGCGCGCATACAAGAGATCACCGGCCGGCGGATTCCCGTCGCGGCTATTTTTCGCGCGCCAACCATTGAAGCTTTCGCGCCGCTGCTGCGCGAGAACATTACCCCCGAGCCCGATCCCGTCCTGGTGCGACTGAAAGACGGTGATGGCGTCATTCCTTTTTTTGCCATCGCAGCGCCAGGAGCGGATACCTTCGGGCTGTCGCTACTAGCGCTCCACATGGGAAGCGATCAGTCGGTGTATAAAGTGCAGGCCTCCGCACCAATTCTGTGGGGCCGCCCTTTTACGAAGGATGAGCTGCGAACACTCGCGCGGGAGTACATCGCTGCGATGCGATCCGTTCAGCCGCATGGACCTTACTGCGTCGGAGGCATGTGTGAAGGTGTTCTGATAGCGCAGGAAGTCATTCTCGAGCTCGAGTCGATGCACGAAGAGGTGGGTGGTTTCGCAATCTTCGACACCTGGGTACTCGAGAACTCTCAGATCCGCGCCCTCTGGGCGGTGGAGTATTACCGGCAGAGATTTCAGATTTTCCGCAGTCTCCCAAAGCAGGAACGGGTTGCTACCACGAAGAGATTTGTCCAGCGGCTATTTGGCAGGAATCGGAACGGGAATGGTTCGGGCAGTGGGTGGAATCGAATATATTGGCCGGGTGAAGAGTTCCGTGAGCCGCAATTTCAAGCTCCGGTACTCCTGTTCAAGAGGCCACGGCAGCCCTACTTCTATGTCCGCGATCCGCAAATGGGCTGGGGAGTTCGTTCGGCGGGTGGCGTCGAACTCTGCGAATTGAACTGCGCGCACAACGAGTTCTTACGGCGGCCCCAAGTCGGGACGGTCGGCAAAGTCCTGGGAGGCAGGCTGCAGTCAATCCGGGGGGGCGAGGTACGGCGAACACCTGTGTCTACGCCACACAGCCGTCCACATGGAATCCGAGTTAAGAGCCTGGAAGCACATTCAAGAGAAGCGCATTAAAGAAAGGGAAACCAGGGATGACCGAGGTTCCCGGTGGGGCGGCGGGCTCGTCCGTTGCGGGTTCTGGCGAAATGGTGGCATCATCGGTGCACTGGCAAGCGGAGGGGGCTGCGATGCGCGGCCAAGTGCGCCCTGTAAAAGTAATTCGTCCGCCCGCATTCTCGCTTGGCACCATATTTAGCGGGGTGCAGACGCTGGCTCAGTATTCGGACCTTCTCTGGATTCTGAGTTTGTTTCGCCTCAAAGTTCGCTATAAGCAATCGGCTCTGGGCTGGATCTGGGCAGCGCTTCAGCCGCTCGCTTTGATGACCATCTACACAGTTGTCTTTACTCGTGTAACCAGGGTGGCTACTGGCGGGATCCCTTATCCTCTGTTCGTGTTGTGTGCCCTTCTGCCCTGGCTATTCTTTTCCGGTTCGATTTCAAATGCCGTGCATGGACTGGTCTTATTCCCGAATCTCCTCACCAAGATGTATTTTCCGCGTGAGATCATCCCCCTGTCCTACCTGGCGGCCAGCTTTGCGGATTTTCTCATCGGCTGCACGATTCTTGCCGGGTTCATGGCTTACTACAGAGTCTCACCGACCTGGAACCTGCTCTATGCGGTTCCGATCGTGATTGTCATAGCCGCCTTTGCTGCCGCCATTGCCCTGTTTTTCTCGGCCTTACACGTTCGCTTCCGCGATATCGGGCTCGCCATGCCGCTCGTGCTGCAAGTGTGGATGTTTAGCATTCCCGTCGTCTACTCTCTGCAGTCGGTGCCGGTGCGCTTTCGGAAACTGTATTTGCTCGATCCCATCGCTGGCCTGATTGAGAATTTCCGTACTGTATTACTGCAGGGCGGCAAACCTGACGCCACGAGCCTGGCAATGTCTGCCGCAATCGCGTTCGCTTGCCTTGCGATCGCCTACACTTATTTCAAGTCTTCTGAAGCCACCATGGCCGACGTAATCTGAACTTCATGATCGACATAAGGTTGGATCGAGTATCGAAACAGTACAGGTTGCGAGCGTCCGCCAAATCGCCGAAGCGCTGGTACTCAGGTGCCTTCAGAAGGCGATCTGCCCCGATGTGGGCGCTTCGTGACGTTAGTTTTCAGGTTGCACAGGGGGAAGCTCTCGGGATCGTAGGACACAACGGCGCGGGTAAGACAACAATCTTGAAGATTCTTTCCAGCATCACGACTCCCACCGCAGGCGAGATCACGGTGCGGGGAAGAATGGCTGCGTTGGTGGAAGTAGGTTCTGGCTTTCATCCGGAGCTGACCGGACGCGAGAACATCGATCTGCACGGCGCGATGCTCGGGATGCGAAGGTCGGAAATACGCCGGAAGCTCGACAGTATTATCGAATTTTCAGGCGTCGGCCAGTATATTGATGTGCCGGTGAAGCGATACTCCTCAGGGATGTACGTGCGGTTGGGGTTTTCGATCGCGGCACACCTGGATCCCGACATTCTCTTGCTCGACGAAGTGTTGGCGGTGGGAGACGCTGCTTTTCAGGCGAAATGCCTCGACCGCATTGCCGAACTGCGACGAGCCGGGCGCACGGTCATCTTTATTTCGCACGATCTCGCCGCTGTGTATCGTCTGTGTGACCGGGCGATTCTGCTGAATCATGGCCGCGTCGTCGCCGATGGTCCACCTAGACAAGTCATCGACGAATATCAGCAGATGACTTTTGGGGATGATACGAACCCGCGCGGAGGGGCCGGATCAGAATCACCGGCGCAATGCACCGGCGTTTCTTTTTTGGCGCCTGATTCTGCCGACGGCATTCGAACCGGCCACCCCATGGTGGTTCGCCTGGGTTATCGTGCGCGGCGGATCATCCCGGCCGCGGTGTTTCGAGTTTCCCTGTATTGGCCCAGCGGTTATCTGTGTGCTCAGCTCACGACCGACTCTGCACAGGGAGGCTTCAACCTGGGACCGGGCGAAGGCAGAATCGAATTCCAGTGCCCTGTGCTGCCGGTGGTCCCGGGTCTTTACCGGGTAGACCTTTCCATTGAGTCCAATGGGCAGGAGATCGAGGCGCGGCAGCGCTGCGCGACCCTTAATGTGGGGCTGGGAAAATTTGTTTCCGGCGATTTCTACATCCAGAACTCATGGAAATTGATTGAGGGAGCCCCGCCAGAAGAAAAGACTTCCCGTTAGGCTTGTCCGACCAGCGAGAGATTGCAGATGGGAAAGGCCGGGAGTCGGCTCCCAGCCTTTCCGTTACTTGCGATGACACGACTGAAGCCAACCGAAGCTCAGTAGTGCGGCAGCGAAGTGCGATTCAACGCCGCAAGAACCAGAGTGCCCGCGTAGGCGTTATCCACCGCTACAGAGGTCGTGAAATTCATCCCGGATCTCCAGCTGGCAGGCGCCTCGGGGTGCACCCCTGACAGGATGACCCATCCTTTTCCAGAGCTGCCCTCCACGATCGCCGGCGTCCCATCCGGATATTTCCCCACAATGCTGCCCCATCCGGACAACTGAGGGCCGTCCTGCCAATACTGATCAAGCGTGCCGGAAGATGGACTGGAAATCTGGACCGCGTTCTTGTGAATTCCGTCGTTGTAGTCCTCGTAAAAATTGAACCAGGTACCCGAGGTTAGATTCAGCCCGTTGTAGATCGAATAACCGCCAAAGAATGCGCCCGCACAAATTCCTAAATAGTTAAGGCCGTCGTTGATGACAGCGTTGTGGATGTTCGTGGTAGTGGCGGACTTCAGATTGTTGCCGATCGTGATCGAGTTGCCGCCCGGCACAATCAGCAGCTTGTACGCTTTCAACTGGGTCTCGGTCATGCCGTCGAGCTGCGATGAAGTCGCTGTGGCATAGGTCAGCTTGTTGGTGGAGAGGATGGCTTCGACAGCAGTAACATCGGACGACGACGTACCCGTCCCAATGAACAGAAGGATAGGCGGTGTGATGGGTGAATCCAGCGGTACCGCTAAGGCTGCGGCTGCGGCTGCGGCTTGGGCTTGGGTAGGCGTTCCCACGGTGGCGGCGGGAGTTCCGCATCCCGTCAAAGCGAATAGAGTTAGGGCTGTTAATGCAACGATTGCCACTCGTTGGAATTTGTTTGCAGCAATGACAGATGAGACCACAATACCTCCTTAAAGCTGGGTTTTGAGCGCAACCGACTGAACCGGGCAGAGCGTTTTCGCTGAACTCGCGTAAAACTACTAAAGATTTAGCCTAAGGGTTCTCTGAGTTTACGCACGCGGAAGGGGGAAACAAGTCACAAAGGTACATGGGTGAGGAACACAGAAGTACATTCGGGCGACCCGTGTTAAGTACCTCCCGGAACTGGACACGCGTTGCGGCTCGGTCTGACTTGCCCAGCCTGGGCTGCTGGTCGAAGTCGAATCGAGGGTCGTAAACAGCTGGAGTAGTAATAAAGTTGGAAACTGCTTTAGAATCAATCTTGCCAGTAATGTCGGGGCGTAGCGCAGCCTGGTAGCGCACCTGCCTTGGGCGCAGGGGGTCGTAGGTTCAAATCCTATCGCCCCGACCAATCACTTCTTGGGTACCAACACGCCTTCGGCATCTCGCCGCGGCGTCCATTATTCCCACTTCGTCTGGCCTTCATGAATGGTGATGTAGCCGTCGAGGGGGAGCTCGGTGAAACGTTGCTTCAGCCCGCTGGGCTGGGGCCAGGTGATTTCCAGCCAGTCGATTTTGGTACGTTTGCCGATTCCCAGCACCAGGCGTGGGTCATGGGAAGAGAGATAGCTCCCGCCACCCACCTTCAGGCGGCTCCTCTTCAGATCGCCAGCCTGGTAGCTGACGCGGGCGCCGATAGCGTCGATATTCGCCTTCTTACCGACGAGCTTTACCCCCAGCCAATGGTTCTGGCTGCCGACGTTATTCCGCAAGAGGACCGGCGCTTCATTGTTATTGGAAATCAAGACATCAACCGCCCCGTCATTGTCGAAATCTCCGATAGCCAAACCACGAGCCGACATTGGCCGCGAGAAGAGCGGGCCACTTTCCAGGCTGACGTTCTTTAGACCATTGCCAGAGTTGTGGAACAGCAGCAGCGGCTCGCGGTATTTCACGTTGTCGTAGATCTTCTCGATGAGGTCGTCGGGATGCCCGTTGGCGATGATCAAGTCCAGATTGCCATCGTTGTCGTAGTCGAAGAACTTCAATCCCCAGCCGCTCATTAGTTTCGTCGCGGTGGCAATGCCGGAGGGCGCGGCTATGTCGTCAAACGTCTCGTCGTGCCGGTTCTGATAGAAGCCGTAGAATTCGTGGTTCAGATTGGTCACGAACAGGTCCATCCAGCCGTCCTGATTCAGATCGGCGGAATCGACTCCCATGCCCGACCTTGCCTTTCCTCCTTCCCCGAAGGCAACTCCCGCAGTGAACCCGACTTCTTCAAAGCGCTTGCCGCCTCGATTCATGAACAGAAAATTGGCCACCGTGTCATTGGCTACGAAGAGGTCCATCCAGCCATCATTGTTAACATCAGTAGCCACCACTCCCCACGCTTTTCCGGGATTGTCGGCGATTCCCACCTTCTGGCTCACATCGGTGAAGGTGCCGTCGCCATTGTTGTGAAACAGCCAACTGGTCATTGGCGAGTACACTCGCGGGTAGCAATACTCATTCATCCCCTTGAGAGCGGGGATGTTTGGCGCTCCGCATTTGTGGTGTTTGGTCTTGCTGAAGTCCACAAAACGGCCGACAAACAAGTCCAGCCTGCCGTCGTTGTCGTAATCAAACCATACCGCGCTCGAGGCCCATCCCGGAGCGGCCACGCCTGCTTGCTCCGTTACATCGGTAAAAGTGCCGTCACCGTTGTTGCGATAGAGGATGCTGCGTCCGTATTGGGTTACGTAAAGATCGGGAAAGCCGTCGGCGTTGTAATCACCCACGGCGACGCCCATGCCATAGCCACCACCGGCTACTCCGGCTTTTTCAGTGACGTCGGTAAATGTGCCATCGCGATTGTTACGGTAGAGGGCATTGCGCAGCGGTTGAGCGGGAGTGAAGAAGTCACATCGTCCGCTGTTCACCAGGTAAATATCCATCCAGCCGTCATTGTCGTAATCGAGGAACGCGCAACCGCTTCCGGTGGATTCAGGCAGGTACTTCTCCGGGGACGAGCCAGCCGTGTGCACCCAGGTGACACCGCTCGCCAAAGACAGAACCTCGGAAAATGGGTACGCAGGCGGATCGGAAGCCATTGCCAACCTCGAGAAAGCAGGCACAGCCAAGCTTCCGGCCAGGATGCGAAGAAAATCCCGGCGCGCGAGAGGACTATTGTTCCAGCTGCTGGTGCGTGAATTGGTCATTCGGTTGAGCAATTGCTACCTCAGGTCAACGAGAGTGCCTGCCTCAGTTAGGCGGTCCGCCCCCGCCGCCCTTGCTGCGTTCTCCATCCTGGATCTGAGTGTGCCGGGTCTGCGCGGGGGCTGCGGGAGTTGCACGCAGCGGAGGCGAGAACTGCTGCACACCCAGTTGCTGCTTCCCTTCCTCAATCAAATAGAACTTATCGGCCTCGATGTTCTGGAAGACTTGCCGCTGTCCGCTGGGCCATTTCACTTCGATAGTATCGACACGACTTGCCTTGCCCAAACCGAAATTGGCGCGCAGATCGCTCTGCGAAAGATAACTGCCGCCGCCCGCAACCTCGCGGATCTGCGAGATTCCTCCGGACTGCACGCGAATCCGCGCGCCCATCCCGTCGCGGTTGCTCTTCACCCCGACCAGTTTGAAGTTAATGAAATGGTGGCCGTTGCCGCCGCTGTTGTGCAGCAGCAGAGGTGGATCGCCGTTGTTCGCCACCACAATGTCCATAAAACCGTCGTTGTCGAAATCTGCGAAGGCAACACCCCGCCCCACATATGGCGTCTGGAAACCGCTCCCCGCCTGCGCGGTCGTCTCGAGGAACTTGCCATTCCCCTGGTTGTGAAACAGAGAGTTGATTTGCTTGTAATGCGTGACCTGAGCAGACTTTTCAACCTCGGGATAGACGTGACCGTTAGCAATGAACAAGTCGAGCCAGCCGTCGTTATCGTAGTCGAAAAAGCCTCCTCCAAAGCTCAGCACGTCGTGGGTGGGAACGGTGATGCCCGCCTGATCGCTGACCTCCTCGAATCCTCCTTTTCCGTCGTTGTGCCAAAGGTGGTCCGATGATTTCTGGAAATCGGAGATGTAAAGGTCGAGCCAGCCATCGTTGTCGTAATCGCCCAGCGAGATGCACATCGCGGCCATGGTTTTTCCACGCCCTGTCAGGGCCATGCCGGCGAGGAGCCCCACTTCCGTGAAGGTGCCATCTCTCTCGTTGTGGTACAGGTAAGCATTCAAACCGTCGTTGGCGACGAACAGATCGGGCCATCCGTCATTGTCGTAATCGGCGGCGCCGACGGAGAGATTCTTGCCCTCCGGCTGGTAGATTCCTGCCTTGGAGGTCACGTCTGTGAAGGTGCCGTCGCCGTTGTTGTGGTAGAGAATATCGGGGCTGCCTTTGTAAACACTTGGTGGACAATTCGTCCGCACATCGACAAAATCGCAATAGCGGGGACTGGCGGCGTCCATGCTGACATACCCGCCTACATACAGGTCGAGCCGGCCATCGCGGTCGTAGTCGAAAAAAGTGGCGCCCCCGTGAAACAGAGCGCCCGACTTTACTCCTGCCACGCCGGCCTTGTCTGTGACGTCAGTAAACGTGCCATCGCCGTTGTTGTGGTACAGGACGTTGCGGCCGTACTGAGTTACGTAGAGGTCTGGAAAACCATCGTTGTCATAGTCTCCCCAAACGCAGCCCAGGCCGTAGTCCGTGCCGGGGACGCCAGCTTTCTCCGTGACATCGGTAAACGTGCCATCGCCATTGTTGTGGTAGAGGGCGTTCCGCGCGGAGATGCCGCGGTTGTAGAGATCGCGGCCGTTGACGAAGTAGATGTCCTGCCAGCCATCCCCGTCAAAGTCGGCGACACAGACACCGGGACCGAACACCTCGCGGATGATTGCAATGCCGTTGTTACCCTCGTAGTGGACAAACTTAATGCCCGATGAAACCGTGACGTTCGTAAACTGGATAGCGGGTGGTCCAGAGGCTTGTGCCGGCGCGTGCACAACGCTGCTAGTAATCCAAAGAATCAGCAGCGGCAGGCTCTTACCAAAACAGAATACGGGACGAGACCGACGCTGTGAGTCGACCCACCCGGAAGATTTCATCTTCGCAGAGCTAGCCCACAATTCTGTTGGATGGCTGTCACGCATGGTCAAGCACCGCCCTTTCTACTGCTTCGGGCTGTCTGGCGTTGGCGCCCCGGGCTGGGCGGATTGATTCAGAAGAGCATCGGCGGCTCTGCGTCTGACCTGCTCCAGGTTCTCGGCGCTTTGCCGTTGCAGAGCGGCTTCTCGATTTGCGTCTTCTTTTCGTCCGACGCCGGCGTAAGCCAGGGCTAGCTGGAAGTGACCGGTTGGGCTGTCGGGCGCAAGCTTTTCGTAAGTCTCCAGCGGCGGTATAGCCTCAGGGAACCGCTTCGCCGACACCAGCGCCGTGCCCAGACCCAGATACGCTTCGCCGAAGTCCGTGTCGATCTTGGTGGCACGGGAGTAATGCCGGATTGCGGCCGATAGGTCGCTGTCTTGCTTGGCTAACTCTCCCAGAACATATTCAGCGCTGGCATTTCTGGGATCGACTTCCAGTTCCTGCTCGAACTCCCTTTTTGCCTGTGCCACTGACTCGGTGGAGGGCTGAGGCTTCGCCAGCAGCGCCCGGCCAAGGCGTGCGTGAATGCCACGCAGAAAGGGATTGATTTCGAGGATTCTCCGATATTCGGCGGCCGCCTCGTCCCATTTCCCCTGCAACTCGAGTGCCTCGGCATTCAGTTCGTGAACCTGATAGGAGAAGGGCGCTTCGCGGGCGAGATCCTCAGAGGCCTTTAACGACAGGTCGGAGTAGGCATGAGTGGCTGCGTACAGCACTTCCGGATCCCGCGGAAAACTGCGGCTGAGCACCGCGATAAAATCAAGAGCCTCCGCGGGAACATTCTGAGTCATCGCGCAGTGCAGGCCGTCCAGGCCCAGACGCTTCTTGAGGTCGCGGTCCGTGACCTGATGGATGGATTTCTTCAACAGCGGCAGGGCCTCACTGCAGTGGCCACTCTCGGCGAGGCTGGCGCCCCGTTGCGCCGCCCCTGACTCCTCAGTTGCTGAACTCTTCTTGGTCGATTGGGGGAAGGAGGCTCCGACAGCCCCCAACAAGAAAAATGTCAGAAAAGGGGAAGCAAGAAAAAATCCAGAGCCTCTGCGCATTAGCCGATTATAGACCAATCAAGTGGCGGCAAAAAATTGAAAGCACGTTGAAAACGCTAGGATTGGCGCATGTTTGGAGCAGGTAGTCGTGGGCGGGGATTGGTTCAACTCGGATTTGTTGAACTCGAGCGATGGGCAGGCTCAATCGGGATAGGGTGCACCCTTGCGGACGATGCGGATCCAGTGGTCAGTGAATACGGAGTGCAGGTTCGGCGGTTCGACTGCGGGCATGTGGCAGGTTACACATTTGCTTGTGCTCACCGGGCATGCAGCCCCGGGCCGGGACGCGGTCCTTTTTTTATTCTTGTCCGCGGTTACGACGTGGCAGGCTAGGCAGCGTGAATCATAGGAAGTGGCATCGCGTACCAGAGGCTGGTGGGGATCGTGGCAGGCGACGCACGTGATGCGTTCGTCTCCTTTCTTCCAGCACTTGCTGTTTTCAAGCCGGTATGGGGCAAAACGGACATTAAAGACTCCAACGCCGGTCAGACCCCCCATCACAACATCCTCCCAAGTGCGGTGGCACGCACCGCAAAAGTCGACCGCATCGACCCGGTTGAGGCGGGCGGGATTCAAAATCAATCCTGGGGTGGGCTCTTCGCTTCCGGAATGGGCCAGGGCGGCGTGACTGGCGCCAGGCCCGTGACACCCTTCGCAGGTCACTCCGGGAAACAGCTTGCCGGGATCAAACTGTTCCTGGATCGTCACCGCAGTGGAATGACAGCCGAAGCAACGCTGCGTTTCGTCGGGCGACAAGCGGCGTCCCCCGGCATCTTCAAGAGTCCGGGGCGTGGAACGCGGCTGCCCGGGCGTGATGTCGAGCGCTTGCGGCGCGCTAAAGAAGCTGAGATGGCTCTCATAAAAACTGCCATTCTGCTCGTAGAGGTAGGTTTGCCCCATATGCCCGACGCCGAATGCCCATAGCAGCGTCTCCGACACCGACGACTTTTCATCGCTGATCTTTTCGTCGCTGATCTTTTCATCACTGATCCTTAAGACGCTCTTCTCGTTTGAGGTCTCGATCCGATAACTGTACTGACCAATCCGCAGGTTCAAGGGATTGTGCTGATGGAGGATATCCGAGGCGGTGGCGCGAGAGGCGGCGTGCGCCATGGCTGTGGTTTGGTAGGTGGCGGCTTTGTCCGCGTGGCATTTGGCACATTCCGCAGTGCCGACATATTCATCCCGGCTGCGCGCACTCTTTGTCGGCCACCAACCGGCACCCTGCACGCGGAGTTCGGTCGGCAAGGAGATGCCGTCTGGAACGCTGGTTTGCGCCGGAACGTTCTGGGCGATCCCCAGACAGAATGCAAGCAGCGCAGCTAGCCAGGGTGCCATGATCCTAAAGAGAGGAAACAATCAGGCGCGGTTGATTGACCATAACCACCGCACCGAAAGGCTACTTACCGCTTCGCTTTTCCAGTTCTGACAAATATTGGCGGACCATCTCGGCATCTTTCGGATCGCTGGCAAACTTCAGATATTCACGCAACTGAGTGGCTTCGTTTGCGGGATCCCCTTTGGCCTCGTAGATTTGCGCCAGCAGGAAGTGCATTCGAGGGTCGCTGTGGCTCTTATCGATCTCGATGGCTCGCATCGCGCTTTTCTCCGCCTCGGCCAATTTGTGGAGACTGAAGTTGGCTCCCGCGTTATAGCCATAGGCCACGGCATCGTCTGTGGGATCAAGATCAAGCGCGTGACGGCTGAACTTCAGCATCTCCTCCCATTGTTGGTTGCGCGCCGCGATGTCCGCCAAACAAAGGTACGAGTGTACATAGCTGGCGTCGGCCGTTACCGCCTGGGAACAGGCGTCTCGGGCTTCGTCGTTGTGCTGTCGCGCCGCGAGCATCTGGCCCAGAGTGACCCAGGCCGTGGCGTACTTTGGTTCCTGTTGCACCGCTTTGCGCAGATGTGCTTCAGCCGCGTCGTACTTCTTGTCTTTGAGCGCCGAACAAGCCGATTCGTATTCCTTCTTGGCTTTTCCGGAAAGCTGCAGGTTCGCTACTGCCACGGTGCGACTATGCACGACGTTCAGGGGCGGGAGAAAGCAGGTGTACTCTTCGCCATTTTTCAATTGGGAGTTTCTCGTTTCGCTTTCCATAAGCAACCGGTCCTTGTCGAAGTTCGACGGATCGGGGCGTGCCGGTGGCGGTGGAGGATTGACCGGCGGCGTGGGATGACTGCCGCCCTGCGCAAGTGCCGACGAGATGAGCAAACTGAAGGTCACAGCGCAGAGAATTGCACTGACGATACGAGTCCGAGCTCGCATGGAGAAGCCCTCACAGCACGAATCATAGTCCCGTTTTACCCCGAGGCCAAACCAATTTTGGGCAGACCACACTCGGCTTTGCTGGTAATTACTGTGATATCAGGAAAAGGCTCGCAAACAAGATGGCAGGCGCTGGAGCGCCTGCCATTCCTTTTGCTAGAAACTGCCGGTGTTAGAAGATGAACTTCAGTCCTAGTTGTAGACTTCGTGAGCTTTGCGAACCGGTGATGTTCCCAAAGTTTGGGTTTCCGGGGGCAGTCGAGCCTTGTTGTTGCACGGGAGTTCCTGGATCAAACGAACCTCCTGCCGGTCCTCCGGAGAAGGTCCAGACTGGATGGTTGAACGCATTGAGAGCCTCGAACCGGAACTCCACACGCATTCCTTCAGTCACCAGGAAATTCTTGTGCAGGCTCAGGTCCGCATCCACATACCTTGGCCCTCGAATGTTGCCCACCGAGCAGGTTCCGAACGTACTCGGAGCCGCCTGTGTGATGTTGCTCGTATCAAACCATTGAATGTACGCAGGCTGAGACGAGGTTGAATTGACCCGATGGTTCAGGATCTTGATAGGTCCATTGCAGTTTGGCCGTTCCGACAGAGTGGATGGGCCAATTCCGTTGGTATTGGACTGATCCGCAGCGAAAGCGCCCCAGCCGCCAAATGCATTCAAAGTAAGAGCGTTTCCGGAGTGGGCGGAGATAATTCCACCGATTTCCCAGTTGCCAATCACGGCATTCAGCGCCGGATTCATGTCGTGGCCAAACTGCTTGCCCTTGCCAAATGGGAGTTGATAGGTCACGTAGCTGGTGAGTACATGCGTCTGGTCGAAGAAACATGGACCCCAGTCGGAGCGTGGGTCGTAGATGTTCTGCGGCCCAGGCTGGCCGCCCGAACTGGTCGCTCCGGTGCTGCCCCAACCCGTGCCGAAATAGCCGGGGGAGTTGCTCAGGCACTTGGAATAAGTATAGGCAACCTGTCCCTGTAGGCCGCTACCCATACGCTTCTCCAGTACAGCCTGCAGGGAATCATAGCGCTGGTTGGAGTTCGACATGTTGGCGCCTGCAAGCGCACCGCCTTGATCTGCTTGATAGAGCGAACCTGCGGCTCCGCAGGTCGACAACGACGCCATGTCGCACGGCGCGTACCCTCCACCAAGATAGGGTCCCGCCATTTGGTTGACAATCAACTGGCCGGGCTTGGCTATCTGCCCCGCAGCATTCAAGCCGATCCGCTGTGCCAGATCTTCAAAATTCAGCAGGTCCGTACCGTGCTGGCCCACATAACCCAGCTGCATAGTTACCGTATTGCTCAGCCGATGCTGAATCGTAAAGTTCCATTGCTGGCTGATGGCAGGCTTGAAGTTTTGATCCGTGACTCTGATCCTCTTTCCGGCATAGCAGGAGAAGTCCACAGCCGGGCACGGAACCAGAGTTCCATAGCCAGCAGCCAGGGTCGTCCCGACATTACCTTGCGCATAAATCCCCAGCGGCGGATTCATGGTGAGCTGTTCGTTGGTTCCGCCGCCCTCAAAGAAATTGGAAATCGAGTAACCACCCCGAATCACGGTCTTGCCGCCCAGAGCCGAAGGCGCCCAAGCAAATCCAATCCGGGGTTGCCAATCACCCTTGCCCAGGTAGTTGTTGTAGAGCGCCGGGTTGCTGAACTTTGTACTTGAATCCTTGCCATCGGGTGTATAGATAGTCCCCGTGAAAAGCCCAAAGTTGACCTCCCGGTTCCGGGTTTCGAACAGCGGAGTGTGGTCTTCAAATCGCATGCCGAGGTTCAGAGTGAGGGTGCTGGTCAAGTGCCAGGTGTCCTGCACGTAGGCGGCGATGATGTTACCGCGATGTTGAAACAGCGACTGCTGGAAGTAAGTATCTCTCGCGCCACCGGGAGCAGAAATTCCAAGATAAAGGTCCGAAAGGCCTGAACCGCTCTGTGTGCCTACCGGAATGCTGCCCAACCCGCCATTGTTGCCGTTGTATTGGAAGTCCTGGCGCTGGCGGACAAACTCGAACCCCGTCTTGAGTGAATGGCGCCCGTGCGTTATGGAGAGATTGTCGTTGAACTGCCCCTGCGTGGTATGGAAGATCTGCACCAAGTTCTGCGACCCGAGGGTGGCATTCGCCCCGTTGCCAACACCGGTCACGCTGATAAGGAGCAGTCCAGGAAGTTCAGCATTGGCGTTATTGATGCCTAGCTGTTGACCCACGTCTCCGAGGAAAGAGCTCGGCGTTATCGTCTGATTGAACTGGACGGCATTGAAACCGATTCGAGCCTCATTCAACAGATTGGGACTGAAGGCATGCGTCCAGTTGATAACGGCGTTTCTCATCGGCTGGTCCGCGCCCTGCTGAGCCCCAGACCCGCAGAGAACGCAGCCGCTGAACGCAGGATTGCGCAGATGCCCTTGCGACCAGCGCCCGAACAGATTGTCGTTGTTGGAGATTTTGTAATCGATCCTGACGTCGCCCTGGTCGATGTTGATGCTGGTGCCGCTGTTGAAGAAATAGTTGTTTCCACCGGCGACGCTGTCGACTTGCGGAAGAGGATAGTACTTCCCGAATTGCGTAAACAGGTTGTTGGCGACTCCGCTGATCGGGTCGTCGGTCGTGTTGGCGAAGTTATTGGAGGGAACGTTGGCGCCGCCATTGTTCGGGTCCGTGAGCTGTATGCCACCAGCGCATGCGCCACCTGGTCCCGTAAACGATCCGCCAAGATCCGTGCACAGCTGCCCGAAATCGCCGCTGCGCATCCTCTGAGTCAGAAGCTGTGCTCCGGTTGCACCGGCATTTAAGTCACGCAGACCCTGATAGTCTGCGAAAAAGAAAAGCTTGTCTTTGATGATTGGCCCGCCAATCGTGACGCCAAACTCGTTGTAGCGGAACTCCGGCTTGAGGGTCGTTCCATCTCTAGCATGGCCCGGCACCACCTGACCCAGATTATTAGGGTTTTCGAGGCCCGGGACCCCCGTGGTCCAGCCGTTTGACGGCAGGTTGGCGTCCATCTTGTCGTTCCGGAAAAACTCGTACACGCTGCCGTGAAACTTGTTTGTGCCTGACTTGGTGGAAACGCTGACCACGCCGCCCTCGAAGTCGCCGAATTCGGCGGAGGGGTTCTGGGTGATTACGTTGAATTCCTGGACCGCGTCCACGTTGGGCTGGTAGGAAGTCTCGTTGTTCTTGTCTTCGCTGTTCAGGATTCCGTCGAGGAAGTACTGGTTCGCCTGTTCGCGGTTGCCGTTGATGAACGGCCGGCTTCCGTTGTCGAGGTTCTGCGGCTCGTTAATTCCACGCGGATTGTTGGTGGTCGTGCCGGGCGCGAGCAGCGCCAACTGGAGATAGTTGCGTCCCGCCAGCGGCACCGACGTAACTGTCGCGGCATCGATGAGCGTGCTGACCTCGGTGCTTTCGGTCTGCAACACGGGCGGCGCCGAGCTTACTTCCACAGTCTCGTTTACCCGGCCGACAGTCATGTGCACGTCCAGGCGCGCGGTTTGATTGAGCACCAGGGTGAACGTCGCCTGCTGGACCGTCTGGAAGCCTGGCGCAGTCACCTTGACGCTGTAGCTCCCCACGGGGAGGCGCAGCAGGTTGTAGGCTCCGGTATCGTTGGTATCCGCCGTCCAGACCGTTCCGCGGTCCGCGTCGGTTGCTGTGACCTTGGCGCCCTTCACGGGCGCACCGCTCGGATCGGTCACCGTGCCTACGATGGATGCGGTCACTTCCTGACCCCAAGCCGGCGTCAACATCGCCGCGAGACTCACCACTGTCAGCACAACCAGAAACCCACTCGCCAGTTTTTTCATCGCACCGCCTCCTGAAAGCACTTCCTGCTTAGCCGTCACAAAAAGACCCCTAATAGAATCGCACTATGCTATATAGCACACGACAGCTCGTGGTCAAGAAAAAAATGCAAAGGATTGTAAAATTATTTTGAGAGGCTGTTTTTACCGCTCTATATCGGCTTCGTATCTGGCATGGCGGCCCATTAGAAAGGCGGGCTGGCGATTGCCGCACGGAAATGAGGATTTTAGCGGGATTGTGGCAAAATTCACTTTCCGGCACGTCCTGAGGGGCGCTCGTCAGGGCAAAACCCTTGCTGGACGTGGCCTCGCGAGCCTGCTGCTCTATAGCAATTGCCGCCCCAAAAGCGTCGTCGGCACCCCTGCCCAAAGATTTTAGCTTTACAGGAAGCTTTCAATACGCTATATAGCAGGTGGGGCTCACTCGAAAAATCGATTGCCTTCGAAAATAAGCAAGAGTCCCGAGGCGCAGTGCCGTCGAGTTCACGCCACGGCAGTCTGGAAATCGTTTATGCCTGGAAATCACCGTACTGGAAATCACCGTAACGGAACGCCGGTCTATAAACGAATCCAGAATGCCATTCGCAAGCGGATCGAAGCGGCTGAACTCAACCCTGGGGACGCGGTTGCTTCGGAGCGCGAACTGGCCAAGACTCACAAAGTGAGTCTCATGACGGCCCGGCACGCCCTGGCCGGCCTGGAGCGGGAAGGAATCGTCGAGCGCCGGCGCGGGGCCGGAACTTTTGTCGCCGCCCCGAAAATCCATTTCAACAAGCTGATGAGCTACACCGAGCACATGTCCAGCCGCGGACTGGCGCCACGCTCTCGCGTGCTGGTCGCCAAGTTAATTGAGGACGAGCAGGAAATCGCGGCGCGTCTCGGCCTCCCCGCGGCCAGCCGCATGGTCAAAATTGTGCGCCTCCGCCTCACCGGGGAAGAACCGTTTGCCTTGGAAACCTGTTATCTTCCCGCATCTGACTATTCCGGACTCGTGACCGCTCCCCTGGGAAGAAGCTCGCTGTTCGCTTCCCTACAACACGACTACGGTGTTGAACTGGCTTACGCCGATGAGGAAATCGACGCCACCGCCGCCGACGCTAGTCTGGCTGAAATGCTTGGGCTGCCCAAGGGTGCTGCCATATTGCGCATCCGCCAGGTGATTTACTCGACCAAGGGCAAAGCTACGATTTACGGAGTTGGCTATTATCGCTCTGAGCGCCATACACTGTTCGTCCGGCGCTTCCGCTAATCCGATCATTTACTTGGATGGGCTTGCCGGAATCTCTCGCGACGAACAGATTTCCGGTTTCCTCCGATTCGGCGACAGGTTCAGGGGACGATGACCGCGGCTCCGTCGATGGCGTCATGCTTGACGGCGGCGAGCGCTTCATTGGCGTGATCGAGCGTAAATACAGTTACCTTGGGCTGGAGCCGAATGTCGGCGGCGATTTGGAGAAAATCGCGCGCATCTGATCGAGTCATGTTGGCCACGCTGCGAATTTGACGCTCGCCCCAGAGAAGCCGGTCGTAATCGAATTCGGGAATGCGGTCGAGATGGATCGCGTTGATAGCAAGGACGCCACCTTTGCGCAAGCTGGCTAGCGCGGCGATTACCACATCTCCGCTGGGGGCGAAGGTGACCACGCGGTCGAGTTCGACGGGCGGCTTGTCTGTTTCACTGCCCACCCACTTGGCTCCCAAGGTGGCGGCCAACTGACGATGGGAAGCGCCACGGGTCGACACATAGACTTCGCATTTCCAGGCACGAAGGACAGCAATCGCCAGATGCGCAGACGCCCCAAAGCCGAAGAGTCCCACGCGATCACCTTGTTCAACTCCGGCCACGCGCAGGCTGCGAAAGCCAATGATGCCGGCGCATAGGAGAGGCGCGGCGTGGAGGTCGTCCAACTCGGGAGGGAGCTTAAACACGAAGTCGCTGCGCGCCGTGGCATACTCTGCGTAGCCGCCGTTGACTGTGTATCCGGTGAAGACCGGTGCATCGCAAAGATTCTCGAGTCCGCGACGGCAATATGGACAAGTTCCGTCTACCCCGCCAATCCAGGAAACACCCACCCGCGTACCGAGCGGCAACTCAGCCGTAGCGCCGTCGACAATGTCACCGACGATTTGGTGGCCGGGAATGAGTGCATCCTTTCGCGGCGGTAATTCGCCCTCGACGATGTGCAGATCCGTGCGGCATACGCCGCAGGCGCGAACTCGAAGCAAGACTTCACTGGGTGATGGCTGAGGCTTGGGAGTCTCTTCGATTTGAAGAGGCTCTCTTGCGGTCTTGAGGATGGCGGCTTTCAATGGCTTTGCTGGGGTCAATATTTCCAGACTAAGGATACCGCTATTTCTTCCCGCACAGGCGGTGTACAATTGCGTAGCACCTAAAAAGGTGCTGGAGAGAGGTTCTCCATGCTTGACATTACCAAGGACATTCATTCCCTTACAACTTTCCGCCGACGTTCGGGCGACTTCATGAAGCAACTCAAGAAGAGCAAGCGACCCGTCGTGCTCACCGTGAAAGGCGAGGCGGCTGCTGTCGTGCAGGACGCGGAGGCCTATCAGCGCCTGCTGGATCTAGCCGCACGCGCCGATGCGAGAGAGGGAATCCGGCAAGGGCTGGAGGACGCAAGAAGAGGAAAGGTCCGGCCAGCGCGCGAGTTCTTCGACAGGTTTGAAGCCGAGCATGGCTTATCTAGTTAACATCACCGCACGCGCCATCCGGGATCTGGCCCAGTTGTACGACGACATCAATGCTCCGGACTCCGATGTGGCCGCGCGCTGGTACATGGGTCTCAAACAGTCCATCCTTAGTCTCGAACAACTTCCGAAGCGCTGCGCTGCAACACTCGAGAACCACAAGCTCAGGCACCTGCTCTATGGTGACAAGCCTCATATTTATCGCGTGATCTATCGCATACTGGAGAGAAAGAAGCGGGTTGAGATCCTACACATCCGGCACGGAGCAAGGCGGAAATTCAAGAGATCGGACCTCGAAGCGGATTGATGATCCGCGAGAATGGCGTCCGGAGCCGCGTTGTCACATCAACATCTGTGGGTCACGAATGGCTTCTGCCAGGTCATTCAGGAACATCGCGGAACGCGCGCCGTCGGCGGCGCGGTGATCACAGGATAAGGTCAGCGTCATCATGGGCCGTACCGCAGGCTTGCCTTCGACCGCAACCACGCGATCGGTGATGCTGCCCACAGCTAGGATGGCCGCTTGGGGCGGGGTGATGATCGCGGTGAACTGGTCCACGTGATACATGCCGAGGTTGCTGATGGTGAATGTGGCGTCGGCAATGTCGCCGGGGCGCAACTTTCCTGCCCGGGCGCGGTCGGCAACGTCGCGGCGCTGCGTGGCGATCTCCGCAAGGCTCGCCGTGTGAGCATTGGGGATTACACCCGCGACGACGCCGTGGTTCACCGCGATGGCCACGCCCATGTTCACGTGATCGTGAAGACGAATGCCCTCCGCGGTCCAGCTGGAATTCAGGCGTGGATGCTTTAGCAGGACACGCGCCGTCAGTGCGACCAGCAGATCCGTATGCGTGATGCGGATGTTGTGCGTGCGCTCAATCTCGGGGGCGATCTTTTCCCGATATCCGTTGAGGGCGCTGGCATCGATTTCACGCGTAACGAAGAAGTGAGGAACGGTGGTCCAGCTCTGCGTAGTGCGTTCGGCCGTGATGCGGCCGAGAGTGCTCGGGACTTCGATGCTCGCTGATTTCATCGGCGCTGGAGGGCGTGATGCTCCAACCGCGCCCGCGGTTTGCACGTCAGACGCGAGAATCTCGCCACCCGGGCCGGAGCCACGCAAGGCAGAGACGTCAACCCCTAGTTCTTTTGCGAGACGGCGCGCCTTCGGAGAAATTCTCGCGCGCTCAGCTGCAAGCGGCTCAGGAGTGCTCGCAGCTGACGGCACAGAGTGGGGTTCAGTTTTTCCTCTGGCAGCGGGCGCTGATGCAGATTCTTTCTGTGTGGGAGGCTTTTCGCCGGGAGCTACGATCCACGCAATCGTCTGTCCCACGGGAATGTCGGCGCCGACCGATCCTGTGATTCCGGCGAGAATGCCGTCAGCGGGGGCTTCTACTTCCATCACAGCTTTATCGGTTTCGATTTCGAGAAGGGGCTCGCCTTTCGTGACGCGATCGCCATCCTTTTTCCGCCAGGCAATGAGCTTGCCAGTTTCCTGCGCCATCTCGAGGGCGGGCATGACAACGCTGAAGGCCATAGTGTTTCCAATTCCGGGAAGGGCTCAAACGAACGTGTGCACTAGGCCTTCAGTCCGAAACTCCTACCCGCTCAGTTTTTGCGCTGGCTTCGATCATATCCAGCACGCGTTCGCTGGGCGCAGCTTCACTCTCCCTCGTCGTGGGCAGCGGCCCGTTAACCGTGAAATAATGCGCGCCAGCCACCAGAAGTTGTTCCGCCGGGAAGCGCGTGATCACTTCGTGCCCCGTTGGCGTAACTACGATTTCTTCTTCAATGCGGGCGGCGCTCCAGCCGTCGGTGGAGGGCCAGAAGGTCTCTAGTGCGAACACCATGCCGGGCTCGATCGTTACCGGATGGTCGAACGAAACCAGGCGGCTGATCACCGGCTTCTCCCAGATGGCGAGTCCGATGCCGTGGCCGTATTGCAGCGCAAAGCAGGCTTCTTCGTTGGGAAAACCGAATTCCTCCGCCTTCGGCCACACGGCGGCAATCTCTGCGGTGGTGCGGCCGGGACGCACCAGCTCGATGGCCGCGTCGAGATATTCGCGGCAGCGCTTGTAGGCATCTACCATGGCGTGCGAAGCGTAGCCCACGGTGAAGCAGCGGTAGTAGCAGGTGCGGTATCCCATGTAGGAATGCAGAATGTCGTAGTAGACGGGATCGCCCGGGCGCAGCACGCGGTCGGAAAAGACGTGAGGATGCGGGTTGCAACGCTCGCCCGAAATCGCATTCACGGCCTCGACATATTCCGAGCCCAGGTCGTAGAGAACTTTACTGACCAGGCCGACAGCTTCGTTCTCGCGCAAGCCGGGCTTCATGGCGCGGTAGAGTTCGTCGTAGGCGGCGTCGACCATCATGGCGGAGGTGTTGAGCAGCGAAATTTCATCCTGCGTCTTGATTACGCGGGCTTCGGACATGAGCGCCTGGCCATCGACTACCTTGATGCCTTCGCGCTGCAGCGCGAACAGAACCGGCAGTTCGATGATGTCGATGCCGACCGGCTCTTTGTGCAACCCGCGCATTTCGAGTTCGATACGAATTTTCTTCGCGACATCTTCGGCGCGCCCCATCTCCGGCGTCATAGCGCCGCGCAGCATTGAAATTCCTGCGCGCGAGCGGCCATCGAGCCACGGGCAATTCAGTTGGTGGTGCTTGGCGGCGGAACCGAAATCCCAGAGAATCGGCTCGTCGTTCTGCGGCAGCAGAGTAAAGCGGTTGGCCTTGTCCTGCGCCCAGGTGCCGATGTGCGTCGAGGTCAGGTAGCGCACATTGTTCATGTCGAAACACAGAAGAGCGCCCATCTCGGATTTGGCCAGCAGAGCCTTGGCCTTCGCCAGGCGCTCTCGGCGCAAGCGGTCAAAGTCGATTCGGTTTTCCCAATCGACCGCCATGGTTCCATGAGTTTTTAATCCCATAAAGGACCTCCTGCTGTCAGCTGCCACTCAATTCCCAATGCGTCATCCCGAAACCCGGCGCAGTTCAGCCGGGTGAGGGATCTCCGGCTCCCGTACGCGCCGCTCCGCACGCGAGATCCTTCGCTCCGCCTGAAAAGCGGCTACGCTCAGGATGACGCCTCCTTTACGACGGTTTACACATCGACCTCGCTGCGTCGAATACCGTTTGTTCGGTCGGTACCGTTGCGTCTTCCAGCGGAGGAGAAAACGGAATCGGTACGTGCATCGCTCCCATTCGTTTGACCGGTGCGTCCAGATCGTAGAATGCGCCTTCCGCAATCACGGCGGCAAGCTCTGAAGTCACGCCGTAACGACCATAGCCTTCATCCAGCACGATCACTCGCGAAGTCTTCTTCGCCGAGTCGATCAAAGTTTTTTCGTCCAGCGGCCACGTGGTGCGGGGATCAACCACCTCCGCGCTGATGCCTTCTTTTTCCAGCAGAATCGCCGCACCCAGCGCCACTTGCACCATGCTGCTGGTGGCGACCAGCGTGATGTCATCGCCGGCGCGCTTCACATCGGCCACGCCCAGCGGTATGGTGTAATCCTCTTCCGGAACCGGGCCCTTCAGCTTGTACATCATCTTGTCTTCAAAGAAGACCACCGGATTCTCATCGCGAATAGCCGTCTTAAGCAGGCCTTTCGCGTCGTAGGGCGTGGAGGGCAAAACAACTTTCAATCCGGGCACATGGCTGAACCAGGCGTGCAGCGATTGCGAGTGCTGCGCCGCCGAACGCCGCGTGGCACCCAGCGTGGTGCGCATCACCATGGGAACTCTCCAGTGCCCGCCCGACATGTAATGGACTTTGGCGGCCTGGTTGACCATCTGGTCCATGGTGAGGGTGATGAAGTCGCCGAACATGATGTCAACCACGGGACGAAGTCCCGTCATCGCCGCGCCAACCGCAACGCCCGTGAATCCGGCTTCAGAGATGGGGGTGTCGACTACGCGTCCGGCGCCAAACTCTTCGACCAATCCAGAGAGAACTTTGAAGGGGGTGCCGGCCTCGGCGACATCTTCGCCGATGATGCAAACGCGCGAGTCCCGGCGCATTTCTTCGGCCAGCGCTTCACGGACTGCCTGCGCAAATGTGAGTTCGCGATCAGGCATAGACGTGCTTCTCCACTTCATCCACGCTGGGATAAGGCGCAGCGATGGCGAATTTTACCGCCGCTTCCATGATGGCGCGGACTTCGGATTTAATTCGATCAAGGGATGCAGCGTCAGCGTAGCCCTGTTCGAGCAGCCACTTCGATAAAATAGTGATCGGATCGCGGTCCGTCTTCCAATGCTGCTCTTCCTGCTTGGAGCGATAATATTCGCGATTGATGTCGCCGACGTGATGGCCACTGTAGCGGTAGGTATCGCACTGCAGGAATGCCGGTCCACCCCCGGCGCGTGCGCGTTTCACCAGCCGGGTCGCGACTTCATGCACTGCGCGCACGTCCTGCCCGTCGACACTCGCGGCCTCGATGCCGAAAGCAGTGGCGCGGCCGAGAATAGTTCCCGCGGTGGTTTCGGCGTAGTGCGTGTATTCGTTGTACTGATTGTTTTCGCAGACGTAGATTACAGGCAGCTTCCACAATTGCGCCAGGTTCATCACCTCGTAAAGCGATCCCTGGCCGAGCGCGCCTTCTCCAAAGAAGCAGACCGCAACGCGATCTGTTCCCAGGGTTTTGGCGGAGAAAGCCGCGCCCGTGGCGATGCCCACGCTGCCACCGACGATGGCGTTGGCGCCGAGGTTCCCGGTCGCGGGATCGGCGATGTGCATCGATCCCCCCTTGCCCCGGCAATAGCCCGCTTCTTTTCCCAGCAACTCGGCGAACATGCGGTCCGGCGACGCGCCTTTTGCCAGGCAGTGTCCGTGGCCCCGATGTGTGCTGGTGATGTAGTCGTCGATGCGCAGAGCTTCGCAGATTCCCACGGCGACAGCTTCTTCGCCGCTGTACAGGTGTGCCAGCCCCGGCATCAGAGCGCGCGTGTAAACCTCGTTCACCTGATCCTCAAACAGGCGGATGCTCACCATCTGGCGGTAGGCATGGAGCCACTTTTCCTTGTCACTCGCAGTCTGGCGGCCAGCTTCTGGTTTGGAGGTAGCGGTCGTCATTTCTTCTTAGCTCCCGCGGTGACCGGCGTCGATACTCCCGACATGGCGGCCAGCACATCGAACATGCAGGCGAAATCGTACTTCGTCCAGCCCATGCCGCGGGCCGCGGTCAGAATCTCATTGCTCACCGCGGTGGAAGGCAGAGGAACGTCGAGCTGTCGGCCCAAATCCATGGCGAGGACCATATCCTTCTGCATCATATTGACGTCGAACCAGGCCTCTTCCGGCTGCTGCAGCACGAAGGGTCCGCGATACTGAATCATGGGCGACGCCACCGCGCTGTGGGTGAGAACATCGACCGCGGTTTCACGCGCGATGCCGCTCTTCTCGGCCAGCAACACTCCTTCGGAAAACGCCAGCATCTGCACGGCGAGACTAAGGTTCACCGCAATCTTCATGGCGAGCGCGAGTCCGTTGTCGCCGACGTGAGTGACTTTCGGCCCAATGTCGAGCAGAAGCGGCTTCACTTTGTCAAAGGTCTCGCGGCGGCCGCCGACCATCACTGAGAGTTTCCCTTCCTGCAACGTGATCACGCTGCCGGAGACGGGCGAGTCGACCATGTCCGCGCCTTTTTCTCGCACTTTGGCCGCAAGCGCGCGGCTCACCGTAGGACTCACAGTGCTCATGTCAATGAAAGTCTTCCCTGCGCTCAGGCCAGCCAGCATTCCGTCGGGACCTTCCGTGATGGCAGCGATGGCGGCGGCGTTGGTCACCATGGCAAAGGTGAAATCGGAAGCGCTCGCGACCGCACGTGGAGAGTCGGCCCATTGCATCCCCTTTTCCACCAGCCACTGCGCCTTGGCGCGCGTGCGGTTGTAGCCAGTCACGGTGTGACCCTTGCTCAACAGCCGGTTGACCATCTGGCTGCCCATGACTCCCAAACCGATAAAACCGAGTCTCGCCATCCGCCCCGAACCTCCCACCTTCATTCCGAACTCTGATCCGACTCTACGAAGTGATTTTGGAAACTGCCGGCACATGCTTTGCTGAAGGCTTGCTGCCGGTGGACGCTTTCGAATCTTCGCGTACTTGCTCGAGATGGGCGCGCATGGCGGTTCGGGCCATCTCGGCGTCACGGCGCTCCATCGCCTCAAGAATGCGTTTGTGATGGACCTGGCCGCGCTGCGGCCCGCCCTCCACATTAAAAATCTTTATCCGTTGCTCGCGCAAAAGGCCGACGATGGAATCGATCAACGAAAGAATTAGCGGATTGGCGACGGTCTCAGCCAACGCCAAGTGGAAGTCAAGGTCGGCCTCGATGTAGGCCTCGGGATCATCCTGGGAGCGCTCCATGACTGCGACCGCGTCGCGCATGGCCGCGAGATCCTCCTCCTTTACGCGTGCCGCAGCCAGGGCGGCGATTCCCGGTTCCAGGATCAAGCGGAGTTCCGCCAGATGCGGCGACCCTTCCTGCTGCCCGATCTTCACCATGAGGTCGAAGGACTGGCGAGCGGCCTGCGATGTTCCATCGGTGACGAAGGTGCCGCGGCCGGAGTAGGCTTCGACCAAACCTTTTTCACGGAGCGCCTTGACCGCTTCGCGCACGGCGGTTCGGCTGACGCCGAGTCGCTGCGCCAATTCCCGTTCGGCAGGTAGCTGATCGCCGGGTTTCAATGAGCCACTGAGGACGGACTCCTCGATCTGCTGTACGCTCTGCT
>Ga0210404_10000295_pt1 | contig 28877 bp, 23 predicted proteins | sample IncBWH28MmetaG_FD_155455 | JGI IMG/M metagenome (GOLD analysis project Ga0210404, IMG submission 155455) | Forest soil microbial communities from Barre Woods Harvard Forest LTER site, Petersham, Massachusetts, United States - Inc-BW-H-28-M | ecosystem: Environmental > Terrestrial > Soil >... | reverse complement strand
ATCGGCGCAAACCAATGCAAGGCCGCGAATTCACTAACCTCCCCCGCGAACACCATCCCCTAGGAGAAGAACAATGACAGCAAAACTGAAGTTGGTAGTTCTGCTCACCAGCATTCTGATGGCGGCGACTCAAGCGACCGCCGCGTATCAGGAGTGCACCAGTACGATCACCAGCAACTTTAACGCGCACGGCCATCAACCAGGGCGACTACATCTGGTTCACGGGTGTTATCAACCTCAAAGGCCTGGGATCCAGCCCGACGACACTCTACGTCAGCCACGCCTCGATAACATTTACCGCCAACAGTCAGACCTATATCGTTAAGGTGCCCAGCTCGGCAATCACATTCTCGTCGGCGACCACCCTGGCAACCACAGATTATGTCCAGTTGAAGCCTCTGTCTCTCGGAAAGGGCTGGAGCACGAAATTACAATCGTCCGGACTGGCAGGCAACGACCTGATGACTGCCGTGGAATTCGCGGTGCCAGCGGGCGGACTGTCCGGAGGCATCAAGAATGTCGCATTCACCGCGACCTTCTCCAGTTTTGCCACCGGACTCACGGTGAATTGGCAATGGGGAGCGGCCGTCTACACCTCCTTTGACACTGACTACAACGACTTGGGAGTAAAACCCGTGGATGATAACAAGGCGAGCAAGTACCAGAACTCAGACCACGCGGGGACTCCGGAGAATTTCAAATCGTTTGTGACCGGCGGAGCCGCTGGCGGTGGGGGATCGAATTACACCGGGTCCTACAGTGCAACCGGCAGTTGTGCCCTTACCCCCGACGGTTCATCGTCTGTCACCGGGAGCAAATGAAATTGCGAGTGGGAGGGCGCCTGTCCCGAACGCGTACCAGGGATGATCAACCTCGCAAGGCGGCTCGCTCCCCGCGGAGCGAGCCCGCCTTTCCCCGTGCCGATGGCTTCCGCGAATCCACGCCTTAGCTTTCAAAGCCTTTACCAAACTTGACAATCAACACTGCAAGTCCCCTCAGTCCCTGTACTTCCGGGCTTCGCCGCGGCGCGCGCGAGCGCAGTGTTTTTCCCAATCCGGCCTGCGCCGGGTTAGAATTAAGGAACCCCACCCCCGGCGGTTTTGCATCCAATGACTATGGTTTCGGGAAGTGCACGAAGCTCTAAAAGAAGCGTTCTAATAGAGTCAGCTCCGATAGAATTAATTCCAGGATCTTCAGGTCGAGCATGAATAGAATTTTTCGCACTGTTTTGATGTTCTCATTCCTCGCAGCGGTCGCAGCCGCGCAAACCAATCCAACCTCGCCTGCGGGCTCCAAACCAGCCGACCCCAAGCCGGCTGCGTCTAAACCGGCGCAGGCCTTGCCGCGCAAAGTCGACCGCGCCGCCGCCTATTACCATTACACGGTCGCGCACATGTACGAGGAGCAGATCACCGTCTACGGCCGCAGCGAGTTGGCGAGTAAGGCTATGGAAGAGTACCGGCTCGCGATCGAGGCTGACCCGTCTTCCGAATTCCTGACCTCCGCCCTCGCCGAACTCTACGTGAAGACCGGACGCATCCGCGACGCCGTGCTCGAAGCGCAGGACATCATCAAGCGTGATCCCACCAATCTGGAAGCTCACAAGCTGCTGGGCCGGATTTATCTGCGCTCGCTGGGCGATCTGCCCGGCGGCGGCAACGGCTCTGACAACGTGCTCAAGCTGGCCATCGAGCAGTACGAACAGATCGTCAAGATTGAGCCCAACAATGTTGACGACCATTTACTGCTGGGCCGCCTCTACCGCCTGAACAATGATTTGCAGAAGGCGGAAAATGAACTCAAGACCGCGGTGAAGCTCGATCCCGACTCGGAAGAAGCTGTCACCACTCTCGCCCTGCTTTACAGCGACGAAGGCGACACCGCTCACGCCCTGCAGGTACTCAGTGCCGTACCCGATACGGGGCGCTCTGCCAAGCTGTATGCCGCACTGGGCGCCACCTACGAGCAGCGCAAGGATTACAAGAGCGCCATTGACGCCTACAAACATGCCATCCAGTTGGATCGCGACAATCTCGACGCAATTCGCGGCCTGGCGGAAAACCTCTTGAACGATGGCCAGATCGACGCCGCTCTCGATCAGTACAAAGTCATCGCCGACGCCAATCCTGAAGACGCGCAGACCTACCTCCGCATCTCTGAGATCTACCGCCGCCAGGGCAAGTACGACGAGGCGCTGGAGCACTTGAAGAAGGCCCAAGGCATGGTTCCCGATGCCCTCGAGGTGCCATACAACATCGCGGTGGTTTACCAGGCCCAGGCGCGCTACGACGAAGCTGTGAAGCTCTTGCAGGATCTGTTGAAGAAAACCGAGAAGGCCGAGGGCAGCTACTCTCAAGCCGACCGCAATAATCGCGCTATCTTCATCGAGCGCCTCGGAATGGTCTACCGTGACCAGGAGAACTATCAGGCCGCGGTCGAAACTTTCCGCAAGATGACCCTGCTCGGGGACGAAAACGCCCGCACCGGTTATCAGGACGTCATCGATACCTACCGCGAAGCCAAGCAGTGGCCGCAGGCCACCGCCGCTGCCAAAGAGGCCGTGCAAAAGCTTCCCAACGACCGCGAACTGCGCATGGTGCTGGATGCCCAACTCGCCGACACCGGCGATGTCGACAAGCCTCTCGCCGACGTGCGCTCGCTGCTCAAAGGCACTCCGGAAGATCGCGAGGTCTACCTCCGGCTGGCCATCATGTACACCCGCCTGAAGCGCTTCAGCGACGCCGAGGAGTCGCTCAACAAGGCCGAGCAGCTTTCCACCAAGCCTGAGGAGAAAGAGTACGTCTTCTTCCTGCGCGGCGACACCTACGAGCACGAAAAGAAATACGACCAGGCCGAAGCCGAGTTCAAGAAAATTCTGGCCTCCAATCCGCAGAACGCCATGACCCTCAATTATCTTGGGTACATGAATGCCGATCGTGACATCCGGCTCGAAGAGTCCCTGAACTACATCAAGCAGGCCGTGAGTCTGGAGCCCACCAACGGCGCCTACCTGGATTCTCTCGGCTGGGCCTACTTCAAACTCGGCAAGTACGACCTCGCCGAAGAGAGCCTCGCCAAGGCATCCTTGCGCATGAGTTCTGATCCAACCGTGCAGGATCACCTGGGGGATCTCTACCAGAAGACGGGCCGCCTGAAGCTGGCCGCCGCTCACTGGGAGCGCGCCGTCGCAGAGTGGAACAGGACGGTGGCTTCGGAAGTGGATAACGACCTCTTCGCCGCCGCGCAGAGGAAACTCGACGCCGCCAAGGTGCGGCTGGCTAAGGAAGGTTCGGGGAATCAGTAGGTAGTACCGAGTACCGAGTACCAAGTACCCAGTACCCAGTACCCGGCAAGAACATCCACAAGCGGTTTCGGGAAGGGCACGGCCTTAGCCGTGCCGCCGAGGACCATTAAAAAGACGAGGTTTTAGCCCCTGAGGGACGACGGCCCAATCATTCCTTCGCGGTCCTACTTCTTACTAGGTACTGGGTACTAGGTACTGATACCGGCATGCTAAACTTCGGGAATGCTGGCCGGCTACGCGGTCCATGTGGAACATTCCCGCGGACGCCGCTTCCCTGAACCGCCGCATCCCTACCGCAACGACTTTCAGCGCGACCGCGACCGCGTTATCCACGCCCGCGCCTTTCGCCGTCTCGAAGACAAGACCCAGGTTTTCACGCGCCGCTACTCCGATCATTTCCGCAACCGGCTCACCCATACAATCGAAGTAGCCCAGATCACGCGGACCATAGCAGGAGCGCTCGGCCTCAACGTGGATCTGGCCGAAGCTCTCGCGCTGGTACATGATCTCGGCCACCCTCCGTTCGGCCACGCCGGCGAGAAGGCGCTCGATTCCGCCATGCGTGCCCACAGCCTCTTCTTCGACCATAACCTGCACGCCCTGCGCATCGTGGAAGACTTCGAGCAGCGCTACGCCGCCTTTCGCGGCTTGAACCTGACCTTCGAAGTGCGCGAGGGCATCATCAAGCACTCGCGCGACTACGACGCAGCGAAATATCCGGAACTGGCGGAGTATCTGCTCGATCAGCGCCCTCCGCTCGAAGCCCAGCTCATCGACCTGACCGATGAAATCGGCTACAACACCGCCGATCTCGACGACGGCTACGAAGCGCATCTGCTGACGCTCGAACAAATCCGCGACGGTGTGCCCGTCTTCGAGCGTTTCTTCCGCGAAGTCGAGCAGATTTATCCCAATGCGCCCGACAAACTGAAATTCAACGAAGCCCTCAAAGGAGTGTTGAACCGTCTGGCCGGCGATCTGATCACCAACACCCAGGCGCGGCTCAAGCGCGCCGGAATCGAAGCTCTGGCCCAGGTCCGCCTGCACCAAGAACGCCTCGCCGCTTTCAGTCCTGAAGTAGAATCCGAACGCAAGCAGATCAAAGACTTCCTCTACGAGAATCTCTATTACAGCGCGTCGCTGGCGGGAGAAAAAGACGACGCCGAGCGTGTCGTCACCGACCTGTTCGCCTTTTGGACGAACAACCCCTCAGCCCTGCCGCACTACTACCAGGAGAAAGCCGGCCAGGAGTCTCTGCCCCGCGTGGTCTGCGATTACATCGCCGGCATGACCGATCATTTCATCATCGAACAATACCAGAACCATTGTGGAGGCAAAACCTAGGCCTCCTCCTCTTTTCCGTCCTTGCCTTCTTTACCCGATTGCCGCAAACTTGGGAACCCCAACCGTTCCTTTCGTGTCAGTGCCAATGGGGAGCAGGAGGTCAACATGAGCGTGCCGCTGCGTCCGCCAGTTTTCGTGGCCGGCTTTATCGTCTTGTTCGCTTTGCTGAGCGGGTCGCTCGCTACCGCGCGAACTGTTCCCGCTCAAGCCTCATCTGCTCCAACAGCCACAACAGACGACCCCGAGCGCAAGCATGCTCTCGAAGTCTACAAAGACGGCAAAATGGTGGAAGCCATGCCCCTGTTCGAGAAACTTGCGGCGAATTATCCCAAAGACCTCGTTGTGTGGGAGTGCTGGGGTGTATCGACGCTGGGCTATTCCCAGACCCTTGACGACCCCGACCTGCGGAAAAAAGCCCGGGTGCGCGCCCGCGGCATTTTGCTCAAAGCCCAGGACCTGGGCGACAACAGCAATCTGTTGAAGACGTTGCTGGGCATGCTCCCGGAAGATGGCGGTAACATCACCTTCTCGCCAAGCGAGGAGATAAACCAGGTTATGCAGCACGCCGAAGCTGACTTTGCCCGCGGAGATCTCGATAAGGCTCGCGACGCCTACATTCAAGCTTCTCTGCTCGATCCGAACCTCTATGAGGCGGCACTGTTCACTGGCGACGTTTTCTACAAACAGCACAAGTCCGGCAGTGCTGGCGAGTGGTTCAAGCGGGCCATCCAGATCGACCCCAACCGCGAGACCGCCTACCGATACTGGGGAGATGCCCTGGTTTCTCTCGGGGATATGCAGAGTGCCCGCGAAAAATTTATCCAGGCCGTGATTGCCGATCCTTACGGGAAGAATTCCTGGATGGGACTCAATCAGTGGGCGGGGTGGGCTAAGGTAACGTTGAACTGGGTCCGCCTGCAAGACAAGAGCAACGTCACTGCGAAGGACGAGAAGAACATCAGTATCACGCTCGATTCTGGTCTGGGAAAGAAGGACGATCCAACCCTGACGGCGTGGACCGGTTACGCGATGGAGCGAGCTTTGTGGCACGGTGACAAGTTCAAAAAAGAATTCCCCAACGAGCCCAAGTACCGCCGTACCATGCGGGAGGAAGCCGACTGCCTGCATTTGCTGGTCACCGTGCTGACCGAGCAAAAGAACTTTGAGAAAAAGAAAAAAGACCTTGACCCGTCTCTGTTGCAGGTCCTTGCAATTGACCAGGCCGGCCTGATTGAGCCTTTTGCCCTGCTCAACCGCTCGGACAACGAGATTGCCCAGGACTACGCGGCTTACCGCGCCGCTAACCGGGACAAGATTTTCAAGTACTTCGACGAGTTCGTGGTCCCGAAGGCGCCGCCGACCGCATCCCAGTGAAATCCACCGCGCGAGACTTTCTTTGCGATCTTTGCGCGTCCTTGGCGACCTTTGCGGTTAAAGGTTTGGCGGTTAACTTTAGACCGCCGCACTTCACCTCGCTCCCGCCACCGCCGCCACCACATCAAACAAAATCCTATGCCCGCGCCGCACTTCTTCCACGCGAATCCGTTCATCGTTCCCGTGCTCGGTATTGCCTTCTTCTTCGGTGGCCGTGTAGGGAGTGAAACCGTAGGCGTTAATCCCCAGCGGCCGGTAGCGTTGATTCTCCGTGTAACCGCTGGTGATGTGCGGCACTACCGGAGTGCCGGGAAAATATTTTCCCGAGACTTTTCGGATAGTGTCGTATAGCGCGTTATTCGTGTCCGAGTAATTAGCCTGGCGAAACTCCGCATTCAGCGGTTCGACGGTGACGTTCGGATCATCCACAACTCGCCGGATCTCTTCCAGCAGCGCCTTGGGATCTCCTCCTGGCAGAATCCGCACATCCAGGTTCGCCCAAGCCTCGGGCGGAATCACGTTGGTCTGTTCCGACCCACCCATCATGGTCAGCGAAATCGTATCGTGCAGCAGAAAATTCAGCGCCTCGTCCTTCTCCACATCCTGCTGAAACTTCTTATCCTCAATGGCTTTGCGGATGTTGCGGTACTCCCGCGCGTGCTCCGGCGGCTCGTAGGGAGCCATGTCGCGCAGAAATTCCTCCACCACCGGCAGCACTCTCAGTGGCGTTCGATACGCGAGGATGCGGTCCAGCGCCCGCACCAGGCGATTCGGCGCCGAATCCGGAATAGGCCGCGACGCATGTCCCGGACGCCCGTGCGCCACAACGTGCAGCCAGAACGTCGTCTTCTCGCCCACATCCACACCCACGTACTTCACCTTGCCATTTTCCAGCAGGTTCTCGCCACCTTCGTTAATTAGAAACTCCGCGTTCCCCAGCAAGTCCCGCTGATTAGCGATAAACCAGTCGGACCCGGTGCCATCCGCTTCCTCGTCGGCCACGGCCAGAAAAACCACATCTCGGTCAAGCTCGATCTTCTCCCGCTTCAACATGACCATCACAACCAACTGAGCCAGACCTTCGTCCTTCATGTCCTGCGCCCCGCGGCCCCAGAGGTAGCCATTCTTCATCTCGCCGCTGAAGGGCGGAACCTTCCAGTGCGCCGCATCGCTGGTGACCACATCCATGTGGTTCAGCAGGATAATCGGGCGCTGGGCCTGCGCCGTGGTATGTGGCAGACGCGCCCACAGATCGCCGCGTCCCGGCGCATATTCGAAGGCGCGATTCTCGATGCCTTCCTGGTCCAGAATTTTCTTGTAGAAAGAAACCGCGCGCATCTCATGCCCGGGAGGGTTGGTGGTATCGATGCGCAAGTACTCCTGCATCCACGCCAGAGCGAGATCGGAATACTGTTGCAAGTGATCCGTGGAAATGCGGGACGAAGCCATCGCCGGTTCTTCCGGCGGAGCCACAGGTTCTGAGCCCGCAGGTTCTGCGGAAGCTTGACCCACCGCGCTCAACAGCGCCGCGACCGCCGTAAGCATGGCGACTCGCCGCCGAAGCCGGCAGATTACTGGCCAGCAGATTCCAAACCGCCAGCACGCATTCGCCAGACTGTTCGATCCCAAAATCGTCCTCCCCGGACTGCGCGATTGCACGCAGTTTTTATATCAGGTTTGCCAAAATTACCCTGCCGGGAGTCGCGGGGGCTATCCCTCCGGTCGGGCCAGAGGTACAATGTCTTTAGATATCAATAATTTAGCTCCTCAACCTTGGAGCTCGGTTTGGCATCTAACCTGTATTACAGAAGACAGGCGCCCGCAGAGTTTGCGGAGCCTGCAGTTTGAGATGTTCAGGCATGCGTTGCGTCAGCGCAGGCCGGCAAAGCGATCATCGCTTGCTTTATGGTTGCACTGTTGTAGGGGACGCAATTAAAAATCACGCAACACGCCCGTTTCGGCGTGCTGGAGTGGAGCCCCCAAACGCTCCCCCAATTCGGAGGAAGTCTCTTATGAAAAGCCGCATTCTCGTTACCTTGCCCCTGGCTGCAGTGCTCGCATTTCCGGCCTTCGCGCAAACTTCGCCTTCATCTACTCAGGATCAGTCCAACCCAGCCGCTGCCTCGCAGCCGGCTCAGTCCACAGAAAACGCAACCGGCAAGCAGCCTCTGCAGGCCCCGGCCCGCGAGGGTTTCTGGGGCCGTGTGAACCCGTTCGCCCGCAAGAACTACGTAAAGCGGCAGACCGATCCCATCCGCGACCGCGTCAATGAACTCGACGATCTGACCGCGACCAACGGAAAGGCGATCAAAGACACCGACTCCCGCGCCCAAGCCGGCATCCAGCTGGCTTCGAACAAGGCTAACGAGGCCGATCAGCACGCTCTCGATGCCGGTAACAAGGCCACCATGGCGCAGCAGAGCGCGCAGCAGGCCACCACCCGCATCCAGACCGTCGAGACCGTGGTCGGCAACATCGACCAGTACAAGGCCTCGAACCAGACCGAGATCCGCTTCAAGCCCGGCCAGACCGTACTGAGCAAGAATGCCAAGGACGCTCTCGATGAGATGGCGAACACTGTGAAGGGTCAGCGCGGCTACATCATCGAAGTGCAGGGCTTCTCGTCCGGCAAGGGCCAGACCGCGATCTCAAACTCGCAGAAGATGGCCGAGTCGGTTGTGCGCTACATGGTGCTCAACCACGAGATTCCGGTCTACCGTATCTACCTCGTCGGCATGGGCAATGCCCCGGTCGCGGGTACGGACGCGGACGCGAAGACCAAGCACATCAGCGGCGGACGCGTGGAAATCAGCCTGCTGAAGAATGACCTGGAGCAACTTTCCAGCAATTCTCCGGCACCGGCGACCAGTGCGGACCAGCCGAAATAGTCGGAATCAATGCAGTTTGGGACCCAAAGGGCGCCTCGCCCTAGTCCCTCCCCCAGAGAATGCCTCTCGCGCAAGCGAGGGGCTTTCTCGCGTTTGGACTGGATCACCCGACTTGATTTTGTGTGGCAGCGCTCCCAGCGCAGCGACTGATGCCCCGCCGTGATTGAGCTGGCTTCAGCCCCTGAGTTAGTTAAGCGCGATACGGCTTGATCCCCAGTAGGTCGAGCTTGGACTGCAGGGTGGTGCGTTTCAACCCGAGGCGCGCGGCCGCGCCGTCGGGTCCGCCGAGCCGGCCATGGCAATCACGAAGCACCCGAATAATGCGTTCCCGTTCCTTGTCGCGGAGAGTACCACTATTTCCGCCATGGCCACCTTCGACGGCCGCGTGCAATTCGGATAGCGGCGCCTGCAATACCGACCCCGGAGTGAGAATGACCGAGCGCTCCACGAAGTTCTCCAGTTCGCGGATGTTCCCCGGCCATTCCCACCGCACCAGCATCTCCATCGTTTTTGACGGGATGCTGGTGATGGACTTTTTCATTTGATGAGCGAACTTGCGGACGAAGTGCTCGATGAGCGGCCGGATGTCTTCGCGCCGCTCCCGCAATGGCGGTATGTGGATGGGGAACACATTCAGACGGTAGTACAAGTCGCTGCGAAACTCGCGCCCCTTCACACTCTGCAGCAGGTCCCGGTTGGTAGCCGCCAGCAGCCGGAAGTCCACTTTCAAGGTTTGCGTGCCCCCCAGCCGTTCGAACTCCAGATCCTGCAGCACCCGCAGCAGCTTGGGCTGCAGGATCAGTGGAATCTCTCCGATTTCATCCAGAAAAAGCGTGCCCCGGTCGGCCAGTTCCAGGCGGCCCAGCTTCCGGGCCACCGCGCCGGTGAAAGCTCCCTTCTCGTGGCCAAACAACTCACTCTCCAGCAAGCCTGAGGGGATGGCGGCGCAGTTCAGCTTGATGAAACTATTGCCCTCGCGGCTGCTCATGCGGTGGAGGGCTCGCGCCACCAGCTCCTTGCCGGTGCCGGTTTCGCCCAGCAGCAGCACCGTAGCCTCGCTGGGCGCGACTCTGGCCACCTTTTGCATGACCTCCTTCAAGGCACTACTGCGCCCGACGATCTCCCCGAACCCAAGTTCGGTGTCGATGGCTTGCTCCAGGTAAAGTTTTTCTTCCGATAGCTTCTCCTTTGCCAGCCGGAGTTCCTCGGTGACTTCACGCAGTTGGTCCACATGCTGGCGCAGGGTCTCCTCCGCTTTCTGGCGGGACTCCTCCAACCTCACCTTCTCCGTGATGTCCCGCTGGATGCCCCAGGTGCTCACCAGCATCCCATTCTCCACCGTGCCGATCATGCTGTTGAGGAAGACCTTGGGATTCCCATGAATGTCGACTTCGTGAGACTCCCGGTCTATCACCCGAAAACCAGAGCGGATATACTCTCGGGTGAGCTCGACGTTCTGAGGATCTTCCGGCGGCACCATTTCTCTCCAACGTTTGCCCCGTAGTTCTTCGCAGGATGTCAAACCGTACATCGCCGCCATGGCATCGTTGCATTCCGCTATATAAGCATCGTGGAGGATGCGGTGAACCAGTTCGCCTTCTGGCAGGTCAACTGAAACGGGAGTGTCCATTTCCTCGCGGAAGATGCCCTCTGAACTCTGAGAGACAAACCGCCCGTAATTCTCTTCACTGCGCCGCAGGTTCTCCTCTGCTTGCTTGCGCTGGGTGATGTCCTGCAAGACAACTGCGATTCGATCGACGCCCGCAGGACCGTCGATGGGGAAGTACGATGCGAACAAGTCTCTCGTGCCCCGCCTGGGATCGCCGTACCTGAGCTCGTATTCGACGACTTTACCCCGGAAACATTCATCCATCTTTTCCTTGATGTTTGTTCGGAAGAATCCTTCGTCCAATACCTCTGCCACGGTATGGCCTATGACCTGTTCTCTCTCCGTGTCCCGATAGCGCAGGAACGCACGATTGGCGATCACGTAGCGGTACTCCCGGTCCACCACCAGGATCATCTCCTCTAAACCTTCCACGACTCTCTCGTATTCCCGCAGCCTTTCCTCCGCCCGCTTGCGGTCGGTGATGTCCTGCACGGTCACGATGACTCCGGTGATCTCGCCCCCAGCACTGCGCAGCGGGCACTTGCGGATGGCTATCCATCGGGGATGGCCTCCGGGGATAGAGATTTCCTCGTCCGGCGCGAGTATCGTGTCGCCTTGCAGCGCCCTGTACAGCGCCGCCCCTGGATCATGCCTCTTTATCTCAGGAGGAATCAGTTCCTGGTAGGACTTGCCCAGCGCTGCGCTTGCAGGAATCCCGGTCAGTTTCTCGATGGACGGATTCCAGGCCACGCAACGGAGGTTGCGGTCGTAGACCACAACTCCCTCGCTGGCGCTGGCAATGATCTGACGATTCAGCTCGCTGGCTTCGCGTGCCAGCTTTTCCGCGCGCTTTTGCTCCGTGACATCGTGGGCTATGCCCCGCACAATCGGCGTCGCTACGCCTTCAGTGCGCAGCGTGTTGTGATACTCCCAGATACGCCGCTCGCCCGATCGCGTCACCACGGCCATAAAACCGTGCGACTCTCCGGCGCGCTCGATCTGCCTCAGGTAGGCGTCAAACTGAGGACGAAATTCGGGAGCGATGATCTCCTGCATCGGTATCTGCAGGAGTTCCTCCACGCTATATCCCAGGACCCGTGCCGGGGCGGGATTGATCGACAAAAGCCGGCCTTCAAGATCGTGGATGCACAGCAGGTCCTGGCTGTGTTCGACCAGATCCTGATACCAATCTTCGTTGTCGTGAAGAGCGTGCCGGATAGGAACCACTTCGGCCCGCTTAACTTCAGGAACCCGACTCTTCTCTGGCCCAGGGTGCAATGCCATGGCTACTCCCTGCGGGCTGGGTGAAGCGTTTTGGTTGCCTGGATCCCATCCGGCGCCGTTCTGCCTGTAGGATGAAAGGCGCGCCAATCGGCCCATCACGCGACCCCGACCCGATTGCGGCGCAGTTTAGCAGAAGAGCGCAGAATTGCACAAATTGTGTTGCACCGTTGGCGGCAAAGGTTGCTTACCTGATCCCGGGCACTCGCCGTTTAACCCCATTTACCGACTCGACTCGGCTCTCGGCTGAGCCTCTCACCCGTGTTATTCTCCTGCTATCGATTGGAAGGGTTGAAATGGCTTCCGTGCAGCGGGCCTCAAGACGATTCTCGCTGGTGCTGATCAAGCCGTCGCACTACGACGACGACGGCTACGTCATCCAATGGTTCCGTTCCGCCATTCCATCGAATTCGCTGGCTGTGCTCAACGGCCTGGCGCTCGATTGCAAAGAACGCCGCGTTCTCGGCGATGACGTCGAGATCGAAGTCAGCGCCTTCGACGAAACCAATACCCGCATCAAGCCGGAACGCATCGCCCGCCAGCTCCGCGGCGGGCGCGGCATGGTCGCCCTGGTCGGAGTTCAGTCGAACCAGTTCCCCCACGCCATGGATCTGGCGCGTCCCCTGCGCGCGGCCGGCGTCCCGGTCTGCATCGGTGGCTTTCATGTCTCCGGCTGCCTGTCGATGTTGCCCGAACTGCCGCCCGAACTCAAAGAAGCCATGGATCTCGGCATCTCGCTCTTTGCCGGCGAGGCCGAAGGCCGTCTCGACCTGGTGCTGCGCGACGCCTGGAACGGCACGCTCAAGCCCCTCTACAACTACATGGCGGACCTGCCCTCGCTCGATGGCGTGCCCATGCCGATTCTGCCCGCCCATCGCGTCAAGCGCACCGGCGGCAAGATCACCACCTTCGATGCCGGCCGCGGCTGCCCGTTTCTTTGCTCCTTCTGCACCATCATCAACGTGCAGGGACGCAAGTCGCGCCGCCGCTCCGCCGACGACATCGAACAGATCGTCCGCAGCAATCTGGCCCAGGGCATCAACCGCTTCTTCATCACCGACGATAATTTCGCCCGCAACACCGACTGGGAAAAAGTTTTCGACCGCCTCATCGCCATGCGCGAGCAGGAGAAGCTGAATATCAAGTTTGTCATCCAGGTCGATACCATGTGCCACCGCCTTCCCCATTTCATCGAGAAGGCAGGCCGCGCCGGAGTAGCGCGCGTCTTCATCGGCCTCGAAAGTATCAATCCCGACGCTTTGCTCGGAGCCCGAAAAAAGCAGAACAAAGTAGCCGAGTATCGCAAGATGCTGCTGGAATGGAAAAAGGCCGGCGCCACCGTTTTCGCCGGATACATTATCGGCTTCCCCTCCGACACGCCGGAATCAGTCCTGCGCGATATCGAAATCATCCAACGCGAGTTGCCCATCGATCTGCTGGAGCCGCACTGCCTAACCCCGCTCCCCGGCTCCGAAGATCATCAAAAGCTCCACAAGGCCGGAGCCTATCTCGATCCCGACCTGAACAAGTACGACCTGGAACACGTGACCACAACTCATTCCACCATGTCGCCCGAGCAGTGGCAGAAGCTCTATCACGATTCCTGGGCAGCCTTCTATTCTCCCCAGCATCTGGAGACGGTGATGCGCCGCTCCGTCGCCACCGACAGCAATGCCGGCAACATGACATTCCTGCTGCTGTGGTACTACGCCATGGTGGCTCTCGAAAAAATCGACCCGCTCGAAGGCGGCTACCTGCGCCGCAAGTACCGCAAAGAGCGGCGGCCTACCCTCCCGGTCGAAAGCCCGTGGGCGTTTTATCCGCGCTACGTTCTCGATCTGCTATCGAAGCATGTGAAGCTGGCGGCGCTGGTCTGGCGCTACGGTAAATTCCGTCGTCACCTGAAGCGCGATCCGAACGCCCGCAACTACACCGACATCGCGCTAACTCCTGTGGACGAAGAACGCTCCGACGAGATGGAACTGGCGGCAATGGGCGTCGGAACCAAGTAGAGCCGAGATAAATCTTGCTCATCCTGTGGTCCGGCGCGGAACAATTGTTGAAGGAGAGGAAGTAGAGGAACACAGGGTAATCGAACCGCGAGTCAGGATTCACAGTTCAGGGAGAAAGCATGAAGCGAGCGGCGATCATGATCGCGATGCTGGGAGTATCGGCGTGGGGTTTCTCGGAGGGCAATGTCAAGCCTGGGGCGGAGAGCGCGCCGGTCGGTCAAGCGACGGCCGCGCCGGCTGGCAAGCGGCCACCGCAAGCCGAGACGCAACCCGAATACGATACGTACAGGGCGACGGTTGCCATGACCGATGCGGCTGCGCAGGAGAAGGCGGCCAACGACTTTGCCGCCAAGTTTACCGACAGCGAGTTGCGCCCGGGAATCTTCAAGGCAGTGATGTATTCCTACCAGAAGGCCAACAATGCGGACAAGATGATGGAAGCGGCGCGGAAAATTCTGACCTATGATGCCGACGATCCAGAGGCGCTGCTGGGCGTAGCGCAGGTGTTGACCGAGCGGACAAACGACACGGATCTGAACAAGGATGAACGCCGGGCGGAAGCCAGGAGGGATGCGCAGCGCTCGCTGGTAACCGTGGATACGGATGTGCCGACGGCCGGCCAGACGCAAGAGAAGCTCGACGCCTATAAGAGCTTCGTGCGTTCGGAGGCTTACTTCGTTCTGGGCTCGCTGGACTTCGCCAAGGCGGCTTGGGCGGATGCAGAAGGCAATCTCCGGAAGTCTCTCGATGCACTGCCGCAAGACCCCGATCCGGTCGCGATCTTCCGCTTGTCGGTGGCTCTGGACATGCAAAGCAAGTATCCCGAGGCGTTGAAATACGCCAACCGGGCAGTGGAGTTGACCAAGGCGGGCACGAACGCGGGCGACGCTGCACGCAGTGAGCAAGACCGACTGATGAAGGTCACCGGCGCTAACGCGGCGCGCTAGAAATACCACGGAGGACGGACTTTTTTTCTCATACCTCCTATCCCATCCGGCGTTTGACCCTGCACTCCCGCTGATCTAGACTCGCTTCTCGTGGGGTTCTTATGAAACGTATCGCCTGCCTGCTGCTCTTTTCCTCTCTCTTCACATTTGCTGCCGTCGCCGGCACTGCTCTTCCTGACGACGAAAAAGACCACCATCACCACGAAGACCTGACCTCCGCCCAACTGGGCACGGTCACCTTCCCGGTTTCCTGTGCGCCTGCTGTGCAGAAGCCCTTCGAGCGCGGCGTAGCCCTGCTCCACTCCTTCTGGTACGAAGAGGCAGAAAAAGAATTCCAGCAGATTGCCACCGACGATCCGCACTGCGCCATGGCGCATTGGGGCGTCGCCATAAGCCTGTGGCACCAACTCTGGAATGACCCCAACGCCAAGGTTATCGAGCGCGGTCTCGACGAAGTTCACCAGGCTAAAACCACAGACGGCCCCGCCACACCGCGCGAGAAGGCATACATTGCCGCCGTCGCAGCCTTCTATGGCGACCCGAAAAAGCTCGACCACGAAGCCGCAGCCAAGGCCTATTCGGATGCGATGAAGAAAATCTACGAGACTTACCCCGACGATCACGAAGCCGCTGTGTTCTATGCCCTTTCGCTGCTTGCATCAGAACCGCACGATGATGCCACCTTCGCCAATCGCAAGCAAGCGGCCTCCGTTCTCGAAAAACTCTTCGCCATCGAGCCCGACCATCCCGGCGTGGCCCATTACCTGATCCACAGCTACGACAAGCCGCAACTCGCTCAACTCGGTTTGCCCGCCGCACACCGCTACACGCAGATCGCGCCCGCCTCCCCGCACGCCCTGCACATGCCGTCGCACATCTTCGCCCGCGTCGGCCTCTGGCAGGACGACATCAACTCCAACCTCGCCTCCATCGCCGCCACGCGCAAGACCGCCGCCATGCACATGGGCGGCGAAGGCCATCAGTTCCACGCCATGCACTTTCTGGTCTACGCCTATCTGCAAAGTGGACGTGAGGCGGAAGCAGCCAAAGTGATCGACGAAGCGAAGGCGTTGCCCCGCATGGAGGCGATGTATGGTTCCGAGTTCGACCCGCAAGCCAATGCCCTCGCGACCTTCCCCGCGATTTACGATCTGGAGCTTCGCCATTGGACCGATGCGGCCGCACTCCAGTTGAACGGGATGGACGCAACCAAACTCCAGTTGGTCAGCGGAGGGCTGCGCGGAGATCAGGCGATTACCTACTGGGCGCGCGCCATTGGCGCGGCCCGCAGCGGCAATCTCAAGCAAGCCCGCAGCGACCTGGAACAGATTGAAGTAATCCGCAAAGAGTTAGTCGCAGATAAGAAAACGGAATACGCGGAGGCGGTCGCACAGGACTATCAGGAAGCCGCTGCCTGGGTCGCGCACGCCGAAGGCAAAAGCGGCGAAGCCATAACCAGCCTGCGCGCCCTCGCCGATAAGAACGACCAGTTGGGCAACGAACCAAGAAGCATTCCAGCCCGCGAGATGCTGGCCGACATGTTGCTCGAGGCAAAGCGCCCCCAGCAGGCGCTGGCGGAATATCAAACCGACCTGAAGCTGAATCCCAACCGCTTCAACGCCCTCTACGGCGCAGCCCGCGCCGCCGAAGCCGCCGGCAAGCAGAAAGACGCCACGGAATACTACGCGCTGCTATTGAAAGTCTGCGACGGATCAAACTCCACCCGGCCAGAGTTGGGCCGCGCAAGGGAGCTGGTGGCGCAGAAGTAGGATTGTGAAGAGTGCGGTGGCACAACCGACGCAATGAACATCTGGCGACGATCGATTCAAACCATCGGTGCGATCAGTCTAGCGCTGACCCTCTGGGGATATTACTGGTTGATCTTTGTTGCTTGGCGAGAACTTCGCCATCCTGTGTTTAACCCCCAGGTGCCACTGTTCCGGGCAGCCTTCTTCACTATGAACGCCGTTGACGCTGTTCTTCTCGCTGGCATGGTCTTTGCAGCGACCGGAATGCTGAAGTTAAAGCCAGAGGCGGTAGCGATCTACAGCTGGTTAATACTAGCCATGATCGCCTGTGAATTGGGTGTGGGCGCGCTCTGGCTACTCCCAGATCCGATCGGAAGAAGCATCGCGGCCGCGTCAGGCACCGGAAGCATCGGATCTGGTCCTCTACTCCTGTTTCCGGTCCCTTTCGTCTATCCCGTGCTCTCTGTCATTCTTGTGAACCTTGCTCGGCATAAACTCAAGGTCGCTCCTCAGACGCCCCTAATTCCGAAACAGAGCGATCCTAGCGACTAGACCTGCGATCATCCCCACCGCCCCCAGCAGCGCGTTGTACTCCCGATGCTTCAAATACAACTCCAAAGAGAATCCCGCCGGGCTGACCCTTTTTCGCTTTCACCCATTCGCGGCCGCCGACACGCGCGCCACGTCGCTCAATAGTTTCTCCGCAGCCTCTCCGGGATCCTGGCTGGCAAAATTCTCGTCCAAAACGACCAGTGACACCGCCGGATCGATCTCCTGCAACGTCTTCTCCAGTGATTTGCCGCGTGGGCCTTGGATTCCGGCAGAAAACACTACTACCTTAGCCTTCGTTGCCTTCAGCAGGATCTGCGCGTCGTTCGCCGTTGTCGTCGTCATCGCGTTGTATCCGGCGCTGCACAGCACTTCCCGCAAAAACGTGCACACATCCGTCGACGCGTAAACACAAAGCAGACGAGGCCGGGCATCTCCGGTTTTTCCCCGCGAATATCGCGAACCCAAATAGGCAGCAGTGATCGCCTCTTCAATGGTTTCGTAAGTCTCAAACTGGGCCAGCAGGCTGGTCGTCTCCAGAACTTTGCGAATCCTGGGTGGCAGTCCGCTCAATTTAAGATCTCCGTCCTTCGCTCGGGCGGCTTGCACCAGCCGGACCAGCGCTCCTAATCCGCTGCTGTCTACAAATTCGACTTGGTCGAGTTGAAGCACCACGTCGCCGTATTTCTCGATGGAATCCCCAACTCGAGCGTGCAGCGTGAACACTTCATTTCCAGCCACGATTCGTCCATGACACTCCATGACCAACACGTCACCGACAGGACGGCTATCCAGGCGCAATTGCATCGTGTCTCCTCAACCCTTCGAACGATGATGACTGGAACCAGAGCAATTCCGCCGAATCTTACGTGGCTGAAACCGCCCGCGTCAATGAAGTCCAGTGGCTCTCGCACACCGCCCTTCACGAGACCTTCAGTTTGACAATAAGCGCGGCTGTCATCGCCACCGCTCCCAGGAACGCGTTGTACTCGCGATGCTTCAAATACAAATCCAAAGAAAATCCCGCTGAAGCTTCTTTCTGGTCCCTGGATTGACGAGTCAGCCGCGGCAGCATCCGCGGCACCCGCCGCGCATACTCCCCAAACTCAGGAAACGTCCGCCGCAAAAAAGCCTCTTCGTCGCGGATCACCGGAAGGTAGATAGCAAAGAACATCACGACAAGTGCCACGCCCACCCACCAACTCCGGGCGGCAACGCAAAATCCCAACCCCATAAGCAGCGATCCAAAATACAGGGGATTCCGAGTGTAAGCATAAGGACCAGAAGTGGCGAGCGACTCGTTCTTGCGCACATATCCCGAAGCCAGCGCGCGAACCAGAAGCCCCGGCGCCACCACAATCGCGCCCAGCGTTAATGAACGCCACGAAGGCCGCGCCAGCCAGAAATAAAGCACGGCAAACAAAAATCCCAGCGGCACCCGAATCCGCCGCGCGATCTGTGACCACTCAGCCATGTGGAAGAGCGGCGCTTCAGCGCCGCGTAAGACATCCAGGAATCAACCTGGCTTCAGCCCCTGAGGCCGCAGTCCAGCAACTCGCGGGCCGCCGCCACCACCTCATCACTCCCAATCGCCAACACTCCCTCGTCCGCCTCCACCCGCCGCGCATGCGACGTCACGCTCTCCGCGCTCCGCAGCACAACGCTGCGTGTCCCATAAGGTCCGTTGCGCGCCGGATCGGTGGGCCCATAGATCGCAAGCACTGGAATCCGCAAAGCCGCCGCCAGATGCAACGGCCCGGTATCGCCTCCAATAAACAACCGCGCCCGCCGCGTTAATGCAATCAACTCCGTGATCGTACAACTCATCGCCCGAGCCGTCCCGCCGCTGGCAGCCTCCGCCGAGTGCACCAACTCTTCTTCGCCCGGACCATAATTGAGAATCGAACCCACACCCCGCTCCGCCAACTTGCGCGCGACTTCACCATACCGCTCCGCCGGCCATCGCTTCGCGCCCCAGCCCGCGCCAGGATTGAGAATCGCAAACTCGCCGGTCCCACATTCCGCAAGCTTCTGCTCGATGCGCGCCTCAGGCTGGCTATCACGAGGAAAGTCGCGAGAAATATCCGGCGACGACATTTCCCTCGGATGCTCGCAGAGCGCTTCCGCAACCGAAACATTCTGCTCAATAACATGCCGGCCGCGTACGATTACTTTCCGGGCGTACCACAAGCTGGCCGGAGACTCCCGCGGCTCCGCCGCCCCGTAAACCGCACGCGCCCCAGACAACCGCGCCAGCACCGCCGAGCGCACCGCCCCTTGCAGATCCACCGCAGCGTCATAGTGCGCGTCGCGAACATCGTTCCAAACCGTGGCGACGCGTTGCAGCGTCGAAGTCGAAAACAGGGATTTTCCCCAAGCCTTCAGGTTCAGGGTGTGAACCTCATCCACCAGCGGCCGCAACCCAGACCGCACGCCCCTCCGCCGAGACCCGGGCGAGCACAGCAGTTCGGCCCAGCGCTCTTCAATCAGCCACCCGATGTGCGCTTGCGGGAATGCCTCCCGCAGCATATGAACCGCGGGCAGCGTATGGATCACATCTCCCATGGCGCCGAGCCGCACGATCAGCAGCCGCTCGATCTTTCTTTCGGAAGTAATCTCAAGACCCGCGGACTCGAAACTCACGGCTGCCTCGGCCCGAGCCGCGAGCGAATAATCTCGCTGGTGGAGTGATCCTTCGCGTCCCCTACGATCGCCACCCGCCCGCCATATTCGGCAACCGTATCACGCTCCGGAACCGACTCCTCCGTATAGTCGGTACCCTTGGCCTGGACATCCGGACGAATCTCGCGAATCAAAGCGCGGACATCGAGTTCGGAAAAAATAACGACCGCATCCACGTCCGCGAGAGCAGCCATAATCTCGGCACGTTCCTCCGCCGGCATCACCGGACGCCCCTCGCCCTTGAGCGCCCGCACAGAGTCATCGGAATTAATAGCGACAACCAGCTTGCCGCCCAATGCCTTCGCGCCCCGCAAATAACGCACGTGGCCCACATGCAACAGATCGAAATTGCCATTGGCCAGGACGATGCGCTCACCCGCACGCCGCCACTGCTCCACTCGCCCGCGGAGTTGCTCCCGTCCCAGAATCTTGTCATTGCTCATCTTGCTTTTTCCCGCACGGATTCAGGGCGACATCGCAATCAGTGAGTTCTGGTCGAAGGCGGAGACTGCTCAATCGCGCGCAACAATTCCTCGCGAGAAACCGTCGCTGTCCCCCGCTTCATCACCACAATCCCGCCCGCATAGTTGGCCAACTGCGCTGCCTCTTCCGTGCTGGCCCCGGCGCCCAGCGCCGCGCTGAACGCCGCAATCACGGTATCGCCAGCCCCGGTCACGTCAGCGACTTCATCAGATCCAAAAATCGGAATGTCCACTGGCCCATCCTTTTGATCAAAGGCCACCATGCCGTCGCGCCCCCGCGTAATCAGCAGCGATTGCAGCTTCATCCGCTCCATGATTTGTTGTCCGGCCCGCTCCAGCTTTCCCCAGTCCTGCCCAATGCGAACCCCCAGCGCCGCTTCCACTTCAGGCTCGTTCGGAGTGGCCGCTGTGGCGCCAGAATATTCCAGCAGCCGGTACCGCGAATCGAGAATCAGCGGCACAAGCACAACTCTGCGACGCCCACTTTGGCGCAACGCATTCACAATCGCCGGACTCGCCGATCCATAGCCGTAGTCGGAGACCAGCAGCGCATCCGATGCCCGCATATATTCCCGCGCCGCCAGAAACAACTCGCGCGTCAGGTGCTGGTTGGGAGGGTTCTCAGGCTCGCGATCCAGCCGCACCACCTGCTGCCGCGTATTGTGCGTCATGCCTGCGAGAATTCGCGTCTTCGTGACTGTCGTATAACTTTTATCCTTCAGGACGCCGCTAACGGGAATGCGCTTATGCCGGAAAAACTTCAACAGCATTCGTCCCGGCTCGTCGTCACCAACGGCGCCCACCGGCAGCACGTTCACCCCCAGGTCGGCCAGATTGTTGACCGCGTTGGCACCGCCGCCTGGCACAACGGTTCTTTCGCGGTGCTTTAGGATAAGCACCGGTGCCTCGCGCGACACCCGCGAGATTTCTCCGTACACGAATTCATCGGCCACCAGATCCCCCAGCACCGTAATCGTGACCTTGGGGAACGCTTCGACAATCTTCCGCAGCCGCTCAACTTCCTTCAAATGTTTCGTCATCGGATTGTTCTTGTCATCCTGAACAAGCGTTCTTTGCGCGGTGAAGGACCTGGGCGAGCCGCGCGAAGCGTCGCGTTCTTTGCGACGCATAAATCGCGCGTCAGGCTCGCTTCCTTATTGCCCTCCGGCATTTTCTCACGAGCGCCCCCGCCGCTCTTCAATCACGCGTAGCATGGTATCCACAGCGTTAGCTGCGTCGGCGAGCTCCATCTTGACGGGAACGACCGCCAGCGGCGTCAGTGCGTCCAGGTATCCGCCCAGGTTCACCGCATCTTTCTCCGTGGTGACGAAGCCCCCAGCCTCACTGCGCAGCTTGAGTTCCAGCAAGTCGCGGACGTCCTTCTCCTCGTAGGCGTGATGATCGCGGAAGAACGCTTCGGCAGCGGGATCAATGCCCGCGGCGCGCACCTGCAGCAGAAAATTCTGCGGCCGCGCAATGCCGCAGAATACGACCGGACGGGGCGGAACATTTTCTGCAACAATCCCGCGCCGCACCCGCCAGATCGTTTTGCCCGCGAGCGGAAACAATTCCGGCGAAGCGGCACTGGTCAGCGCAACTGCGTCCGCTCGTTGCAACGAATGCAAAGGCTCGCGTAAGCGTCCTGCGGGAAGCAGACAATCCCGCGCATCCTCCGGCGTCACCAGCACGATGTCGAAATCTCGGGCCAGCCCGCGGTGTTGAAAACCATCATCCAGCAAATGAATCTGCGGTCCGAATCGCGCCTCGGCAAACCGGCCCGCTTCAGAACGATCTTCCCCAATCACTACCTGCGCTTGTAGTCGTCGAGCAATCAGCAGGGGCTCATCGCCGAAATCCCGCGGCAACCCGCCAGGGTCCACCAGCAGCACTCCGTGAGTCTTGCGTCCGTAACCACGCGAAAGCACATCGAAGCGGATTCCCCGTGCCTTCAACAACTCGCCCAGCAGAATGACGAACGGAGTTTTCCCCGAACCTCCGGCAGAAAGATTTCCCACGCTTACAACGGGTCCTTGTAACCGGCGCGACGGCAGCCAGCAACGATCGTACAGCGCGTTGCGCGCCTCCATCACCCCGCCGTAGATGGCTGACAGAGGATTCCGTTTCATGTTCGCGCCAGCAACTCCTGCAACTCCTTGGCCGTCCGCGCGGTTGCTCCAATTTGTGATCGCATGGTTTCGGCAGCGCGCTGTCCCAAAGCTTTTCGTTCCGTTTCGCTCGCCAGCAACTCCATCAACACCAGAGGCAACTCCGCTGGACCAACAATCCGCACCGCGTCCCTGCTCTGAAACAAGCTCACGATGTCGCGGAAGTTCTCTGTGTGATTGCCCACCACAATGGCCACACCGTGCTGTGCCGGTTCGATGATGTTGTGTCCGCCCCGCGGCACCAGGCTCCCACCCACAAAGGCGACGTCGGCGAGGGCATACAGCGCCGCCAACTCTCCGATTGTATCCAGCAGAAGCACGCCGCCGGTCAAAGCTTCTCCATTCCACTCAGATCGTCTACAGAAGCGAATGGACATCCGCTCGAGCAGCGCGGCCACAGCCGGGAAGCGCTCCGGATGCCGCGGCGCAAGAATCATCACCGCCCGCGGATGCTGCACCAGCAGGTTCTCAAACGCCTTGAGCAGCAACGGCTCTTCTCCGTCGACGGTGCTGCCGCAGACGAGCACCGACCCGGCCCCGGATTGAGCAATCGATTTCCGTAGACTCTCGGCGATCGCCGGCGGAACAGGCGCCGGAATGTCGAACTTCAGATTTCCAGTCACGCGCATTCGTTCCGGCCTGGCGCCGATATCCCGCAGCCGCGCCGCGTCCTCAGGCGTCTGTGCCAAAAATAAATCCACCTGGGCCAGCAGCCTGCGCAGCAATCTTCGAAAGCGCTGGTAGCGCGGCCAGGAGCGGTCTGAGATGCGCGCATTCACCACGGCAATACGCGCGCCGCTGGCATGCGCCAGCCGTATAAAGTTGGGCCAGAACTCCGTCTCCGCAATCACCACCATCCGCGGACGCAGGGCCCGCAGGTAGGGGCGAATCGCGAAGGCGAAGTCCATCGGAAAGTAAAACACATTGGACCCGCCAAAGCGTTTGCGAGCGAGCGCCTGACCAGTGTCTGTGGTCGTGGAAACGAAAATCCGATGGTCCGGGCAACGGCGCTGAAGTTCCTCTACCAAGCCCGCGACTGCCAACACCTCTCCGACGGAAACGGCATGAACCCAGATCACCGGCACCCGTTCTCCCGGCAACTCAAGCCGCGAAGGCAGCCGGCCCAGCCTTTCCCCAAAACCCTTCCTGTACTTGCCGTGGCGCGCCATCTGAAACAGCCAGTAGGGCAGGCTAACCAACATCCCCACCGCCAGCACCACGCTGTAGAGGAAACTGTAGAGAGAAGAGATCAAGTGCAGCCATTCTAAACAAACTCCGGGCTGCGCTCTAATCGAGTGAGCTCGTAAGTGCCGCTCCACCCTGGGGCCTCTATGCCCCCTGGGTTGAAGAATTTCAATGCACTATTCCAAAGGCGAAAGGGGATTGGATTACCCTCTATAATCAAAGCCATGCCGCCGCTGACCCGCATCCTGGTCGTCTCCTGCGCCGTCGCAGCCTGTGTCTTTTCGCTTGCTGCGAAAGACTTCGTCAAGCCCGCAGCCCAGCCCGCCAAAACCTATCCCGCACACGACGACCACGCTGACGAAAAAGTCGCCATCGCCGCCGACCCCTACGACACTCCCGACAAGGCGAAGCTATTCTCCGTGGACTTTCACGAGCACGGATTTCTCCCCATCTTTTTCATTGTGACCAACGACGGCAGCCAACCCATCTCCATCGCCAACATGCAGGTGACACTCACCACGGCCAACCGCTCCAAGCTGACGCCCGCTGCTCCCGAAGACATATACCGCCGCCTCACCAATCCCCGCGCCAACACCAGGCCGCCGCTGCCAATTCCCATTCCGCACAAGAATGTGAAAGGCACCATCAGCCAGAAAGAGCGCGACGAGATCGAATCCTCGCAATTTGCTGCCAAGGCCGTCGAGCCCCACACCACGCAATCCGGATTCCTCTTCTTCGACGTGGAAGACGTCACCGCGCCCCTCGCTGGCGCGCACCTCTACGTAAGCGGCGTCAACGACGCTAAAGGCGCTGAGTTGATGTACTTTGAGATTCAGATGAAAGAATAGCCACGGAGCTCGGGGTTCGCAGTTCGAGAATTTTCAAACGTGCGGCAACAATTGCGCATGCAACACGAACTCACAGGCCGATTGACAGGTGGTTGATAACTCCCCTTCCTAACCTTCATGATGAAACGCTGGCTGGTACTAACTGCGATCGCCGCAGGCGTGGGCCTCAGGTTTGTAGGATATTTTGCTCATCGGTCGTTCTGGTTTGACGAAGCCGCTCTCGCCGTCAACATCATCGAACGCCCGCTCGCAGGCCTTTTCAGACCGCTTGAATTTCACCAGGGAGCTCCGGTCGGATTTCTCGTAGCCGAAAAAATTATCGTCTCCGTTCTTGGCCCCGGCGAATTCGCGCTCCGTCTTTTACCGCTGGCCTGCGGACTGTTGACCATCCTCGTGGCAGTTCATGTGGCTCGGCTCTATGTCAGCCCTCGTGCTGTTCCCTTGGCAATCGCGCTGGTGGCGCTGAATCCTGCGCTTATTTACTACTCATCGGAAGCCAAACAATACTCCTGCGACGCGTTGTTCACTCTGCTGCTTCTTTGGAGCTTTGTCGGACTCCTCCAATCGGATCTGCTCGCAGGCAACATGATCGCCTTTGCGCTGGTTGGCTCGGTCGCTGTTTGGTTCTCTCACCCCTCGGTATTTTTGCTGGCCAGCGCGGCAATTGTCCTTCTGTTCTCATCTCGATCAGACAAGGCAAGAATCGTTCGCCTTGCCTTGATTGTTGCGGTTTGGGCGGCTAGCTTTGCGGTCTTATATTTTGTATCGCTCCGCCATTTGGCTGGCGACCGTGCCCTCCTTGATTTCTGGCATCAATACTTCCCCCCACGCCCGATAGCAAGCTTCCACACTCTATCGTGGCTCTTCGATGTATTTCTGATTTCGTTTCGCGACCCAGCCGGGCTCGCCATAATTCCTGGAGCAGGCTTTTTCCTGCTTGGATGTGCGGCATTGTTCAGGCGCAACCAGGTGCTAGCCTGGATTCTCTTCCTGCCATTTGTCGCCGTGTTCGTGGCTGCGATCGCACAGAGGTATCCTTTGGGAAGCAGACTCCTGCTCTTCGCCATTCCCATCATTCTTCTGGTTGTCGCTGAAGGTGTTGCTGCCACGTCCGCCAAATTGCCGCATGCGAAGCTCGTACTCCTCGCCGCTTCCTGCCTGGTATTGTTCCAGCCAGTCCTCAATTCAGTCCGCGACATTCGGAGAAACCACGGCGATGACATTCGTCCGGTCATCGATTACGTCCAGGCCCGCGCCCTGCCGTCAGACCGTTGGTATGTTTACTTTCAGGCCCAGCCCCAAATGCGTTACTACTCCGATATTCGCGGGCTGCGGGTGAACTGGACACTCGGCTCGGATTGCGGAATCGACAGCCGCTGCTACGCCAGGGATATCGACGCACTCGAAGGCGCAAGCCGCACCTGGATCATCCTGTCTCATGTCCTTACCCGAGGCAACACTGATGATCGCGTGATTCTTCTCGAGCAACTCGACCGCAAAGGCCGGCGGTTGGAAGAATTTAGCAGCCCCGGCGCCCGAGCCTATCTCTACGATCTGAGCGGTACGATTGGCGGCCGCTCCAGCAACTAAGCTGCGGACCACGGCTCCGAGACCGTACAATCACCGCGTCTCACTGGGTGGGAATACGAACCGCCTGGACAACGAATCTTTGCGGAGCTCGTCCAATGTAACGAAACGGGAAACACGTCACCAGGGTAAGGTCTGACTGGGGAGAAGACTCGACCAGTTCGACATGCTGAGGGTCAACGACGGCCGTGTGCACGACTTCATACTGGTATTTCCCGTGTGGCGTCTCCAACTTGACCAGATCGTGGAGTCGGACCTGGGCCAGCCTTCGGAAAAATGTCTCGCGATGACCCGCGAGAGCAACGGTGCCGGCGCCTTCCGGAGTCGAACTTTCAGGAAAGTGTCCGACCGCGTGGCGCAATGTTCTCTCGTCAACCCCCTCGGCAATGATCGCTGAGAGTCCAACGCGAGGAATTGAGATTTCTCCGAAAGGATCGCCGCGCCGCGCCAGCCTCTGTTCAGCGGGACCTCGCCGCAGGATTTCGAGCCGCTTAGCTTGTTGGGTCTGAAACGTGGCCGAGGACCACGATGCCGACGCAACCCACGTGACTGCCAATACGCCCGCCGCCCAGCAGACGTACTCAATGCACCGCAGGAGCCGGTGTCTGAGCGTCTTTGAGATGTTTGACTTTAGTACGTCCAACCTATCCCGCCTCATATGTGGTTAGTCTTGCAAGGGCCCGATGCCCGCGCGCGGGGCGGACACCAGGTCCTCCAGGACAGATACAGATATAAACTAAAGATCAGGTACGAAGTGCCAGGCGCAGAATTACGGCTACTCCCAGCAAGGTGCCCCCAATTAATCCAAGCAGAGGAAGCATGCTCGACGTGTGCGGCAGCTCGGCTTCCTGCCGCGCAGCAAGTTGAGTGTTCGCCGGGTTCGGAGCGGGGCTGGCCGCGCGAGGCGCATGATTTGCCGCTGCGCGCGCACTGGTCGGCTGTGGATTTGGCTCCCCGGCCGGAGTTTGGTTTCGAGCTTCTTCCGATTCCATGGAAGGAACTTCTCTCCTATTCAGACGCGAAAGCCGTTCGGCCTCCGCCTTCGGATACACGAATTCCTGTCCGAAGGTGTCGCCAGGATAGAACCATGCCGCCAGGGCCATGGGCTGGTCGCGAGGACGCTCGTCGTAAGTGAGAATGGTCTTGCCTGCGGGCTCCAACCGCTCATTGGGAATGGCCAGGATGGTTGTGATCAGCGAGCTGCGGTCTTCGTTAAAGATCTGCACGATGTGGCGGTTGGATGCGCTGTCCAGCAACTTGAATGTGTATGTGCCTGCTGGCAACACTCGCCCCGGCACCTCGACTGGCTCGCTGAAGGTTACCTTGGTGGCTTTGTCCCATTCATCGGCATGAGCCAGCGGGAAATAGGTGGCGGGCAAGAGTGCCAGCCCGAACAATACGGTAAGCTTTCGAAGCATTCTCATCGACGTACCTCCTCAGGGTCCATATCTAGCGGCGGAATCGAGTCCGCCGTGATCATCTGAAGGGCGCGGCAATACCTCAGCAGACCACACTGAAGCCTGATGTTGAATTGGTTAGAAACCCTAGAGTCAAGACGTGTCCACCGTAGGTCGCCTAGGGCCTAAAATGGAGCGCCCTTGCGGGCGAATAAAATACGAAGCAGGGAACGGACGGGGTGCCCCATCCTCGCCGCGTTCTTTGCGGCAGGGTAGGGATTTTGACTTCCTTGCGTCGACGGGAGCAGGGCCGCGATCTGAATAAAAAAATCACGGATCGATCCGCGTAAAATCTATGGAATCAGCTAGTTAGCGCCTTGGGATATGCGTCGAATCCGGCTAAAATATTGGAAGCAAAGGACTTATTCGCAAAATATTCCATTCAAAGGACTTAGGGGTCACCCAATCGCGAAATCCCAGCAAATTCAGGTGCCCGGACCGTAAAATATTGCATTCACGGTAGTTATCTCATCGCTATTCAGGTGTCAAAGAGCCAATGCCTAGAGAGATAGGATTGCAGTTTCGAGGATGGAAGTCAAGAAAATTCTAGACTTGCGAGAGCTCGGCCGTCCGTCAATGCTGAAGGAACCGGGCAATTCGCTTCGACAGGGCTTCGGCGGGTCGCAATTGGCACTCCCATATCGTGAGTACCTTCCATCTCCTCTTCTGTAAAGCCGCACGATTCAGCGCGTCACGGCGGATGGTGCGTTTTCTCTTTCTTGACCAAAAGTCGCGATTTGTCGCCGGTTTCAAGCTGCCGCGCGGGCACGAGTGCGTGTGCCAGAAGCAGCCGTGGACAAAGATTATTTTCTTGCGTGCACAGAAGACAAGGTCGGGCGTCCCTGGAAGATCGCGCCTGTGCAGGCGGTACCGAAAGCCCATGGCATGCACCAATCTCCTGACTGCCATCTCGGGGCGGGTGTTTGTGCTCCGGATCGCCGCCATGCAGTGACTTCGCTGCTCCGGAGTCAGGGAATCGACCATTAGTGTGTTCCGTAGGCCTTCATTATAGATTTGATCCATGCTACGCTGGCAGCACACTGTGGAAACCACGCCGACAAAAAAACATCGCACGCGGAAACAGAACAACCTCGGCCATTACGGGCTCGGCACCGAAGCGCCGTGGTACCAGCCTCAAGAATTGACCAAGGACGAGCGCCACGCTTTCAGCGAAATGTCCAAGCGCTCCGCCGCGGCCAAACGCCGGGCAATGGAAGGGGAGGCTGATCCGAAGCATGAGATCAATGTCCCGAAGCTGAATCCGGAGGTGCTGATGCCGCAGCTTCCGCGCAACGGATTCCGGACCTTATCCCTGTTCAGCGGAGGCGGCGGACTCGACCTCGGTTTCGATCGGGCAGGCTTCGAACATGCTGCGTCATACGAGATCGTGACGGATGCAGCCGCTACTTTGTGCG
>Ga0210404_10000293_pt1 | contig 29085 bp, 29 predicted proteins | sample IncBWH28MmetaG_FD_155455 | JGI IMG/M metagenome (GOLD analysis project Ga0210404, IMG submission 155455) | Forest soil microbial communities from Barre Woods Harvard Forest LTER site, Petersham, Massachusetts, United States - Inc-BW-H-28-M | ecosystem: Environmental > Terrestrial > Soil >... | reverse complement strand
TGTCCATTTGTCCAGTGTCGGTTTCGTGATCGTAGCCCATCAAGTGAAGCATGCCATGAAGGATCAGGATGCGCATCTCCTCGCGGAAGGTGCGTCGGAAGCGAAGCGCATTGCGCTTGGCCACGGCCGGAGCAATGGCGATGTCGCCGAGATACCGCCAGCGGCCATTCGAATGCGGCGCAATCAAAAACAGATCGGCGTCCCTGCGCGATCGGGAGTTCTTTCGCACTCGAGGCCCCTTGTTTGCGTCTGCCGGGAACGACAGCACATCGGTTGGCCCTTTCTTGCCGCGATACGCGCGATTCCACCGCTCCATTTCGGAGTTGCTGACCAGGCAGATGCTGATGGATTCCGAAGGCAGTCGCAGGGCACGCCGCGCGCGAACAACAAATTGATTCAGGTCTTTGGCTGCGATGCGGATGCTGTGCTGGCGATTCACGATCATGAGAGCCGGTACTCGACCGGGGTCGAGATCACCCCGCGAAGGTTGTGAGCGGATACGGCGCTGCGCTATCGGCCGCGCGCCTTCTTGGCAGCCGGCGCCTTCGGCTTGGCGTGCGCCGCCGGAGCCGGGTGCCTGTTTGCGGCGCGATGGGGCTTTGCGGCAGCGGCTGGCGGAACAGCCGGCGGGGCATCTTGGGCGGCGGGATGCTTGGCTTCTTTCGAATGCTTCGCGTCGCCCTTCGCGGCAACTTCCTTGCCCTTCGGTTTCTTCTTTTCCTTTTCTTCTTTTTTCTTGGGCTCGTCCTTGATTCCAGCCAAGTTGCGCAGAGCCTTGGTGCGATCTTCGGGCGTGCGGGCCTTGCCGCGCAGCTGCAGCTCGAAGAGCTGCTCGAGGATCTTGTCGAACTTCGGACCGCGGGGGATGCCCAGCGCGTCCAGCTCGGCGAACGGCAGCGCCAACCGCATGGGCCGCCATTTCTGCACGTAGTTGCGAATCTTTGAAATCGCCTTCGGATTGGGCAGCTCGACCTCGATGAACACCAGCATCTCCGGCGGCAGGGAAGCGAGATAGAAATAGGCGTCCTTGGCCGAATTCGTTTTCCGGCTCTTGAGTATCTTGAGGACTTTCTGCGCCTCCGGTACCAGGTCGGTGATGGCCTCGATTTCCGCGGTTCGGAATTCCATGTTGCGCAATGCCGCCGCGGATTCGCGCGATTTCAGACGTCCGAGCACGTAGCTGGTGACCGCGGCGTGTGTGCGCGGCCTGATTCCCGCCGAGAGATAGTTCGTCCGCACGCGCGCGAGTTTGTTCAAACTGTCGTAATCCGGCCGGCGTTTCTGAAGTCGCGGATGAATCGGCGCAAGCAGCCCGTGCGATTCCCATTGCTTGAGAATCGCGGTCGGATTGTCCTCGCGGGCCAGCGCGCGGACTTCCTGCCCGGCTTCGGCGCCTTCAACGTTTTCGTACAGCTTGCGCTCCATCGCCAGCTCGAACCATTCCTGCGTGCGCGACTCCATCTTCGATCCCATGCGCGCGCAGTAGCGCAGGATGCGCATCAGGCGCACGGGCTGGTTGGTGAACGCGTGAATCGAAAGGGCGCGGACTTCTTGCCGCTCGAGATCGGCCAGCCCGTTGGTGGGATCGAGCAGCAGGCCGCGCGATTGCGTGTTCAGCGAAATGGCGATGGCGTTGAAGGAAAAATCGCGCCGCCGCAAGTCTTCCATGATTCCCGCGAAATGGTACTCGGGCTTCGCCCCGGGCTTGTCGTAGACGTCGTCGCGCGCCGCGGAAATCGAGCCGTCGGCGTCTCCCGCGAAAATGATTTCGTAATGGCGCAGCTTCTCGCTTTCCCAGACCACCTTCGCGCCACCCTTTTCGAGTTCGCGCACCATGCGCACGGGATTGCCTTCGACCGTGAAATCCAGGTCGCGGATCGGCTGACCGGAAATCAGGTCGCGAATGGCACCGCCGGTCAGGTAGACGTTGATTTCCTGCGAGCGCGAGAGTTCCTGCACCCGTTCCAGCGCGGCGCGCTGCTCGGGCGAAAGCCTGCTTTCGAGCAAGTACATATAATCGGGCATGAGGTGGTGCTCCTTGTGGCTCGCCCCGCCATGGCGTCAGGCGCGCGGGTGATGCGCCCTATAAACCTGCTTGAGCCTTTCCTCGACCACATGCGTGTAGATCTGCGTGGTCGAGATGTCGGAATGGCCAAGCATCATCTGCACGGACCGCAAGTCGGCACCGCGATCGAGCAGATGCGTGGCAAAACTGTGGCGCAACATGTGCGGCGTCAGCGCCTTTCTCAATCCAGCCTTGCGGCCATAGTCTCCCAGGAGTTTCCAGAACGCGATGCGGTTGACTGCCGAGCCGGCCTGGTTTACAAACAGAAACGGCGACGAGCATTCTCCCAGCAGTTTCGGCCGACTCATTCGCAAATAACGCTGCGCCGCGTGGAGCGCCTTGCGCCCCACGGGAACCAGGCGCTCCTTGTTCCCCTTGCCCACGCACCGCAGGCACCCGGATTCGGCCTGCAAGTCCGCCAAGCGAATTCCGCACAATTCCGATACGCGCAGGCCACAGGAATACATCAGTTCGATCATGGCCCGGTCGCGGATGCCCACGACCGCGTTGAGGTCGGGCCGAGCAAGCAACCGGTCCACTTCTTCGACGCTCAAGAACTCGGGAAGACTCTGGCGAAATCGCGGGGACTCAATCGTGGCTGCCGGGTCGTCCCGGACGTAGCCTTCGAGCAGGGAAAAACGGAAAAAATGACGGATGGTGACCAGATGACGCGCTACCGAGCGGCTGTCGAGTCCCTTGCGGTACAGAGAAGCAAGAAAGTCGACCACGTCGCTCCGCTGGATGTCCTTGGCGGCGAGCTTCCGAGTGGCGGCGAAGGCGGCGAACTTGGCCATATCCCGGCGGTAAGCCTGAATGGTGTTGTCCGAGAGGCCCTTTTCGACCCGCAGGGAATTCAGAAATGTGCGTATTTGCGTTTCCAAGTTCTCAGCCTTGCTTCACTTCAGAAGCAGACGGCGCGCGCCCTCAAATGGGTACAGCTTGAGCCGCGGAAGTAGAGCCGTACGGATCGGCCCGGCGTTTGATCCGGTAAGTGTCGAATATTCTGGCAGATAGCTATGGCCTGGGCTACGGATGAGGCCGATTTCGGGAGCTTTTCTCGGTTATCTATCGGAGAATCTCCGGAGCTAACCCTTTCAACAACAACAACTTGACAAATACCCAGCTAAAGATAACATAGTCGGAGAGAACTTGGCAACATCTGGCCCCCAAGCGGGCCGAAGAGTCGTGAAAAACCGCACTCCAGCCTCGACGCACAAGAAAGTCGTTGTGCTCCTACTCAACCGCAAGGCGATTCGGGCTTACCTCAATTCGGCTGCGCTGGGTCATCACGAGACGGTCGAACTGCTCACCATGGACGGTGAGCAGGAATCGGTCAAGCTGGCCGACGTGAAATCGGTCTATTTCGTTCGGGAGTTCAAAGAGCCGTTTGAGCCCGAACGCAAGACGTTCCTCAGCCGGCCGAAGCTGGACGGCCTGTGGGTGCGGTTGAGATTCCGGGACGACGACCAGATGGAAGGGATCGTCGCCAACAACTTACTTGACCTGCTCGACACCGGGGTGCGGCTGACGCCTCCCGATTTGCACGGGAACGTGTTGCATATGTTCATTCCGCGGACGGCGCTGGCGGAGATGAAGGTGCTCGGAGTCGTGGGGGTGGCGCGGCGCACGCCGCGGGCTACGCGGGACATTCGCGCGGTGATCGAGGCGCAGTCCAAGCTGTTCAACGAATAGTCCCTCCGCACCAGTTTCCACAAAAAGACATATTGGCTCTTTACTGTCTGCCGAGATATTCTATATTGGCCTGCAGGATAGAGCCAATGTTGCCCGTTCATTTACAGCCTGAGAGCCACATTCCGCTGTACGTCCAGTTGCGCGACCAGTTGCGCGCGCTGGTGCATTCCGGCGAGCTTCGTTCCGGCGATCGCATTCCGGCGAGCCGCGAGCTGGCCGGGCAATTAGGTGTTCACCGGACCACCGTGGCCAACGCCTACGCCGAGCTTGAATCCGAGGGCCTGATCAGCGGGCACGTGGGGCGCGGAACTTATATTTGCGGCGCGCCGGTGAAGCAGTTTTCGCCTCCGCCGCGCACCAACGGCAACGGCGGCGGGATACGCTGGGAGGCGCTGTTCGCGGACGACCGCGGCGAGGAAAGCCTGAGCCGCATGATGCCGGATGTTCCGGCGGGCGCCATCGCGTTCACGGTGGCGCGGCCGGACGCGGCTTATTTTCCGCTGGAGGAGTTTCGGCGCTGCGCCAACGACGTGTTGCGCCGCGAGGGCGGGCGAATCCTGCAGCTCGGGTGTAGCGACGGGTACGAGCCACTGAAGCGCGAGCTGGTCGAACAGTTTCGCAGCGAGGGTTTAAACGTCCGTCCCGAGCAGGTGGTCATCACCGACGGTTGCCAGCAGGCCATCGATCTGGTGTGCAAGGCGTTCCTGCGGCCGGGGGATTCGGTGGCGCTGGAGAATCCCGGCTATCCGGGGGCCATCGCGATTCTGGCCGGCGCGCGCGTACGGGTGCTGCCCGTAAGCGTCGAAACCGATCCGGCGCGCAACGGGCACGTGGGACTGGACGTGGACAATTTCGAATCCGTGCTGCTGCAGAACCGTGTGAAGTTTTTGCTGGTCTCGCCGGATTTCCAGAATCCCACCGGAACGGTTTTGCCGGTGGCCGAGCGCCGAAGACTGCTGGAAATCGCCGCCCACTACCAAGTTCCCGTGATCGAAGACGGAATCTACGCGCGCACACGCGTGCGCGGCACCTCGGTGCCTTCGCTGAAGATGCTGGATACGACCGGCAGCGTGATTCACATCGACAGCTTTTCGAAGACGGCGTTCCCGGGGCTGCGCGTGGGCTGGTGCATCGGCGCGGAGAGCGCGATCGAGCGGCTGCGCCTGGTGAAGCAATCAACCGATCTGCATACCGATCAGCTCTCGCAGGCGACGATGGCGGAATTCATGCGGCGCGGGTACTTCGTGAAACATCTGGCGAAGATGCGGAAGTTGCATCGAAGCCGCCTGACGGCGATGGAGGAAGCCCTCGAGAAGCATATGCCGGACGGGACTTCGTGGACGCACCCGGAGGGCGGCATGAGTTTGTGGGTCACGCTGCCGGCGGGGTTTGATGCGGGCGAGCTGCTGATTCATGCGCGGGAGCGCGGCATCCTGTTTTTGCCCGGAAGATATTTTTATTCCCAGCAGCCACGGCCGAATACCTTGCGGTTGGGATTTGCGGCGGTGGATGAGAAGCGAATCAGACAGGGGATTGAGAAGCTGGCGGCTTTGTTGCAGTCGGAATTGCGGAAACGGCAGCGGGGAGTGAAGGATGAGTTTCGGGCGCGGGTGGCGTTGATTTAGAAGGGCGGCCGCTACGAAACCAGTGAGGGCGTTCGTCCCAGACGGATGGATGTGCGGGTGCTCAGAAGGTTTGCCGGGCACGATATATCGTGCCCCTATTGAGCCCTCGAGCGATCGAGATGGTTGGTTGAGTAGGGGCCAGGATCTGCGCAAATGCGCCGATCGCGAGATTGGCCCTCCCCAGGGGAGCGATGCTGCTGAGGCCGAATCCGGCGAACAAATGTTTTGGCTGCGGAGGCGCGAATGAGCGCGGCATGCAGCTGACGTTTGAGCAGGATGACGACGCGCGGCGGATTCGCGGCGTCTTCAAGATAGCGCCCGAGTACCAGGGCGGGCCGGGATTTGTTCACGGCGGAATCGTCGCCACGCTGCTGGATGAGGTGATGGCCAAGGTGAGCCGGTTCGAAAAGGATTACGCGGTTACCGGCGAACTGAAGATCGAATACCTCAAGCCGGTGCCGATCGGCGAGGAGTTGACGGTTGAGGGCTGGGAAGTGGAGCGCGCCGGGCGAATTCGAACCCGGCTCGGCGAGATTCGCGATGCGGCCGGAGCTGTGCTGGCGCGGGGAAGCGGAAGATTCGTGGAAGTGGATCCGGAGCGATTTCGACGCACCGCGGGCCAGGAAATTGGCCACGCGAAGTGAGATGGAAAGGGGAGGGACCATGGATCTGATGAACAACAATTTGTGGCGAGTGAAAGTCGGGCTGGCGGAGATGCTAAAAGGCGGCGTGATCATGGACGTGACGAATGCCGAGCAGGCCAAGATCGCCGAGGATGCCGGCGCGTGCTCGGTGATGGCGCTGGAGCGCGTGCCGAGCGACATTCGCAAGGAAGGCGGGGTGGCGCGCATGGCCGCGCCGCGGGTGATTCGAGAGATTATGGACACCGTGTCGATCCCGGTGATGGCCAAGGTGCGCATCGGGCATTTTGCGGAGGCGCAGGTGCTCGAGGCGCTCGAGGTGGATTACATCGATGAGAGCGAAGTGCTGACGCCGGCCGATGAAGAGCATCACGTTTGGAAGCATGGGTTCAAGGTGCCGTTTGTTTGCGGCGCGCGGAACCTGGGCGAGGCGCTGCGGCGGATTGCCGAAGGCGCGGCGATGATTCGCACCAAGGGGGAGGCCGGTTCGGGGAATATTGTGGAGGCGGTGCGGCATATGCGGGCCATTGTGGGGACGATGAAGAAGCTGACCACGCTGGGCGAAGAAGAGCTGGTGCATGAGGCCAAGGAATTGGGTGCGCCGTTGGAGCTGGTGGCGTGGGTCGCCAAGCACGGGGCGCTCCCAGTGCCGAATTTTTCGGCGGGCGGGATTGCGACTCCGGCGGATGCGGCGTTGGTGATGCAGCTTGGCGCCGAGGCGGTGTTTGTGGGATCGGGAATTTTCAAGTCGAGCGATCCGGCGAAGCGCGCGCGGGCGATTGTGAAGGCGACGACGCATTACAAGGACGCGAAGGTGGTGCTGGAAGCGTCGGAGGAGTTGGGCGAGGCGATGAAGGGGCTCGACGTGCGGCAGATGGAGGAGAAGGATTTGCTGCAGACTCGCGGATGGTGAGCGGGGAGCGGCGGCTGGTGGCTCGCTCGTCGGGTTGCGAATCGTGCGTTTGGCGGACTGCATGGGCCACCGGTGAACAGGGAGTAACACAGACCAAAGCGGATCGGGATCGGTAAAACTGATGAACATCGGGATCGTGGCGATTCAGGGGGATTATGCGGCGCATGCTGCGGTGCTCAACCGTGTGGGCGCGTCGCACACGTTTGTACGGACGCCCGAGGATTTGTCGGACGTTGACGGCGTGATTCTGCCCGGAGGCGAGAGCACCACCCATTTGAAGGTGATGAAGGAAGAAGGGCTGTTCGGCGGGTTGAAGGATTTTGCGGCAAAGGGCGGCGCGTTATTTGGGACTTGCGCGGGGGCGATTTTGCTGGCGCGCGAGGTGCATGGGCCTTCGCAGGATTCGCTCGGGCTGCTCGACATGACCGTGCTGCGCAACGGGTACGGGCGGCAGCTGGCGAGCGACGTCCACATGGGGAACACCAAGCTGCGTAAGGACCCGGTCGAGATGGTTTTTATCCGCGCGCCGATTATCGAGTCGGTGGGCGAGGGAATTGACGTGCTTGCGGAAGATGCGGGGCATCCGGTGCTGGTGCAGCGGGGGCGGGTGATGGCGTCCACATTTCATCCTGAATTGACCGATGACACGACCGTTCACCAATACTTTCTGAAGCAAATAGCCCGGTGATACATTGCGCGCCGATGAGCGCGGCTGCCGCCTTCTCGTATCGCGGAACATCTGGAATCGACGACACGTCGCTATGGAGGAGTTGGGCACGCGTGCTGATCGTCTGGGTGCTTCTCGGCCTGCTGGTGGCTGCGATTTATTTCCTTCCAAGCGACCTCCGTGCGTATGGGGTGTTGCGCCGTTTTGCAGATCCCAACGCCAGCGGACCGTTGGTGCGATTTGAAACTCACGCCGTGACGACCGAACAGGTCTCAATTCCTACGGCCGACGGGCCGCTGCGCGCCCGGCTCTATATTCCGGTGGGCGTGAAGCATCCGAGAGGAATGGTTGCGGTTCACGGCATTCATCATTTGGGGATGGACGAGCCGCGCTTGGTGAGTTTCGCGAAAGCTGTCGCCGGAAGCGGGCTGGCGGTGCTGACACCACAGATCGATTCTCTCGCCGATTACCACGTCGACAAAGATTCAATCCCGATGATTGGCGAATCGGCCGCCTGGCTGGATAACCGGCTGGGCGGCCACAAAGTGACGGTCACTGGAATCAGTTTTGCGGGTGGGCTGTCGCTGATGGCGGCGCTGGATCCGCGGTACGCTTCGCATATGCGGGCGCTGGTGCTGATGGGGGCGTACGACGATCTGGCGCGCACCTCGCAGTTTCTGGTCACGGGTGTGCAGGAGTTGCCGAACGGCACCCTGCAGCGGCATCCGGCGCATGATTACGGCGCGTCTGTTTATGTGTACGCGCATTTGAATCAGTTTTTTCCGGCGGGTGATTTGGACGCGGCGCATGAGGCGCTGCGCGATTGGCTGTGGGAGCAGCCCAGCGAGGCCAAGATCGCGATCGAGAAGCTGAGCCCGCCGTCGCGCGACTTGATGGACGCTCTGATCAATCGTCAAATTGAGAAGGTGCGAGTACGGGTCCAGCTCACGATTCTCGCGGACCAAGCGGAGCTGGCGGCGATTTCACCGCATGGCCACGTGGGCGACCTGCGCGTGCCGGTTTACATCCTGCATGGATCGGCGGACAACATCATTCCTCCGGCGGAGAGTTTGTGGCTGGCGAAGGACTTGCCGCAAGCCATGATGCGAGAAGTCTTGATTACGGGCGCGTTTTCGCACGTGGATCCGGAGAAGGATGCGAGCCTGAAAGAGGAGTTGCGATTGGTGAAGTTTGTCGGTGATGTGCTGCGCGCGGCGAACTAGATTAGCGCGCGAATCGGTGAGGCGGCGAATCGGCATACGCGCTGCCGGTTCATCAGAAAAACGCCGCCAAGATGGCGGCGCTGCTAGTCGTAGTATTCGGCGCCGAGGTGGGTAATCAGGTCCTCGCCTTTCATCCAGCGCAGCGTGTTTTTCAGCTTGGTCAGCTGGATGAAGAGGTCGTGTTCGGGGTAAAGCTCGCGGGCGCACATCGGCGATTTGAAATAGAAGCTGAGCCATTCCTGGATCCCGCGCATCCCCGCGCGCTTGGCGAGATCGAAAAACAGCGCCAGGTCCAGCACGATGGGCGCGGCCAGAATCGAATCGCGGCACAGGAAATCGACCTTGATCTGCATGGGATAGCCGAGCCAGCCGAAGATGTCGATGTTGTCCCAGCCTTCTTTGTTGTCGCCGCGCGGCGGGTAGTAGTTGATGCGGACCTTGTGGTGAATCGTTTTGTAAAGCTCCGGATAGAGCTTCGGCTGCAGGATGTATTCGAGCGCGCCGAGCTTGGATTCTTCCTTCGTCTTGAAAGAGCCTGGATCGTCGAGCACTTCGCCATCGCGGTTGCCGAGAATATTGGTCGAGAACCAGCCGTGGAGGCCGAGCATGCGCGCTTTGAAGGCGGGCGCGAGAACAGTTTTCATCAGCGTCTGGCCGGTCTTGAAGTCTTTTCCGCCGATGGGGACTTCGCGCGACTTGGCGAAATCCTCAAGCGCCGGAATGTCGACGGTGAGATTCGGCGCGCCGTTGGCGAAAGGTACCCCTTCGCTGATCGCGGCGTAGGCGTAGAGCATGGAGGGCGCGATCGCGGGGTGGTTCTCCTTCATCGCTTTTTCAAATGACGGCAAGTCTTGGTGCACGGATTCGGGCTTCAGGAAGACTTCGGTCGAGGCGCACCAGACCATCACCAGGCGGTCGAGCTTGTTTTTCTTTTTGAAGTCGCGGATGTCCTCGCGAATCTGCTCGGCCAGATCGAATTTCGTTTTACCCTTCTTGACGTTCGTGCCCTGAAGGTTCTTGACGTAGTTTTGATCGAAAGCCGCTTTCATCGGCTTGATGGTCTTCAGGAATTTCTGAACTTTGACGAGATCCTTGGCGTCGAGCACGCCGGCCTTCGCGGCGGCCTGATATGCATCGTCGGGGAAAACATCCCAGCCGCCGAAGACGAGATCGTCAAGCTTGGCCAGCGGCACGAGATCCTTGATTTTCGGGACGCGGCCCTCGGTGCGCTTGCCGAGGCGGATCGTCCCGAGCTGCGTGAGCGAGCCGACCGGAACCGATTCGCCGCGGCGCACCAGTTCGACTCCGGCCATAAACGTGGTGCTGACCGCGCCCATGCCGGGCGTCAGCACGCCGAGTTTTCCTTTTGGCGGAGCGATACTTGCGGGCCTGCGCATTCCGTTTCCCCCTGGGTCGACTGAAATTCAAGCTGCCGGTTTTTCTCGAGCGAGGCCGCGCTTCGAGGCGACCTCGTGCGCCCGCGCTCAACCTGAAGCGCAGCGCCGGATGGACCGAAGCCAAGCATCATGCGGCATCCGCGAATCATTTGCAAATCGAATCCGGCAGAAGAAAACGAGCCGGGACATTACGCTCCGGATCAGGCTTGCAACGGCGGCGTGGAAGCGAGGGGCAATCGGCAGTACAATTGGCGGAGTCGCCGACCATGGCCAAGCAGAAAAACTCATCATCGCTGGTCGAGGTTCTCACCGCAGCTGCCAGCGCCGGATTCCGCCGCGCCTACCAGCAGGTGCAGGTGGACGAGCGGAAGTACCTGCTGCATCTGCGGCGGACGCACCGGTTGCCGGTCACTTCGTGGGACGAGATGTTCTCGCTCGGTCCGGAAGTGATCGATCCGATTGCGTCGGGCACCGTCAAATCCGGGTCGCGTATGGCGGCGATGGAAGGCGCGGGGCTCGGTCTGGGCGGATTTCTCACGGTTGTGCCGGACATGGGGATACTTTCCGCGATCACGCTGCGCACGCTGCAGAAGCTGAGCCTGCTTTACGGATTCCCGTACGCCACGGAGGAAGAGACGGTCGAGTTGTGGATTGCCGCGGCCAGCGCTGCGGGACTCGATCTGGGGCGTGATTTTCTGGAGAAGCAGGCGGTCGAGCGGCTGGTCCCGCGGATTATCGACCGGATAGCGGTAAAGCTCGGCGCGGAAGTCGCGGAAAAGTGGGCTGGGCGAATCATTCCGGTGATCAGCGCGGGTGCGGCCGGCGCGTTGAACTACTATTTCGTGCGCGCGTGGGGCCGCCGCGCGCAAAAACATTTCCGCGAACGGCACCTCGCGGTGCTGGCGCAGCATGCGCGCCGCGCGCAGACGCGCACCCTGCCTTCGGTGCCGCTGTTGCCTTCCACGTCGTCCTCATAGCCTCGGTTGCCACTTCGTCAAAACAGCCAATCGCGTAACTCCCGCATCCAGTCTCAACAAAGGGATCGCCAGAGTGCCGGCGTAGGGAGGAACCCATGAACCGAATCATCCCAGCAGTCGCGTTTGTGTTTTTGTTTACCTCAGTCGCATATGCACAGCAGAATTCGGACGTTCGTTTTGTCGCGGACACGCTCGTGGTGCAGGCCGAAGGATCGTTTCAAACCGACCCGGATCTGGGCACCCTCACGTTTGATATTTCCTCGCAGGACAGAGACCTGAAGACCGCGTATGACAAGGCACGGCAGTCGGCGCAGCGTGTGGTTGATCTGGCGGAGAAGAACGGCATCTCGAAAGGGGACGTCACGCTCGGGATTTTGACGATGACGCCCAACTATGACCGCAAGAACCGCGCGAAGTCGTACGGAGTGCAGGGGCAAATCACGCTAAAGGTGCACGATCTCTCGATGCTGGGCCCAATTTTGGACGGCGCCATCCAGCAGGGCGTCGTGGAGTTTCGTTCACTCACTTATTCGCTGCAAGACGAAGAAGGCGCCAAACAGCGCGCCGTCGCGGCGGCGATGCATAGCGCGGTGGGGAGAGCTTCTGCGGCGTTGGGCGAAAGTCGACAGAAACTGGGAGCGGTGCGCTACGCCAATATTGACGTGAAGCAAATCGTCGGTATCACACAGATACAGCCGAGCCAGCTCAGCCAGTTTGCTACGGCTCAATCCGTCGAAATTCTTCCAACATCCGAGAATCGCGCCGCGACTTCAGCACCCTTACCACCGCCGTTCCCGACGGTGACGCCCGAGAAGATTACGGTAAGCGCTACGGTGCAATGCGCGTTCCAGATCCTGTAGGCAATGTGCAGCGTTGACCGCGGGGCGCTCGATTAAGATTGCCTCTCGAGCGCCGCGCGGTCCCAGTTCCCGTGAATCGCCGCGGCTTCATACGTGGTCTGAAAGAAGTCCAGCACGGCGCCCGCGGGATCGGCGGAGTTGCGGACCGCGCTGTAGGGAAGCAGGAATTCGCCGAGCTGCGCGTTGTAGGAACCCTCGGTCGGCAGGATCTTGCTATCTCGAAAGCCGGCCAATTCTGGTGCGGCGTAGGCATAAAACATCGGCGCGTCGAACCCGCCGTTGCCTGGCCACCAGCCGACGCTGCTCACCTCGTGCGAATAAGCCTCACGCGTCACGGCGTCGGCTCCCGGGCGTTCGGGCGCGCGGCGGCCGGAAAATCGCGTGACCGCCAGATCGAAGCTGCCCCAGAAAAAATGTACCGGGCTGCATTTGCCGACGAAGCGCGCGCGAAATTCCTTGCAGAGAGCGTCGACCGTCGTCAGGGCGCGCCAGAAACGATTCGCGTAGACCGGATCGTAGGACGCATGCGTTGTGTCCTGGTCGAACCGGATGGGATTCGGAATCTCCACCGGCATCGGCCAGATCTTCGCGTCGATGGAGAGTGAGGCCAGCGTGGACCTGAATTCGTGGTAGAAATCAGCCACGCTGCGCGGCGCCAGCGCCATGGTTTTCGTTTCGTCGCGGCGGGTCGTGAACCGCAAGACATGGCTGATGAAATCGAACTCGCACTCGAAATTTCCGCCGCGGTAGGGAATTGCGGAGCTGGTCAGGCCCCGTGCGCTGACGTAAAGCGGAACCTCCCACCAGTGATTCACGCGCGGGGTGAGCGCCAGCCGCACCTTCCCGACCATCTGTGTCCACCTGTGCAGCGTCGCCTGGGTGGCGCTCCACTCGGCAAGTGGAAGCGCCGGCCAGGCCTCAGCTCGCGTAAGAGCGGAGATTATCGGCTTGCTGGCCATGATGTGCCCGGGACGCTCACACTTCCATGTTATCGACGTAGCACCAGCGCCAGTCCTCGCCCGGCTCGATCGATTGCATGATCGGATGATGCACAGCGCGAAAATGCTTGGTGGCGTGTTTGTTCTTCGAGCTGTCGCAGCAACCGACGTGCCCGCAGCTCAGGCAGAGACGAAGATGCACCCAGGTGTCGCCCATCTTGAGGCATTCCTCGCAGCCGTTGGTCTTCGGGTGGACCTTCTGGATTTCCTTCAAATGCGGGCAAGCGGCGGACATAGAGTACTCTCCTCAGTAGAACGATCCCTCTGTGCGCCGCAGGGCCGGTCGGCAAGTCTATCGCCGGCGCATTTTGGCGAGCAGGCGCAAAATCTCCAGATACATCCAGACCAGCGTCACCATGATCCCGAACGCGCCGTACCACTCCATGTACTTCGGAGCGCCCGCGTGCACGCCCGTTTCGACGAAATCAAAATCCAGAATCAGATTCAGCGCGGCGACGATCACGATCAACACACTAATGCCGATTCCCCACGGCCCGGAGCTGTTCAGCAGTGGCACCTGCCGGCCAAAGATTCGAAGGACCATGTCAACCACGTAGACCAGCATGATGCCGCCCGTCGCCGCAACTACGCCGATCGTGAATTTGGGAGTCGCCCGCAACGCGCCGGACGTGTAAAGAACCAGCATCACCAGCGTGACTCCCATTGTCAGCCCCAGGGCGTTGATGGCGATGCCGTGATAGGTTCGCTCGAGCCATGCCGATAATCCTCCGAGCGCGAGACCTTCCAGAAGCGCGTAGATCGGCGCTGTAATGGGAGACCACTCCTTTTTGAAGACAGTGACCATCGCCATGATGAAACCGCCGAATACTCCCGCCAGCATCCAGGGCAGAGCCGCTTCCGGGTTTTCGGAGTTGCTGAGCCACCATGTCCAGGCAGCCGTGGCCGAAACGCAGAACAGTAGGAATCCAGTTTTATTGACCGTGCCCTGCAGGGTCATCGGTTCGGCGGTGGCTACGCGTCGCTCGAACGTCTTTTCGTTGAGTGCGGGATTGGAGGTCTTGAATAGGCCGGGCATCTACAGACTCCTTTCGGCTCAGCCCCATTTTACCCGGAATTCCAGTTCGGTACACTCGTCGGTCTGCTTCGATGGCTGACTCCTCAAACACCAGCAAAGCGCCAGTGACGCGGATTCGCCGTCTGCGGCGTTCCGAGTTGCCGGAGAACACGGTGAAACTCGCGCGGTTTTTGATCGGCAAGATGCTCGTGCACGACTCGCCGCAGGGCAGGTTGAGCGGCCGCATCGTGGAAACCGAGGCGTACCCAGTCGGTGACGCCGCCGGACACGCGTTCACCGGACGATCGGCAGCCAATAACTCGCTGTTCCTGAATCGCGGCACTGCATACGTCCGCTTCACCTACGGCTCGTGCTGGCTTTTCAACGTGGCGAGCGAGGCTCAGGGAGTCGGAGCGGGAGTCCTGATCCGCGCGGTCGAGCCGGTCGAAGGCGTGGCACTGATGGAGCGCCACCGCGGCCTTTCAAGACTGCGTGACCTGGCACGCGGCCCGGGCCGGCTGGCGGCGGCGTTTGGAATCGACAAACTGTTTGACGGACTCGATTTGTGTGCACGAACCAGCGCGCTCTGGCTTGGCACATCGCAGAGGTCGTGCTCCTTTGTCATCGGCGTCAGCATTCGAATTGGCATCACGCGCGACGCGCAGCGGCAACTACGATTCTTTGAACGCGGCAATTCCTTCGTCAGTGGACCAGCCCGCCTGAATCGATAACCATCTATAAATCTGCAAGTTAGGGGTCAACCACCTGATACTGACCTACAGGTTGCAGCTGTTGCAACTGTGCTGTACCTGCCAATAGACGGAATCCTCGCGGGAGAACAGATTTGATGTAGTACCAGTACCTACCGGAGGGCTTTATGCGTCCTGCTGCACGCGTCTGCTTGGTCTTGATGATTTGTGCCGCGCTGTTTGTTTCGCCCAGCCTCGCCGCGCATCGTCGCGCGCTCGGCGTAGTGTCGGCGACCGATCGCGGTCATCTCGACTCCAAGGATGCGAAGGTCGGCGCAGACATCTACTCCTGCGACTCGCTGGACACGAACGACGGTGGCGACCTCCGCGTTCGCATCGGCGCCAATCAGCTTTATCTCAGCGCCATGAGTTCCGCGCAACTGGAAGACGACCGGCTGACGGTTCAGGTGCTGGCCGAAAGCGGAACGGTCGCGTTTTCCGAGCCCTCCACGGGTAACATCTCGATCCGCACGCCTGCTGGTACGATTCGGGCCGAAGGCGCCTACGCGGTAGCCGGCGAAGTGACCTACAAGAACGCCAACGAGCTGGTGATTACGGCGATGAAGGGAAACCTGACACTGGACACCAACGGCCAGCTTCGCGAGATTCCCCAGGGAAAATCAGCCGACGTAACCTTCGAGGACGCCCTGTCGGAGGGCTGCCATGACGAAGGCGGCCTCGATGAAAACGGACAGTTCCCCCGCGCGAAGATCGCGTTCTACTACATCATCCCCGAGGCGCTGGCCATCCCGTCGTATCTGCTGTGGCAGGAAATGACGGAAAGCGAATCCAAACCCGAGTAAACCACCGGACGCGAAGGTCCGCGCAGCTTGCCATTTCTCGTCTTGTATATCAGTAGCGAACGTCAGGAGTCAGCCTGCGGCGCTTCAGATACAATGCTGCGAAATGGTTTTCTGGTTGCGCAGCATCAGAATGAACGCCAAGAACACATTCTGGGTGGTTCTTTTCGGCGCGTTCTGTCTTTCCGCGTTCGCGGAAGCGGCGCCCGCGCCGGTTCATGGCCTTTGGGTCTGGAAAAGCCCGACCGTGCTCGAAGCGCCTCGGGGCGCGGAAGCTTTGTTGGATTTTTGCCGGTCCCAGAGCGTCAACGAGGTCTATGTCGCAGTCTCGGGGCGCGCGGAGGCGGCTGAGGAAAGCCAACTGGCTCAGGCGATCGACCTGCTCCACCACTTCAACATCCGAGTGGAAGCTTTGTTATCGAGTACGACCGCAGACGAGCCGGGCAGACACAGAGAAACGCTGCTAAATCACGTACGGGGAATCGTGGTATTCAATCAGAGCCATCCGGCAGATCGATTCGACGGAATTCATCTAGATATTGAGCCGCAACAAAGACCGGAAAACAAGGGCGCGGGGAACCTTCGATTTCTGCCGGGCCTGGCCGACGCGTTTCGCGCGGTAAGCGCGATCGCGCAGCCAGCCGGGTTGACAGTGAACGCGGATATCCCAAACAAACTTTTGAAGGGCAATCTCGGCGAACGCCAGATGCTTCTCTCTGCGGTGGGGCGGGTCACATTGATGATGTACGAGCTGAGCGATCCCGGAGACGGAGAAAGCGTTCAACAGAAGGCCGAAAAAGTAGGGAGTGCCAGTAAGAAATTCCTCGACATGGCCTACGACGGATTGGAAGAGGACCGAAATCTGGCGGGAATGGTGATCGCACTGCGGACGCCCGATTATGGCGAGACTCTTCCAGGAATGCTGCAGATACTAGACCAAGTGAATCGCTCGAATCCGCATTATCTGGGATGGGCGCGACACTCTTACAATGATTATTTGCTGGCGCACTAAGGCTTCAAGTGGGTGCTGGTACCAGCACGGCTACCCGCCGAGCGGCGCCATACACGCTCCACACATCTTGGCTCTCGGAGTACGCAGCGGTTTTCCGCACGTTGCACAGGGCGGTCCATACATAGACAACACGTGGTGATAAATGGCGGTCGGATTTGTCTCACGGAAACCTGTCATGCGTTCATATTCGCGCAGGACCGGGCCGAACATTCGCTCCCTGAGGTCGCCCTGATTTCCTGTATTGCGAACAGACGATACACGCTTAAATTCATCGTCGTCGAGCATCGGTACCTCAGTCTTACATCTCCAACACCAGAGCATTTTCATCGCTGGCTCAAAGTGACCACCGCCAATGCGAATAGTCGCGCGCGAGATTCCGACTGGCTAGAATCTGCCATCCGCATCCGTCAGTGCCTCTTCCCAAGACGTATCTGCGTGGAGCAAACGCGGCCGAACGAGCGAAACAGGTTGCGCTATTCCGGTGCGAATGCCAGTAACACATTCCCGGGCATACCATTGCCAGTCCCGACATATCCTGAGCCCACGTAGAGCATTCCGCCGACGACGACCGGCCCCGACGCGCCGAATGAACCGCCTTTCCCCGGGACGCCATTGACCGTCACATAATCGTGCGCGCAGTTGTACTGCCACAAAGAGCGGCCATCGGCGCTGGAAAGCGCATGAAGCACTCCATCCCACCCGCCGGAGAAAACAACGCCCGGTATTGCGGTAGCGGCGGCGTCTTGCCCGCGCCGCGGACGACCACCTATCGCGGACGAGACCGATGACAGCTCGAGCGGCGCGAGCCACAGGCGAGTTCCATCCGTCAGGCGGAGCGCAGCGACGCCACCGGATTTCAGGGGGTAGTAAACATTCTCAGCGTCGGCTGCACCGCCCCACATGATCTGAATCGCGCTGCCGCCTTTGCCTTCGGAAAGGTCGGCCGTCCAAACAAGCGCACCCTTTCGATCGGGATCCACGGCAACCACGCCTCCGCCTTTGTGCGCGGCGACTAGAATGCGTTTGCCGTTCGGCAGCGATTGCAGGATGGGAGAGTTAGCGAAGTCCCAGTCAGGGCCTGGATTCTGTGGGCACTGCTCGCCTTTGGGACCATTTCCGCCACAGCCCGCCGGAGACGCATCGTTGGCGACAGCCTGGTAGGACCACAGCAGTTTGCCCGTCGTAAGGTCGTAGGCCACAATCGCGTCCGAGTTTTTGGCGGCGGGTTCGGTGAAGGCATTGCCAGTGCCAACGTAGATAGCGTGGCGTTTTGCGTCGATGGTCGGCGCAGCCCAAATCGAAGCACCGGCCGGAGCCCACAATTGCGTGCCCAGAGAATTCTTCTTGGTGGGCTTGGGCTCCTCGGGAATCGTGTATGTCTTCCAGATTACTCGGCCGGTTTGAGCATCCAGAGCGGACAGACTTCCTCGGTACGTGCAACAGGGGTAGTGTGGGTCAGCAGAGGTGATTTCTTCCGAGCCCGCGACGCCGACGTACAAGAGTCCCCGAAAGAGGACGGTAGCGCCGGTAATGTGGGCCAGCAGTCGAGGTTCGACGTTCACTTTCCAGAGCAATTCGCCGGTACGCGCGTCAACAGCGTAAATGTTGGCTTTCTTGTCGCCAAAATACGCGGCATATTTTGCGCGTCGCTTGAGCGGTCCGATGACCATCGCAGTGCGGACCTGCGCGTCCGCGTGAAAAGACCAAAAGACGCAGCCAGTATCCGCGTCCAGCGAATAGACAAAACTGTTGTCGTCACCCAAGAAGACACGCCGCGCGACGACGGCCGGCTGCCCGTACGTTTCAGCGCCACCCGGAAAACCGAAAGCCCACTTCAATCTCAAATGCGGTACCTGATCGTCGGAGAGTCCCGCCCCACGCGCAGGTTGAAAACGAGTGTTGCTGAGGTCATTGCCCCAGCCATTCCAAGAGGCGCTCGAAGATGGGTCTCCCATCGTGGGATTCGCAGAACAGTGATTCGTCATGTGCTTCGCATCGCCAGCTTCGGCGCTGCCCAGCGGGCGACCGCCGAAAAACTCCGCGATGATTCGCTTCTCGTCGTTGCTGAGGCTCGCAGCTTGCTGGACCATGGGACCACTGGTGAGCGCGGCATAGATTGCTTCGGGCGTCATCTGGCCAAGAGTTTCCGTGCTGGGTGCACTCGCGGCTTTGGCGGCGGCTCCGTCGGCCGTCGCTTTCACGTTCTGGTGGCAGCTTGCACAGTTTTTGTTGAAGACCGACTGCGCGGCCATTCTCGCTTGGGGGCCAATGAGTGGTGGCTTGGCTTCCTGTGCACATAGAGGATTTGCTGGCGGGAACAAGAGCGCTGCTGCTGCAAATAAGAGGCGGATGAAAATTGCGCCGGGATATTTACCTTGCGACAAACGTTTCTTGGTCAGAGTGTTCACAATCGGCCTCGCTGCTTGCTCATTCCGAGCCTTATATCACGTTCCAAGGTCAACTCCTGATTTGCATCGACTGCGTCTTGCACGCGTCGCGAGTGCCATAAACTTGGAGCAAGAGCTGGTTTCTTTGCACGCTGGAGTATCGGCTCCCGAATCGCGATCGGCTTGATCCTCCAGCGGGAGGCTTCAGGATGAACGTTGTCCGTGGTGGCCGCAATCTCGATCAGCCGTACGGCCTTGCGTCGCACCATCCGGGTACCGTCTAACTCCCGATTAACGCACAAACCTGACTGAAGGAGTCAGCCTGGCAAAGCATTCTTCATTTGGTAGTATGACAGTAAATGAAACCGGCTAAGCTGCAAGAAACCAAGTCAACGATTCGCTTCAGTGCCAAGTTGTTTCGGCCCAAGACAACCGAAAAGATTGGATCGTGGGCCCTTCTAACCCTGCCCAAGAACGCGAGTGCGAAGCTTCCATCACGAGGTATGACGATGGTTGAGGGAACCATCAATGGCTTCCCTTTTCGAGCCGCTCTTGAACCAAACGGCAAAGGAAGTCACTGGCTCAGGGTTAACAGAACCATGCGCGATGCCGCAGGCGCAGATGTTGTAGACATGGCAACGGTGGAGATTACGCGAGCCGGAGAAGAACCGGAGATCCGGGTGCCAATGGACCTACGCAAAGCCCTTGTAGGCGCCCCGCTGGCGCAGGCAGGGTGGGAGGACATCACGCCAATGGCGCGCCGGGACTGGATCTTCTCGATAAGCTCAGCCAAGCAACCGGAAACGCGCAGGCGCCGGATCGAGAAAGCGTGCGACATGCTTGCGTCTGGAAAGCGACGATTGTGTTGTTTTCCCGGTATAAAGTGGCTTATGAAAAACCACGCAAAATCATGCGGAATGTGGCTTTCGTTGCCGAACTCAAAATCGTTTTTCACCGAGATCGACAAGTCCTGATTAACGCACCAACCGTCCACGTGAAGTGCTACTTCGCATCTCCGTGAACCCGGCCAATCAGGACTGAGCGATGAAGACGATGTTGGCAGAGTGAAGGAGCCCGCTTGGTGCGAGCGACAGTCACGCTCAAGATAGTACAATGCCGTCGAAGTTCAAGTCCGCCCGGCCCGTAGCGTCATCGGGAGCTTTCATTGAAAGCGATATCAATCGCGTTTCTCTGTGCGGTGTTGGGGTTCACTCAATCCTCGAACGATTCTAAGTTCGGGACACTTTGTGTCGCCCCTATTCCAATAAAAACATCCTCGATCGGTACCCTATGTGATTCCGGTAAGCTGTCGTTGAAAATCGATAAGATGGAACCTGTGGCTTGGCCGCACAAAGAAAGTCTGAAAATCGAAGATTTAGGCCTCAACGAAAATCATCGGGCAGTCGCAATCTGCGACGGCAAGCCCATACAATCGACTCGGTTCGGCTTTTCTGCTTTCAAAACACGAGAACTCTGCCTTGAATACCAGGACCTATTTGACGGTTACGAAGGTCTTAGGTTGTGGGACGCAAAACATGCACCGTGGTGCAAGTGCAAGTAACCTGCAGCGTCAGCTATGAATCACCGTCGCGGCTCGGTGTCTGCCGATCGCAGGCCCAGAAAACACTAACCAAATCTCAAGTGGAAGGTTTCGGATATGATACGCCGATGCTTGGAACCGCACGAACTGGCACGGCCTTGGTATTCGCGATCCTTCTGACGAATGTCGCGTCTGCGCAGAATAGCGTGCCCACCCCGCCTGCGGACGATGTAAAGCAGCTCACCGCGTCAGCTCCAGCGAGCATCTTCTCAATGCCCGCGGACCCGGCCGCAATCTTGGACGTCGCTTCGAGGGTCAATGGTCTTAGCGGAGACAAGATCTCTCCCTGGCACATTAAGGCGACGTATCAAAAATTCAATCCGAGTGGCAAACTTTTGAGTCCCGGAATCTATGAGGAGTTCTGGTTTTCGGATAAAAGCTACAAACGAGCCTTCACAAGTGCCACATTTGCGCAAACCGACTACGCCACCGAACGAGGGATTTATCGCAGTGGAAGTCAAGATTGGCCGGGAAGGTCGGAAACAGAAGTGCGCATGTACCTAACCGCGCCCATCCCTGCGACGCTGGACCTCCACCACTTCCAACTGAAAATGGAAAGTCTTTCTGTCGGTACCGGACATCTTCAATGTGTCACGCTCATATCGAATAAGGATAAGGTCTACCCCGATCGGTCCTCGTATTGCTTTGAGCAAAGCCGTCCAATGCTGCGGTTGGCCGTCTCGCCCGAAGGATTGACCCAGAATTTGTACGACGGCGTCGTCGAATTTCAGAGGCATTTCGTCGCTCGAGACATCCGTGTGACTTATCGGAATCAGCCCGTTCTCATAATTCACGTTGACGAGATCGGTGGGTTGTCCGAAAGCGGCCGAGCTGAAGTCACTCCCTCTCCCGACGCCACCGCGCTCCTGACAGGACACATTGTCGTTCCCGAGGGGACGATGAGTCCGCTCGTATCAGCGTTTCCAGTCTATCCAGACAACGCCAAACGGATGCACGTTGAAGGAGCAGTCATTATTCGCATTATATTGGGAAAGGACGGCGTGGTCACAAGTGCCGACGCTATCAGCGGACCGGATGAATTGCGGAAAGCAGCGGTCGATGCTGTGCGTAAGTGGGTGTTCCGGCCCTTTCTGGTCTTGGGCGACCCCACCGAGGTTGAAACGAGTGTAAAGATAATATTTCAGATGGGCGGTCCCGATTGATGCGCAAACCGGATAAGTTCGGTACTAGCCCGGCAGAGCCGCTGCAGTAACTGGGAACTTCCACGGCCTACTTGGCACCAAGAATATGCTGCACATCGGCCTCGGCGCGGACAAGCTGCTCAATGGCAATCTTCTTTTCTGATCCGAGCTGCCAGTTCGTTCGGTCCATGAGAACGATTGTCTGTCGATACTGTCCGTGCGACGGATCCGACAGTCCGTCGATCATTAAACCAGTGTACACGCCCGAGCTGTCAGTAAGAGTCCATGCGAAGACTCTTGGGGTGTTCGAGAACTTGGCAACGAGCGTTGGTGGAATTCGTGAATCGGGGAGCCGGACGGTCGTAAACGCCACCATGAGGATATTTTAAGTCTGCTGGGAAGCCTCGAAAAAGACAAGCTGCTCCGCTATGCGCTGCCAGCCTCAATGCCTGATTAATTAACGCATTATAAAACGGCGCCCGATTCGAGTAGGTTTTGATTGTTGGAACCTCAACCTACGACAAGGAGCGCCCTCAAAGCAGCAGCAACGGCAGCTTTTCAGGGCAGCAGTTTCGCATGATCCTACGTAGATGAGGCGTTGTTCCCCCCATACGTATGCCAATGCTGGCGCTAGTTTCCCTAGAATCGCGCGCGTTTGCGGGCCGATAGCATCAGGGCCATGGGACCTTGGGAGGTCGCCGCAGGAGTTCTTCGGGTTGCGTCGAGCTCTTGAACCCGGCGACGATTCCGGAGATTGCCAATGCCACACCGAGGATCGCCACGGCGACGTAAATTGCAACGTTCGCTTGCCCTTGGATTTTGTTCAGGGGTTGGTCGATGTCAGCGGCGGAAGCCGGTGGATGAAGCTGGGTTTTCATCCCGTAGAAGGCAAAGAGCGCGCCGAGCAGGACTCTTCCCCACTTGACTCTTCCGGTCTGAAGGCTCGGCAGACCTCTTGCCCAGCGAACCATGCGAATTCCCGCCCAGAACAGATACGCACCGACGGTCACGTTCAGGAGATGAGTGGCCAGAAGCCAAATGTCGGCGAGGTCTTCACCGATGAAGCCGACCAGAACGTAGAAGCTGTAGATGACCGCGGCAAGGAGGGTGACAATTCCCAAGATCTGCACGGCGTGGTGCTTGGCGTCCATGGGATGCTCCTGAGGGCCGACGTCCAGTGTAGTGTCACGTTTCCTCAAGAGTAAATTCCGAAAAACGAGAGAGTGGTCGGAGTGGTTACGTAGGAAGGCAAATGCGGCGCCACACTGGGGGTGAAGCGCGGACGTCGTAAAACGTGAATGACAATCCACCGCGACACCCTCGAAGGGGAATTGCTCGCCAAGCTACAGCGCGACGTTCTCTCGGATGCTGCTATCGACGACGTGCTCGAAGGGCTAGAGCGGGAAATCCAGAAGCGGTTCGCGGCGCTCGCTGGGGAAATGGACGAGATGCGCAAGCGGAAGGGTTCGCTGGAAACCGAGATTCGCAACTTAGCTCGCGCTATTGCCAGCGGCCCGGAAGATGGGCGGATACGGTCCGTTAAGGTGGCCCAGTAATATCGGAACCAGTTCTGGATAGGGTCATGCACTCGGAACTCTGCAAATCCCCGGGAATGACTGCCACCAGCGGCCCAGGGCTTTCCGCTAGAGCGTGCAGTATCGCCCCGCTTTTTGGTGACGGAGACAGTTTGATGATGCGATACTGCCTGCCATCAATTTGGCCTTGCGGGTCATCGCCGAGGCCATGAGCGACGCGCGAACGAGGGTCTGGCGAGGAGAGTGTGTTGTGAGAATCTTTTTGACACGAAGGGCAGCGTGCCTGGTGGGTCTGATCATGACCGTTGCGGCGGGTGTGACGGGCTTGGATACGATCCCGGCAGGCGCTCAGCAATCGAGCTCGGAGCAGGCGGATAAGTACACGTGGTTGGAAGATATCCACGGCGAGCGGCAATTGGCTTGGGTAAAGTCAGAGAATGAGCGGACGGCAGCAGTGCTGGAGAAGGACAGTCATTTTGCGCCTCTTGAGGCAGAGGCGCTGAGGGTCCGGGAGTCTCCAGACCGGCTGCCGCGGCCAGAGTTTCGGAACGGTTTGGTGTACAACACGTGGCGTGATGCCGAGCATGTGCGGGGGATCGTACGGCGCACAACGCTGAAGGACTATCTGACCGAGGAACCCAAGTGGGAGACTGTGCTGGACTATGATGCGCTCTCCAAGACCGACAAGCAGAGTTGGGTGGGAAAGGGACTCACATGCCTGGAACCGGAAAATGAGCTGTGCCTTGTGGAGCTGTCGGCGGGGGGCGAAGACGCGGAGATCCTTCGCGAGATGGACCTGAAAACCGGCAACTTTGTGCAGGATGGTTTTGTGCTGCCAAGCGGCAAGCAGACCGTGGCGTGGGTTGACAAGGACACGCTGCTGATTTCGCGCGATTGGGGCGCGGGGACGATGAGCGAGGCCGGTTACCCGACCACCATCCGGCGGTGGAAGCGTGGCCAGCCCTTGCAAAGCGCCCAAGAAGTGTTTCGGGGGGACATTAAGGATAACGGATATGGTAATGATCCGCTCGTGATTGTGGATGGGCAGGGCCACCACGCAGTGATTGTGCAGCGGAGTTTGAGTACCTTCGCGCATGAGAGCTACCTGCTCTTGCCCGACGGTGCAAGGAAGCTGTCGCTGCCGCTGAAGGCCACGGTAGGTGGCCTGGTGGGCGGTCAGCTGCTGGTTCAGCTGGAAGAGGATTGGACGCCCCAGGGACAAACCACCAAGATTGCCGAGGGTTCAGTGATTGCTCTGGAGCTGGCCGCGATAGAAAAAGATCAGGTGCGGCTGAAACCGGCGGTAGTGTTCGCGCCGAGCGCACAGGAGTTTGCACAGTGGTTCTTGACGACAAAGAACCACATGATCTTGGCTACGCTCGAACATGTGCAGCAACGCGCGTATGTGTTCACGGTGGGAAGCGATGGCAATTGGACGCGAAAGCGGCTTCCGGTGCCAGACAATCTGACGATCAATTCTGGGACGGCGAGCCACACGGACGACCTTTTCTTTTTGGGACTGGAGGGTTTCTTAACGCCACCCTCGCTGTGGCTTGGCGATGCAGCGAACGGATCGTTCGCTCCGGCCAAGTCGCAGAAGCCGCAGTTTGACGCGAGCGGTGATGCGGTGGAACAACTGGAGGCCACCTCAAAGGATGGGACAAAGGTGCCGTACTTTGTGGTGCATCCCAAGGATATGCGATGGGACGGGTCGAATCCGACTCTGCTGACGGCCTACGGGGGATTCCAGGTCGCCTATACGCCGAGCTACTCGTCCGTGAATGGCAAGCTGTGGCTCGAGCATGGTGGCGTGTATGTGCTGGCCAACATTCGGGGTGGCGGCGAGTTTGGTCCGGCGTGGCATGAGGCGGGCCTCAAGACTCACCGACAGCGGATTTACGACGACTTCTATGCGGTGGCGCAAGATCTTGTGACTCGCAAGATCACCAGCTCGCGCAGGCTGGGGATTCTGGGAGGTTCAAATGGTGGCCTGCTGATGGGGGTCGAGTTCACGCAGCACCCGGAAATGTGGAATGCGGTAGTGATCCAGGTCCCGCTACTTGACATGCTGGGGTTTGAGCATTTGTCGGCGGGCGCCTCGTGGGTAGGCGAGTATGGTTCGGTCTCGGTACCGGAGGAGCGGGCGTTCCTCGCCTCCATTTCACCGTATAACCAACTGAGGCCGGATGTGAATTATCCGGAGCCACTGATCTTTACGACCACTAAGGATGATCGCGTGGGGCCGGTTCATGCGCGTAAGTTTGCGGCGCGCTTGGAGGAATTTCACAAACCCTTCTTCTATGACGAGATCACCGAGGGCGGACACGGCGAAGGCGCGGACAACAAGCAGGCAGCGCGGACCGATGCCGAGTACTTCACCTATTTGATGATGAAGCTTATGGATTCAGCTGGTCCTGGATCGCGTGACTGAAGAAGTGCCCCTCAACTCCTGGTCTGTCTGAGGCACGAAACTAATGCTCTGAGTCCTGCCTGTTGGCCAAGTCCCGATTCGCGCGCTAACCGGAGAAGTAAAGCAGTACTTCAAATGGACGGTAATCCGACTATGGAGACTCAGCCACCCGCGACCGAAAAACGAGCCGTCGGAACGCCATTGATCTCGTTCGGAACTTCTCTCGCGCTGGACTCGTAGTATCTGTAGCAGAACGATTACACGATTTGGAACTCAGGGACCAATTGCAAATCCATGATGGAGATCGGATCTTCATCGGCCCGAACGGCATTCGAGCGGGCTGGCGAATGGCCATGTTCCTGCTGTTCTTCGCTGCACTTGAGTTCGTGGTTGTTCAGCGCGGCTTGCGGTTGATACCCGACGCCGTGCGAGTTATGAAGCTGGCGCAAAGAGGCGGCGTACTCACACCGCAATTCGAACTCATTTTTGAAAGCGCTCTTCTTGTCGTCACACTGCTCGCGGCCTGGATCATGACCCGTATTGAGAAGCGGCCGTTCGGCGCGTACGGTATGCCGCTGCGGGGCGCGTTCGGTAGGCTGTTCTGGCAAGGAGTTGTTTGGGGGCTGGCATTCGAGACGATTGTAATATTGGCAATTTGTGTTCTGCGTGGATTTTCTTTTGGGACCCTGGCGCTTAGCAGCAGGGAGGTGGCGACGAATGCCCTTCTGTGGGCCGTTGGGATGGTGTTGGTTAGCATGTTTGAGGAGTTCTTCTTCCGGGGCTACGCGCAATTCACGCTCGCGTCTGGAATCGGCTTTTGGCCCGCGGCAATCCTACTTTCGATGGTATTTGGAGCCGCTCACTTGCCCAATCCAGGGGAAGGCTGGGTGGGTGGACTCTCCGTCTTTGTCTTCGGCGTCTTCAGTTGTTTCACTCTGCGGCGCACGGGAAATCTCTGGTTTGCAATCGGCTTGCACGCTGCGAGCAATTTCGCGGAGACATTTATCTTCTCGGTTCCGGATAGCGGCATGCTCGCCACGGGACATTTGTTGAACTCGAACATTGACGGGCCACGGTGGTTAACGGGCGGAACAATCGGGCCGGAAGGCAGCGCGATAGCTTTTGCGCTCTTCGTGATCTACTTCGCCGCATTCCATTGGATATACCCCGGGAGGAACAATAAACCGTTCTCAGAGAGATAATCGCCATTGAAATGACAGGCGATTTCACCGTGCCGCGGCAATCAGGTAGTTATCGGTTCGTCGGTCGCATTCCTATCGATAAAACGCCCTTGTATTGACTTCGTTAAGCGTCAACTTCCGGATCGTCGTCGGCTCGAAAACTATCCAGAAACAGATGCCCACCAGAGCAGCGCCGCAAACGCAAAGGTGCACGAGGATAAGAAGGGGCGCCTCCAGGCCGAAGCCTTCGATGATAGACATTGCTCCCACCCACCATGCAATCAAGAACAGCCGGACAGCGACAAATCCACGGACCCTCGGCCGCGTCCTCGGCCGCGAGAGACTTTCCCTTGGTAACCAGCCGCGAAAATTTTGACACACTGCCCGGGGCAGCATATCGTGCTCGGGGAGAGGTCCTTTCGGCGGAAACTGTCTCAATCCACCCTATAAGCGAAGAGCGAGGAGCCTTTATGACTGAGGAAGAACGCAATTCTGTGGTATCGAGGGAACTAACCGGCGATGTTTCACGCCGCGATTTTATAGCCATGTCCGTTGCTGCCGGTGTTGCCGCCACGGCCGCTTCGGCGAGCGCCGCGATGGAAGTTGTCGAGAGCGATGTCGAGGTGAAGACGCCCGACGGTACTTGTGATGCCGCGTTCATTCATCCGAAGAGCGGGTCACATCCGGGGGTGATCATCTGGTCCGATGCCTTTGGCCTGCGCCCGTCGATGCGCGGAATCGGCAAGCGCATCTCTGCCGAAGGCTATTCCGTGCTCGTTCCGAACCCGTTTTATCGCGTCGCCAAAGCGCCGGTATTTCAAACCGACGAAGTGGCGCATTTTAACTTTCAGGATCAGTCCATGATGGCGAAGCTCCGGCCGCTCATGGGCTCGATCAGCGCACCGGGCGCGGCCGAAAGGGATGCCACAGCCTTCGTCGCGTTCCTCGATTCGCAACACGAAGTGAACAAGAAAAAGAAAATCGGCACACAGGGATATTGCATGGGTGGGCCGCTCGTTGTGAGAACTTGCGCCGCGGCACCCGACCGCCTGGGAGCCGGTGCTTCGTTCCATGGCGGCGGTTTGGTCACCGACCAGCCCACGAGCCCGCACCTGCTTGCGCCGAAGATCAAGGCGCGCATGTACTTCGCCATCGCGGCCAATGACGACCAGCGGCAGCCCGACGCCAAGGATAAATTGCGGGAGGCCTTCGCTGCCGCCAACGTGCCCTGCGAAATCGAGGTCTATCCAAACTCGCAACACGGCTGGTGCGTGCCGGACATGCCGGCGGGCCCGACTGGCCCCATCTACAACATGCCCGACGCCGAGCGCGCCTGGGGCAAGCTCGTCGCGCTCTACAAGGTTGCGCTAGCCTAAAGGGCAGCGCTCCTCACGTGCTGACGGAATCGCTGGCACGCGAGCTCACGGCCCAATCGGCGGAACGCGCGCGCTGGTAATGCAGTTGGTGAGATTCGGAACTACCTCGAAGGCGGACAAAGTGCCGATAAACGCTTACCAGGACTTAATGCGCTGGCCCCACCAACCGTGCTAGATTTTCTCGCCTCTCGCCAGGGTGTATCAGCGAAGTAGGATGCCCGCGAGAGTTCCTTCGGGGAAAAACTAATTTTTCTTCTGTCGCTTTCCCTTACGTCACGCCCAACGTTCCAGAAACTCCAACACGACTCCAAAGGAGAGGATTCCATGAGCCAAACGAGTGCTAAGCAACAACGCAGCGAAGAGGCAGTCCGTCCGTTACAAGTGAATTTTCCGGAAGCAGAGCTTACCGAATTGCGTAGACGCATTAACGCAACAAAATGGCCTGAGCGGGAAACGGTCGCGGATGCATCGCAAGGGGTGCAGCTCAAGACGACGCAGCAACTCGCGCGCTATTGGGGGACAGATTACGATTGGCGCAAGGTCGAAGCGAGACTGAACGCCCTACCGAATTTCATCACGGAGATCGACGGGCTAGACATTCATTTTATTCACGTTCGTTCGAAACATGAGAACGCGTTGCCGCTTATCGTTACGCACGGATGGCCCGGCTCGATCACCGAACAGTTGAAGATCATCGATCCGCTGACCAATCCCACCGCACACGGCGGAAATGCATCCGACGCGTTCCATATCGTGGTTCCGTCGATGCCGGGGTACGGGTTTTCAGGCAAGCCGACCACGCCCGGCTGGGGCCCTGAAC